>ENA-OQCL01000715-OQCL01000715.1-human-gut-metagenome-genome-assembly--contig:-NODE-715-length-14533-cov-3.816812_pt1 | contig 14533 bp, 15 predicted proteins | sample MGYA00242502_ERZ504586 | MGnify/ENA primary metagenome ERZ504586 (study PRJEB26092, sample SAMD00036316) | human gut metagenome | host: Homo sapiens | study: EMG produced TPA metagenomics assembly of... | reverse complement strand
GCGGGCATTTCTCCGGAAGTGCTCGCGGCGATCACCGCCGCCATTTGCGCTTACGCACCGGCGGGCAAATCGCTCGTGGTGCGCTCTGTGCGCCGCAAGAACAGCTGGAACCGTGCTGCCCGCGAAGAGAATATCTACAGATTTTAATCGATAGTTGGAGGGTTTCATCATGCGTAAGTTTCAAATCACCGTAAACGGCACCACCTATATGGTGGATGTGGAAGAAATCGGCGGCGCGCCCATGGCCGCCACGCCCGTTGCCCCTGTGGCTCCCGTTGCTCCCGCGCCTGTGGCCGCCGCACCTGTTGCCCCCGCTGCTCCGGCCCCGGCCGCTGCACCCGCTCCGGCTCCCGCTCCCGCTCCTGCTCCGGCCGCCGCGCCCGCTGGCGCCGAGGCCATCAAGGCCCCGATGCCTGGCAACATCCTGGATGTGAAGGTGGCCAACGGCGCCGCCGTGAAGAAGGGCGACATCCTCGTGATCCTCGAGGCCATGAAGATGGAAAACGAAATCCTCGCCCCGCGCGATGGCGTGGTCGTGGGCGTGAGCGTGACCAAGGGCTCGACCGTCAATTCCGGCGACCTGCTCGTTTCGCTGCAATAGGCCCCGGCCTATTCCGAAGGGAGGAGGGTTCAGTTTGACGAGATATGCAAAAATGTGCCGCGTGCTGGCGGTGCTGCTGCTTTCGGTGCTGCTGCTGGGCGCGGTAGCGATTGCCGAGCAGGCGACGCAGCCCACCGCCGAACCCACGGATACCGAGGCGCAGACCGACGTCGGTGGCGCGACTCTTGAGGGCGAAGTCCTTGTGGAGGAAGCCGCGGCGGAAGAAGACGACCTGTCGCTCGATTTCGTGGGCGGCATGAAAAACATCCTGGAATCCACCGGCTTTGCCAACGCCTCCTGGCAGCAATACGTGATGATCGGCATCGCCTGCGTACTTTTGTATCTGGCGATTGTGAAGCAGTTCGAGCCGCTGTTGCTGCTGCCGATTTCGTTTGGCATGCTGCTGGCCAACCTGCCGCTGGGTGGCATGATGGACGGCCCGACGTTCCAAAACTTTGCCAACGCGGCGGAAGCCGCAGAGTTTGCCGCGAAATATGGCGCGAGCGTCACCCTCACGGCGGACGAGCTGGGCAACACCATTTATCAGGTGCAAACCGCCACGGGCGGCCTGCTCTATTACCTGTACCAGGGCGTGAAACTGGGCATTTACCCGCCGCTCATCTTCATGGGCGTGGGCGCGATGACCGATTTCGCCCCCCTGATCGCCAACCCCAAATCGCTGCTGCTGGGCGCTGCCGCGCAGCTGGGCATCTTCCTCGCCTTCATTCTGGCGAAGTTCCTGAACTTCTCGAACGAAGCCGCCGCTTCCATCGGCATCATCGGCGGCGCGGACGGCCCCACGGCCATCTTCGTCACGGTCATGCTGGCGCCCGCCCTGCTGGGCCCCATCGCCGTGTCAGCGTACTCCTACATGGCCCTGGTGCCGGTGATCCAGCCGCCCATCATGAAGCTGCTGACCACCGAGGAGGAGCGCAAGATCGTCATGAGGCCCTGCGGGAGGTCTCCAAGAAGGAGAAGATCGTCTTCCCCATCGTGGTGACCATTTTCGTGGCCCTGCTGGTGCCCTCCGCCGCGCCGCTGATCGCCTGTCTGATGCTGGGGAACCTCTTCCGGGAGTGCGGCGTCACCGAGCGGCTCAGCAAGACGGTGCAGAACGAGCTCATCAACATCGTCACCATCTTCCTGGGGGTCTCCGTGGGCGCCACCGCCACCGGCACCACCTTCCTCAGCCCCCGGACCCTGGCGATCCTGGCCATGGGCATCGTGGCCTTCGGCTTCGGCACCGCCGGCGGCGTGCTGCTGGCCAAGTTCATGAACCTGTTCCTGAAGGAGAAGATCAACCCCCTCATCGGCTCCGCCGGCGTGTCCGCCGTGCCCATGGCGGCCCGGGTGTCCCAGAAGGTGGGCCAGGAGGCCAACCCCGGCAACTTCCTGCTGATGCACGCCATGGGCCCCAACGTGGCCGGCGTCATCGGCTCCGCCATTGCGGCGGGGGTGTTCCTGGCCCTGTTCTATACCCCGTAAGCGACGGCGTATGCGCAAAAAAGCGGCTTTTATGCCGCTTTTTTTGCGTCAGCCCCCCACTTGGCCCAAGGCGAAAATTCTTTTTCCCTACCTGTACGGCATCTGCTATAATGGAGGGAGGCAATTTATCCTTTGGAGGTATGTTATGGGCCGGATGCTCTTGCTGGATCAGATTATCAACCCCGCCAACAACCAGGTAGAGGGGTTCTGCATCGTGCGAAGCGTGGTACAGAAAAGCAACGTAAAAGGCAGCGATTATCTGGACTTTGTCCTGTGCGACGCGGGGGGCGAAGTGAATGCCAAGCTGTGGGACTACAACGTGGAGCAGCACGGCCATTACGAACCGGATACCATCATCAAGGTGCGAGGGACCATCACCCTGTGGAAGGAAGCGGAGCAGCTCAAGATCGACCGGATCCGCAACCTGAAGGACGGGGAAGCCGTGGATATGGCCCGGCTGATCCCCTGCGCGCCCTTGCCGCCCCAGGAGATGTACGACGCCCTGTACGCCTGCGCGGAAGCCTTTGAAAACAATGACCTACGGATGCTGACCCAGTACATCCTTCGGGAAAACAAGGAGGACTTACTTCGCTGGCCCGCCGCCCTCAAGCTCCACCATGCCATGCGGGGCGGGCTTTTATACCATACCTTGTTTATGCTGCGGGCTGCCAAGGCCCTATGCGGCCTCTACCAGGAAATCTATCCTACGCTGGATGTGGATCTGGTTTGCGCCGGGGTGATCCTCCACGACGTGGCCAAGATCCCCGAGCTTACCGTGGGTAAGCTGGGGCTGGCCTCCGGCTATTCCACCGCCGGCCAGCTGCTGGGCCACATCAACATCGGCGTGGCGCGGGTGGAACGGGCTGCCGCGGAGTTAATGATCGAGGATTCAGTTAAGGTGTTGGTACAGCACATCCTCCTTTCCCACCACGGGCAGCCGGAATTTGGGCAGCCCCAAAAGCCCCCATGTTCCCAGAGGCGGAGATCGTTTCCACGGTGGACGTGTTGGATTCCCGCTTGTTTGAAATGTATGAGGCCATCGCCGGGGTCCAGCCCGGGGAGTTTTCCGAGCGGCAGTGGGCATTGGACAACCGGCAGATCTATAAGCATCCCTAAGAGGGAGGTGCGCGCCTTTCCAGCGGCCAGCGGGCCCGGCGGGGGGCGGCGGCGGGGCGCGTAGCGCCCCGAAAGGCGTATGGCCGGGGCTTTTGCCCCGGCCATACGCCTTTTTTGTTTGGCGGCCCGGGGGGCCAAAGGCCCCCGGGCCTGCCAAACGCCGCCGCCCCCCCGCCGGGCCCCTGGCCGCTGGAAGGGAGGGGGAACGCCCTAGGCCGGATCTATGCCTGCCACAGGGGCTCCGGATATAGGCCCCGGGCTTTGCAGGCGGCGATGGAGGCCACCACCTGGGGTTTGTCCGCCTTATAGGTGACGCCGAACCAGGTATCCGGGGACCGCAGCACCCGGATGGAAGCATCCCCCCGGGCCATGGCGGCCTGCACCGCGTTGGGGAGCAGGTCCTCGTACTTGAGGGGGTCCGCCTCCATGCCGGCCTGAAGGTGTTCCCGGAAATTCCGGTCCAACAGGGGGAGCATTTCGGGCCCAAAGCCCCAGAAATTCATGGAGACCGGGGTATTTCCAGGCAAGGGGGTGTAGGTGGCGCCCCGTCCTCGGTGAAGGCGCCGCCGTCGCCCTGACGGATGATGGCCTTACGCTCCACGATGTGGGTCAGGTGTTCGTCTTCCACCGCGCAGATGCCCCGGGCCACGGAGCCGTGGTCCGTAAGGGTGTTGGCCAGCTGCCAGGCCACCAGGGCATGTTCTCCTTGGGGCCGGGGGCTGCAAAGGTATTGGTGGATGCGCTGGTAAGCGGTGGGGCCGTAATAGTCGTCCGCATTGATGGCGCAGAAGGGGCGGCCGCCAATGGCTTCGCCGGCGCATAGCAGGGCATGGGTGGTGCCCCAGGGCTTGACCCGGCCTTGGGGGACCTGGAAGCCTTCAGGCAAGGCGTCCAGCCGTTGGAAGGCATAGCGCACCCGGGCATGGTGAGAGATGCGATCGCCGATGGCGCTGCGAAAATCCCCTTCCAGCTCCTCCTTGATGATGAAGATCACTTCCTCGAACCCGGCTTTCAGGGCGTCGAAAATAGAAAAGTCGATGATCAGGTTGCCCGCAGGATCTACAGGGTCCATCTGCTTGAGGCCGCCGTATCGGCTGCCCATTCCGGCTGCCATAATGACCAATACTGGTTGCATGGGATAACCTCCTTTAAGGCTTGGGGGTGGTGGCTGCAGGCAAGGCGCCGGAAGGCGCGCCTGCGGGCAGGGTCAACATCAGGTCATGGTGCTTGACAGGGACGCCTTGGGCCACTGGGGTGGCGTTGCGCTGCACCATTTCGTTTACGGTGTTTTCATTGAAGCCAGGCACATGCTTCATCAGGGGGACCAGCCGCTTGACTGCGGCCTTATCCGTCAGGCCCACCAGATCCAGCAACATCCGCATGGCCCCTTCGGCGGAGGGGCTTTCCCGGAAGGATAACTGGATAGAATCCGGCCGGATGGTCATATAGAGGAGGCAGGTATCCGGAGTTTCCACAAAGCTGGTGAGCAGCACCAGCCGGGCGAGATCGTCTTCCACCCGCCATAGGGCCCGGGTGCTGACCAGATGGACCTCTTCCCGCATGGCCACCCGGGCATCGTGGAAGCCGCCGTCCCGGTCGATATACAGTACGTTGCGTTCCTGGCGTTCGTAAACGGTCATGGCCAACCCCGTGGGGGGTGCGGCTGAAACGCAGCAGGGTAACGCCGGGGGAATAGTTGCCGTGAACGCTTTGCAGGGGCTGGGGGGAAGATGGAGCCGTAGTTGGAATCCAGCACAAATTCCTGGCCGTCCAGCCGCGCCATGAGCTGGTCAAAGGCTTCCCCATCCGTATTTAGGTCCTCCCAATCCAAGGGCGGGTCGACCCGTAGCCGGCTAAGCCGGTCCTCCAGGGCCTTTACACCGGCAGGATGAGGAGGTAAGGGCTGGTTGGAGCCGCCCCAGAAGCACCGGTCCAGCATCTGCAAAAGGTCGCCTTCCGCAAATAGCTGGGCGCTGCCGCTGTAGATGGCGGCCACCGCGTCGTATTTGGGCATGACCACCACGTATTGGCCAAAGGCGCCGTTGAACTGATAGCCCATGGGGTTAAGCCAGATCTGGTAACCATAGCCGAATTTGCATTCCCCGTTGGGGGTGGCGATCTGTGCCCGGGTGGCCTCCTGCACCCATTCCTGGCTCAGGATGCGCTTGCCCTCCCACATGCCCTGCTGAAGGTACAGTTGCCCCAGCTTGGCCGCGTCCTCCAGGCAAAGGCTTAGGCCCCAGCCGCCTTTTTCCGTATCCTTGGGGCAGGTCTCCCAGGTATACCGGCTGATGCCCAGGGGCTCGAAGAGCCGGGGCTTCAGGTAATCCACCAGGGACATGCCGGTCTTGCGCCGGAGAATGGCGGACAGCATGTAGGTATTCATGGAATCGTACTCAAAGGCGGTGCCCGGCTCAAACTTTGGCACGGATTCCAGGAACATCTGGACCCAATCTGGGTCCAGCATGGAGCCGAATTCGTTGAACCGGGTGCCGGTGGACATGGTGAGCAGGTTCCACACCCGCATGTTTTTCAGGCCCTTGTTCTGGGAGGCGGGCAGGTCGGAAAAAATACTGGCAATGGGTTCATCCAGGGAGATGAGCCCTTCGTCCCAGGCAATGCCCACGGCGGTGCCCACCACGCTTTTGCTCATGGAGTAGAGCATGTGGGGCAGCTCCCTCCGATAAGGGGCCCACCAGCCTTCTGCCAACACCTTGCCATGGCGCAGCAGCAGGATGCCGTGGGGCCCTAGGGTGGCGCTCTCCTCGTCCACCGCGGCAAAAAACCGCTCCACCGCCGGGCTGGACAGCCCCGCTTCCTCCGGGGTACACCGGGGCAGCAGGGAAAGGGTGCTATCCGCCGGGGGATCGTATTTTTGCCGGCGGTACCCGTAGGGGGGCACCCCAGACATATCATGCTTGATCATTTTCAGCATCAGTTCCAGACTGCGCATCTGTAGGGTAATGTCCATGCACAAGTCCTCCTTCCTTTATAAAAACCATGGAAAACACATATTTAAGATACTTACAGAAAGAAATGGTTTGCTACAGGCTCTATGCCCAGGGCCTGGACCGCCCCAAAGATCCGGCTGCGCAAAAGGGGAAGGCGGTACGCCAGAGGCCGCCAAAAGATACCAGGGCCCCTACCGGGTATATTTAAGCAGCTGCATGGGGATCGCCGAAGGGACGCTTCGTCTCCCTCCTCTTTCTCGCAGCTGCCGCAAATCCACTTCCTTACGGGGCGCAGGTTTCGATTCGGCCCCTATGTTCCCGGGCATAGTTATGCCCCACTAGGCAAACCGGAGGCTGTTGCAAGGCCGGCTTATGCCGCTCCCCCCTGCCTCCATGGGCCGGCTATGTTGACGCGGGGGAGGTCTTAAGCTTCGGGCTGGGGTTCCGGGTCCAGCTGGCCGGTACGCTCCAGGTAGAAGGCGCTAAAGGTGGCGTGCATATAGGGGTCCAACCATAGAAACCCGATGAACAAAGTCAGCACGCACAGCAGGGCCCAGCCCATGAAGCTCAGACCCAGGACGAAATACCGCCATTTTTGGCCCTGCATCAGGGCCTTGCTATCCTCGATGGATTCCCGAATCCCCTTTTCCGGGTATTGGGCCATGAGATAGGTGGCCTGGGAATACCGAAGGCTGGCTAGGATAGGCAGGATGAGCGCCGCCAGGGACAAAAGCACCATGAGCCCGGAAGCGCGGGGCAACACCACGGCCAGCACCAGCAGGACGATGGTGGGCAGGCTCCAGGCAAGGACCAGGAGCCCTGTAAACAAATTGAGCCCCAGAGCTTTCAGAAAGATGGGGAACCGGGAGAACAAAGTGTCAAAGGGCGGTTTTTCCCCGGCGATCAGCCCGATAAAATACCGGTGCCGCCCCAGCAGCACGGTGCAGCCCAGGGCCCACAGGGCCAAGGCTAGGATCAGGGCGGACACGGCAAGCAGCGAACTGCCGGCAAACAGGGAGGAAACAGGGAGCGCCGTTGCGATGTGATCCGGCAGGATATCGTCCGCCAGATCCAGCACATCGCTCAGCCTGGATAAAAGGCCGCTCCCCTGGTTGTCGCTGGCGCCCAGCAGGCCCGCTACCAGGCTCACCAGCAGGGACATTCCCCATTTCCCCGATAGCTGCTGCCGCGCCAATGCGCGCAGATCTCCATTGGATCGCTCCATTCACAATACCCCCTAAATATTGGAATTGGGCCGCTTATTCCCCGCAGCCCTCGCAGCCGCAATCCCCCTCGCAGCCGCAATCACAGCCTTCGCCCAGCCGTTCCTCTACGATGGCGGCCAGGGTGTCCATCAGCTCGTCGTCCGCCGGCAGGAATTCCTCGGTATCGTCCTCCTCGTTGACCACCAGCTTGAAGATGTATACATCCTGTTCGGCGTTTTCATCCTCTTCGTCCACTTCGGCCTCCAAATCGGTGAGCACCGCATATTCCTGGCCGTCATGCTCAAAATAATCGATCACATCCAGTTCGATCTCATTGCCGTCATCGTCGGTAAATACAACAATATCACGTTCCATTTCTTCCATGGTTAAGATCCGCCTTTCTTAAGATGCTTACATTGTACTCGATTGCCCTCGCCCGCGCAAGACGGGCTGGAGAATCTTCACATAGCATTTACAGGATGCCCCAAATCCGGTATGATATTCTAAACCAGCCTGGGCCCGTTTGGCCCAGGCCCTTAGGAGGAACGGCCATGTTTCAAAGCAAATGGGAATTCGGCCTGGCAGCCCGGGACGCCTTGGCCCTGCGGCGTCAGGTCTATGTGGAGGAGCTGGGGATGCCGGAGGCCCAGGCCTTTGACCGGTATGACGAGATCGGCGCCCATGTTTTCGTATGGGATGAACAAGGCCCCATCGCCGCAGGCCGCATCTTCCCCCAGGGGACGGCTACCGGCATAGGCGCCATTGCGGTGGCCCAAGGCCGGCGGGGCGAGCCCTTTGGGGAGCTGGTGCTGCGCATCCTGCTGGACAAGGCCCAGACCTTGGCTGGCGACCCCATCTTGGCCCGGCTCCGGCCTGAGGAGATCCCCTTATACGTGCCGTTCGGCTTCGTGCCCGTAGCGGGCGGGGCGAGGGGACTATATCAGGCGCCCCGGGATGGCATCCGCTGGCATAGCGCCTGCCAGGATGGCTGAACCATTGCCTGCCGCCGCCCCTGGAAACCACAAAAATTATCCCACAAATTTGAAAAGCCCTTGCATTTACCTGCGGTATTCGCTATAATAATCAACGGTCTCGCGTGTGCGCGTTACCGTATGCTGGTGTAGCTCAGTAGGTAGAGCACGTCATTGGTAATGACGAGGTAGTCAGTTCGAATCTGATCACCAGCTCCATAAACCGCTCAAATTGTTTGAGCGGTTTTTTTGTGCCATATGTTCGGTGCGGAACCGCAGCGGCAAGTCTTTTGAAAACTCTCAAAAAGTTCACGATTTCAAAGGTTTATTAATCCGTAAAAATGAGGACTGCCGCGAAATTTGCGGCAGTCCTTCTCATCGTTTTTTGTCAGGCACTTATTGACCGTGCTGCTTATTCGGCGCAGGTCGGATCTGCTTTCGATGCTTTATTGCCGTAACGGTTGTATGAATCGGCAAGCCGCACAAAATCGGCCGCTGCAAGCTCTTCTGCTCGGACGGTCGGCAAAAGCCCGGCATCGGCAATCACTTCGTCAACATTGTTTTTCGGAATCAATTGCAGCATATTGTTTCGGAGCGTTTTTCGACGCATCGCAAATGCGGCACGAAGCACCTTTATAAAATTCGGCGGAAGCTCGCTGCCGTTTCGTTCGAATTTCAGCACACAGGAATGAACCGACGGCTCGGGGTAATATGCCGCGGGTGAGAGTTTCAGTTCGGTTGAAATGTCGAAAAGATACCGGGAAACAATCGAGAGCGGCCCGTAGTTCACATCACGCGGTGCCGCAAAGAACCGCTCTGCTGCTTCAACCTGCATCATCAGCACCATGCGCTTTACAGGAAGTCCGGATTCAATCAGTCGCATACAAATAGGTGATGTTATATAGTACGGAAGATTTGCAGCAACAGTAAAAGGCTCTCCGCCGAATGCATCGGAGATTTTTGCAGGCGGAACCTTCAGAAAATCGCCGCAAATGAGCTGCACGCTGCGTTTATCCGCGAGTTTATCCGCAAGAATTCCGACAAGTGTGCGGTCTATTTCAACAGCAAGCAGATTTTTCGCTTTTTCCGAAAGAGCGGATGTCAATGCACCGAGCCCGGGACCGATTTCAAGCACGTTTTCGCCTTGGCAGTCTGCAAGCGCTGCAATGCGGCTTATCGCTTCGGTGTCGATAAGAAAATTCTGCCCCAGAGCCTTGTTCGGGGTCAAACCCAGATTTTTTTATCATTTCTTTTGAATCTGTCATGGCTGAAATTTTAATGCAGATTTGCATATATGTCAACAGAATCCGAAAATAATGCGCATATTGAGAGATTTTTTTATCCCAAAAAGCTGATTGCCGACGGAAAACCGCCCTGACGGTTTAAAAAAGACTGCCGCCGTGCGAATAACCATGTGCAGCGGCAGCTGATGTTAAACGCGCTTTCTTTAAAAAAACAGAAAACAGCGAATCGAAACACGATATTGCTGCCGACGACATAAACCACGGGCAATGCGGCTTTACATATTCTCACTTCGGTAGTATAATTATAATGCATGATTATAGCTCGAAAGATTTGAAAACAAAAGAATTAAATCGGGGTATGAGTATCGAGGTATAAATATCGAGGTATAAACAGGAATGAAACTGACTTTCGGAACAAAAACAAAAAGATTTTTTTGCTTTATCCTTTCCTCTCTGATGCTGCTTTCTTTATGCTGCACGGTTTTTTTCGCTGCGGGATGCAGCCGGGAGACGGCGTCCGGGGACGAACAGGCGTTCACATTGTTCATGAATTCAATACGCAACGGGCAGTTTACGGAAGCGTTCTCCTTCATCAGTGCTCATGTTGCGCCGGAGAATGCCGTTGACGACAGCATTGAAGCATATAAAAACACAATAACTCTCGCACAGTTCGAAAAGCGTTACGAGAGCCTGTTTTCGCTGCTCGGCGTGAACGATATTGAATACAATATTGCTGAAGAGAAACGTTTCCGGAAATTCAAAAAAGTCATTAAATACACGATGACATATAAAACACAATCTGCGGGCGACCTGACAAACGAATACGAGATGACTCTTCTGAAAGAGAATAATCTTTGGCGGGTTGTATGGCAGCCGAACCACATTTTTCCGGATATGGCCTGGGGCGACACGTTCGACAGGGCAACGCTTGCGGCAGAGCGCGGCGATATCGTTTCTCACGGAGCCGTTGTTGCAACCAATGTCCGCCTTGTGACTGTTTACGCGCTTTTAAGCGAAATTGCACCGAAAAAACGTGCTTACGGATGAAATAATGCAGGAAAATGCGGGCATGAGCGAGCAGGATGCGGAAAAAGAAGCGGACAGGCTTTATTCCGATGCGGAGTATCTGAACACACGCTTCTCGGCGGAATTCGATGCCGCTGCTGCCGAAATTGCCGCTGTGCTCGATTTGGACGCCGCAGAGCTGCGAACAAAATTCGGAAAGAACACAAACGAGTTCATCACCGTTTATCAGGCGATGCCCGATGAAGTTACCGTTGAACAGCAGGAACAGCTGAATGCCGTAAACGGAGTTCATGTTGACACCGAGCACTACGGTTCAAAGCGGTATTACCCTTACGGGAGCCTGCTTGCGCATACGTTGGGATATATTTCGTCCGCAACATGGGAGGAAATACAGACATATAACGAGGGACGCGATCCAAATGACGGATTGTATACTACTGACAGCAAAGTCGGTAAAAGCGGCATAGAAAAGCTTTACGAAAGGGAGCTCCGCGGCAAGGACGGCTATTATTTCTTCATCCGCGGAACGGACGGAGCCGTTAAAAATGGTCATCTATCGCAAAGATAAAGTTGACGGCAGCGATGTGATGCTGACGATCGATTTCAAATTGCAGCAGCGCACCGAGGAACTGCTGGATCTTGTGCTTTTCGGTACGGACACGGCGGGTGCGGTCGTTGTTATGAACCCGAAAACGGGAGAAGTGAATGCAATTGCTTCCAATCCTTCCTATGATTTAAACAGGTTTATAAAGGGTATGAGCGGCGATGAATACAAAGCCCTTGAAGAACAGGAGAATGAGCCGCTCAGAAACCGCGCAACAAGGGAACTTTACCCGCCGGGATCAACTTTCAAGGCGTTCACTGCTGCTGCTGCGCTTGATACGGGTACGGTGAATGAGAATTATGTTTTCACCGGCTATATCGATAATGATTACTGGAAGCCGACCGGTTACGGGGAATGGCCTTGGCCGCGCATAAAACGCACGCGCGTCTATCATCGCACGGAACCGATGAACATGCCAAACTGTATGCTGCATTCCGACAATATTTACTTTGCGGATGTTGCACTGAAAATCGGTCAGGAGAAATTCATTGCATATTTTAATGAAAAACTCGGCATGGACAAGTCGCTGCCCTATGAATTGGGTGCCGCCCGCTCCCAGCTTTACAGCCGCGGCAGCGTGATGGACAACAAAATGCTTGCGGACTCCGGCTACGGACAGGGCCAGGTGCTCGTGACGCCGCTTCAGCTTGCGGCAATGTTCTCCGCATTTGCAAACAACGGCGATATGCCGACCCCGCGAATCACGGACGGATTATACGTAACGGACGGCGTGGAATACAAATGCATTCGGAAAAGCGAATACTCCGTATGGATGGAGGACGCAATTTCGACAAATGCAATAAACAAAATAATTCCGATGCTCCAAGGCGTTGTAGATCCGAACAAAAACGGAACGGGTCGTTCACTGCGTGTCACGAATGTTGACGTTGCGGCAAAAACGGGTTCGGCCGAAATCGGCAAAGACAAAACCCGCATGTATTCATGGTTTGCCGGTTTTCGCCTTAACGTTGCGCAGGAGGATGAGCGTGTTGTGATCGTAATGCTCGATGTTCCCGATTCGGGCGCATACTCATCCCTGAAATTTCAGATAGCGCGCGAGCTTTTGAAGCTGGACGACACCCCCGATCCGAATGCTCCGCCGGCGGAATAAAACAAGCTTTGGATGAAATGTCTGCGGTCAGCGCCGGCTGTCTGCGGGTTTGGAGGATGCGGTTATTTTGCGGATAAACAGCAGCATTGCGGCGAACATCATTGCCGAGGCTGCAAACCGCATATAGAACCTGTACGCCGAAAAAAACGAAAGGGCATATAATCCCATGCCCGCAAAGAAGTACTTTGAAGCGTGTTTTTCAGTGCGGAGTTTCGATGCGGCGCGCTCAGCGCGGACCCTGACGGATACACGCTCGGCGGGAGGAAATGCAGCTTTGATTTCGGCATCGATTTCGGCATCGTCGGGCAGGAAGCGTTCGCGAATTTGCGGAATCGTTTCAAGCAGCCTAAACTCAACTGCGGTGGTGCCGACGGTGCGCACGGCGGATTCCGCTTCCGGTTCGGGTTTCGAAACTGAATATATCACGATGTGCGAAATGCCTTTTTCAAGAGCCTCGCGAATAATCGGAAGAATATCATCAAAAGTGATTGCTTTTTCAGTTCGGAGCAGATAAAACGAGCGAGTTGCACTCTGTTCGGAACACGCTTGATTCGGGTATTCCGAGGATGAACGGTGCAGGCTGCGGATTACTTCGTCCACTTCGGGCGAAACGAGTATCCTGCGCCGCAAAATCGACTCGGATGTTTCTCTGCGGAGTTTTTTGATGTGGGCATTAAACCGCAGGCTGCGCAAAAGGCTTGCAGTGAGCAGTATTGATACGGAAATGAGCATTGCGGCAAACAAAGACGCGGTGCCGTGATGCAGCTTTCGCGAAACAAGCAAATAAAGTGCGGCGGTCAGCAGCAGTGCCGAAAACACGTTGTCGCATATGCGCGCAAAGCGGGATTTGCCGCCGTTGAAGCTCCGATTATAACTTTTCAACAATGTGTCATTCATAAAATCAGTATGGCACATAGATATGTTTTTCATTCACAAACGGTTCAGGATGTTGTATAATATGCATATGAAGATTGGAATTTACGGCGGAACATTTGACCCCGTTCACATGGGGCACATATTTGTTGCCCGTTCCGTGAAACAGGAGCTTGGGCTTGACAGGGTGGATTTTGTTGTTGCGGCAGATCCGCCGCATAAGCATTCCGCAGAGCGCACTCCGGCTGCATTAAGATTCGATATGGTCTGCGCCGCTTTGAAGCGCGAACGCGGAATGCGCGCTTCCGATATCGAAATTCGCCGCGGCGGAGTCAGCTACACTGTTGACACGCTGCGCGAAATGAAGCGGATAAACAAGAAAGCCGGGTTGTATTTCATTGTCGGAGCGGATATGCTTGAAGATTTTCCGAAATGGAAAAATCCAAAAGAAATACTGGAGCTTGCAACCCTCGTTGCCGTCAACAGATGCGGTCAGGAACGCGATATCGAAGCTCTTGCAGACGGGATAAGGGCTGAATTCGGCGGCAGAGTCGAGATTATTTCTGCGGAAGGGCCGGACATATCCTCAACGGAAATCAGAAGGCGTGTTCAAAACGCACAAACCGTTGAAAGGCTTGTGCCGCTTCCCGCCGAAATGCTGCTTTACGAAAAGCGCTTGTATCAGCCCAAAAGCATAGAGCAGCTTGCGGAACGTGTTTCGAACGTTTTGGATGAATACAGAATGCGTCACACAATGCTGACCGTGCGTGAAGCTGTCGGACTTGCTCAGTATCACGGGCTTTCAACAGAAAAAGCGCGGCTTGCGGCTCTTTTGCACGACTGCGCAAAGCTTGGGCGTGAAGAGACCGTTCGATATGCCGAAAAAATGGGTTATGCGCTGACAAATGAAGAACGTGAAAATCCGTTTTTGATTCATTCGCGCATAGGTGCACTGCTTGCAAGGGATCTGTACGGAGTGCAGGATGCGGAAATATTGAACGCAATAGAACGGCACACCGTCGGATGTGCGGAAATGACCCCGTTTGATGAGGTGATTTTTCTTGCGGACAAGCTTGAGCCGTCACGTGATTACAGAAGGATACGGGATTTGCGCGAGCTTGCTTTCAGAGACCTCGACAGGGCGACGATAGCGGTTCTTCGGAACACTATCGAATACACTGAAAATAAGGGAATGCGCATTCATCCGCAAACGGAAATTACCATTGCAGCACTCGAAAAACGGGTGAAAGCCTGCATGCACGGCGGCGATTGAGAAAACACGTCAAATCGGCAACGGCGGTGAGTTTTAAGCCGATTTTATCCCGGCTGAATTCGATAAGGGAAAT
>ENA-OQCL01000714-OQCL01000714.1-human-gut-metagenome-genome-assembly--contig:-NODE-714-length-14543-cov-4.559587_pt1 | contig 14543 bp, 13 predicted proteins | sample MGYA00242502_ERZ504586 | MGnify/ENA primary metagenome ERZ504586 (study PRJEB26092, sample SAMD00036316) | human gut metagenome | host: Homo sapiens | study: EMG produced TPA metagenomics assembly of... | reverse complement strand
GGTCAAACGGCTGAACAAGTAAGAAGGCAGAGCGCAATATTTTTATTTTCTTAGACAATGGCAAAACCGGCTAAATCAGCCAGCGGTCAGGACGCATGAAGCAATACTGCGCCGCAGCAGGCTGTCCGGCCTGCAGAAAGAACCTCCGGCGGCGGACAAGCGCGCGGAGGTTCTTCGCCCTTATTATGAAAAGCCGCCGTCAGCTGTACTGCCAATAGCCGGCGATTATCTCGCCGCCTTTTTTGTACAGATACATAGCGCCGAAGGATAACGGCATATTGCCGTGAATCAGCTCAGTTTCGCGCGCCAGAGGATAGTATCCCTCTTCGTTGATGTATCCCCAGATTTCGTAGCCGTCCTTTATCAGCGCTTCGCGGTAGTAATCTTCGTCCTGAACATAGAAAATATCGCCGCCGATGGTGAGGAATGCAGCTTCGTCTTTCGGCTCTTCGACGCCGAGCGCGATAAAGACCTTTTTCAGCACGGGGCGGGAATAGTCGAACTTTTTCTGATAACACGTCAGCCTCTCACCAGCTTTTGGCTTTTCAGGCATCAGCGTGAAATAATTGTCGCCGCTTTCCTCCGTCGTCGGGTGCGTGAAAGCCTTTATGGAACAGCTGGGATAGATGTTGTCGTCGAGCAGACGGTCGAAGCTTTCGGGAATGAAGATGGACAGTGAGCGTCCCGCGTCTTTCAGCTGAAATGTGCAGTAAAAGCCGTAATGACAGCCCGGCTCGTCCACCATGTCTTTCTTATCGTCGAACCACTCCGGCGCATTGCCGCCGAGCCGGCCTATGCTGTTTTTCTCCTCTTCCGTCAAATAATAATATGTCGAAGCCATGTTCAACGCTCCTTCTGTATCATTTGTGGCAGAAAATTTCCCGCCGCTCCTATAAAATCGCCTCAGAGTCCGGCTCGACCGTTTCGAGCGAACAGCGGCGCGCGAGCGCTTCGCGGTCGGTTATTTCGACGCGGCCGCGGCGCGTGCGCACGACGCCCTCGCTTCGGAGCTGCGCGAGGCCGCGCGTGAGGTTTACGCGGCTCGTGCCGAGGATGTCCGCGAGCTCCTCCTGCGTGACGGCGTCGAGGCCGCCCGCCGGGGCGAGCAGGTAGAGCAGGTTGCAGAGCTTGAGGAACGAGCCGTTGTATTCCTGGTGCGCCGTCTCGTAGAGCAGAAGGTTCACGTAGGAGGCGTACCACTCGACGAGCGCCGCGGCGAGCGCGGGATTCTCGCGGAACATCGCGCGGAAGTCCGCCTTCGTAAACTCCAGCGTCTCGACCGGCGAGAGCGCCTCCGTCGTAATCGCGAGCTCTATCCTGTAGCCGCGCTCGTGGTAGACGGGGAAGAGCGTTCCCGCGCCGTGGAACGAGATTATTTTGCGCCGCCCGTTCTCATGCTCGACGCAGCAGCGCGCCGCGCCCGAGAGTATGTAGTGCATTCGCCCGAAGGGCTCGCCCGGCGGCCACAGAAATTCGCCGAGCGCGAAGCTCCGCCGCCCGTGCGGGCGCGAGAGGAAATATTCGTGAAAGGCGGAGAAGTCGCCCGTGAAAAAATAACGCGGCGTATGCACGGAATCACGCTCCTTTGCGGGGCTTTTCGCGTATTTTATCACGCGCGGACATGACGATGACGAAAGAACATAAAATGTGCGGGGAGGAAAAATCATGAAAAAGGTAAAAATAACGGTGCTCAAGACGACGTTCGACGAAGAGCTGGCCGCGGAGTACGGCGCGCCGGGGCTCGGCCCCTGTCCGATGATGCTCGAAGGGCAGACCTTCTACGCCGACTACGCGAAGCCCGCGGGGCTCTGCGACGTGGCTTGGAAGGCGATATACCAGTACGTCTTCGCTCTAGCGCACGGCGGTAAGGATACGCTCTTCTACTTCGGCGACTGGATAGACAAACGCGGCGTGGCGATATGCAGCTGCAACGACGGCCTGCGCCCCGTGATTTTCAAGCTCGAAGCGACGGACGAGGAGGCGGCGATAGATTATACACCGGTGCGGTGAGGCGTGGAGAATCTGCTATAATGACGGCGTGGGAGTAAAATCTCCCTAAAAAGCGGAGAACCATGCCATTAAGTTGGAACTGAAAAAGCGGAGCACCCTGCCGTTAAGTGGGAGCTAAAGCAGCGGAGCACCCTGCCATGAGTGGGAGTTAAAAAAGCAAAGGCGCGGAAGATATTTTCGTCTTCGCGCCTTTTTCGTTTTTTGACGGTTTTATTTACCGAGGTAGCCGCCGTCTACGGGGATCACCGCGCCGGAGACGTAGTCGCTTGCGGCGCTTGCGAGGAAGAGAGTGACGCCCTTGAGGTCGTCGGGCTTTCCCCAGCGGTGCGCGGGGATGCGGCCCGTTATCTCTTCGTAGTAACGCGGGTTGGTCGTCTTGATGTCTTTCGTGAGCGCCGTCTCCATGTAGCCGGGCGCTATCGCGTTGACGCAGACGCCGCGGCTTGTCCATTCGTTTGCGAGCGCCTTCGTGAGCTGCGCGACGCCGCCCTTGCTCGCGGCGTAGGCGGGGATGCGCTCGCTGCCGAAGAAGGAGGTCATCGAGGCGACGTTGATGATTTTGCCGCAGCCGCGCGCGAGCATGGCGCGGCCCGCGAGCTGCGAGAGCGCAAATACTGCGCTGAGGTTGACGTTTATTATCTTCTGCCATTCCGCGAGCGGGAAGTCTTCTGGGAGCGCGCGGTGCTGCACGCCCGCGCCGTTCACCAGAATGTCCGGCTCGCCGAGCTTCGCGGCGGCCCTCTCGTAGAGCGCTTCTATCTGGTCGAGTTCGCCGAGGTCGCCCGCTTCGTAGAGCACCGGCGCGCCCTCCGCGCCCATTTCGCGCGCGGCGCGGGCCAGCGTATCTTTATCGCGCCCTATTATGAGTACGCGCGCGCCGGCCTCGTGCAGCGCCTCGGCCATCGCGCGGCAGAGGCCGCGGCCTCCGCCAGTGACTATGGCGTTTTTGCCTTCGATGTTGAAGAGTTCGCTGACGTTCATGCTTTTCGCTCCTTCGGTAAGCTCGTGATGCTTTGCCGGATTTTATAAAAAAATCCCGCCGCACAGCCGCCGCCCGTCGTTCTGCCGCGGGCGCGCGCGTGCGGCGGTTTTCCGTGATTTCCGCGGTTTTCTGCTATTTCGCTTCCGCGCTCAGTTTTTCGGCGATGCGCACGGTTTCCATCGCGTCTTTCGCGTAGTAGTCCGCGCCGGCGTATTCGGCGAGGTGTGGCGTGAGCACCGCGCCGCCTGCGATTATCTTTACGCCGGGGCATTCGCGGCGCAGCAGCGCAATCGTCTCTTTCATGCTTGCGACGGTGGTCGTCATGAGCGCCGAGAGGCCGACTATCTTCGCGCCGGTCTCGCGCACGGCCTGCGCCACGCGCTCGGGCGGCACGTCGCGGCCGAGGTCGGTGACGTCGAAGTTGTAGTTTTCGAGGATGACGCGGACGATGTTCTTTCCTATGTCGTGTATGTCGCCGTAGACTGTTGCGATGACGAACTTCGCGCCCTTCTGCGCGCCGCCGTCGCGCGCGAGTTTCGCGCGCAGCACTTCGAACGACGCTTTCGCGGCCTCGGCGGATTTTATGAGCTGCGGCAGGAATATTGCGCCGGTCTCGTAGTCTTTGCCTACCGCGTCGAGCGCGGGGATTATCTTTTCTTCTATGACTTCCATCGGCTGCGTTCCGCCTTCGAGCAGCTCTTCTGCGGCTTTCGCGGCTTCGTCTTCGAGGCCGTGGGTTATCGCGTAGTGTATGTCCGCGCGGCCTTCCTGCTTAACTTCCGGCTTCTGTTCGGGCGCGGCGGCGGAGCAGCGCGCTATGTAGGCGGCGGCCTCTTTGTCCTCGCCGAGCAGGACGCGCGCAGCGGCTACGGTTTCGGCCATTCCCGCGTCGCCGGGGTTCATTATCGGCGCGTCGAGGCCCATCGCAAAGGCCATTGCCAGCATCGTGCGGTTGACGACGGGGCGCATCGGAAGGCCGAAGGAGACGTTGCTGACGCCGAGGACTGTTTTGACGCCGAGCTCTTTTTTGACGAGCGCGAGCGCCTTTAATGTCTCGGCGGCCTGCTCCTGCTGCGCGCTCGCTGTCATAACGAGGCAGTCAATGAGCACGTCTTCGCGCGGGATTCCCGCGGCCTCCGCGGCCGCGACGATGCGGCGCGCGATTTCGAGGCGCGCCTCGGCCGTCTTCGGCACGCCGTTTTCGTCGAGCGCGAGGCCGAGGACTGCGCAGCCGTATTTTTTTCGCTATCGGGAGTATCGATTCGAGGGATTCTTTTTTGCCGTTGACGGAGTTGAGCAGCGGCTTGCCGTTGTAGAGGCGCGCCGCGCGTTCGAGCGCCGCCGCCGAAGACGAGTCGAGCTGGAGCGGCAGCGGCGTGACGGCCTGGATTTTCTGCGCGGCTTCGGCGAGCGTCGCGGCTTCGTCGATGTCGGGCAGTCCCGTATTGAGGTCGAGGGCCTGAGCGCCCTGCTCCTGCTGGCGAAGCGCCTCGCGCAGCAGGTAGTCTGTGTCGTGCGCGCGCAGCGCCGCCTGAAGAGCTTTTTTGCCGGTCGGGTTGAGCCGTTCGCCTATGACTGTGATTCCATCGTCGAAGCATAGGGCGCGCGACGGCGAGCAGATTACGGTGCGGCGCGGCGCGTCCGGCTCTTTCGGTGAAAGCCCCTCTATCGCGCCGCGAACGAGGCGGATGTACTCGGGCGTCGTGCCGCAGCAGCCGCCTATGAAGCGCACGCCCTCCGCGACGAATTCGCGCGCGTAGCCCGCGAACTCCTCTGGGGTGATGTCGTAGGCCGTTTCGCCGTCACGTATGACCGGCAGTCCCGCGTTCGGCTGCACGAGGACGGGGATGTGCGCGCAGGCGAGGATGCGTTTCACTACGGGCGCGAGCTGTTTCGGCCCGAGCGAGCAGTTGACGCCGAGCGCCGAAACGCCGAGCGCTTCGAGCGTCGCCACCATCGATTCGACGCACGCGCCGAAGAAGGTCGTGCCGTTCGCCTCGAAGCTCATCGTTGCGAATATGGGCAGCCTGGAATTTTCCTTCGCCGCTATGACGGCGGCCTTGAGTTCGTAGAGGTCCGTAAAGGTTTCGAGCAGTATGAAGTCCGCGCCCTCGCCCTCTCCGGCGCGGACGATTTCCGCAAACACATCGACGGCCTCGTCGAATTCGAGGTCGCCAGAGGGCTTGAGCACGCGGCCGCACGGGCCGATGTCGAGCGCGGCGTACCTGCCGCCGTAAGCGTCAGCCGCGGCCCTCGCGTTGCGCACTCCGGCGCGCACTATGCCGGCGAGCGGAGCTCCGGCCTTTTCGGCCTTGAAGCGGTTCGCGCCGAAGGTGTTCGAGAGAACCACGTCGGCCCCCGCTTCGAGGTATTCCTTATGTATCGCCGTTATCTCGCCGGGCGCGGTCAGGTTCAGCGCCTCCGGCACGGCCCCGAGCTTGAGGCCGCGGCGCTGGAGCATCGTCCCCATAGCGCCGTCGAAGAGCAGGATTTTGCTCATGTCTATCATTTCGCGCACTCTCCTATCCGCGTTTGACGCGCAGCGAGTAGAGCACGCCGCGGATATTTTCGCAGATGCGCTTCGCTATCTCGGGCTGGTTCATCGTGTAGAGGTGGATGCCGTCCACGCCGCTCGCGAGCAGGTCTATTATCTGCGCCGTCGCGTAGGCTATGCCGGCCTCGCGCATCGCCATCGCGTTGTGCCCGTAGGCGCGCAGCAGCTTCTGCACTCCAGCAGGCACCGACGCGCCGCAGAGCGTCACCATCTTGTTGATCTGCGCGGGCGAGGTTATCGGCATGATGCCCGCCTCGATGCGCTGCGTCACGCCGAGAGCGCGCGCCCTGTCGCGGAATTCGTAGAAATGTTCGTTGTCGAAGAAGAGCTGGCTTATCAGCGCGTCTACGCCGCAGTCGCATTTCGCTTTCAGATATTTCAGATCTTCTTCCATCGAGTAGGCTTCGATATGTTTTTCAGGGTAGCAGGCCGCGAAGATGCGGAAGTCGTAATTTTCGCGGATGAATTTTATGAGGTCGCTCGCGTGCGAGAAGTCTTTCGTCCCCTCGCCTACGATGTCGCCGCGCATCGCAAGGATGTTGTGTATCCCCCTTTTCGCGCAGAGAGTCGAGCGTCGCGCGCATTTCGTCGCGCGTCGAGCCGATGCAGGTGAGGTGCGCGAGCGCGGGAATCGCGTAGTCGCGCTGGATGCGCGAGGCTATCTCCGCCGTGTTCTCGCGGCTGGAGCCGCCCGCGCCGTATGTGACGCTTATAAGGTCCGGGTCGAGGCTCGCGAGCGCGTCGACCGTGCTGAAAATCTGCGAAAGGTCGCCCTTGCCCTTGGGCGGGAAAATTTCAAATGAAAACGTAGGTTTGTCGAGCTTGAAAAAATTCTTCACTGTCTGCCGTCCCCTCTATTCTTCAGCCGCAAGAGCGGCTTCTATTATCTGCGCAGCGCCGTCCTCGGTGTTCGGCGGGGCTATGACGTCGGCGGCCTCTTTCACCGAATCGCGCGCGTTGCCCATCGCCACGCCCGTTCCAGCCCAGCGTATCATCTCCGCGTCGTTGCCGCCGTCGCCTATCGCAAGCGCCTCTTCGCGCGCCACGCCGTAATGCTCGCAGACGCGGCGCAGCGCCTCCGCCTTGTTCACCGACGGGTGGACCATCTCGACGAAGGAATTCCACGAGGTCGCCTGATAGATGCGCGGGCCGAACTCGCGGCGCACCTCGTCGCACATCTTTGCAAAAATCTCCCTGTCGAACGAGACGCCGAGCATCTTCGCGCTGTCGAGGCCGCAGCTCCAGAACTTCTCGCCGAGCGCGACGGCCTTCTGCCCGCATATATTCTCGTAAAATTTGCAGCGCTCGTCGGCGTCGTCCATGACGACCAGTTTATCGTCGCAGTACATCTGCACGTACCAGCCGCGGTCGTGGAAGAACGATAGAATCTCCGCCGCGAGCTCCGGCCCGAGGTAACGCTCGTAAATCGTCGCGCCCGTCGCCGTGTCGCGTATCAGCGCGCCGTTGTAGAAGATGCAGGCGCCCTTTATGCCGACGTCGTTTATATGTATCATCGCGGAGGGGTACATACGCCCCGTGGCCACTACGACCTTTACACCGGCGTCCTGCGCGGCGCGCAGCGCCAGCTTCGTCCTCTCGGTAAGGCGGCTCTCGCCGTCGAGCATCGTTCCGTCCATGTCAAGCGCAATAAGTTTCGGTCTTTTCATATCGCCCACACCGCCATTGAAATGATTTCCGTAGCTACCGCGACGGCGCCGAGTACGTCTCCGTTGGTTCCGCCGAGCCTTTTGTTCATATATTTCGCCGCGGCGAATCCTGCAAGGCCGGCCGCCGCGAGGCACACCGGCAGCCGCAGCGGGGCGAATGGGAGAAAAATTATCGAGGCGGCGAGGGCGCAGAAGAGGTCGTACTGCGTATAGCCCTCCACCATCTCTTTCGCCATGCCGCTGGCCCACGGATAACGTCCGAAATATGCCGCCGCGTTTTCAGCAAAGCGCGCCGCGGCGGCCGCCGTGACGCAGGCAGCGAGCCTGTCTCCCGCGCCCACGGACGACAGCAGCGCCGTCCAGAGGCCGAATGCGATGACGAGCGACGCGCCGCCGAAAGAACCGAGGCGGCTGTCCTTCATCACCTCGCGCAGCCTGTCGCCAGTGCGCCCCGAGCCTATTCCGTCCCATACGTCGCCCCATCCGTCGAGGTGCAGCGCCCAGCCCGTTACGAAATAAAATGCCGCGCCGGCCCACGCGCAGACGAGAGGCGCGAAGCCGAGGAAGCCGGCCACGCTCACGACGACGCCGGTAAGCAGCCCCATAACGCCTCCTGCGACAGGCGCGAGTGTCAGAACGCGGTTCGCATCCGGCATCGGGTCGGGCCACCATTTTTCAGGCAGGGGAATGCGCGTCAGCAGCGTCCACATGACGACGAATCGCGCGGCTATATCGCGGCGCAGAAGCGAAGAGCCCAGTTCATCTTCGAACCTTTCTGCAAAATTGCGGAATTTCTCTTTAAAATCTTCTATTGGAGCCACCTCCGTAAGACGGCGAAAAGTTGGAAATTTTACAGGCCGGAGGGCGCGCCGCCCTTGACCCACAGCGGGCAGCCCGCGACGACGAGCGCGACGTTCTCCGCGTAACCGGCGCATAGCTGGTTCATGCGCCCCTGCATATCGCGGAAGCGCCGTCCCATACGGTAAGGCGGCACGAGGCCGAGGCCGACCTCGTTGCTCACGACGACGAGCGAAGCGTCCGGCCTCACGCTCTCGAACAATTCGCGCGCGAGCGCCGCAATCTTCGCCTCTTCGGCGAGCCATTCCGCCTCGCCGCCGTTCTCCGAGGCCGGAGAGGCGAGGAAGAGCCGAGTCAGCCACATTGTGAGGCAGTCCATGAGCATCAGCCCGTCCGTACGCGCGACGGCGGCGGGCAGATCTAGCGGATCTCCCTCCCACGTCGCCCACGACGCGGGGCGGCGCGCGCGGTGCAGCTCGATGCGCTTTTCCATCTCCGCGTCGGCGCAGTCCGCAGTCGCGAGATAGGTTACAGGGCCGTTACAGGAGAGCGCGATCTGCTCGGCGTATGTGCTTTTGCCGCTTCTCGCGCCGCCGAGGATGAGGGTTATATGTCCCATGTTACAGCCCGAAATCTATGTTGTTGATGAGGTTTTCGAGCGTCTGCCCGACAAAGTTGCCCTTGCCGCCGCCGCCAGTGTCGGCTCCCGGCCCCATCGGTATTTCGAACTTGAAGCGGACGGTCGTGTTGCCGTCCTTCATCGACTCGTTGTCCTCGGGGTCGCCTCCGCTCGACGGTATCAGCGCCTTCGACGAGCGCATATTCGAGGCCTGTGAGATCCTCAGGTGCGTTATCTCCGGCTCGGAGACCGTGCCGCCGATGCCCATGCCGATGAACTTGAACTCGTTCTTCGCAAAACCGGATATGACGCCGCCGAGAAGGCTCTGCAGCGCCTCTTCCTTGTTGAGGGTGCCCGAGGCGAGGTCGGCTCCGGCGCTTATTATCCCCTGGAAGGCGCCGAGCACGGAGTTCAGCGCGCGGATGTTGACCTTGCCGAGCGCGAAGAACGAGAGCTCCTTGTCGCTGTTTATCGCTCCGTCGACCATGACGTTGCGGTAGAGCATATCGTCGTCGGGCGCAATCGCCTGGCTTCCGGGCAGGAGCGTGAAAATGCCGTCCATGTATGTGAACGTCGCCTGCACCGTCTTGTAGCGTATCGGCTTTCCGCCGGTGAACTTCTTCGCCTTTTCGACGAAGCTGAAGCCGGAGATTTCCCCGTTCGACAGAGAGAGCGCGCCGCCGCCGCGCACTGTGGACATACGCCCGGTCGTGCCGCTCCCGCGTATCTTGAGGTCGGCCTTGCCGCTTATCGAACCCTTCATGTTCGGAGCAAGCTGGCTCATGAGCGCTTTAAGGTCGGTGCCCATGACGGTGAGGTTTCCGCCCCATACGCTCTTTTCAAAGTCGAAGCCCGCGCCGCCTGAGAGCGTACCGCCGTTGGTCTTCGCCTGAAGATCTTCGACTATCATGTAATGTCTTGAAACGTAGAACGGCGCGTCGAGATCCTCGAACTGCACGCCGAGCAGCCTCAGCTTCGGCGATGTGATGGAGCCCGTGCCGGAAATCTCCGAGAGCTTGCCCGAACCCTCCATTGAGAAGTTCGCCGTGCCGCCGAGGCGCGCGCGGAAGTTTTCAGGCATATAGGCGCTGAACTGGCGCACATCTATATCGGTGCCCTTGATGTCGAAATCGCCATACCATTCTCCCTCTTCGGCCCAGAAGCGCCCGTGCGCGCCGAAATCTCCGTCGCGCAGCACCGCCTTGGCCTCGGTTATCTCGACTTCCTGCATATTGCCGCCGCATTTGACGTCGATTATCGGCAGCATGAAGCCGCGGTATCTCAGCGGGGCGACGCGCGCCGTCACGTTGAAATGCGGATCGCCGACCGTGCCGCCGACCGTTACGTCGCCGTCGACAAGCCCCTGCACCGAGCGCACTGAGGGCAGATGGCGGCGCACAAGCTCGTAGAGGTTCATCTTCTTTATGCCCGCGCGGATTTCAAGCTTCGCGTCGGCGAAGGACTGTCCTGGGGCGGGCATCTCGATGCGCCCGGTCCCGCTGGTCTCTCCGTTGAGGAACATGCCGGATGTGCTCTTTATGAGGATTTCCTTCGGGCTGCCGGTCAGCACCCCGGCCAGCTCGTCGACGCGGAATTCGCGCCACGCTAGCTTTTTGCCGGAGAAGTCGAAGCTCCAGTTGAGGCCGTCCGAGGCGGAGCTCGCCGTCACCTTGCCGGAGACTTCGCCGGAGATGTCCTCGTTGGCTTCGAGCAGGCCGTTGATTATCGAGAAGTCGACCTTCGAGAAATGCCCGTTCATCTTCCACGACGCAGGCGACGCCGTGCCGTCCGCCTTCTTCGACGGCAGCGTCACGTCGCAGTTGACAGTGCCCGAACCGCCGCCCACGTGCGCCGTCACCGGAGAAAGTTTGAGCGAATCGCCGGAGTAGGCTATGCCCGCTTCGAGCTTCGCTATTTTCAGCGTGCGGAACTGCGCCGTCCCCGTGCGGACGGTGGCCTTGACCACGGGCGCCGACGGCGGCCCCGCGACGCTCCACTCGCCGCTGGCGACGCCCGCGACTTTAAGCGACTTCAGTATATCCGCGTAGGAATAGAAACGTTTCACGTCGGCGTTCTTAAACGTACCCTTCAAGTCGAGCGAGCCGCCGTTTGCCGCCTTCTGCGAGAAAGTCCCCGCCGCGGTCGCCGTGACGCCGTTCCACTGCGCCGAGGCGCGTTCGAGCGAAAAGAGGCCGGTCTCCATCGCGTACGATGAAATTACGCTGATGTTTGAAATAGCGCCGATTTTGTCTACGCTGACCGAAGGAGTGGAGGCGCGCAGGCCGACGACCCATTTGCCCATCAGCCCCTTGCAAGTGCCGGAGACCGCGACGCTGCCCTGTGTCTTGAGTTTCGCCGTCTGCGGGAAGCTTTTCAGCACCTTGTCGAGCACTATGCCCTCGCTCGTGAAGGTCAGGTCCGTCGGTATTTTGTCGCCGAGGCTCAGCGTCCCTTTCAGCGCGAGGACGCGCCCCTCGGAGTTCGCCGTGAGGTCGAGCACGCCCGCGGGCTTCCCATCGAATACCGCCGTGCCGCGGATGTCCTTTATCTGTATCTGCTTATACCCGAGCTGAGACGGGCCGAGTTCGACGCGCCCCTTCAGCGCGTTGAGCGGCCCTTCGAGATTAGCCGTCAGCGATGAAATTTCGCCGTTCGCCGAAGCCGCGGCTCCGTTCGCGCCGTTTCCGAGCTGGCTCTTCCAGTCGTCGAATTTCAGATTTTTCGCCTCGGCTGAGAATTTCAGGTATTTGTCGGGCTTCGTCATGTCGAGCTCAAGGCTGCCGGCGAGCTCGGACTCGAAGACCTTGCCCTGATTCAGCTCCGCCTTTATCAGCTCCGGCGTGACGTTCCATTTTACCGCGATGCCGTCTATCGGCATACCGCGTACGACGGCTTTGTTGAGCGTCCCCTCTCCTTCGGAGACGAATTTCCCCTCTTTCAGCGAAGCCGAGCCGCTTCCCGACAGAAGGCCGCGGACGCCGTACTCGCCTATCTTCGGCACGAGCTTCTCCGCTGTGGAGATGTCGAACTCGGCCAGCTCGAACTTAACGTCCTGCGACGGGAAGAGCTCGCCGGAGAGCTCCGCCCTCCCCTCCGCAAGATGCACGGCGAGGCCGTCGGAGCGCCAGCCGCCTTCGGGCGTGTTCTCCACAGCCCCGTCGACCGAGAGCGGAACGCTGTTCACCGCAAGCTTCACTTCCGCGTCGAAGTGCTTTGAATCGTCGATGCGCAGCGCGCCGCGCTCTACCTCGACCGCTCCGTAGGGAGTGCCGATTTTACTGTCTCTTACGAAAATTACGTTGATAGGGATATTCAGAGGCTCGCCGGAGCTTTTGCCTTCGCTCTTGGGAATTAGCGACTGCACGTCCTCCATCGTCGTCTCCAGCCCCGAGACCGCAAGGCGCGAAAGACGCGGCGAACCGCCCATCAGGCTCGGGACGGAGAGCGAGGCCGTGACGCGGCGCACTGAAAGCAGCGTCGCGCCGCCGCGGGAGACCGCGACGTCGTGCACCGAAAGGCCGAAGACCGGATGCCAGCGCAGCGCGCCGACCGTCAGCTCCGCGTCGAGATACTGCTTCGCGTACTCGGAAATTTTTCCGCGCGCGAATGCGCTCAGCGCGTCCATCTTGTAGTATGCGACGCCGCCGCCTCCGGCTATGGGAAGACGAGCAGCGCGAAAAACACGAGCCAGCCGCGTCCTCTCGCACGAGGCTTCTTTTCATTTTTTATTTTCGACGGCTTCCGCGTTTTTGTTTTCTTCCATGCCGTTCTGCAAAATAATCACCTTGTTACGCCGCCGTCCGGGCAGTTCCCGCCGCCCGCGCGCGGCACATTTTCATCTCACGACGTTATAGTGAGACACAATAATTTTATCACGTCAAGAGCTCTTTTTCCGCCTTTGTACGGCCTTCGCGGCGCGCGGCTTTTTCCCCTCGGCCGCCGGATCCGACAGCTCCGGCAGAGCGCCGCCCGCGACCTCCCACAGATACATCGCGGCAAGCGTCCCGCACGGCGAGTAGCGCCTGCGGTAGCGCTCGAAGCGTTCGCGGTCTATCTCGCGGTGACGGTAGAGCATACGAAGCCCGCGCTTGATGCCGAAATCGCCGAAGCTCAGCACGTCGCGCCGCTGCAGCGTGAAGGTCAGCAGCATCTCCGCAGTCCACAGGCCGACGCCGCGCAGCCGGCAGAGATACTCGGCAGCCTCCGCGTCGCTCATCCCGCGCAGAGCCTCCGCGTCGAACTCGCCGGACGCGGTCCTGCGCGCGAGGTCGAAAATATAATCCGCCTTGCGCGCCGACAGGCCGAAGGGCATGATCCCCTCCGCGCCGCGCGCGAGAATATTCTCCGGCGTCACCGCGCCGAGCCCCTCTCGCACGCGGGCCCACACGGCGCGCTGAGCCGCGCCCGAAATCTGCTGTCCTACGATGTGATGCACGAGCGCCGGGAAAATCTCCGGCTCCGCCTCGCGCCGAATCGGCCCGATGACTTCAATCGCCGCCGCGAGCTTCTTGTCGCGCCGCTTAAGATATTCGACTTCTTCGTCAGTGTAGGAAAAATACATAACGCCCGCCCCTCCGTCCATAATTTGGGAGTACGGGGAAATTATAGCCAAAACTTGTGTTTTTATTATGAAGCCGCGCCGCCGCAGGTGAAACTACCGCGCCGCATCCATCCCGGCGGCGCGCAGCATTTTATCTCGCCATATACGGTCGGTTACGGCTATCGCGCGTCCGACGCCTATCACGCTGACAACTGTGCCGACGTGAAGCCCTATGAGTCCTTTACCGGAAATGAGACACAGGGTCACCGTTATCAAGACGCAGCAAAAATCAAAAATATTTTTTGCCGTTCCGGTTCTTATGCTTGTTTCATCGGCGACAGCCTGCACCGCGCCGTCCGCGGGATTGGGAATGAGCCTCATATTCAGAGTCATTGACGCTCCGATACCAGTTAGCGCAATAGAGAGCAGCAAAATGATAAAATTCAGTGTAAACGAATGTAAATTACTGTCATAAGAAACTGTCCAGCCTAAAAAATTCATAACGCGGCTGAAAACTAAACTTAGCGGAAGCTGCATCCAGTCGTACCGCCAGCTTTTCATCTTTCGAATGGCTAGCTGCAACAAAACATACATTACATAGAAGATTAAAATTGCGTCTCCAAAACTTATCCCAAAGATTTGAGAGCTAGAAAAAGGAAGAGAGAGAACAGGCGTAACTCCAAGCCCCGCCTTAGTGTTGAGAGTGAGGCCGAGAGCAAGTATGATCATTCCAGAACAATATATCGATACCCTGTTAATGTTAATAGGTTACAGCCCCTTTATCCTAGCTTTGTCAGACATCAGCATATGCTCTAATGTATATCTGCCACTGCGCAAGTTTATCATATGGTTTAAAAATACGTCTACAACACATATTTTCCCTTCTACAATGTGTTCAATTGACAGCCTGCGATTAATTAATTTTGTAATAAAAAGGCAAGCCTGTATCAGACTTGCCTTAGCAACTGCATCTCTGGCGCCTAAACGTTTAAAACCTAGTAATATCTCTTTTCCGACGTGGCGTCCCAGCTTTTCCATCGACTCGGCTAGGTCGTCGAGAAGGCGGAACTTCACGCGCAGCTCGGTGGGGAAGTCCGCGTTCTGGTGCGCCGTGTTTACGGCCTTGCCGATGAATAGCTTCAGGTGCGTGCACTGCTCTATGAGCATCTTGGCGAGCTTCGCCGCTCCGTGCTCGCTGTCGAGCTCCGCCGTCATTTCGGGCACGGCGGGGCGCGTGCGGTATTCTTCGACGAGCTCTATGACGCGCTTCAGCGTCAGCACGCCTTCGGTGACGAGGTCGATGCCGTCTATCGTAGCCGTCGGCGGGATGTCCGCGTCGGTGTAGTCGATGTTGACGCGCAGCGGGCGCTTGA
>ENA-OQCL01000710-OQCL01000710.1-human-gut-metagenome-genome-assembly--contig:-NODE-710-length-14569-cov-2.866639_pt1 | contig 14569 bp, 19 predicted proteins | sample MGYA00242502_ERZ504586 | MGnify/ENA primary metagenome ERZ504586 (study PRJEB26092, sample SAMD00036316) | human gut metagenome | host: Homo sapiens | study: EMG produced TPA metagenomics assembly of... | reverse complement strand
GCTGCAGGAATGCCTCCCTCAACCTGTACTCGCAGACATCCCACGTCCAAAAACAGAGCAAGTCTGCCTTGGTTCAATGTCCGCTGTATAAATTACAATCATCCTGATCTTAAGCGGATATGCTATTTGAGCATCTTCCTCTTCCATACATCGTTTGATCGTACGCGCAATATAATCCAGATATTTAATTTATCTTCATGCTTATAATCACTTTCGTAGTCTACTAACGCTAGTGAGCCATCCTCAAGCAGAAAAAGATTATCAATCCTCAATTCATTTGCCTGTATCGCCGGTAGATTTGTAGGTAACACCCGTATAATTTTAGGCACTTTTACTCCATAGACAGAAAATGATTTGTTCTTCAATTTTCTCCCAGAATCTTAGAAGTAATATCTTTGTTCTGATACGCAATATCTGGCTTTGCCCGCAATATCAGAACTTCCTTTTATTTATCCTAAGAATATTATAGAAAGTTTATAGAGAAATAACAAGAACTTCTCCGACAACATATCAAAAAGCTCAAATATCGCAGGACCTATCGCTTTTCATATAAGGGTAATTCGGCCGAAACGCCGATTGACATAATCTGGGATATCAGAAGGATATCCCGATGGAAATAATATAGCAGTTTCTTCGATAAAAAACAATAGAAAAAAATATAAAAGCTGCTGGATTTTTATAACAATTCCAGCAGCCCTTCCACCTCCGCCAGGCTGTCGCACACCGCGTACGCCAGCTCCCGGATCTCCTCTGTGGGCTCTACAAGGTCCGGCACCATCACCGGGACCATCCCCGCACTGCTGGCGGAACGGATCCCCGCAGGAGAATCTTCCAGCGCCATGCACACTCCCGGCTCCAGGCCAAGGCTTTCGCAGGCCGCCAGGTAGATCTCCGGATCCGGCTTCCCCCGGGTCACCATGTCCCCGAAGACGCCTCCGTCAAAATACTCATAGAGCCCGGTCCCCTTCAGGTGTTCCACCGCATAATTCCGACTGGAGGAGGTGGCGATCCCCATCTTGTATCCCTGCTCTTTCCGTAGACAAGAAGTTCCCGGGCTCCCGGCTTCACCGGCATTCCCTCCCGCTCCATGATCCCGGAAAAGATCCGCTTATTCTCCCGGTCAAAGGCTTCAAAGGGAAAATTCTCCCCGAGGCCCGGATAAAATATTCATTTCTCCCTCTCCGGTTCTTCCCCAGCGTATGGCGGATATGTTCCCCCAGGCCCGGAAGCCCCAGGATCTCTCCCACCTCATTCCAGGTCCTCTTCACCAGCCGCTCGGAATCAAAAAGAAGGCCGTCCATATCAAATACAATTCCCCGGATCATCTTATCTCCTTATAGAAGACGTAGCGGGGAAGCCCGCCGTATTTGCGCGCCTCATCAATGATCTCATACTCCAGCTTCAGAAAATTATTCACACTGTAAGTATTGTCCGGATGGGCGGTCCCCATAAGATAACGGAAGGAAGTGCCTTTTAACAGTTCTTCTCCCTGGCGCATAAGACTCTTCTGGATCCCCTGCCCGCAATACTTGGGCCGCACCGCCGCCGTCTCCATATGGGCCACCTGCCCCATCGCCTCTCTGGGCAGCCCCAGGTGGGATCCCAGATTATCCGCCTCCTCTCCTGGGAAGCGCACCATCAGGAACCCTGCGATCTCGTCTTTTGCTTCCGCTTTCAGGATAAACCCTTTCTCTTCCACATGCTGGCGCAGAAGTTCTTCATCCTCTTCCACATCCTCCACATAGAACCAGGCCGGGTCTTTCACCATACCGCAGGCGCCCTTGAGGATCTCCATGATCTCCGGAAGGTCTTCATAAGAGGCCCTGACAATCTTCCACGATTTCTCCATCCTTCTCTCCTTTGCATTGACTCTGATCTGTGATAAAATAACACCAGACTTTATCCATAAATACTTATGAAAAGCGAGGTATTTCTCATGAAACTGATGATCGCATCCGATATCCACGGCTCTGCCCTCTACTGCCGCCAGATGCTGGAGGCCTACCGCCGGGAAGGCGCGGACCGTCTGCTCCTTCTGGGGGATCTTCTGTACCACGGTCCCCGCAACGACCTGCCGGAAGAATATGCCCCCAAAGAAGTGATCGCCCTTCTTGCTCCCCTGAAGCAAGACCTCCTCTGTGTCCGGGGAAACTGCGACTGTGAAGTAGACCAGATGGTCCTTCCATTTCCCATCCTGGCAGACTACTGCCTGCTGGAAGTAAACGGCCGGACCATCTTCGCCACCCACGGCCATATCTTCCACCCCGGGAACCTTCCCCCTCTGAAAGAAGGGGATATCCTGCTGAACGGCCACACCCATGTGCCCGCCAACCAGGATATGGGCTCCTTTCGCTATATGAACCCGGGCTCCGTATCCCTTCCCAAGGAAGGCTCCGCCCGGGGGTATATGATCTGCGACCAGAAGGGCTTTCTGTGGAAAGACCTCTCCGGCCGGATCCTTACGATCTGAACTTACTCACAGGACGGTGTAAGCCTGCTTACGCCGTCTTTTTTCTGTGGAAAATCTTCTGGAACAGGCTGCGCAGGCCGCCCACCAGCATAGTGAGATAGCGCAGCACCGGCTCGGTGGCAATAGAAAATACCACAAACAGCATGATACACTCGGTGGACATCCCTGTGATGGCAAAAAGATCCGGCAGGAAAATGCTGCAGCCGATCAGGCCCACAATGGAGATCACCCAGACTCCGCCCCGGATCACATTCATAGGCTGACAGATCTTAAACAGGATCAGGAAGCCTACAATAGCCAGCAACATGGTGGCCGCCGTGGAAATATCCTCGGACGCCACGCCAAAAGTCCGGCCAAATACCACCAGCGCCCCCACCGCCAGCACGTCGGTCAGTCCGGCGGGCAGCGCCTTCAAAAACACGTTGGTCAGGAAATGTCCCTGGATCACCTCTTTGTTGGGCTGAAGCGCCAGGAAGAAGGCCGGCACGCCAATGGTGAACATACTGATCAGCGATACCTGGGAAGGCTCCAGCGGATAGGTGATCATAAACACCACTGAGAACAAGGACAGCAGGAAGGAGAAAATGTTCTTCACCAGGAACAGGCTGGCCGAACGCTGAATGTTGTTGACCACCCTTCTTCCTTCCAGTACCACCGAAGGCATGCAGGCAAAATTGGATTCCAGGAGCACCACCTGTGAGGCCTGTACCGCCGCGTCGCTTCCGGAGGCCATGGCCACGCTGCAGTCCGCGTCTTTTAGGGCCAGCACATCGTTGACGCCGTCGCCGGTCATAGCCACCGTTCTCCCCTGTCCTTTCAGGGCCTGGACAAACTGGCGCTTCTGGGCTGGCGTCACCCGGCCAAACACGGTGTATCTTGCCACTGCGTTCCACACGTCTTCTTCCGTCCGCAGAGTGGTGGCGTCCACATACTCGTCCGCATTGGCAATCCCCGCTTCTTTGGCCACCTCTGATACAGTCATGGGGTTGTCTCCCGAGATCACCTTTACCTCCACTCCCTGCTCCGCAAAATAAGCAAAGGTCTCCGGCGCTTCTTTCCGCACCGGATTCGCCAGAAGGATGTAGGCAAGAGGCGTCACCTTCTCCGAGAGCTTCTGTCCCTCCGTGATCTCCCCGCAGGTACCGAATACCAGAACCCGGTAGCCTCTCCTGGCATAATTGAGGATCTGAGACTCATAGGACGGGTAATCCTCCCGGAGCACAAACTCCGGCGCCCCCAGCACATAAGCCTGATCCTCAAAAGTCAACGCCGCTGTACTTGGTCACTGAGGTAAAGGGGATGCACCTTCTGCGGCGCTCCCCGTTCCCTCCTTTCGAATGTAATCATTTCCTTCAATGGGCCTTCCATGGTAGCGTTGTCGCTGCTCATGGGCCGCACCAGGTCTCCTACCATCCGGGCCAGCTCCGGCATGATCTCCCTGTCATAATGCTCCGTGGTCACCAGCTTCTTCACGCTCATGGTGTTCTCCGTAATGGTCCCGGTCTTATCCACACACAGCACATTGACCCGGGCCAGAGTCTCGATGCTCTTCATGTCATGGAGCAGCACTTTCTTCTGGGCCAGCCGGATGGAACTTACCGCCAGGGCCACGCTGGCCAGCAGGTAAAAGCCCCCTCCGGGATCATGCCGATCACCGCCGCGACCATGGAAGTGACACTGTCCCAGGAAGGTCTCGTCGTTAAAAGAAAAAGCTCTGGGCGAACAGGACGCTTCCGATAGGGATCAGCGCAATACCCACGAATTTCACCAGCTTGTCCAGGGAGCGGATCATCTCCGACTTCTCCCCCTTCTGAATGGCCTTGGCCTCCAGGGTCAGCTTGGAGATATAGGAATCCGCGCCCACCTGCTCCAGCCGGGCCCGGCATTCTCCGGCCACCACAAAACTTCCCGACATCAGATGGTCGCCGGGCTTCTTCACGATCTCGTCGGATTCACCGGTAAGCAGAGACTCATTGACCCGCACCTCGCCAAATACCACCTGGCGTCCGCGCAGATCTGGTTGCCTGCCTTGAAGATCACAATGTCATCCAGCACCAGATCTTCCGAGTCAACGGATGTGACCTGCCCTTCCCGCACCACCAGGGCATGAGGAGCGTTCAAGCATATTCAGCTTCTCCAGCACATGCTTGGCCCGGATCTCCTGGACGATACCGATCAGCGTATTGATAATGATCACCGGCATGAAAGTCAGGTTCCGGAAGGAGCCCACCAGGCACAGCAGCACTGCCAGCACGGTAAAGACCAGGTTGAAGTAGGTAAATACATTTTCATGGATGATCTCCTTCACCGTCTGGGCCGGCGGATCCACCGGGATATTGGACCACCCGGCCGCCATACGCTCCGCCGCCTGGGCCCTGGTCAGACCCTCCCGGTGATCCGGCTGGTACCGGGTCACCGGTCTTCTCTCAATCTCATAACTTTCTGGCTCCTGCTCCTTTGCTCTTCCAAAGCCTCGCCCCATGTCTGTTCCTCCTTCGGGGATGTTTTATCTTCACATGCCAATCATTATACTCCCAAATCCTGGCAGATTCTATAAATTCTTTCTTAAGCTTCTATTAGAAAAATCAAAAAACCCGGATAGTCCCATACTCTCCGTCATAGCCGGGGATCCGCTCCACTTCTCCCGTTCTTATCCGGCGGATACCCTCCGCGATCCGCTCTCCTGCGCACCGGCGGATCTCTTCCTCCGGGATCTCTCTTAAGATCTGGAATTCCGGTCCCAGCTCCTCCAGCATACGCGCGTATTCTCTCTGAACCCCCCTTGTGGAAGGAGCGTGTCCCCACAGCCGCCCCCAAACCAGTTCCGGCAGAGGCATCAGATTCTCAAAGGGTTTTGCGTTCTCCCGGGCGTACCCCTCCGGCCGGTCCGCCAGCTGGCGGATCCGGTGATCCACGCCGATGGTCAGCTTCTTATGGCACACCGGGCAGATCCCCTGGTATGCCTCTGCCTCTGAAGAGCTTAAGCATATCCCGCATTTCCGGTGGCCATCGAAATGATATTTTCCCTCCTCCGGGTAAAACTCAATGGTCCCGGAAAGCCCTTCTCCCGTCTCCACGGCCCGCTTCAGGCCTTCGTAGGAGAATTCCCCCTCCAGAAGGTTGGCCTCCCTCCCCAGCTTCGCCGGGGAATGGGCGTCGGAATTGGAGATCAGCTGATACTTGTCCAAAGCAGAGACCCTCCAGTTCATAGGCGGATCCGAGGAAAGTCCGGTCTCAACCGCATGAATGTGATCCGCCAGATCCTCAAAACACTCCTCCACGCTGTCAAAACCGGAGAACGCCCCAAACATAGAGAAATGAGGCGTCCAGATATGGGCCGGCACATAGACGGACTCCGGGCAAAGTTCCAGCAGGATCTCCAGCAGGTCGCGGCAGGCAAGCCCCAGGATGGGCCTCCCGTCAGAATGGATGTTGCCAATGGTCTCCAGTTTCCCTGAGACAGTCCTGGCCGCCTCCAGCCCGGGAAGCAGGATCAGGCTGTGGACCTTGCGTGTCTTCTCCTTCTTCTTATAAATAGAACTGATCTCCCCGGTAACCACAAACCGGGGCTCCTGCCCGCCGGCCACACTGCCGTCCCGGATCCGGTATTCCTCCTTCAGACGGTAGAACCCGTCCCCGGTGGGCTCCAGTTTTTCTTCCAGTTCCTCTCTCCAGGCCGGATGGGTGAAATCCCCGGTCCCGATAAGGCCGATCCCCTTCCTCCTTGCCCAGAGATCCAGATACTCCGGGGTACAGTCCCTGCTGGTAGCCCTGGAATACCGGGAATGAATATGCAGATCCGCAATATACAAGCTGCTCCCTCCTACTTCTTATCCTCATTCTGCCGCCCCCGGCCAAAAGGCCGGCGAAGGATGGCTCCTTCCGGGCAGGCGGCCACGCAGTCCCCGCACCGGATACACTCCCTGCTGTTGGGCTGCTGCCAGGTCTTGATATCCATCTTGCAGGCAGATGCACACCTGCCGCATTTGGTACACTTGTCCTCCCGGATCTCATAACGGTACAGCGCCACTGGATTGAACAGGCTGTAGACCGCTCCCAGAGGGCAGATATACTTGCAGAAAGGACGGTACACCCACAGGGCAAGCAGGATCACCAGGACCAGAAGTCCCACTTTCCAGGCAAACAGCGCCCCTGCGGCAGTCCGCAGATACTCGTTGGAAGCAAGAAGGGGAAGCCCTGCCATCAATGTCCCGGAGGGACAGATGTATTTACAGAACCAGGGGCTCCCCTGCCCCACAAGATCCGCCACCACCGAAGGCAGAAGGATCACGAAGAGCGCCAGGATCCCGTATTTCAGCCACACCAGCCCCTTATGCCCCGGAAGGTTCTTCCGCTTCCGGAAGAAAGGGATCCGGTACAGAAGGTCCTGGACCAGTCCGAAGGGACAGAGCCATCCGCAGACAAACCGCCCAAACACCGATCCCACCACAAGAAGGAATCCTGTCACATAGAAGGAAACCTTATAATCCCGGCTACCCAGCACCGCCTGCAGCGCCCCGATGGGGCAGGACCCAAGAGCCCCCGGACAGGAATAACAGTTAAGTCCCGGCACGCAGGCAGCCTTCCCCGGTCCCCGGTAGATCCTTCCGGTCAGAAATCCCAGCCAGTATCCATTTGTCAAAGCCGTAAATCCTATCTGGACCCACAGCCGCAGTCCTTTTTTCCTCTTACCCAATTCCAATACACTCCAGACAGATATTGATCCCCTTGATCAGCACCTCCTGCGCCTCCCCGCGGAAAATCCCGATCCCTATACAGAAAAGGCCTGCTGCCAGGAGTACTCCCCGCAGCAGGCGGATATTCTTCTCTTTCATGCTCCCACCTCTCCCAGGATCTCTTCCAGGATCCCGGACCAGTCTTCCTTGCTCCTGGCCCCGGCATAGGCGCTTCCTGTCATATTTCCCTCCTGATCCAGGAAAACGGTGGTAGGCACCGCGCTGATCCGGCTTAAGAGGTTCATCTGCAGTTCCGCGGATGGCAGGATGTGCATATAATCCGCGCCGGTCTCCTCCACGATCTCCATAGCCGTGGCGTCTTCCGGCTCACTGACATCGCTTAGAAGGCCTACGATCTGTACGCCCCGGTCTTCATATTCCCGGGCAAGCTCCGCCAGTTCCGGCATCTCCTGGATACAGGGCCCGCAGTATGTAGCCCAGATATTCACCATGGTAAGCTTTGCCTCTCCGAAAATCTCCTGGGTCACCGGCTCCCCGGTAAGGGTAACGGTCTCAAACTCTCCGAAGATCTTCTCCTGGCTGCCGTCTTCACTCTCTCTTTCCGATCCCTGACTGCTTCCCGCTCCAATAGCTCCTGCCGCCTCATCCTGCCCGGTCCCGCAGGCGCCGGCGAGAAGAAGCAGCGCACATCCAAGGACAAGCCCCAGACTCCGTTTCTTCATGCCCGATCCTCCATCTATCCTATTTCTCTACCCCTGCCTTCTTACAGATATCCGCAAGGCAGCATTTATCACAATGAGGTTTGGTCCTGGCCGTACACACGTCCCGGCCATGGTATACCAGGCGGTGGCAGAGGTCGCTTCCCTCCTCCGGAGGAATGATCTTCCACAGAGCCATCTCCACCTTCCTGGGATCCTTGATCCCGTCCACCAGGCCGATGCGGTTGCTCAGGCGGATACAGTGGGTGTCCGTCACAATGGCCGGCTTCCCGAACACATCTCCCATGATCAGGTTGGCGCTCTTCCTGCCTACTCCCGGCAGTTTCAGAAGGGCGTCAAAATCATCGGGCACCTTCCCGCCGTATTCATCCCGCAGGATCCGCATACAGGCGCTGATATCTCTTGCTTTGCTTTTACCCAGGCCGCAGGGCCTTACGATCTCCTCGATCTCCTCCGGCTCTGCCGCCGCCAGAGCGTCTACATCCGGATACTTCTTATAGAGATCTTCCACCACTACATTGACCCTGGCGTCAGTGCACTGGGCCGCCAGCCGCACGCTGACCAGAAGCTTCCACGCCTGGTCATAATCCAGGGTGCAGCCTGCGTCCGGGTATTCTTCTTTCAGCCTCTGGATCACTTCCAGGGCTCTTTGCTTCTTCGTCATGTATCTTCCTGCCTTTTCTTCTTGTCCTCAGATCCTAGATCTGGATCAGTTCATACTCCTGTGTCCCAAGTCCCAGCTTCTGGGCGTGTTCCAGGCAGACTCTCCAGTCTGTGGTGGGCGCGGAATCAATGAAATGATCGTGATGCACATGAGGCATCTCATCCAGCTGGCTTCCCGCGATCACCGGCTGCTTGTTCACCGCGTCCGCACAGGCCCGGTCCAGAGCCACCGGATCGAAGGAAGCGAACATGCCCACATCCGGTACGATAGGAATATCATTCTCCGCATGGCAGTCACAGTTAGGCGACACATCGATCACCAGGCTGATGTGGAAATGCGGCCGGTCCTTCACCACCGCCAGACTGTACTCGGCGATCTTCCGGTTCAGGATATCATTGGACTCATCATTGGACGGACATACGGCGTCCTTGGGACAGACTCCGATACACCGTCCGCAGCCCACGCATTTGTCCTGATCGATGGTTGCCTTGCGGTCTGTGATCGACGGCGCCCCGTGGGCGCAGATCCGGATACAGTTGCCGCAGCCAATACAGTTCTCCTGCTCCACATAGGGCTTCCCGGCGCTGTGCATCTCCATCTTGCCGGCCCTTGAGCCGCAGCCCATGCCGATGTTCTTCAGCGCCCCGCCAAAACCGGTGGCCTCATGGCCTTTGAAATGATTGAGAGAGATGAACACATCCGCGTCCATCACCGCCCGGCCGATCTTGGCTTCCTTCACATATTCCCCGTCAATGGGCACCAGCGTCTCGTCCGTCCCCTTCAGGCCGTCGGCGATCAGCACATGGCAGCCTGTGGAAAACGGAGAGAATCCGTTCTGATAGGCAGAGTCCAGATGATCCAGCGCATTCTTCCGTCCGCCCACATACAGGGTATTGCAGTCGGTAAGGAAGGGCTTCCCGCCCAGTTCCTTCACAGTATTCACTACTACCGCCGCGTAGTTGGGCCGCAGGAAAGCCAGGTTCCCCGGCTCTCCAAAATGCATCTTGATAGCTGTATATTTCCCGTCAAAATCAATCTGATCCATCCCTGCCGCCAGGATCAGCCGCTTCAACTTCTGAGGCAGATTCTCTGACAGGGTTGTTTTCATCGTTGTAAAATAAACCTTTGATTTCTCCATAAGTATTCCCCTTCCTGGCACAATTTTCTTTATTATACCGCAGGTCCTTAACTTTTGTCACGTTTCAATTAGAAAGTACACAAAAAAACAGGACGAGATCTCTCGTCCTGTCAAACTTCACTGGAGCATACGGGATTCGAACCCGTGGCCTCAACAATGCGAATGTTGCGCGCTCCCAACTGCGCTAATGCCCCACGCAAAGTTGATTATAGCACATCCAGATTCAAAAGGAAACCCCTAATTTAGATTCCCCCGCTTCCCCACGTGGATCTCCTTTTTCGCCGCATACAGCATGCACCGGGACACCACGTCCACAATCAGGAAGCCCAGGGCAATGGCCAGACAGGTCTCCAGCAGTATCCCCGTCTCCTGCCTTGCCATAAGGTTATCCCCGCTCACCCAGCCGTACATCATATAGTAGAGATTTGGTCCGGGGATCAGAGGAAAGGCAGAGGCTGTCAGGAAAATGGTAGCCGGCGCCTTATTGACCCGGGACATGACAAATGCATAGGCCGCCACAAAGATCCCGCCCGCCATGGTGGCGATAAAGTTACTGGGCCAGATCTCAAAGGCCACCACATAGATCGCCCAGGTACAGAAGGCGCCAATACTGGAGTACAGCACCTGACGCCCCTTGATCTTGAACCACAGAGCGAACCCGGTACAGGCCACCGTACAGGAGATCAGCTGAATAGGCACACTGGGGTTCAGCATAAACCCGTCGGAATGCCCCGCCGCCAAAAAGCCGCATGGCGATGGCGATCCCGAATGCGATCCCTGCCGCTCCCAGGATGGAGTTCATAATATTGATAAGGCCGGAGATAAAGTCTCTTTGCAGCACCTCCCGGATGCCGTTGGTAGTACTTAAAGCACTGATCAGCAGCATAACGATGCCGATCATGATCCGGTCCGGATGAGTCCCGATCCCAAGGAACGTCATCCCAATGATGATGGCTTCCGCAAGAAAGGCAAGGATCAGGTTGTAGATCAGAAGGTTATCCTCCCGCTTGCCAAGCCAATTCCCCACAAAGACGATCATGGCAGAGACCAGCACCGCAACGATCCCGTCCATCAGCCCGCAGCCAAAGAACACGGCGAATCCCGCCCCGCCCATGATCCCTGCCAGATAGGTGGTGATCTGCCGGGGCTCCGGCCGGTTCATCACTTCCAGGTATTTCTCATGCAGTTCCTTTGCATCCGGCGTATTCTGGCACACATACCGGGCCAGGTTATTCAGGTAGTCCAACCGATCGTAGTTGATGCCCGTTGATTCAATATGGCGGACCTGGGTCAGGATCTCTCCCTCCGGCGTCTCCACCGTGATCTGTATATTACTTGGGATCGCGAACACGTCATAACGCTTAAAGCCGTAACTCTTGCACATCCGGTAGAGCGTGTCGTCCAGCCGGAAATTCTCCGCCCCGCTGCACAGCATTGCCTCGCCGATGTCCAGGATCCCTTCCAAAAATCCGCTTGTAATCCATAATCCCATGACCCCCGGTTCATATTGATCCAGTCTGTTTTCTGTATTCAAGAACACATTGTAGAGAATCAGAAGACAAATTGCAATCTTTATTTTGTTAAATGTTAATCTGCTCTTAAGATTCTTTCGATTTCTTTTAGGATATGATCACACTTTGGTCACATTTCTTCCTTATACTGTATGACAGATAGTTGAACAGCACATCAACTATCTCCCCCCTCATTAAGTAAAGCCTCTGGAATGCAAATTCCGGAGGCGGCGCTTTTACTCTCATTCCTTTTAGATAACAACGACAACGGATCCCGCGGACAAAAGATCCGCTGGGATTTCTGTTTTAATTGTATAAAATCTATAGCCATACACGCCTGCATGTGGTATAATGTTTGCGAATTTTATTTTTTACGATATGAGGAGGAGATACCAATGAAATATTGTACAAAATGTGGTGCATCCTGTGCTGACAACGCTCAGTTCTGTCCGGAGTGCGGAAGCCCGCTGCCCCAGGGGCTCCCACACCGAACGCAGCAGGCGGTCAGGCAGGCGGACAGGGACAATACAATTACGGCAACGCCCAGAACTATCAGGCGCAGCCCGGAGGACCTGGCTATCAGAATCAGGGTTTCCCCCCAACTTTCGGGATCACACCCAGAAGCATCCCGGTAGCCATCATCCTTACCCTTGTAACCTGTGGAATCTACGGGCTCTACTGGCTGATCAAGCTTAACGACGAGGTCAATCAGCTCTCCGGAGAGTACCAGGCTACCAGCGGCGGCATGTTGCTTTGTATTTATCCACTCATCACCTGCGGGATCTACGGCTGGTACTGGCTGTACAAGATGGGCGACCGCTGCGACCGGATCAAGGGAATGAACGGAAGCTCCGGCATCCTGTATCTGATCCTTGGCATCTTTGGACTGAGCATTGTAAGCTACTGCCTGATCCAGGATACCATCAACAAAGCCATCGGCGCATAAAAAGTCATAAAAAAAGACCAGGGAAGATTTTCTCTCCCTGGTCTTTTTATGTTCTACTCTCTTTCTTACATCTCCTGGATCCGCCGGATCGCCGCCTTTGTATTCTCATGGCTTCCAAAAGCAGTCAGCCGGAAGTATCCTTCTCCGCTGGGGCCGAATCCGGATCCTGGCGTCCCCACCACTCCCGCGTGTTCCAGCAGATAGTCGAAGAACTCCCAGGAACTCATCCCCTTAGGCGTCTCCAACCAGATATAGGGAGCGTTCACGCCGCCGGACACGTTGTAGCCCGCGCTTTTCAACCCTTCGTAAATAGTTTTCGCGTTTCTCATATAGTAGGCTACCTGCTCTTTCAGCTGCGCCTTCCCGGCCTCCGAGTAAACTGCTTCCCCGGCCCGCTGTACGATATAGGGCGCCCCGTTGTACTTGGTCCCGTGGCGTCTGGCCCACAGAGAATGGAGCATCACATCCCCGCTCTTCAGATCTTTGGGGATCACCGTTGCCCCAAGCCTTACCCCGGTGCAACCCGGCGTTCTTGGAGAAACTGCGAAGCTCGATGGCACAGGTTCTGGCCCCCTGGCACTCATAGATGGTGTGGGGCACGTCCGCCTCTGAGATATAAGCCTCATAGGCTGCGTCATAAATGATCACAGCGCCTACCTTATTGGCATAATCCACCCATTCCTGAAGCTGATCCTTCGTGATCGTGGAACCGGTTGGATTGTTGGGGAAGCAAAGATAGATGATGTCCGGCGTCTCCCCCGGGAGTTCCGGCGCAAAACCAGTCTCCTTTGTACAGGGCATATAGATCACATCGCTCCAGGTCTCGGTCTTCGGATCATAGTCTCCTGCCCGGCCCGCCATCACATTGGTATCTACATAGACCGGATATACCGGGTCGCACACCGCGATCTTATTATCCCTGGCGAAGATCTCCTGGATATTGCCGGAATCGCTTTTGGCTCCGTCGGAGATAAAGATCTCATCCGCCCGGATATCACAGCCCCTGGCCTGATAATCCTGTTTTGCCATGGCGCTTCTTAAGAATTCATATCCCAGATCCGGCGCATATCCATGGAAGGTTTCCTCATGGGCCATCTCATCCACCGCCTTGTGGAGGCTCTCAATGATAGCCGGCGCCAGAGGCTGGGTCACATCCCCGATACCAAGGCGGATGATCCCCTTGTCCGGATTTGCCTCCTGATAAGCCGCCACCTTTTTTGCGATGGTGGAAAATAGATAACTCCCCGGAAGTTTCAGATAATCCTGGTTTACTTTAAACATATGCTGTCTCTCCTTCTCTTGTTGTTAATTGCCGGCTCTGTCCGCCCGGAGGCTTTCCAGATCCACAGTCCCTTCGAATACGGTGCGGGCCGGCCCTGTCATATAGACGCTTCCGTCTTTGCCGTCCCACTGGATCTTAAGGTCTCCGCCCAGCAGGCGCACCGTCACCTGATGTTCCGTCAGACCGTTCACCATGGACGCCACCGCCACGGCGCAGGCGCCGGTGCCGCAGGCCAGGGTCTCCCCGGAGCCGCGCTCCCACACCCGCATCTCCACCGTCTGCCGGTCCAGCACCCGGGCAAACTCTGTATTTACCCGGTTGGGGAACCGGGGATGAGTCTCAAAGCCGGGACCGATCTTCTCGATGGCAAGCCCCTGCACATCCTCTATATACAACACTGCGTGAGGATTCCCCATGGAGACTTCCGTGATGCGGTACTCCTGCCCATTTACCTCTATCGGACTGTCTATTGCGGACACTACAGGTGCTCCCATATCCACCTTGATCTCCCGTGCTTTTCCATCCTGAGGGAAGATCTCCAGATATTTGATCCCCGCCAGGGTCTCTACCGTAATATCAGTCTTATTGGTCAGACCATAGTCATAGACGTATTTGCCCACGCAGCGGATTCCGTTTCCGCACATCTTGCCGCGCGAGCCGTCCGCGTTGTACATGCGCATCTCAAAATCCGCCACTTTGGAAGGACAGATCAGGATCAGGCCGTCGGACCCCACTCCAAAGTGACGATCGCTGACCAGCCTTGCGGTCTCCTCCGGATCCGGCACCATCTCCTCCAGACAGTTAACATAGACATAATCATTTCCCAAACCTTGCATTTTCGTAAATTTCATATCATTTCTGTACGATGTTTACAGAAGCAAAACACCATATTTCCTTTCTTTCTAATATTGTGATTCATATAATGATACCCGGTAATATGATCCCGAAAATCATGATCACTCCCCCGAGCAAAAAGAATACTGTTGCGATAACACTTTGAAGCAGCCGATCAGACGTTTTCAAATATGATTTTTCAGGGTTGCCTGTATGATACCTCACATTTTTTCCCTGTCCCTGTTGAATTTTCATAATCGAGTATGACTCCTTCTGCCTTCCCGCGGTATTGGTATGCTTTGATAAAC
>ENA-OQCL01000709-OQCL01000709.1-human-gut-metagenome-genome-assembly--contig:-NODE-709-length-14634-cov-4.462604_pt1 | contig 14634 bp, 11 predicted proteins | sample MGYA00242502_ERZ504586 | MGnify/ENA primary metagenome ERZ504586 (study PRJEB26092, sample SAMD00036316) | human gut metagenome | host: Homo sapiens | study: EMG produced TPA metagenomics assembly of... | reverse complement strand
GCGTCAGGGCCTTGCCCCGACAGCTCATTTAGTATACTACTGTGTAAAGAATATGTCAAGGATTTTTTCAAATTCTTGACGCCGGCCGCGAATCATCGCCTGCGGCGATGTGTTCGTCGTTCATCGTTCGTCGTCAATCCGTAACATCGCTGGCTGCGATTCCGTAGGGGCCGTCCTGTGAAGGCGGCCCGCTACGCGCTGAGGGCATCCCGAAGCGTCGTTGTCAGTTTGAGTCTGTCGCGGCGGAACGCCGCATCTGAGTCCGAGGCGGCCTGCGGCCGGCAAACTGCGACTGGCGCAAAAAAAGAGGCCCGCAGGCCTCTTTTTTTATTTAAACAATTTCGTCTGTTCTTTTTCGTCTTCATCGTTGCCTTCGATAGCAATGGTATCGAGTGCCGCTACTTTATCGTCGCCTTCCAGTTTCTGAATCTTGACGCCTGATGTATTACGGCCTTTCTTGATGCCAATACTTTCGATGTCCGTGCGGATGACGATACCATTCGATGTGATGAGCATCAGTTCCTGTCCTTCATGAACAACTTCGACGCCGACGATGTCGCCGGTCTTCGGCGTAATCTTGAAGTTCTTGATGCCTTTGCCGCCGCGGAGCTGGACTTTATAGGCATCGATATTGTTGCGCTTGCCGAAGCCTTCTTCACTGACGGTCAGGACCTGGCAGTCCGGTTCAAGGACGTCAGCACCGATGACCATATCGCCTTCGGCCAGGGTAATGCCTCGGACGCCGCGGGTATTCCGGCCCATGGGACGGACGTCATTTTCATTGAAGCAGATAGCCATGCCCAATTTAGTCGCCAAGATAATCGTCTGGTCGCCGTTGGTCAGGCGCACTTTGGCCAAGTGGTCCCCTTCCATGAGGGAAATGGCGATGAGGCCATTGCGGCGGACGTTCTTAAATTCCTGGAGGAGCGTCTTCTTGACCAGGCCTTTTTCTGTAACCATGAACAGGTTCATCGACGGGTCGACCTGATCGAGGTCGATGAGGGCGTTGACTTTTTCGCCATTGGACAAGGGCAGGATGTTGATGGCGGCAATACCCTTGGAATTACGGCTGTTGGCTTCCGGGATTTCATAGGCCTTCAAGCGATAGACGCGCCCGAAGTTGGTGAAGAACAGGACCGTATTCCATGCCGATGTATAGAGCAGATGGTTTACAGCATCTTCATCTTTCGTACCCATGCCCTTGATGCCGCGGCCGCCTTTGTTCTGTGTATGGTATACATTGGCGTTGATGCGCTTCATGTAACCCCGACGGGTCAGCGTGAGGACCATGCGTTCATTGGGGATCATATCTTCGATGGAGAAATCCGACGAATCGGCTACGATCTGTGTACGCCGTTCATCACCGAATTTCTTCTTGGCATCGAGGAGTTCCGTCTTTACGATTTCCATGACTTTGTGTTCATCAGCCAGGACGCTGCGCAAGTAGGCAATGCGTTTTTCCAGTTCCGCATATTCTTCTTCGATCTTTTCGCGTTCTAAGCCGGTCAGACGGCGCAGACGCATGTCGAGGATAGCCAGGGCCTGTTTTTCGCTGAGATTGAACTTGCTCATCAAAGACTGTTTTGCCGCATCGTCCGTAGCCGATTCGCGGATCGTCTTGATGACTTCGTCGATGTGGTCCAGGGCAATGAGCAGGCCTTCCAAGATATGAGCCCGTGCCAGGGCTTTATCGAGCTCGAACTTGCTACGGCGGGTGATGACGTCTTTCTGATGGTCAAGATAGTAGTTCAGAATCTGTTTGAGCGTCAAGACGCGCGGATGGCCGTCGACGAGGGCCAGCATGATGACGCCGAACGTCTCCTGGAGCTGCGTGTGCTTGTACAGCTTGTTCAGGACGATATCCGGGTTGACATCGGCCCGCAGTTCGACGACGATGCGCATGCCCTTGCGGTCCGATTCATCGCGCAGGGCCGTAATGCCGTCGATTTCCTTATTGCGGGACAAGTCGGCAATGGACTCGATGACGCGCGCTTTATTGACCTGATACGGGATTTCCGTCACGACAATGCGGTGTTTCCCCTTGTTCATCGGTTCGATAGTCGCACAGGACCGCATCTTGATGCTGCCCCGGCCGGTCGAATAGGCTTTGATGATGCCGTCGCGGCCCATGATCTTAGCGCCCGTCGGGAAATCAGGCCCTTTGATTTTAGTCATGATTTCTTCCAGGCTGGCTTCGGGGTTGTCGATGAGCAGGACGCAGCCGTCGATGACTTCGCCTAAATTATGAGGCGGAATGTTTGTGGCCATGCCGACGGCAATCCCAGCCGAACCGTTGACCAGGAGGTTCGGGATCTTCGACGGCAGGACCGTCGGTTCCTGCAGGGAGCCATCGTAGTTGGGCATGAAATCGACCGTTTCCTTGTCGATATCTTCCAGCATTTCGCCGGTAATCTTAGCCATACGGACTTCGGTATAACGCATGGCAGCGGCCGAGTCGCCGTCAACAGAACCGAAGTTGCCGTGGCCATCGACCAAGGGATAGCGCGTTGAGAAATCCTGAGCCAGGCGGACGGTCGCATCATAGACGGATCTGTCACCATGGGGGTGATACTTACCTAAAACTTCGCCGACAATACGAGCCGATTTTTTATAGGGCTTGTTCGGCGTCATGCCTGCTTCGTGCATAGCATAGAGAATACGCCGGTGAACCGGCTTCAGCCCATCGCGTACATCTGGCAGGGCACGAGTGATGATGACACTCATGGCATAGTCGATGTACGACGTCTGCATTTCACTTTCCAGACAAACCGGCACAATTTTATCTACTTGTTGTTCGTCCACAAATTTCACCTCATATACAAACTGAAAATAACTGCCGGCCAGCAAAGGACCCGCAGTCCGAATCGTTATCGTCATATGGCAGCCCGTAAAATGAACAAATGGGCGCATACGATTATATTATAACAAATATTTCCAGTTTTCTCTAGAGGGTAAAAATTAGTTCATGGTTTAGAGTTCAGAGTTTGTAGTTTGCAGTTCATCGTTCGTCGTTCATCGTAATGGCTTTTGAAATTTCGACCTACGATGAACGACCTACGACGAACAAGTATCCTGGAGAGACACTTGCCAGAATAATGGCGTATCCCCTACCGTTTATTGCTATATCTCCAGATTTTCATTTTTTCGGCTTCTTTGATCAGGTCTTCCCGGAAATCCGGATGGGCGATGCTGATGAGGCGTTCAGCCCGTTCCCAGGTCGAGGCACCCATGAGGTTGACGATGCCATATTCCGTAGCGACCCAGTTGACCTGGGAGCGCGGGTCCGTAACCGTCGTGCCCGCTGCCAGTGTCGGGATGATGCGAGATTCGTCACGACCGGTCTTTTTGTTGTGGAACGTCGACCGCAAGGCGATGATGCTCTTGCCGCCGCGGGACCGATAAGCGCCGTCCGTGAAGTCGAGCTGGCCGCCGCTGCCGCTGATCTGATGAGTTCCGGCTGATTCAGACGATACCTGGCCGAAGAGGTCGATATCGATGCAGTTGTTGATGGAAATGAAATTATCCATCTGAGAAATGATGAAAGGATCATTGATGACATCTACCGGATAGGCTGCCAGGAAAGGATTGTCGTCCATCCAGTCATAGAGGTCCTGCGTCCCCAAGGCAAAGGCCCAACTTACCTTATCACGGCAAAAGGCCTTGCGACGGTTCGTGAGCTGGCCGTGCTGATACATGAGGTAAAAGGCATCGACGAGCATTTCCGTATGGACGCCCAGGTCTTTTAGGTCCGATTCGGCCAAGAGGGCACCGATCGTGTTGGGCAGGCTGCCGATGCCGAGCTGCAGTGTCGCCCCGTCGGGAATCTGCTGAACAATGGTCTTGGCAATCTTGGCGTCGATGTCATCACCTGTCGTAAAGGGAATCGTCGCCAAGGGATGGTTGCCGTATTCGACGATTCCGTCGATGTCGCTGATATGGATACATTCGCCGCGGCCGCCGAGAACGCGGGGCATGGCTTCATTGACTTCGACGATGACCTTCTTGGCCTTCTTGGTGATGGCTTCCGTTGCCGAGACGGCCAGGCCGAAATTGAAGAAGCCGTGTTTATCCATGGGGCCGACGGTAATCAAGGCCACGTCGACGTCGAGGAGGTCGCGGTACATGGACGGCTTGTTGCGGTAGCACATGGGGATGAAATTCATCTGGCCGAGGGCGCATTTTTTCCGGTCATAGCCGCTCATATGCCAGTTCATAGCCGTAAAGGCCTTGCGTTCCGGGTCCTGTTCGATGATTTGCCGCGGCGCTACGGAAAGACACATGCGGACCTTGACATCTTGCAGTTCATCCCGTCGGGCTGCCAGGGCCTGGTCGAGGAGGATCGGCTGAGTCGTGCCCATACCGTAATCGACCCAATCCCCGGATTTAACGACTTTCACTGCTTCTTCCGGCGTCATCAGTTTCTGTTTGTACATATCTGTCCATTGGGACATAAAAATCACCCTTTCGTCTGATTTGTTTTTAGTACGACGTTTTACGTTTACTTATATCCTTATTATACGACGCCGGAAGCACCCTGGCAAGGCGTTTGGGTAAACACGTGTATGCCGTTTGAGCATATGTCTGTAGGGTCTCGTGGTTCTTGGTTCATGGCTAGAAAAAAGAGCCGTCCAAAGGGACGGCCCTTAACTAGCCACGAGCCACGAACTGCTAGCCACTAGTCTTATTCACTTTGTCTTTTTTCGATGATTTCATCCATGATTTTCTTCGGTACTTCTTCATAGTCGAAAAATTCCATGTTGAACGTGCCTTTGCCCTGAGTCATAGAACGCAAGACAGTGACGTAATCTTTCATTTCTGCCAGGGGAACCTGGGCTTTGACGACGATGATGCCTTTGCGGTTGCGATGATGTTCCATACCGAGGATGCGGCCACGGCGGCTGCTGAAGTCGCCCATGACATCACCCATGTAATCTTCCGGGATGACGACGTCGACATTGTAAATCGGTTCCAAGAGGATCGGTTTAGCTTCCGGTACGGCTTTCTTGAGGGCCTGGGCGGCAGCGACTTTGAAGGCCATTTCCGACGAGTCGACGGGGTGATAAGAGCCATCGGTCAACGTGACTTTGACGTTGATCATGGGGAACCCGGCGATGAGGCCTTTTTCCAAGGTTTCGCGGACGCCTTTTTCAACAGCTGGGATGTACTGTTTCGGCACGGCACCGCCAAAAATCTTATCGACGAATTCAAAGGGTTCGCCCGTCGTCAGCGGTTCGATATCCAAGAAGACATGGCCGAACTGACCGTGACCGCCGCTTTGTTTCTTATGCTTACCTTCAGCTGTCGCCTTGCTCTTGATGGTTTCACGATAAGGGATGTAGACGTCTTCCTGTTTCGCTTTGACACCGTATTTCCGTTCAATCTTAGTCAGGATATGATCGAGGTGGACGTCGCCCATGCAACGGACGAGGAGCTGTTTGCCTTCCGTACTCTTTTCTACTTGGCACGTCGGATCTTCTTCGCTGACCTTCAGGAGAGCGTTCATCAATTTTTCTTCTTCGCCCTTCTTTTCTGGAACCAGGGCTACCGTGTGCAGTGGGTTCGGGAAGCGGATGGGGTCATAAATGACGGGGAAATCGGGAGCGGCAAAGGTATCGCCTGTCCGGGCACTCGGTAATTTCGGCAGAACGACGATGTCCCCGGCAATGGCAGCCGGAACGGGGATCTGTTCCTTGCCGACGAGGGTCAGGACTTTACCCATCTTTTCTTCTTTGTCCTGGGACATATTATATAACTTGTCCCCTTCTTTGAGTTCGCCCGAGAAAATGCGGACATAGCTCAATTTACCGGCAAAGGGGTCGACGAGGGTCTTAAAGACGAAAGCCGTAAACGGCTTGTTGGGATAGACCAAGACCGGTTCGCCCGTCTTCTTATCCGTGCCCATCATGACTTTCTGCGAAGCGTCGGGCATGTAGGTGATGATACGGCGCAGGAGTTCAGCCGTACCGATATGGTTGATAGCGCTGCCGCACATGAGCGGGCAGACGCGGCCAGTGAGCATACCTTGGCGCAGGCCTTTGCGCAGTTCTTCAATAGTCAGTTCATCGCCGTTGAGGTATTTTTCCAGCAATTCGTCATCGCCTTCGGCAGCGGCTTCCATGCACATTTCGCGGACTTCGCGGGCTTTGGCCATGTATTCCGGCGGAACCTTGATTTCCGAGCATTCGCCATTGTTCCATTCCCAGGCTACCATCTTGCAGACGTCGATGATGCCGCGGAAATCCTTGCCTTCGCCGATAGGGATCTGGAGCGGCATGATGGATTTGCCGAAGACGGCGCGCAATTTTTCCAGGCAGCCGAAGAAGTCAGCATGTTCGGCATCCATCTTGTTGACATAAACCATGCGCGGCAATTTCAATTCGACACCGTAGTCCCAGGCCCGTTCCGTATCCATTTCAACCCCGGATTCGGCCGAAACGACGAGCAGGATGCCGTCGCTGGCACGCAGGGCGGCGCGGACTTCGCCGCAGAATTCGGAATACCCCGGCGTATCGAGGAAATTCAGCTTATAGCCTTCCCATTCGCAAGGCGCAATGCCGAGCTGGATGGTGACGTTTCTCTTAATTTCTTCCGGTTCATAGTCCATAATATGCTTGTTGTCTTTACCGACGCCAACGGCATCGACAGCGCCGCAGGCAAGCAGTAACGATTCAACAACAGCCGTTTTGCCGGCGCCATCATGCGAAAGTACAGCAACGTTGCGAATTTTATCACTTGTGTATTCTTTCATAAAACAATCGCCTCCTATGGAATCTCAGTTAATATTATATATTCGAGATGAAGGGGGCAGATTCCTTTTTTAAGTTGCATTTTTTCAAAAATAATTATGCTTTTTCTGTCATTTTGGCCAAGGCCAGGGAAACCATCAGCTCGACGCCGACAGGCAGGCAAGCTTCATCGACGGCAAAGTGGGTATTGTGCAGGGGATAGACCGTATGGCCGGGCTTGGTCGCGCCGAGCCAGAAGAAGGCGCCATCGAACTTCTGCAGGTATCCGGAAAAGTCTTCGGCCGTCATGGCCGGTTCGTCGATCTCAGCCAAAACGTCGGGGCCAAAGCAGTCCTTGGCCACACCGGCGACAAAAGCGGCCTGCTGGGGCGTGTTGCGGACAGCGGCATAACCCCGTTCATAATCGAGGCGGCTGACCGTCCCGTACATGGCATCGATTCCCTTCAGCGTATCCTGCAGATGGGCTTCGACAGCATCCTGGGCTTCGGCGTGGTACGTCCGGCAGGTCCCTTCGATTTCGACGGTATCGGCGACGACATTGTAGCGCGTGCCGCCAGTAATCCTGCCAAAGGTCAGGACAGCCGGATAGAGGGGATTGACGCGGCGGCTGATGATAGTCTGGGCCGCTGTCAGGAACTGGGCCGCAGCGACGATGGTGTCGACGCCTTTATGCGGCATAGCAGCATGGCTGGCCTTGCCGTTGATAATGATGCGGATATGGTCCGAAGCGGCCATCATCGGGCCGGGCAGGACGCCGATTTTGCCACTGGGCAGGGCCGGCCAGACGTGGAGGCCGTAAACGGCATCGACGCCGTCGAGGACGCCGGACGCAACCAGCCCCTTGGCGCCGCCGACAGGCGATTTTTCTTCGGCTGGCTGGCAGATGAAGACGACCGTACCGGGAATATCGTCTTTCACCTGGCTCAGAACCTTAGCGGCACCGAGGAGGATGCTCATGTGGCCGTCATGGCCGCAGGCGTGCATCTTGCCGGGGAAATTGGACGCAAAGGGCAGGCCCGTTTCTTCCGTCATAGGCAGGGCGTCCATATCGGCCCGCAAGGCGATGACCGGTCCCGGCTTTCCGCCTTTGAGCGTCCCCAGGACAGCCGTCGTACCGGCGACATGCTCTTGTACATCAATGCCGAAAGACCGCAATTTGGCTGCCATAAAGGCCGCCGTTTCCACTTCTTCACCGGACAATTCCGGATTTTCATGAATGTGACGGCGCATGGCACAAATATCAGGCACAGCCTGTTTCACTAAGTCTTTGATAATCATTTTATCGATCATGGCAAACCCTCCATGTATGAATTATTATTTATAAAATATGGCTAATAATACCACATAACATGAGAAAATACAACTGCTTCACTAGTCTTTTACAAGAGCTGGTACAGCCCTGATAAGTGCGTTATAATAAAGATGCAAGTTCATAATTCATCCATCTTAAAAGGGAGGCTTATGCATGAAAGCATTTGATACAGAAAACAGCGTCTGGGCCCGCTTCTCACCGGAACAGCGCGGCCAGATGGAAACTTACAGCGTCCACTACCGTCAGTTCCTGGACACAGCCCGGACAGAACGGCTGGCCAATAAGGAAATCATCCGCCAGGCTGAAAACGCCGGATTCCGGCCCTTGGCTGACTTCACCAGCCTGAAAGCCGGCGACAAGGTCTACTGGGACCAGAAAGGGAAATCAGTCATCTTAGCCGTCATCGGCTCTGACCCCATCGAAAAGGGGCTGAAAATCGTCGGCTCCCATATCGACTGCCCGCGGCTGGACGTCAAGGCCATGCCCGTTGTCGAAAAGAACAAAATCGTCTACTTCAAGACCCATTATTACGGCGGCTTGCTGAAATACCAGTGGGTCTGCCTGCCCTTGTCTTTGGTCGGCGTCGTCTATAAAGCCGACGGCAGCCGCGTCGATGTTTCCATCGGCGAAGACCCGGGCGATCCCGTCCTGTTCATCAACGACCTCCTGCCTCACCTGGGCAAGGACCAGGCCACCAAGAAACTCTCTGAAGCCATCAGCGGCGAAATGCTCATGCCCCTGGCCGGTACGAATGGCGAAGGAGAAAAGACGAAACCGGCTATTCTGACCTTGTTAAAGGACAAATACGGCATTGAAGAAGAAGATTTCACCAGTGCCGAACTGGAAATCATCCCGGCCGTCAAGAGCCGCGACGTCGGCCTGGACCGGTCGATGATCATGTCCCACGGCCATGACGACCGCGTCTGCTCTTACGCCAACCTGGCTGCCATCCTCGATGCCGAGCCGGGCGAAAAGACGCAGGTCGCCCTCTTTGCCGATAAAGAAGAAATCGGTTCCGTCGGCAACACCGGCGTCCAGTCGTCGTACTTCCCGGATTTCATCGCCGAACTCTTGTCCCTCCAAGGCCATGACCAAGAAATCTGGCTGCGCCGGACCCTGCGCAACAGTGAAGTTCTGTCGGCCGATGTCTGCGCCGCCTTCGACCCGGTCTTTGCCGACGCCTATGAAGAACAGAACTCGGCCAAGCTCGGCTACGGCATCTGCCTGTGCAAATACACCGGTGCCCGCGGCAAGGCAGGCAGCAACGACGCCAACGCCGAATTTATGGCGAAAATCCGCCGCATCTTCAACGAAAAAGAAGTTCCCTGGCAGGTCGGGGAACTGGGTAAAGTCGACCAAGGCGGCGGTGGCACCATCGCCTACATCATGGCCGACTGGGGCTGCGACGTCGTCGACTGCGGCGTAGCCATGCACAGCATGCACGCTCCCTTAGAAATCGTCGCCAAAGCCGATTCCTACAGCGGCTACCTGGCCTATAAAGCATTTTTTGAAAGTAAGTGAGAAAAAGGCGCTGTCGCAGGAAGACAGCGCCTTTTTAGTGATTAGGGTTTAGTGGCTAGTGGCTAGTGGTTAGTGAATGGCTTTAAATTTAAAGGTTTTCTCTGTAAACTACAAAGGCTGTACTGTAAACTGGTCTGGAAATCACACATATCCCGGAACGGGCTCGCCACGTGCGAGTCCCTACAGCGTAATTCTGGAACAGGGGTGTGCTTAATGGCATTCACTTTCACGAAGCCCCTTGATTGTCTGGTAAAGGCCGTACACGTAGAGGGCGACGGCTACCCAGGCGAAGCAGAAGGTCAGGCGCAGGGGCGGCGTGATGGTTTCACCGCTCAAGAGGCCGATGACCAAGGTGATGCTCGGCGAGAGGTACATGAGCATGCCGCCCGTCGTTATGGGGACACCTTTGACGCCGGCCGAAAAGAGCATCATAGGAACGGCGGTGACGACGCCCGTCGCCGGCAGGAGCAGCCATTGCCAACCCTGGAAGGTCCCGATAGCGCCCAGGCCATGCCCTTCGCTAAAGGCAATGAACAGCCAGGCCGACCCGTTCTACATCATCGTCGACAAAGAGTTGGATAAGATGGTCCTGGACTACTTCGACAGCATGACAAAGGCGTCATACTGCCAGCCTTGCAGCGGTCCGGAACTGGAAAGCAAAATCAAGATTTACCAAAACATGCTGGAAAAAATCACCAGTTTAGCTGGAGCATAGAAAAAGAGGCTGTCGCATGAAGACAGCCTCTTTTTGCGTTGTAGGGCGGACTTGCCACGTGCAAGCCCCTACGGACTACAACATATTATTTACATGGAAATCTTGCTGGTCTTGGTCCAGATACCCATCTTTTCTGCATCTTTGATGAGTTCTTCACGGAAGTCCGGATGCGCAATGTTGATCAAGGCTTCAGCGCGTTCCCACGTCGATTTGCCTTTCAGCAGGGCTGTACCGTATTCGGTGACGATGTAGTGGACAGCCGAACGCGGCGTCGTGATGACCGTACCAGCCGGGAGGGTCGGTTTGATCAGGGATTCGACATGGCCGTCCTTGAATTTACGCGTCGAATGGACGCAGATGAAGCTCTTGCCGCCGTTGGATGCGAAAGCGCCCTGGGCGAAGTCGAGCTGGCCGCCGGTACCGCTAATCTGCTGATAGCCAGCCGTTTCAGCGTTGACCTGGCCATAGAGGTCGAGGTCGATGCAGCCGTTGATGGAGATGAATTTATCGATGCTGGCAACGACGCCGACGTTGTTGACGTAGCTTACCGGAGCGTTAAAGACAATCTGGTTGTCATTAATGAAATCATAGAGGCGCTGTGTACCGCCGGCAAAAGCATAAATGATTTTACCTTTATCGCGGTTCTTGTTGCCCGTAATCTTGCCGGCTTCATAGAGGTCGACATAGGAATCGACGAGCATTTCCGTATGACCGCTCAAATCTTTGACATCCGATTCAGCCAGTTTGCGGCCGACAGCCGACGGGATACCGCCGATGCCGAGCTGGAGCGTACTGCCGTCTTCGATCATGGGGATGATGTAATCGGCGATCTTGTCGTCGACCGGCGTACCTGCGCGGTTAGGAATCTGCGGCATGGGATGGTTCGAGCCTTCGACGACATAGTCGACGTCGCAGAGGTTCAGTTCCGTTTCATAGCCCAGGGCTTTCGGCATATTCTGGTTGACTTCGAGGATAATCGTCTTAGCAGCACGGATCAAGCCGCGAAGGTCAGAAGCCTGAGGTCCGAGGTTAAAGTTGCCCCACTGGTCCATAGGATGAACCTGGATGATGAGTTTATCGATGTTTTCCCCAATACTTCGGCAATTCGTTGAAGAGAATAGGAATGAACCAGCAGCGGCCATCTTTGGGACATCTTGCGTTCAAACCCGTTCATATGAGCCGTTGCGAAGCGGATTTGTTCGTTCGAATCACTATTCAGATAAGCTGCATACGGTTCGTCTTTGACGACAGTCGTAGCGACGATTTCAACGCCGTGCAGGTCTTTAGCCCGCTTACCGATTTCGATATCGATATCATACGGAGCAGCGCAGCCGAGGCCATAAGAAACGCGGTCGCCATCTTTGACGAGGGCTGCCGCCTGTTCAGCCGTAATCAATTTTTTCTTATACTCTTCCGGAATTTGTGAAAGTTTGTACATTCTAAAGTCTCCTCCTTCATGACTTTGCAATAGTAGTATGAGATAACCTTACATATAGTATAAAACTTTCCTGCGACAACTGCAACGACATTTTGTGAAAAATATTACAAAATCTGGAGGTAGAACGTCTAAAAAAGCTTTTGTTTTATGGTACAATTATATTATTGTCACTTTGACGAATCCACAATAAAGGAAGGTTTATCTCATGTATCAGTCACAAGCAAAGGGCACGATACTGCTGCTCATTACAGCCCTCATCTGGGGGGCGGCCTTTGTCGCTCAGAGCGTCGGCATGGACTATATCGGCCCTTTTACTTTCAGCGCCGCCCGCGATGTCATCGCCATCGTCGTCCTGATTCCCGTAATCCTGCTGTTTACCGATAAAAGGGCAGATGGGACGTATCCGCCGATTTTGCACCAGTTGAAGCCGGACCGCATCACCCTCATAGGCGGGGCCTGGTGCGGTCTGGTCCTGGGCGCTGCCGACACGCTGCAGCAGGTCGGTATCTCCATGACGACAGCTGGGAAAGCCGGTTTCATTACGGCTTTATACATCATCCTCGTCCCCCTCCTGGGCCGCTTCATGGGCCGTAAGGTCCCACGGATCATCATAGCCTGCGTCGCCCTAGCCATTGTCGGCTTTTACCTCTTATGTATCAATGGCGATTTCCAAGTCTCTTTCGGCGACTTTCTGGTCCTCTGCTGTGCCGTCTTCTTTGCCCTGCACATCCTGGTCATCGACCACTTTCTCTTAAAAAAGGCCAACAGCGTCAAGCTGTCCTGGGTCCAGTTCGCCACGGCCTTTCTCTTTTCCGGTACGCTGACAGTCCTCTTCGAGCAGCCCGACTGGTCTGCCCTGTGGGCTGCCAAATGGCCCCTGCTCTACGCCGGCGGCCTGTCCAGCGGCGTCGCCTACACCTTGCAGATCGTCGGCCAGAAATATACCGAACCGACGACGGCGACCCTCATCATGAGCCTGGAATCAGTCTTCGCCGCCCTGGCAGGCTGGCTCATCCTGGGAGAAGTCATGACGGCCAAAGAACTGACAGGCTGCGTCCTCGTCTTCGCCGCCGTCATCTTAGCGCAGATTCCCTTGCCGCACATCTCTTTCCTACAGAAGAATCATAACCACCAGTAAAACTGGTGGTTTGCTCAGGCCCTATAAGGGCCTAACTCCTGTGGTAGCACTCTAAAGAGTGCACCGAATAAAAGTCTGGCAATCACACTTTTATTACATGGGCTGACCCCCCTACTCGGGGGGCATTTTTTTTGCCTACTTTTTCCTGCTACCCGTAAACGGGTCTACGTATTACTTGAAATCTAATGTATCCATTTCAATATCTTCTTGTAATTGATTGCGAATATACTCCTTAATAGCTCCTTCATATTTTCCCACTGTATCCACATAATATCCTCTGGCCCAAAAGTGTCGATTTCCATACTTATATTTCAGATTTGCATGCCGGTCAAATATCATCAGACTACTTTTCCCCCTTCAAATATCCCATAATCCGTGATACGCTGTACTTGGGTGGGATGCTTATCAGCATGTGTATATGGTCTGGGCACGCTCTGGCTTCTATAATCTCTATCCCCTTTTACTGACACAGTTTTCTTAATATTACTCCTATCTCCTGTTGTATCTGACCATATATCTCCCTCCTTCGATATTTGAGTGCAAATACGATGTGATATTGACATCTCCAATTTGCTTTTTTTAATGTTCTCCTCGCAGCTGTTTTTTACCACCGGTACAGCCGGGGATTGCCGCAGCATAGTTTTTGTTGCATACATACAAGACTTATTATAAAATCATAGACAGATATCAAGAATGGAGAGAGTGGCCTATGGAACAGCAAAAACGAATTCGTCTGGCAGGGCTGACCATCGCCCAATATGATGCGATTCTGAACCACTGCAACTCCAACATCTTTGTCACGGATGGAGAGGGGCGGGTTCTCTATGCCAATGGCGCGGCAGAGCGGGCGCTGAACTGCACCTTTGACCGACTGCGGCAGATGGACATCTACCAGCTGCGGGCGGACGGCTACACAACCCACTCCTCCAGTGCAGACGCCATCAAAACCAAGCGGAAATCCTTTGCGGTCTATAAAAATAATCTGGGGGAGGAGATTGCAACCACCTCCACTCCGGTACTTGATGGGGAGGGTAACATTGAGTTGGTGGTCACCCGCAGCGATGAGGTGGGCTCCATCCTGGCGCAGCAGAAGGAGCTGGATCGCTACCGTACCCTCTATCAGCAGATGCTCACCCGTTCGGACAGCCCTACCGTCACCCTGATCGCGGAGGAGCCCCCATATGAAGGAGATCGTCCAGACCCTGGAAAAAATACGCACAGTCGGATGTGACCATTCTCCTGACTGGGGAGTCTGGAACCGGCAAAGAGGTGCTGGCTGGCCTGATTCGTCAGCACAGCCTCCGCCGTGATATGCCCTTTCTGTCCATCAACTGTGCTGCTGTCCCCAACGATCTCATTGAGTCGGAGCTGTTTGGCTATGAGAAGGGGGCCTTCACCGGGGCCAGCCGGGAGGGAAAGCCGGGCCTGTTCGAGCTGGCCAACGGCGGAACTATCTTCCTGGACGAGGTGGGGGAGCTGTCCCTGATGGCTCAGTCCAAGCTGCTCCGGGTGCTGGAGAGCGGCGAATTTATGCGGGTGGGCGGGCAGAAGGTGCAGAAGACCAATGTGCGGATTGTGGCGGCCACCAACCGGGATCTTAAAACGATGATCTCCCAGAAGGAGTTCCGGGCAGATCTCTACTACCGGCTCTGTGTGCTTCCGGTGTCCATCCCGCCGCTGCGGGAGCGCCCGCTGGACATCGACACCCTGGCCCGGCACTTCCTGGAGATGTTCAACCGCAAGCACCGACAGGAGCGGCCCCTC
>ENA-OQCL01000708-OQCL01000708.1-human-gut-metagenome-genome-assembly--contig:-NODE-708-length-14645-cov-9.239840_pt1 | contig 14645 bp, 10 predicted proteins | sample MGYA00242502_ERZ504586 | MGnify/ENA primary metagenome ERZ504586 (study PRJEB26092, sample SAMD00036316) | human gut metagenome | host: Homo sapiens | study: EMG produced TPA metagenomics assembly of... | reverse complement strand
GGCGATTTTTACAAGACCTATGACGACACCTACAAGATGGGGTTGGGAAAGATTTTCACCTTCACCCTTAAGGACGGCGAAAGCACCGATGCGGACACATGCACGGTTGCCGTCAAAGGCTTTATTTCCGAAAGCGACACAAGCGGGTTTGACGTTGAGCTTCAATACGTTGACGGCGCATGGAAATTCGTAAAGTATTCCAATGCATGGAATCAACACCAGTTCTTCACTCCCGAACCGGAAAATTCGGACGGACCCGAAAAAGGCTGATATCACCGTTATCCGAAACACCGAACCGGAATGAAAAGCCGAATTTGCATCTGATTCTGCGGGGCTGCCGTGAGCGGCTCCGCTTTTTTTTCATATCTCTCGCGTAATTTTCGCCAAAAAGCTTGAAAATCGCACCGTTCTGCGCTATAATCCGCTTGAGGTGAGAAAAGAATGAATAGTAACAAAAAAGCTTTACAATCTTTTTTTAAATTCTTGTTGCTGTTTCCGATGCTTTTTGTGTCGGTTTTCGGCAGTTTTTCCGTTGCAGACACAAACACCGAAAAAAGCGAAAAGTCTGACGATAATTATTTATTGTCCGATATTCCCGACGAGCTTTCGGACGAACCGCCCTTTGACGCCGAAGCCGTTTCCGAAAAGGATGCGGAGGATTACCGCAAATGGGCGCAGCGCGATCCGCGCTGGGGGCAGCTCCCGATGGGCGCAAGCGGAAAAACAGTGGCGCAGATCGGCTGCCTTGTAACATCCGTAACAAAGATAATTATTCAAAGCGGATACAGAACATCCGACACGTTCAACGTTGCAACGCTTGTTAACTGGCTGAATGCCAACGGCGGCCTGAGCGACAGCGGCAACCTGTATTGGTACAAGCCCGCGCAGATGATAGACGGACTTGAATTTGAAGGGATGGAGTATTACGAGGGTGATTCTTCCTCCGCCGCAATGCAGGAAAAGATAATGAGCTATGTGCGGCAGGATAAGCATGTTATTCTGACTGTAAAAAACTATGGGCATTACGTTGCCGTTGATAATGCAAAAAGCATTGCGGAAGGCCGCGTTTATATCATGGACTCTCTGAACAATGTTGCGGGAAACGCGGATGTTGCGCTGGATTCCCGTTATCCGTACGTCAGCAGGCTGTGCATCTATGCGGGCAATAATCCCAACGATTCGGACTACATCTCCCGGTGCAGCTTTGAAATGACGCAGCTTGAGGCTCAGGTCAAATCAAGCGCAACGCTGTTCTCCCTGCCCTGCGACGCAAGCGCGGGGTTCGGCTCGGTTGCCGTTTCAACCGCCTCTGCCGGCGAAAAGCTCGTTGTAACAGGCGACCTTGTAAACACCCTCGGGCAAAGCTGGCACCAAGTGTTTGTTAACGGTTCGCATCTTTATGTAAAGCAAACCGAAATCGGATTTGTGCGGTTTTTGGATGATATCGAAATTCAGTCCGAAACGATCCCGCAGGGAACGCTCCCTCTCGGAAGGTCATTCGCGCTTACGCAGACCGTTGTTTCGCGGCACAGCATAACGCGCATTGAGGGCAGGTTTGCGGACGGCGACGGGGATACGCTCATGTCCGCAGCGGTGCTGCCCGGCGTTCACGGCGGGTTTGACATATCCGGCACGGCTGTTGACGCCGCACTCCGCTTCGGAAATCTTGCCGCCGGGCATTATGCCTACGAACTTAAAGCGATTGTTACGGCAAGCTCCTCTCTCACAAGCCGAACCGAAACGTTTACGGAGATCCTCGTCTGCCCGTTTTCGATTGAACTTGAGCCGCTGCGCACGTACACAGTCACATTTAAGGACGGGATGACGCGCGAAGTCCTTTCGCAGCAAAACATATACTACGGTTTTTCCGCCGTTGAACCTCCTCTGCCCGTGCACAACGGTTATGTTTTTTACGGTTGGTCGGAAGACTTTGATAATGTTCGGAGTAACCTTCATGTCTATGCAAATTTCGGCCTGCCTTACCTTATCGGCGATGCGGACGGCAACGGCGCGGTTGAGTTTACGGACGCGCTGAGCATTCTTCGCCACTCAATGGGCATCAGTGTTCCCGGAATCCTGCTCGCCGCCTGTGATGTGAACGGGGACGGCACCGTTGATTCCGTCGATGCACTGATGTTGATGCGGCGGCTGCTTGCGGCACGCGCATTTTGAGCATACGTCGGTTAAACCAAGTTAATTAACAAGCTGCATTTGTGCAAAATGCGGGCATTTCGGTCTGCATCTGCTGCGCAAATGCAGTTTTTAATTTTCAAAGGCGATTATGTCCCCTTTTTTTGTACTTCAAATTGAATTCATTCCACTTTTCGATAGATTATAGATTTTCCTTGACTTCAGTCCCCGTTTCTGATAATATTATACGGACAGATTTGCTTCGGCGTTTTAAACACGATATGCACCGCAGCGAATCAACAAACATAACACGGAGGAAAACCGAATGAATCTCAGGAAAACTGCTGCACTGCTGCTCTCGCTCATCATGTGCTTCAGCCTCATCGTTCCCGTCGGCAGCTTTGCCGAAGGGACCGTCACCGCTGCCGATAACGCAAAGCGCAGCGAAGATCTGCTTGCTTTTGCCGGCAGACTGCACAACATGACCGAAAAGTATTCCGCTGAATATACCAAAAAAGCAGCGGATACCGACCCCTATGCAAACGGACGAATCATCGTCAAGAGCGCCGAAGAGCTGGACTACACCGGCTCCGTTGCGCATGTAAACGGCTACAATGACTGGCACATTATTCAGTACAGAACTTCCGAAGAAGCGCGCAAAGCGGCCGAAGCTTTTGAGCTTGTAAAGGGCGTTCAGTATGCCGAACCCGATATCGTCATGCAGGCGGATCAGGAACCCGGCGTGAACGAATTCCTCAGCTGGGGCTACGGTGCGGACTATGTTGATGCTTTCAACTACAATGAGTGGATGCTCGACTATGCCGGCGGCGTTGAAAACCTTCCCGAAATCATCGTTGCCGTTATTGACACCGGTTACGACAGCGATCACCCCTATCTTGTCGGCAGATCCGTTCCGGGTTATGACTTTGTAAACAACGACAGCAACCCCGAGGATGACCACGGCCACGGTTCCCACTGCGCAGGCACCATCCTTGACGGCAACCTTCCCAACGTCAAAATCATGCCTCTTAAAGTTCTCGATGCCGAGGGTTCCGGTTATTCCTCAGAGATCATTCTTGCAATGGAATACGCTTCCCTCAACGGCGCGGCTGCGGCAAACCTCAGCCTCAGCGGCCCCTGTGACAGCGACCACAATGCATACGTTGAAGTTGTTGCCGAGGGCATGGCACACAACGACATCGTTTACTGCGTTGCGGCAGGCAACAACTACGGTTCCGACGCTTCCACCCGCTGCCCCGCAAACGTTCCCGACTGCGTTACCGTTGCGGCACACGACAGGAACAAGCGTATGGCCGATTTCTCCAACGTGGGCGAAATCGTTGACATTACCGCTCCCGGTGTCGGCATCCGCAGCGTCCGTATGGGCGGCGGCTACACCGAAATGGACGGCACCAGCATGGCGACTCCGCACGTTGCGGCAGCATGCGCACTTCTTAAAACCTTCAACCCCGACATGGGCGCATTCGAAGTTATCAACACTCTCAAGGGTGCTGCCATCGATGTCGGCATCGAAGGCGGCGGCACCGGTATTCTGAACGTTACCGACCTGCTTAAGTTCGACAACATCATCAACGGCGAAGGCAGCTTCCTGCACTTCACTTCCGCAAGCGAATATCCTTGGAATGCGGATGCAAACTGCGCATTCAGCGGCAATGCGGGCGTGAACAACAGCACTTCCGTCCTCAGCGCAAAAGCAACCCTCGGTTCATATCAGCGCATCAGCTTTGAATACAAAGTCAGCAGCGAACAGAACCACGACTATCTCCGTTTCCTTGCAAACGGCGAAGAACTGTTCTCCGCAAGCGGAAGCCAAAACTGGCAGACCTACACCTGCTACATTCCCACCCACGGCGATGTGCTTCTCACTTGGGAATTCAGCAAGGATGCAAGCGGCGCAGCAGGCGACGACAAGGCCTACATCCGCAACGTTGTGCTTGAGGAAACTCTCAGCTCCGTTATCAACACCGGCAACGGCAACTTCCTGTTCGAGGGCAACAACTATCCCTGGACCGTTGACGGCAATGCTGCAAAGAGCGGCAATGCGGGCGTGAACAACAGCACCTCCGAAATCAGCACCTCCGCAAACATCAATTCCGGACTTACCTTCCGCTTCAACTACAAGTTCGACGGCGGCGCAGGCGATAAGTTCCAGTTTGTTGTTGACGGAAATGTTGTTCTTGAAGTTTCAACCGCATCGGATTGGACTCAGTACGATTACCTCATCGAAGAAAGCGGCGACCACACCTTTGCTTTCCGCTATGTTAAGGACGGCAGCGGTGCGGCGGGCAGCGACTGCGCATGGGTTAAGGAAGTTAACCTGCTCTACACCCTCGAATCCGCACTCAACGTTCCCGGCGGCGAGCTGAACTTCACCAGCACGGGCAGCTATCCCTGGGCGGTTCTCGATGACTATGCAAAGAGCAGCAACGAGGGCGTGAACAGCAGCACCTCCGCAATCTCTCTCAGTCTTACCATGAGCGCGGGTGAAACCCTCACCTTCCGCTACAAGGTCAGCAGTGAACAGAACTACGACAAGTTCATCTTCACCGCAAACAACACCCAGGTATTCTCAAAGTCCGGTAGCCTTGCATGGGAGGAATACACCTACACCGCAGCCACCTCCGGCACCTACAACTTTGAGTGGAAATACACCAAGGACGGCAGCGTCAACCGCAACGATGACTGTGCATATCTTGACGATGTTGAATATCATTCCAATGCGATCCCCGGCGATTCCGACGGCGACGGCACCGTTACCGTAAGCGATGCACTGCTTGCAATGCGCTATGCAATGGGCACCGTTACAAACATCAATGTGAATGCAGCCGATATTGACGGCGACGGCAATGTTACCATCACCGATGCCGTAACGATCCTCCGCATGGCAATGACCGCATAACCTTGACTCGACCGAATCGGTTCGGTTGAATCGAACTTAACCTACCGACAGGGACTGCCCGCAGACATGCGGGCGGCCCCTGTTTTTTGATTATGGTTCCACGAATAAGTTTTATTTCCCGGGAAATACGGCTTCGTTTCCCGAGCCCGGCTCAGACTTTTCTCAATCACGGCTTTTTTAAGAAAACGGCTCTTTAATTCGGCGGCGAAATGCGTTATAATAGAATACCGGTTCAAACCGCAGGCATTCAAATGCACATATCACTCTGAAAGGGTTCAAATAAATGGCAGCAACAGGTTCAAACGGCGCAAAGAGACGCTCCGGACGGGGCTCCGCAGGGCGCAGCGAACAGCGGCCCGCTTCCGCTTCACGAAACGGAAAAAAGCAAAGCGGCAAATCCGCCGATTCGGCCGATACCAAGCGCGAGATAATCGGAGTCGTGCTTATACTTGTCGGCATCATACTCGGCATATTCTGCTATGCCCCCCGTTCGGCCCAAGGGGTCATTGCGGCAATTGTGCCTCTGCTTTTCGGTATTTTCGGCATCGGAATGTATGCAGTGCCCGTGCTTTGTGCGGCACTCGGAGTTTGTGTTATCGCAATTCGAAAGGACAATTCCCGCACGGGCACGATCGTTTGCGCAGCCGCTGCCGCATTCGCGCTGCTTTCGTTCATTCACCTTGCCGAATATGCAAAATTGATTCCCGCCATGAACTTCGGAGAGGCTGTTTCCCATGCATGGTCCAAAGGCAGCCGTCTGCGCAGCGGCGGAGGTTTTTTCGGCGGAAGCCTTGCGTACCTTTTTGCAAAGTTGTTCGGCGTCACGGGCGGATGTGTTGCACTGGCGGGCATTGATATTATCATGCTGCTTGTTATCACAGGGCTTTCCCTCCGAAAAACGGGCAAAAAGCTTGCCGAAAGCGTTGCAGAGGCTCACGCCGTTTCGCGTGCCCGCCGACAAACCGAGCTTTACAACGAAAAACTTGACGACACAAAACCCGAGAGAGGGCGCAAAAAACAAAGCTCCTCCAACGAGCCGCAGTTTGACGAGGACGGATTCCTTGTTCATTCCGGAAAACCGCTCACGGCGGGGGACAGCGATTACGGGGCGGAAAGCGGCGAACAGGTTTCCTCCCTTGCAAAACGCAGCAAAGCCCGCAAAAAACAGGAAGCGGAGATGTCCGCACGTTCCGAAAACGGGAATGCGGCGGACATTGCCGATGAATCCGCCGGCATGTCCGATTTCACCGCACGGCGCACCCCGCAGAAGCGCAGGCCTTTCGGCACCGCAAAAAACAATGATGAACTTGAGTTTTTCCCCGTTTCGGGGCCGCTCAAAACAACAAAACCTCAGAAGCACAGGCGCAGCGGAAAACGTGAACTGAAAACAAGCGATTTTGTTCCCTCCGATGTTGATGTTGACAACGGGTCTCGGGAGGATTTCCCTTCCTACGGCGATGAACACATTGACATTCCGATGAACCTTTCCTATGCCGATGTTGAACGCGACGAAGAGGGCTTTGCTCCTCCGACAGCGGATGACGACATGCCTTTCGAGCCGGATCATTCCAACGAGTCTTCCGATTCGGCTGTTTCCGCGTCGGCAGAGCCGTTTGACAGCCCCGCCGCCGGAGATTCAACCGAAGCCGATGATGACTTCCTGCGCGGCATTCCGGTGACACGCATGGAAGACATTCCGCCGCAAAGCATCACGGAACAGTCCGAAACGGCGCAAAGCGGCGTTTCCGCAGAACGCAAATCAACACCCGTCGGCGGCAATGATTCTTCGCAAGGCGGCAGTCCCTCGGGAAACACCGTCTCCTCCGTTGTTCCCGCCGCCGTGATCGAATACCAACGTCCGCCGTACAGCCTTCTGCGCCTGCCCGACCCTGCGGCAGCGGTTGCATCCGAATCGCCGACCGAGAAGGCAAAGGTGCTTATCGAAACGCTCAACAGCTTTAATATTTCCGCACGAATTGTAAATATCAGTGTCGGTCCGGTGATAACAAGGTTCGAGCTCCAGCCCGCACAGGGAATCCGCGTGAACCGCATCACGACCCTGAGCAACGATATTGCACTTGCGCTTGCGGCTCCGCGTGTCCGCATCGAAGCGCCGATACCCGGAAAATCAGCAATCGGCATTGAAATTCCGAACAAGGATACCGCACCCGTGTACCTCCGCGATGTGCTTGAAACGCGTGAATTCAACACTGCAAAATCCCCGCTCACAATGGGCTTGGGCAAGGATATTGCGGGCAAAGTCGTGCTTGCGGATCTTGAAAAAATGCCGCATATGCTGATTGCGGGTCAAACGGGCTCCGGTAAATCCGTGTGCATCAACTGCATCATATTGAGCTTGATCTTCAAATCCGCACCTAAGGATGTTCGAATGATCCTCATCGACCCGAAAGTCGTTGAGCTGTCCATCTTCTCCGCGCTTCCGCACCTGTTCTGTCCCGTTGTTACCGAACCGAAAAAAGCGGCGGGCGCACTGCGCTGGGCGGTTACGGAAATGGAGCAGCGTTACGGCAAGATGGGCAAAGTCAACGCCCGCGACATCTACCGCTATAATGCCATGCAGGAGCGTGAGGAGGATAAGTGGCCGCGCCTTGTTATCATAATCGATGAGCTTGCCGACCTTATGATGGTTGCTTCAAAGGATGTTGAAGAATCCATCTGCCGCATTGCGCAGCTCGGCAGAGCCTGCGGCATTCACCTTATCGTTGCAACTCAGCGGCCGTCCGTTGATGTTATAACGGGCCTTATAAAAGCCAACATTCCCTCGCGAATTGCGTTTGCCGTTTCAAACGGCACGGATTCCCGCGTTATTATGGACGCAAGCGGCGCTGAAAAACTTCTCGGCAAGGGCGATATGCTTTTCCATGCGAACGGCGCAAGCAAGCCCACACGCGCACAGGGCGCGTTTGTGTCGGATGAAGAAGTTGAAGCGATTCGCGACTTTTTCCTTCAGAATCAGGTGGCTGCTCCGTCATATGACGAAAGCGTGTTAAGCGAAATCACCGGCGGCGGGGGAGGGCTCGGCCAAGGCAACGGTAAGCAGGACGACGATCTGCTTCCCGATGCGGTGCGGCTCGTTGTTGAAAGCGGCACGGCCTCCATTTCAATGATTCAACGCCGACTGCGCGTCGGCTATGCGCGTGCGGCAAGGCTCGTTGACATCATGGAACAGAACAAATTCGTGAGCGAGCCGGACGGTGCAAAGCCCCGAAAGGTGCTCATTGATGCAGCCGAATACAACCGCATATTCGGCGGAAATCTGCAAAGCGGCTCCCCCGGGAGCGGAAAGGATACTGATTAAGTGAACAGCGATAAATTATATTCAAAATGCCCCCGTGTCGGTCTCGTCTCCCTCGGATGCAGCAAAAATGCCGTGGATTCCGAAATTCTGTTGGGCGAACTTAAGTCACGCGGGTTCGATATCGTGAACGATGCCGCGCAGGCGGAAGTCATTATCGTTAACACCTGCGGCTTTATCGAAAGCGCAAAGACGGATTCCATAGATACGATTCTCGATATGGCGCAATATAAAACCGCAGGCAGCTGCAAACTGCTTGTTGTCACGGGTTGTTTGAGCCAGCGTTACGGTGACGAGCTTGCGAGGGAACTGCCCGAGGTTGACGTTTTCAACGGCGTAAAAAACTATCCCGCTCTTGCGGAGCGGCTTGCGGAAATCTGCGGAGTTGAACCCGCGCCCGAAAGTGCGAATGCTGCGGCGTGCTGCGGCATCCCGAAGCGACTGCTCACGACCCCGTCATATCGCGCATATCTGCGCATTGCGGACGGCTGCGACAATCGCTGTACTTATTGCGCGATCCCGCTGATTCGCGGCGGCAGAGTCAGCACCCCCATTGAGACCCTTCTTGCCGAGGCGGAACAGCTTGCAAAAAGCGGGGTCACGGAGCTGACCGTTATTGCGCAGGACACTTCGGCATACGGCATTGACCTTTACGGAAAACCCATGCTGCGTGAGCTGCTTGAAAAACTGACCGAAATTGAGGGGCTGCATTGGGTTCGCGTGCTTTATGCCTATCCCAACACCGTCACGGAAGAGCTTGTTGACGCAATGTACCGCAACCCGAAAATCTGCAATTATATCGACATTCCGATTCAGCATATCTCGGCACATATGCTGCGCGACATGAACCGCCACGGCAGCACGGAACACATCCGCGAAATCACGGACTATATCCGCCGCAGTGCTCCCGGGTTCATTCTCCGCACAACTGTCATGCTCGGCTTCCCCGGCGAAACCGAAGCGGATTTTGACGAGCTTATGCATTTCATGGCGGAACATCCTTTCGACAGGGTGGGCGCATTCACCTATTCCGCCGAGGACGGCACACCTGCCGCCTCCATGCCGAACGCAGTCGATGCGGAAACCGCCGAGCAGCGGCTTGACAGGCTCATGCGTCAGCAGATGAAGATTTCCCTTGAGCTGAACCGCGCAAGAATCGGCACCGTTGTTGAAGCCCTTGTTGACGGCGCGGACGAGGAATTCCTTTTCTGCCGTTCCTACGCCGAAGCAGCCGATGTTGACGGAATCATCAAGGTTCCGCATTGCGGAAACCCCGTTCCCGCCGGAAGTTATGTCAGCATCAAAATCACCGGCGCGGATTATTATGACCTCTGCGGTGAATTGGTGCCGCCCCTTAAAACGGTTATACGGTAAGCCGGCACCGCCCCTTAAATACTGTTATGCAGGGAGTCGGCATCGCCCTTTAAAACGGTTATGCGGTAAGCCGGCACCACCCCTTAAAACTGTTACGGAGAAACAAAAATGAACCTTCCAAACAAGCTTACAATGCTTCGCATGCTTATGATACCGCTCTTTATCGCATGCTTCTATCTGCCCGAAAGCTGGCTTATCGGCACACTGAACGGCGTTCCGCTGCTGCTCAAATACGTTCTTGCAGCAGTGGTTTTCCTGCTTGCCTATGTTACGGACACGCTGGACGGGCGCATTGCGCGCGCACGCGGCCTTGTTACCGACTTCGGCAAACTGATGGATCCGACGGCGGACAAGCTGCTCACCTCCGCCGCACTCATCATGCTCTGCCGATTTGAAGTCATGAGCTTCGGCAATTTCCTGATGCCGGTGTTCACATTCATCATCATTGCGCGGGAAATCTTCGTCAGCGGCATCCGCCAGCTTGCCGCAGGCAAGGGCATTGTTATTGCCGCAAAAGCCATCGGCAAGGCGAAAACAACGCTGCAATTTGCCGCAATCCTTATTACCCTGCTTTGCGGACCCGTGTTCACGGCAATAGGCATTCCCGTGGATTTCGTGCTTATCTGCGCCGCCGCTGCGCTGACGGTCTGGTCCGGAATCGACTACACCGTCGGAGCCAAGGATCTTTTCAAAAACAGGTGAGCGTTCGCCGCATCTCAACATGATTAATGCTTTTAAATCAGCCCCGATTTTTTCGCGGGCTGATTTTGTTCGAAAATATTCCGAATACTTTCTTTCATGAAAAAAGCTTCAATTAATTGTCTTTTTATCCATGACCGACTCTAAATCGGCTTTTCTTTTAAGAACGCTTTTTAATCCCGTTTTCCGTGTTCAAACCGCAGTCGGTTCAATTTCGCAGTGCTTTTTAATTATATTATTTTTTGATGTTGACACGCAGTGTAAATCATGGTAAAATTATTTTTGTATGACAAGCAATCCCCAAAATGAGTGCGATCTTAACTTTCGTCAAAAGGTCTTGATTTGCGTTCCGTAGAAGTTGCGCTTGTTATATGGTATATCAAGAAAGGAGAGCTCCTTGTTTTATTTAATTCGGTAATTAATTCAACCTATCCCGATGTTCCCAAAATGTAAATTACGAAAGAGGTCTAAGATGAAAAAAAGTACAAAAATCACAATTATCGCGATGTCGCTCGTTATTGCACTGCTTATTGCGGCAGTGGGCGTGCTTTGGTATTCGCTGAACACCGCCGAAACGTTTGCGAACCGCAGCCGAACCGATATAGCTCTCGGCAAGTATGAGATTCTGCGCGACCGCAGTGCTTCTCCCGAAAAGTTCCTTGAAGCCGCAAAAGCCAAAGATTATGACATCATAATCTTTTCAAAGGAACAGACACTTGCTCTCGGGGAAAAAATCAAAGAGCTGTTCCCCGACGGCAATGCCGACAGCAGGCGTTTCACCATTGGAATTGAAGATGTTATGCCGAATGACCTTGCAAAGCTCTTCAACGATGAAATGTTCTCAAACCTTGAAATTTCCGGTTCGTATTGCGGCGTGATCATTGATTTTGACAGTGTCCCCGGTGCATCCATGACGGTAAGTCCCTGCGCGCCCTCCTACTCCGGCAGCATCATTGTTGAACAGGCTGCAAAGAAGTTTTCGGATGAGCTGCTGTCCCAAATTCTGCATAACAGAAATTTCGAAGGCAGTCCCGAGGCGGCTTCCGACGGTTTGAACTGACCGAACCCGCCTTCTCCGCTTCAACCATCCTTTGTGTGAAGGATATGCGCAAAGCCCGAAGCAATTTATCATTTTAACAATGAACAAAAATCCGAAAAGCCGTGCCGCATCGGCAGCATTGTTTTTCGGATTTTTTGTTTTCGTTTTTATCGGCTTCGGTGCGCTCACCGTTCAAACGCCTGCACGGTTCTTTCCGGCATTTTTTTCGGGTTTTTTTACCCACGCTCTTAAGCGCACGGATATTCCGCATCATATACAGCAGGAACGAAAAGCACATCATCGCCGTGCAGATGATTATCAGCGTGTCCGACAGCGCAGGAGCAATATTATAGAACACAACATGTGCAATCATCAGCGTGTATAAAAGAAAAGTCGTCAGCTTGCCGTGCCATTCCGCCGCAAGAACCTTTCCCGTGCGGCGAATTACGGCAATGCCCATGCAGCCGGTGACGATTTCCTTCACGATTAGCAGAACGCAGGGGAACAGCAGGTTGCCGAAGCGCGTCAAAAGGCAGGCAAGCATCACAATTTGTGTCAGCTTATCCGCAATCGGATCGAGTGCCTTGCCGAGGTCACTCACCATTCCGAATCTCCGCGCAATAAAGCCGTCCGCAATATCCGTTGCGCCCGAAAGCAGCAGCGCCCATGCCGTTGCGGAATAATCCTTCCAAACAAGATACAGCCACGCAAGTGCAGGAACAAGCAAAAGCCGGAATGCGGAAAGCACATTCGGCACGGTCAGAATCTTGTTTTGTAAGTTTCGTTTTTGCGGGCATCATCCGCCTCGTTGTTTTTCATACTCTCCTCCCGCCGGTTCATCCTTTTTCTTTCGGGCTTTTTCGTCGAACATACGCTGCCCGGGCTTTTCTCTGCATTTCCTTTTTCGCATTGATTATATGCCGCCTGCCGCAACGTTGTATCAATTCAACATCAACGCCCGTTAAAAAAAGCAGATATCATCTTTTTAAGGAAATTATCCCTTTTTCAGTCTTTCTCGACGGGGAAGGATTCATTCTTTATTTTTAATTTAACTTTTTTTGCTCAAACGCAGCGGATTCCGCATCCTTCAGCCGAACGTTATTTAAGTTTCGGATTCGCCGTTCGGCATTTGCTCCGCATACCTTTCATCGCCCCACCATTTCGGCATCAGCTCATTCAAAGTAATCGTCTCACGCGTTTCGTAGTCAACAAGAATTTCCGCCTCTTTGTTGCGCGGGGACAGCTGCATGAAAAACTCGCGGCACGCACCGCAGGGCATTCCGCTTCCGCCGCCGCAGGGCGGTGCATCACGGAACGCGATCATGCGTTTCACAACAGTCTGCCCGCTGTTCACAAACATATTCAATGCGGCAACACGCTCCGCACAAAGGTTCATCACACCGCTGCAGCTTTCAATGCAGAATCCTGTGAAGATCTCTCCGTTTTCGCTTTCAAGTGCGCAAACAACATGATGCGCATACACAAACGGCGTAACATCCTCCGGATGATATTGTTCCTTTGCTTTAAGGTACAGTTTTTCCCAAATATCCATATCAATAATACCTCTTAACTCTCCCACCGATTATCAGTCGCGGTTGTCCGCTGCATAAACTATGCAGCCTATGCCCGCAATCATTGAAAAAAGTATTGCGCCGCCCATTCCGTCCAGAACAGCCGAACCTGCAAAAAAGCCTGCAATTCCGGCAAGTATCATGATAATTACCGAAACTGTTGTTCTGAATTTTTTCATATTGCTTCTCCTCTTGCTTTAATCGTTTCCGGAAGAGCATTTGGCTGCATCGATGGCCAGCACGATCATCAAGGAAAAAAGCACGTCCTCGCTTCGACAAACGTCGATCTCGTAGGTATCCGTCCAATTAAACAGCTTCTTGGAAGCGAACATCACCGGCCGATTCCCGTCATATACCGCATAATTCCACTGCCAGAAATCGCCGGTCACCTGCCAGCCATTGCAGTCAAGAACAAAGCTGGGCTTAAAAAAGGTAAGCTCTTTCTTGATCTGCCCGTCTTCAGCATGCACCACCTGAAGCGCCTCGACCTGCAGCACCGAACGCGTCAGCAGGTGCCCGACGTTGTCGTGTATCTCGCGCGCAATGCGACTCCGCTCGTTGAGCGTGGCAAGGGTAACCTCATAGTCCTGCTTTTCTTGCAGATCGCGGTTCCTGAGCTCGAGCGCCATCGACGCTTCATGCAGTTCGTCGCGCAGCGCGAGGAACCGCGTGCGCTCCTGCAGCCTTTGGGTCGTACGGTACGACAGAATGCATGCCACGCCCGAAGCGACGTAGACGAAGACGATCACGGGAATGGGAAGCGCATCGGCGGCCACAAGGGGGGCTCACCGCCCAGCAGAGACGGACGATCCACGACTCGGCGCGCATGCAATCGTAAGCAATGAGAGGTATGAACAGGGAAAAGTCATGGACGAAAAGAGCGACGGCCAAATAGGCGACGAGCATCGCCGCGCGCACCACGCGGGGCACAGCGGGCACTTCGTGCAGGCTGCTTATCGCAAGAGACGTTAACAAGCCGACCACCTGCGCCGCCTCGAACGGCATGAAGAACATCACCGTCTGTGATGCCGTTGTGACCATCCGCTCTGCCGCCAATGCCGCCGCTGAGGCACAGATGGATGCGCTGGCTGACGAGCTGCTGACAAAGTAACGAATCGACCCCATAAAAAGAACGAACGCCTGCCGAGTGAGAAAAGCCCGGCAGGCGTTCGTTTTGTCTATGCGGGAGGTATAGCAGAGTAGCATCTTCGCACGGGGGTAGGCGGCAAAGTCTTTTTTGTGTGGAGTTCGCCTTTCTTTGTCAGAACAAATCGTACTGCTTCATAGTTTCAGCTTTTCGGGAATCATGCTTCTCGTAGTAGCCGATCAGGGTGCCGCTTGCATCCCGCAGGGCTACCATGTAGACATCGCGGTCATGCTTTGCGTTGTGATAGGTATAGACGATGTTGTGGCTGGCATCCGCCGCGAACCACTCGACCACCTTGCGGATGGCTTCCACCGAATGGGGGGTGTGGCAGGCCAGAAGGCTTTTGCCCAGCAGGGAAGCGCCGCCGTATTTTTTGTAATCCACCACGGCAGCAGGATTCATGTAAATGATGATGTGGTTCAGATCGCAGATGACCACGGCCTCGCGGT
>ENA-OQCL01000707-OQCL01000707.1-human-gut-metagenome-genome-assembly--contig:-NODE-707-length-14651-cov-2.363192_pt1 | contig 14651 bp, 14 predicted proteins | sample MGYA00242502_ERZ504586 | MGnify/ENA primary metagenome ERZ504586 (study PRJEB26092, sample SAMD00036316) | human gut metagenome | host: Homo sapiens | study: EMG produced TPA metagenomics assembly of... | reverse complement strand
CTGGCGGCGATAATCTCCCGGCCCCAGGCTTCGCAGTCCTGGAGAAAGGCACTCTGTTCCCACAGGTCGCCCAGGAGATAGCCGGGGACCATCAGTTCCGGCAGGAGCAGGATGTCCACCTGGGCTGCCCGGGCTTTTGGCTATGGCCTGGAGGGCTTTCCGGGTGTTGGCTTCCGGATTGCCCGGTTCGATTTGGATTTGCGCACAAGCAATTTTAACGTCCATTTGTCTCTCGCTCCATAAATTGATATAATGAACTGAACTGCTTCCATTATAACAAAAAGGGAACGGGATAGGAAAGCCGTCCGGTCTCCGGGGGACCGGATGAAATGCGAACAAAGAAAATATTTGAACGGGAATTGTTGCGTATATACAGTTCTTATGCTATGATTTGAATTGCGATATGCAGAAAGTAGGGGGGACTATGTTATACATTAGTACAAGAGGGAAAACTGACATGGTGAGCTCGGCTCACGCCATTTCCAATGGCCTGGCGGCAGACGGTGGACTGTTCGTCCCCAAGGAATTTCCGCCCATCAGCCTGGCTGAAATCGATGCCATGCGGGAAGCACCCTACAGTGCCCGGGCACTGACGGTACTGGCCCGTTTTCTGACGGATTACAGCGAAGATGAACTGAAAAACTGTGTGGAAACGGCTTACAGCAAGGAACGGTTCGGGGATTTCCCGGCACCGCTGCACCTTCTGAAAGACAACCTGGACGTACTGGAACTGTGGCATGGCCCCACTTGTGCGTTTAAAGACATGGCCCTGCAGATTCTGCCTCTGTTCCTGACCAAGGCGGTCCAGAAGACCGGGGAACAGAAAAAATCTGGTGATCCTGGTGGCCACTTCCGGGGATACCGGGAAAGCGGCCATGGCTGGGTTCGCCGATGTGCCGGAAACGGAGGTCATCGTGTTCTATCCCCAGGAGGGGGTCAGCGACATCCAGAAACTCCAGATGGTGACCCAGCGGGGAGCCAATGTCCATGCCGTGGCCGTGGAAGGGAACTTCGACGATGCCCAGACCGGGGTGAAGATTCTGTTCGGCAGCCGGCCTCTGGCGGAAGAACTCCAGGCCCACGGCTGTGCCTTCTCTTCGGCCAACTCCATCAACTGGGGACGGCTGGTGCCCCAGATCGTGTACTATTTCAGTGCCTATGCGGATGCGGTGAACAGCGGCCGGATCGAAAACGGGGCCCCTGTGAACTTTGCCGTGCCCACCGGGAACTTCGGGGACATCCTGGCCGGGTTCTATGCCAAACTGATGGGGCTGCCGGTGAACAAGTTCATCTGTGCTTCCAACAGCAACAATGTGCTGACGGACTTCATCAATACCGGGGTCTACAACCGGAAGCGTCCGTTCCACAAGACCATTTCTCCCTCCATGGATATCCTGGTTTCCAGCAACCTGGAACGGCTGTTGTTCGAAGAAACCGACCATAATGCAGTCCAGGTGGCGGAATGGATGAAGGAACTGAACGAAAAGGGCGAATACAAGATCGGCACGGAACTCCAGAACAAGATTTTGAAGGATTTCTTCGGCACCTGGGTGGACGAAGTGGAAACCCGGGAAACCATCGGGGATGTGTACAACAACTATGGCTATGTGATGGATCCCCATACGGCGGTGGCCTACAAGGCCATGGAAAAGTACCGGCTGATGACCGGGGACGAAACCCTACAGCATCGTGCTGAGTACCGCCAGCCCCTTCAAGTTCAATGATGTGGTCCTGGCCTCCATCGATCCGGACACCTACGAAGGAAAGGCACTGGATCCTTTCGTGGCCATGGACGACTTGAGCCGGCTGGCCAAGATGCCCATCCCGGCCGGGATGCAGGAACTGTCCAAGCTCCAGAAACGCCAGAGCGATGTGGTGGACAAGACCCGGATGGAAGCGGAAGTGAAGAAGCTGCTGGGTCTGGAATAAAAGTGGTCACTGGATATACGGGAGTGCTGCACCCAATGTGCGGCACTCCTTTGTTATATCCGCCATAAGCCTGAATTTATGGATAAGTGTAACTTTTGTTTCACTCTTACTTAAAAATATACAGTTCCCGGCTTATTTTTTCTTATAAAATATGGTATGATAGAGGGCATGTAGATTGATCGAATTTCAATGATTTAAAGGGGAGCAAGATATGGAAGTCACTGTTATTACGAACATCAGACGGAAAGTGCTGACCATGGTGTCAAAGATGGCCTATGACGGGAACCTGCCGGATCATGTGTATGACGTGCTGCAGATCGTCAACGAAAACAACCCCCCGGACCCGGTGCTGCGTGCACAAGGAACGGGCGGTGCTGAAGGAACGGATCTGTGTGGCCCTGGGTGTCAACGAAGACATGAACATCATCGATGCCGCCAACAAGGCCACCACGGAACCGGTGGACCGGACCCAGCACGTGATCGTGGATGAAGCCTGCAAGGTGATTGCCAAGGTCGAGCCGGACTGTGAGGTTATTCGGTAGTTTGTTTTTATAGAAGATCATTCTGAGGACGAGGGTATGAGCAAGAGATTAAAAAGACAACTGAAGCAGATTCTGATTGGCTTATCCATCTTTGCGGTTTTGATGGTGGTGGAGCACACCTGCGGATTTTCCGGGGATTTTGGGTACCCGGTGGGGCGAGTTGATGCTGTATTTAATTCCGTATCTGATTGCCGGTAGGGACGTGGTAAAAAAAATGTTTTCTCGGCATAAAGAACCGGCAGCTGCTGGACGAGTGTTTTCTCATGACCCTGGCGACGGTGGGCGCTTTTGTGACCGGTGAAAACAGCGAGGCGGTTGCGGTGATGCTGTTCTACCAGGTGGGTGAATGGTTCCAGAGCTACGCGGTAGGGAAATCCAGAAGATCCATTACGGAGCTGATGGACATCGCCCCGGATTTTGCCAATGTGGAGAGAGCCGATGGATCCATCGAGGAAGTGGATCCGGAGGAAGTGCAGATTGGGGACACCCTGGTGATTCGTGCCGGGGAGAAGATTCCGGTGGACGGCACGGTGTTGGAGGGTCAGAGCATGGTGAACACATCGGCTCTTACCGGAGAATCGGTGCCGCGTTCGGCGGTTCCGGGAGATCAGATTATTTCCGGATGTATTAACGGCGAAGGTCTCCTGAAGATTCGGGCGGAGAAAAGTACGAGGATTCAACCGTGGCTCAGATTCTGGAGCTGGTGGAAAACGCGTCCTCCAAGAAGTCGAAGACGGAGAATTTCATCACCCGGTTCGCTCGGTACTATACGCCAATCGTGGTGGCCGGTGCGGTGATACTGGCCCTCATTCCGCCTATTTTTACGGGCAACTGGATGAATTGGATGATGCGTGCCTGCACCTTCCTGGTAATCTCCTGCCCGTGCGCTTTGGGTCATTTCCGTGCCCCTGTCTTTTTTCGGCGGCATCGGAGCGGCGTCGAACATCGGCGTGCTGGTAAAGGGCTCCAACTATTTAGAACAGATGGCGCATTTGGACACGGTGGTTTCGGACAAAACCGGCACACTGACGGAAGGCGTTTTTCACGTGACTCGAGTGGTTCCGGCGGAAGGTGTTTTGGAAGAAACGATGCTTCGGAACGCCGCCATCGTGGAAAGCCTGTCTACCCATCCTATCGCCAAATCCATTCAGGCAGCGTACACCGAAGTTTTGGAGCCGGGGCTGGCACGGGATGCGCGGAATATCTCCGGTCAGGGCCTCATTGCGAAAGTAGGTGATTCCACGGTCTACGTGGGAAATAAACGGCTGATGGAGGAGAACGGAATCGACTACCGAGAGATTCAGGACGGAGAGTCCACCGTCGTCTACGTGGCGGCGGACGGCAAATTCCAAGGGGCCATTCTCATCTCCGACGAGATTAAGGATAGTGCGGTAAAAGCAATTCGGGAGATGAAGCAGGAGGCGTCCGGCACGTCGTGATGCTCACCGGAGACCGGAAGGGAATTGCGGAAGCGGTTGCCGAGAAACTGTCCGTGGATGAATTCCGGGCGGAGCTTCTGCCGGCGGACAAGGTGCAGGCAGTGGAAGAACTGTTGGCACGGATGTCCGGCGACAAGAAAGACGGCAGCAACGGCAAGAAGAAGCTGGCATTTATCGGGGACGGAATCAACGACGCGCCGGTGCTTTCCCGGGCGGATGTGGGAATTGCCATGGGCTCCATGGGTTCCGATGCGGCCATTGAAGCTGCGGACGTGGTCATCATGGATGACGATATCGGCAAAATCCCGCGCACCATTCGAATTGCCCGGCAGACGGTGGGCATCGCTTACCAGAACATTGCTTTCGCACTGTTTATCAAGATTCTGTTCTTGATTCTGGGTGCTTTGGGCATTATCGGAATGTGGTGGGCCGTGTTCGCCGACGTGGGCGTCGCTGTAATTTGTATTTTGAATTCCATGCGGATGTTGAAGCGAAAAGGGTTATAAATAAAGAAATATGGCGGCGGTGCCAAAGCGGTGAGAACCGGCTTTGGCACCGCTTCCTTTTGTGTGAAACGTTTGTTTCGCGAACAAATCATCCAAGCTTTAAGAATTCTTAAGAAATCTTAAGAATTGAAAAACCCTATCTTAATAGAATCTTAATACAAGCGTGATATAATAATGCCGATACTGAAAATGAAAGGTAAATACTATGGCATATAATGTTAATTCCTATTTTATCTTCCTGCCGGCGGTGGCACTCCTGTACCAGCTGGTGAAGAAGGAGCGGCGATGGTGGGTGCTGTTGGGGGCCAGCGTGGTATTTTTTTTGGCTGATTAGCCGGCAGCTTATCCTTTGGGCGGTGGTGACCGCCGGGATTACCTACAGCATTGCGGGATGGATTGACCGCACACAGGTTCAGATTAAGCCATTGACCGTTCGGAGAAGGAACGGCGAACGCTCTGAATGAGAATCCCGGAAGATTCTGCAGCTGGGACTGCTGGGGACCGTGGGCATCCTGGTGGCACTGAAATATACTGCTTTTACCGTGGAGACGACGATGCAGGTGGTTCGATATTTTGGCGGGAATGGAAATTTCAGCGTGGGGCGGATTCTGGTTCCCATCGGGATTTCGTTCTATACCCTGCAGGCGGTGAGCTATTTGCTGGACGTGTACTGGAAGCGGGAGAAGGCGGAATCCAATTTCTTTAAGCTGTTCCTGTTCCTGATCTTCTTCCCGACGGTGATGGAAGGTCCGATTCTTCAGTGGAGCGACACGAAGGACACGCTGTATAGCGGCGAACCGATTCAGGGAGAGAACCTGGGGCTGGATGCTTCCGGATTATTTGGGGGCTTTTTAAAAGAATGATCGTCTCGGACCGATTGAACACGGCGGTGCTGATGCTGTATCGGCCGGAGGCGCACTACAGCGGATTCATGATCGTGTTGACGGCGGTGGTTACCACCATTCAGCTGTATCTGGAATTCTCCGGTACCATTGATATCGTCATCGGATCGTCACGGATTTTCGGGGTGAAGCTGCCCGAGAATTTCCGTCAGCCCTTCAAGGCTAAGAGCGCCGCGGAGTTCTGGCGGAGATGGCACATCACCTTGGGACGCTGGTTCAAGAACTATATTTTCTATCCGGTCACCACTTCTTCGCTGGTGAAGAAATGGGGAAAGTACGGACGGAAACATTGCGGAAAATACATCACCATGGTGGTCACCAGCGCGATGGCGCTGTTCCCGGTGTGGATGCTGAACGGGCTTTGGCACGGACCGAAGTGGCCGTACATCCTGTACGGAGTGTACTATTTCATCATTCTGCTGGCGGAAGTGGCATTGGAACCGCTGGGCGAGAAAATGCGGCGGCTGATTCACGTGTCCGATGACAACCCGATTATTCAGAAGTGGCATATGGTCCGCACCTGGGTGATCATCGTCATGGGCGAGATGCTGTTCCGGGCGGAATCCTTTGGGCAGTTTCTGTCCATGTGCCGCAATATGTTCCGGGGACCGTTCATCAGCGACAACCTGGCCACCTCCATGCTGAGCCTGAAACTGGATCCGGGGGACTGGTTCGTGGTCATTGTGGGAACCGTTCTGGTGTTCATCGTGGACGACCTGCTGGAAAAGAAGCCGGATCTCTTCGAGCGTTTTCCGAAGATTCCCACCTTCTGGCGGTGGAGCGTGTATTACGGATTGATTGTTTTTATTATCGTATTCGGAGCCTACGGGGCGGGATACCAGACCGTGGATCTGATCTATGCGGGATTCTAGAAAGGAGGAGGAACCTATGAAAAAACAAAAGCATATGCTGAGAACATGTCTGTTCCTGGTGATTCTGTTTCTCCTGATTTTCCTCCCGGGTTTGGTGTTGACCCCAAAGGTGGTCATGAAATATCACCTGGGCGCCGGCAGAAATGCGGTGTATTCCCGCATTGCCAACGAACCGAAGAATACCATCGATGTGCTGGTGATGGGAGACAGCGAGAGCTACACCAGCATTTCCCCCATGAAGATTTGGAACGAAACCGGATACACGGTCTACGCGGCAGGACAGCCGGGGGCCAATCTGGCGGATACCCGAAACGTGCTGAAGACCGCGTTTGGAATCCCAGAAGCCGAAGGTCATCCTGCTGGAAACCCACAGTTTTATTTCCCGAAAACCCGGAAGAGCCCAAGCCTTCCGGAAGCAGTCGGCCCTGGCGGAAAAAGTTATATAATGCCTTTCCGGTGCTGCGTTACCACAACAGCTGGAAACAGGTATTTCCACAGAAGATGCACGCCACTTATAAGGGGTTCGGCATCAGCAGCAAGGTTCGGCCGTACACGGGACCGGCGGATTACATGAATCCACCGGAGGGGGTACCGACGGTCAATTCGAAGGACAAGGATAAGGTTCAGAATACCATCAGCAGGGCCAATCGCCGGGATTTTGACGCAATTCGGAAGACCTGTGAGAAGCACGGAATCCAGCTGATTCTCTATTCCGCACCGTCCCCGAAGAACTACAACATTCAGCGGTGCAACGCCCTGGCAAAGCTGGCGAAGAAAACCAACGTCCCGTATGTGGACTTGAATCGCCGGGTAAAAGAACTTCAGATCGATTGGGCAACGGATACCAGGGACCGGGGAGATCATTTGAACATCTCCGGCGCCATCAAAACCACCGGTTACCTTCGGGACTATTTGGTTCAGAACTGCAACCTGGAGGATCGCCGGAACGAACCCCCTGATTTCCGCCAAGTGGAATCGAATATATGGCAACTATGAGATTGCCGAGAAGAAAAAGATGAAGAAAATCAACGGGGATGATACCATGAATTCTTTGGAGAATCTGCTGGCGGAAGGCGGAACGAAAAAAGAGGTTCAAGATTAAGATAAGGAAAAAGATATGAAGAGAAACATCGATAATGCGAGTAAAACCATTTTGGACATCTTTGAGAATACCGCAGTGATTCACGGAAAGCGTTTGGCGGCAAAGGATCCGGTTCGGGAGCTCACCTACGGCGAACTGTTTGAACAGGCCCAGCGCATGGCGGCGGAAGTGGGAGAAATCCTGTATCCGGAAGAGGATGGGGAGGTGGAGACCGGTTTTCCAATTGCCATCCTGGCGGAGAAGAGCTGCAGTGAACTGGCGGCGGTTCTGGCTTCCATCTATGCGGGGAGCTTCTACGTTTGCATCAACCCGGAGCAAACGGAAAGTCGAATTTCTTCCATTTTAAACGTTCTGGAGCCTCGCCTGGTCATCGTGGAAGACAAACAGACGGAAAAACTCTCCCGGGCGGGGTACGAAGGAAAAACCCTGTCCCTGGATGCCTTGGTTGAAAAGGCGAAAGCAGGAAATACGTCGGAAGCGGCCATGATGAAGCTGATAAAGATTCGCCGGGAAATTCGGAGCACCGATCCCTTGTACGGTATTTTTACCTCCGGGTCCACGGGAACGCCGAAATGCGTGCTGGTGGAACAGCAGTCCGTGATGGACTTTATCCGGCATTTTGTGGAGATTTTCGAATTCACGGAAGAGGATGTCATCGGCAACCAGGCGCCCTTTGACTTTGATGTATCGGTAAAAGATATCTATTCCGCTTGGATGACCGGGGCCTCTTTGCTCCTCATTCCGCGGGAATACTTCTCCACGCCGCCGCGGCTGCTGGATTACATCTGCGACAATCACGTAACCAATCTGACCTGGGCGGTATCGGCGCTGTGCATCATTTCCGGCCTGAAGGGATTCGGGTACCGGGTGCCGACGGAACTGAAGCGGGTGATGTTCTCCGGTGAGGTGATGCCGATCAAGCAGCTCACCATCTGGCAGGAAAATCTGCCGGAGACGAAGTTTGTGAACCTGTACGGGCCGTCGGAAATCACCTGCAACTGCACCTATTTCCCAATCGAGCGCCGGTACGGGAAGGAAGAAAAGCTGCCTTTGGGAAAGGTGTTCCCGGGACGGAGTGTGGTGCTCTTGGACGAAGAGGACCGTCCGGTGAAGACGGCCGGTCTGCCCGGAGAAATCTGCGTGATGGGGGAATCCCTGGCGCGGGAATACTACCACAATCCGGAGCAGACGGCGAAGCATTTTGTCCGGTATACGGAGGACGACGGAACCACCCGACGGATGTACCGCACCGGGGACCTGGCGGTGCTGGATGAAAACGGAGAGATGGTTTTTGCCGGACGAAAGGATTTCCAGATCAAGCATATGGGGCATCGAATCGAGCTGGAGGAAATTGAGCTTCAGATGAATGCGCTGGAAGGGGTGCGCCAGAGCTGCTGTTCCTACGATGCCAAAAGAAGCCGGCTTTCCGCCTATTACACCGGCGATGCGGCCGCTTTGGAGGTGCACCGGCAGCTGAAGGAAAAGCTGCCGGCCTACATGGTTCCGTGGAAATTCCACCACGTCAAGGAATTTCACCTGAACAAAAACGGAAAAATCGACCGAAAGGTGTTGACAGAACTGGAGGAAATAGAATGATGCTTTCAGATAGAATAATCCGGGAGGCGGCGGAGCGATATCCCACCCCTCTGTATATTTTCAATACGGATGCCCTGTTAGAGCGGTTTCAATATTTTAGAAAACACCTGGGGGATGAAATCGGTTTGACCTACTGCATGAAAACCAATCCGTTTCTCACCGCGGCATCCCTTCCGGAAACCCAGCGAATTGAGGTGTGCTCCGACGGGGAGTTTCGGGTATGCCGAAGCCTGGGAATTCCACCGGAAAAGCTCTTGATTTCCGGGGTGCTGAAACGAGCAGAGGATCTGGAAGAAATTCTGGATTACTGCGGGGACCGGGCGCTGTACACCGCGGAGTCCCCGAGTCAGCTGGAATTGCTGAACCGAATGGGAATCGAAGGGAATCTGGTGTTGAACGTTCTCCCGCGGCTCACAAACGGCAGCCAATTCGGAATGGATGAGGAGACCGTACTTTCCTTAATCCAAAGAAGGGCGGAATACAAGGGCGTGGAATTCCACGGAATTCATTTCTTCTCCGGCACCCAGAAACACCGCCTGGCGAAGCATCGGAAGGAACTGAAGAAGCTGGATGAATTCTTCCGAAGACTGGAAGAGGAAGCGGGTTTCCATGTGCCTATGCTGGAGTACGGAACCGGTTTCGGCGTGCCGTATTTCGAAGGGCAGGAAGAAGATGTGACATCGCCGGAGCAGCTTTCGGAATTTCGTGATATAATAACACAGATGAGCTGGAAAGGGGCGGTGACCCTGGAGATGGGGCGCGCTTTGGCGTACGATACCGGTTACTACATCACCAAGGTGTGCGACGTGAAGACCAATTCCGGAAAGAATTATGCCATCACCGACGGCGGAATTCACCAGCTCCACTACGACGGGCAGATTCGAGGCATGTACGTGCCGGAGGTAAAAGTACTTTCGGGCAAGCCGGAGGCGGCCGAATGTGCCGAGACGGTGCACTATTCCATCTGCGGATCCCTGTGCACCACCAACGATATCTTAATTGGCGACTATGCCTGCCGGCCGCTTCGGGAGGGCGATCTGATTGTTTTTACCCGAACCGGTGCCTATTCGGTGTACGAGGGCATGAGTCTGTTCTTGACCCACGAGCTGCCGGGCGTGGTGCTCTACAGCGAGAAAGAAGGTTTGGCAGAGGTGCGGAAGCAAATGCAGACCCACCCGCTGAACACCCCGGTGCGAAGCAATTAATTTAACGAATGACGCGTTACGCGAGAAAGAAGAAATACGATGAACGAATTACTGGAAATTTTGAATGAAATCGACGATACCATTGATTATGAAACGGAAACCGGCCTGATTGACGACCATCTGCTGGATTCTTTTGCGATTATCTCCCTGGTGAGCGAGCTGGAGGATGCCTTTGACATCTCCATCGATGCGGCGGAGATGACGCCGAGAATTTATCAACTCTGCGGCCAATCTGTGGAAGATGGTGGAAAGACTGCAAGAGGATGCATAAAGAATGGCTTACAGAATACTGGTTGCCGAGGACGATGGGGACATCGTTCAGGTGCTGAAGCTGTATTTGAATAATGAGGGGTATGAGGTTCTCCACGCTCCCAATGGGGCGGAGGCGCTGGAAATCATGGAGCAACAGCCGGCGGACCTTTGTATCTTCGATATCATGATGCCTCGGATGGATGGATACGAGCTCATTCGGCGGGTGCGGGAGTTTTCGGCTGTCCCGATTATCGTTTTATCGGCGAAGCGAGAAGATGCGGACCGGATTGTGGGTCTGAACATCGGTGCCGACGATTACCTGGTAAAACCATTCAACCCTTTGGAAGTGGTGGCCCGGGTGCGTTCGGTGCTGCGGCGATGCTACGAGTTCGATAAGAAGCCGGATCCTTCCCTCTCGACCGATGCCGGAGAAGAAGGCGGCAGCCAACCGCTTCGGACCGAAGATGACATCCGGTTCGAAAACCTGCGGTTGGACAGAAACACTCGAAAGCTGTACGTGGATGAGGAAATCGTGTCCACCACCCCGGCGGAGTTCCGAATTCTGGAGCTCCTGATGAGCCATCCGGGAAGGGTGTACACCAAAATTCAGATATACGAATTTCTGAACGGAGAGTATTACATCAATGATGAAAATACCATAACGGTGCACATTTCCAATTTGCGGAAGAAGATCGAAGCGAACAAACGGGAGCCCCGTTACATCCAGACGGTGCGGGGCATCGGTTATAAATTCTGCGAGGAACAGAAGGTCAGCGATGAAGAAACTGAAAAGTAAAGAGGGAAGCCTGTATATGGTTTTCATGAAGGGTTTTATCCTTCTGTTTCTGGTGATTGTGGGACTTGCCGGAATTCTCTACGGGGTGAACTATTTCCTTCCGCGCCGGGTTGTGGTAATGCCGAAATCCTATGATATTGCGGATTACACCAATATTCTGGAAGAAGAGAAGTACGACCGGGTTCCGGTGACCAAGACATTCGGCAAGACCGGGTACCTGGAAATTCTGGACGAGAATGCCAAAGTCATCTATGATAGCCGCGGCAAAACCAACAAAAAATATCACAAAGATTCCCTGCGTTACATTTCCGAGATTTATCCGGATGTATATTACGGCGTTCAGCGCATCGGTTCCGGGTATCAGCTGAAGAAAAGCGGATACCTGATTTTTCAGTACCGTTGGAATGACGAATCCGAACAGTATCTTTCGGGAACCGCACTGCTGGATTCCAAGCGAAATGTAATCTATTCCAACATCAACCTGGGAAAAAAGCAGCTGACAAAGGATGAGATTCGATACCTGATAGAGAGTAACGATGGAGAAGACGTGTCCGGCAATATTCTTCAGAAATTTCCATTTACCACGTTGGACGGAAAAGCACGAACCGCACTGATTCACACGGAAAGCGTGGGAATGCAGCTGGGAAAAATATATTCCAAAATCTTCTTTATCAGTCTGCTGGTGTTCGTCCTGGCGGTCATCGTCACGATTCTGCTGATGGATCTGTACATCGTGAACAAGGTGCGCCGGCCGCTGGCCGACCTGGAACATGCCATTGCGAGATTCCGAGAAGGGGAGAGAAGTCCCATTGTTGACTATTCCGGACCGAGGGAGGTGACCACGGTTATCGACGCTTTTAACCAGCTGGAGGAGAAGCTGGTGGAAGCGGAGGAAAAGCAGCAGGCCCTCCGGAATCAAAAGCAGCAGATGCTAAGCGGCATTTCACACGATCTGAAGACGCCGATTACGGTAATTCGAGGATATGTGGACGCGATTCGGGACGGTTTGGTACCGCCGGAGGACCGGGACCGTTACCTGGCGATTATCGAGGAACGAGTGGATACCATGACAAATCTGATCAGCAGCCTGAGCGACTTCAGCATGCTGGAGCATCCGGATTTCGCCTATACCATGACGGAGGGAAATCTGGCGGAGTACCTGCGGGAATACATCGCCGGCAGATATCAGGAATTGAATATTCAAGGGTATTCCATGGAAGCGGACATTCCGGAGGAGAACATTCGAACCGCCTTCGACCATCATCAGCTGAATCGGGTGTGGGAGAACATCATCAGCAATTCGGTCAAATACACGCCGAAGGGCACCACCCTGTTCGTCCGTCTGATGAAATCCGCCGACGGAAAAAACATCATCATCCATATCGGCGACAACGGTCCGGGCATTCCGGAGCAGATGAAGTCGGTGCTGCTGGACCCCTTCGTGGTAGCGGAGCCGTCCCGGAGCAACGGTCAGGGGACCGGTCTGGGTCTGAGCGTGGCTCAGCGAATTGTAGAAGCCCACGGAGGTGCGATTTCCATTTTGAATGAGAAAGAGACCGCCCTTGCGGTGAGTGAATTTACCGGCAGCCGAGGAACACACGGATTGTTCTACCGGATTGTATTGCCGGTGAAGAAAGGAAGCAGAGAATGAGATATCCGGATATTGCAGAAGGGAAATTCATCGACCGGCCCAATCGATTTGTAGCCCATGTGGAGATTAACGGGCATCCGGAAACGGTGCATGTGAAAAACACCGGGCGCTGCCGGGAACTGCTCCTTCCGGGAAGCCGCGTCATCCTGAACCATTCGGATAATCCCAACCGTAAAACCGCCTATGACCTGGTGGCGGTGTACAAGGAGTCCCTGGGTCTTGTGAATATCGACAGTCAGGCGCCCAATCAGGTGATGAAGGAATGGCTGTCAGCACAGGGCTTCGATGTGATTCACCCGGAGTACACCTACGGAAACTCCCGAATGGATTTCTATATGGAACGGATGAAAGCTGCACAAAATACTTCGGAACGCTATCTTCTGGAGGTGAAAGGGTGCACTCTGGAAAAAGAAGGAATCGGCTATTTTCCGGATGCTCCGACTCTGCGCGGCGTAAAACATCTGCACGAACTGATAAAAGCTGCCGGCGAAGGGTACCGTGCCATGCTGGCCTTCGTCATTTCCATGCCTAAAGTGACGAAGGTGCTGCCCAACGTGGAAACCCATCCGGAATTCGGAGAAGCCCTGACGGAAGCCAAGGCTGCCGGCGTTCAAATCCTGGAACTGCCGTGCAAGGTGACAGAAGACGGACTGGAAATTCGAAGCGATGCTCAGATTCGATAAATAGAGAGAGTGCGGGCATCTGCCACCGGATCTGAGCTTCGATAATTTATCATGTGCGTCCGCCCGCCGATAGCTTCGTCCGGGCGGATGCCTGTCAGCATTCCGGAACGTCGGAAAAATTTGAAAAATAATACTGAAAAAAACGTTGACAGGAAGAATGAAAAGTGATACCATATAAAAGACGTTGCGGAAGTGGCTCAGGGGTAGAGCATCGCCTTGCCAAGGCGAGGGTCGCGGGTTCGAATCCCGTTTTCCGCTCTCAGCACTCCAAGCGGAGTGCTTTTTTTGTTACCAGGATATTTTATTTTGAGATCAGGAGGATGCAGATGCAAACGGTGATCATTGCTTCCGGCAATAAAGGGAAGCTGAAGGAATTTCAGGAGCTGATGAAGGATCTGCCGGTGGAGGTGAAATCGCTGGCGGATTATCCGGAGATCGGCGATATCGAGGAAAATGGCACGACTTTCGCGGAGAATGCCTACATCAAAGCCAAGGTCGTTCATGACGCGACGGGCTGCCTGGCGATCGCAGACGATTCGGGCCTTGAGGTGGACGCTTTGGGCGGCGCGCCGGGGATCTATTCTGCGCGCTATGCGGGCGAGGAAAAGAGTGATGCCAAAAACAACGCGAAGCTTCTCGCGGCGCTGGCAAATGTGCCGGAAGGCGAACGCGGCGCGCAGTTCCATTGCGCGATCGTCGCAATTTCTGCCGACGGCCGTCGCTTTGACGCAGAAGGCATCGTGCGTGGTGAGATTCTGCGCGCAGAACGCGGCGAAAACGGCTTCGGTTACGATCCGCTCTTTTACGTGCGAGAATTTGACAAGACAACGGCGGAGCTTTCGATGGACGAAAAGAACGCGATCAGTCACCGCGGCAAGGCGGTGCGCAAGATCGTGGAAATATTGAAGGAGAATGTGTTTGGTTCTTGAAAATCTGTAAAGCTCTTGTGTAGCGATTGCTTTACATAGCGGGCTGTGCTATACTCTTGATAAGAGGAGGTGGCAGAAATGTCACAGACAATGGTTAATTTTCGCCTCGATGAAGAGGTCAAGAAGAAAATGGAGGCAGCCTGCAAGGAGATGGGGCTCTCGATGACGGCGGCGTTCACGATCTTTGCGACAAAGGTCGCTCGTGAGCAACGGATTCCTTTGAAGTGACGGCGGATCCATTTTATTC
>ENA-OQCL01000706-OQCL01000706.1-human-gut-metagenome-genome-assembly--contig:-NODE-706-length-14657-cov-3.533035_pt1 | contig 14657 bp, 20 predicted proteins | sample MGYA00242502_ERZ504586 | MGnify/ENA primary metagenome ERZ504586 (study PRJEB26092, sample SAMD00036316) | human gut metagenome | host: Homo sapiens | study: EMG produced TPA metagenomics assembly of... | reverse complement strand
GCTCGCGTCAAAGCGGCCTTTGGCCGGGTCGTTTCATCGGAGCCGCGGGACTTGCTCTCATAGTGATACAGCTGTGCGTACGGGGGTCCAGACGATGCGCCAGCCGCGTCCCGCACCCGCAGGCAGAAGTCCACATCGTTGTAGGCAACGGTGAACTCCTCGTCCAGACCATGGGGCGGCATCGTAGACGGCAGTGCGCACCAGCAGGCAGGCGGCGGTCACGGCGGAGAGATCCTGCACGGTGGCCAGCCGGAACATGTACCCGCTGCCGCCGCGCTTGTGGTACTTGTGGCTGTGGCCTGCATAGCCGCCCAGCCCCGTGATGATGCCGGCGTGCTGGATCGTGTCATCGGGATAGTAGAGCATCGCGCCGCAGATGCCGACACCGGGCTGGCTGCACTCCCCCACCATCTGGGTGAGCCAGTCACCGTTGATGACCTCGACATCATTGTTGAGCAGCAGCAGGTATTTACCCGCCGCGTACTTGCGGCCGAAATTGTTGATGCGGCTGAAGTTGAACCCGCCCTTGTAGGTCACAACGCGGGCGTGGTCGTACCGGTCGGGCAGGCGCTTGTAGTAGTCTGCCGTGGCCGGGTCGGTCGAGTTGTTCTCAATGACGATGACCTCGAAGTTTTCATAGGTCGTTTTGGCGTAGATGCTGTGCAGGCACTTCTCCAGATCATCGGTGTGATCTTTGTTCGGGATCAGGATCGAGACAAGCGGCTCCGGTTCGGGAATATCCCACACCACATGGCAGGTGCCGGGGAAAAGCCCAGCCTCCACCCTGCCCTGCCGCCCGGTGGCGGTCAGATGGTCGGCTACGGCCCGCTGTGCGGCCTGCTCAACATAGGGCTTGGCTGCCGTGCCGCCGCTGGTGGATGCCGCATGCACGCGCCAATAGTACAGCACCTGCGGGATGTGCAGCGGTTTGGCGGCAGGGTCACTGCGCTGCATCTCATCCACAAGGCGCAGAAAAAGATCGTGATCCTGCGCACCGTCGCACTCCGGGCGCTCGCCGCCGACGGTGTCAAACAACGCATTTTTTGAAGACGGCCAGATGGCAGATGTAGTTGACCGCCATCAGGTACTCCGGCGCGTAGTCGGGCTTGAAGTGGCCGACACGCGGGTGCTCGGGCGTTTTCTCAAACAAGGCCTCATCGCTGTAGGCAAAGGGCGCACCGCGTTTCGGCAAGGGCCTTGCTCATGCAGTACACTGCGTGGGGGGCCAGCATGTCATCGTGATCGGCCAGGGCTAAATAGTCGCCGGTGGCGAGCTTGGCCGCCTCGTTCGTGTTGGCGGCGATGCCCGCATTTTTGATTTTGGCATAGACGATGCGGGAATCCTGCGCGGCGCGCGCCTGCACAGCCCTGCCGACATCGGCGTGGGCGTCATCGCTGGCATCGACCAGCACAAGCTGCCAGTTGGGCGCCGTCTGGGCCTGCACGCTGTCCAGAAGCTGCTGCAAAAACTGCGGCGGCGTGTTGTACAGCGGGGTCAGGATGCTGATGGTCGGCCAGCCTGCGGCATTTGCGGCGGCATCGGCGCGCTGGGCGTCCAGCGTCTGCTTTGACGGCAGATACCGCGCCTTTTTGCCGAAGAACCGCCGCTTAAAAAAGCCAACGGCACGCCCGGCCATGACGCCGACACCCTGTTCCTTTGTCAGGGTCCGCGCATAGCCGAACAGCTCTTTGATGCGTTTTGTTTCAAGGCTCATGGGGTGGCTCCTCATAAAAGCAATCTTTGTGCCAGAGTTGGGGATTCGTGTCGATGTACTGCCAAATCTGTGCATATCCATGCTCGGTACGCACAACGTGGTCGTGAAAGGATTTTTGCCAGATGGGGCAGCCAATCGCTTTCGTGACAGCCTCTTTCATCTGTTTGATGACCAGTGAAATTGTAGGGGCGCACAGTGTGCGCCCGCCCTGTTCCCGCTGAATCAACAACAATAAATGAACATGATTTGGCATTACGGCATATTTTATTAACTTTACTGCGGGATGCCGAATGGAAATCTGCAAAATGGCATCTTCAACGGCTTTCCCGTAAGGCGATAACTCCGGGGCAAGGCGCGGGCGCACAGTGTGCGCCCCTACATCCTCAACCGCCGTAAGGACATCGCTTTTCCACAAAATTTTCTGCCGCCCATGCGTGCAAATCGTGATGAAATACGCACCGTTTTGGGCGTAATCATACGCCGTCAGGCGGTTAACCTTGCGCCTTGCCAATTTACCCGTGCAACCCTTTTGCTTGGCGCTCCATGTTTTCTACGATGATGGTGTTCAATTCGCCGAGGGCGGCGGCGTACTCCAAAACCTTCCACGGGGTGTCGGTGTGGTAATGCACCTTGACGACATCCTCGTCGCCGACGACCAACAGGCAATCGCCCTTGGCGCTGTTCAAAATGCCGTCGTGGATGGTGTCCTCGTCGAGGTCGTGGCCTTCGATTAAAAACTGGGTATCAAACTTATTTTCCATGCAAAACACCTCCTCACTTCAACCCGAAATTTTCAAACAAATTGTTGAAATGCGGGTTGTAATAGGGATCGTAATTGTCGATGTACTGCGCATATTTCGCGTAGAAATTCGCTTTTTCCCGCTCGTAGCGCTTGGTGTTCTCGCTCAAGGTGTCAAGGCCGCGGCTTTTGCTCTCGTAGTGGTAGGCTTCGGCGCGGGGCGTGTAGACATTCAGCAGCCCCTTCTGCCACAGCTTCAGGCAGTAGTCCACGTCGTTGTAGGCAACGGCAAATTTTTTCCTCGTCCAGACCGCCGCATTCACGGTACAGCGCGGTTTTCGTCATCAGGCAGGCGCCCGTAACGGCCATGTAATCCTGTGTCGTCACAAGGCGGTACATATCGCCGACGGCGGTGCGCGGGTAGCTCTTGTGGCTGTGCCCGGCGCTGCCGTTAATGCCCATCAGCACGCCTGCGTGTTGGATCGTGTCGTCGGGGTAGTAGAGCTTCGCGCCCACCGCACCCACGTCGGGGCGCTGGCTGTAGCTGAGCAATTCCCGCAGAAAGTCGTGGGACAGCACCTCGATGTCGTTGTTCAGCAGCAGCAGGTGCTCACCCTCGGCGAAGGTCGCGCCAAAGTTGTTGATGGCCGAGAAGTTGAATGCGCCCTTGTAGTAGACGACGCGGCAGTCGGTAAAGCGGCTGGGCAGCATCTCGTAGTAGGCGAACGTCGCCGGGTCGGTGGAGTTGTTCTCAATGACGATGACCTCGAAATTGTCGTAACCCGCGTTCTTGTACAGGCTCGTCAGGCAGCGGTCAAGGTCGTCGGTGTGGTCTTTGTTCGGGATCAGCACGCTGATTTTCGGGTGCCCCGTCAGCTCGTACCGCACCTGAAACGCGCCGGGCGCGTCGGGCACGGCCATCGCGTGCCCCGGCAGACCGAGGCGTTCAAGCTGCGCGTCGATGGCGCGCTCCCCCGCCGCGATGGCGTAGGGCTTCGCCTCCATGCCTGCGGCGGTCGAGCCCGCATGGCCGCGCCAAATGTAGAGCACCTTTTTGATATGCTCGATGCGATGTGCTTTTTCGGTCAGGCGAAGAATTAGGTCGTGATCCTGCGCACCGTCAAACTCCTTGGACTCATAGGCCCCTGCCGCGTCCAGCAGCGGGCGGCTGAACACCGCCAGATGGGTGATGAAGTTCACGCCGCGCAGATAGTCCGGTGCAAAATCCGGCTTGAAGTGATACCCGCCCAGTTGTTTTAAATCAGCCGAGAGAACGATTTCGTCACTGTAGACAAAATCTGCTCCGGTGCTTTGGATGGTCTGCACAACCTCAAAGAGGGCGTTGGGATACAGTACATCGTCATGGTCCAGCAGGGCAATAAAATCGCCGTGGGCCAGTGCGAAGCCGCGGGTCGTGTTGGCCGCGATGCCGCCGTTTTCGATGCACTCATACACGATGGTGCCCGGCACCTGCCTGGGCAGTCGGCGCTCCAGCCGTTTGTCGGCATCGCTTGCATCCAGCAGCACCAGCTCCCAGTTGGTGTAGGTCTGCCTGATAACGCTGTTCAGCATCTCATCAAAAAATTTTGCCGGGGTGTTGTAGAGCGGCACGATGATGCTGATCTGCGGCCCCTGCAGGGCGGCGGCGCGCTGGGCCTTCAGCTCGCGGCGCAGCGGGATGTCTGCCCGGTGCCGCCAATCATCGTGGTGCATCGCCAGCCCGACGCGGAATTTCACATCACGCCACAGCTGTTCAGCGCCCTGCTCCCGCAGGGTCTTGACGCTGCGGCCGGCCAGATCTCGCAGATGGGCGGGGTTCAAAAGGCGGCGCGCCATCCCGCCCACACTGTCCTGTACGGCCAGATCGGCAGGGCGCTCGTTGTCGGGTTTCTTATGGGAAGTTTCAGGCATGATTTATTCCTCGGTGACTTTTGCCGGCATGGCGTCCTTTTTCTCGAATTTACGGTACTCGGCTGTGATCTCCTTGGTGGGGCCGAGGCGGCGCAGGTGGCCGTGGTCGAGCCAGGCAACCTTGTTGCACATGCGCTCGATCTGGTCGATCGAGTGGCTGACCAAAATGACCGTGGTGCCGCCGGACAGCAGCTCTGCCATCCGCTTTTCGCACTTTTCCTGAAACAGGAAATCGCCCACCGACAGGATCTCATCGGCAATCAGAATGTCGGGCTTTGTCATGGTGGCCACGGCAAAGGCCAGCCGCGCTACCATGCCGGAGGAGTAGTTCTTTAGCGGTACATCGAGGAAATCCTGCAGCTCGCTGAAATCAACGATGTCATCAAACTTCGAGTCGATGTACTTCGGCGTGTAGCCGAGGACAGTGCCGTTCAGATAGATGTTCTCCCGCGCGGTCAGATCCATGTCAAAGCCGGCACCCAGCTCGATAAGCGGTGCGATGGTGCCGTTGACCGTGACCTTGCCCGCGCTGGGCTTATACACGCCGGAAATGACTTTCAGCAGCGTAGACTTGCCGCTGCCGTTCAGCCCAATCAGGCCGTAGAAGTCACCGGGCATAATATCAAACGATACATCGTCCAGCGCAAAGAATTCATCAAACCGGACACCACCGTGCAGCAGCGCCACAAAGTATTCCTTGAGACTCTCGTGCTTTTCCTTGGCGAGGTTGAAGCGCATCGAAACATGGTCGATCGAGATAATGGGTTTCTGCTCTGCCATTTCGATGCCCCCTTACATGTACAGGACAAATTTGTCCTGATATTTTTTAAAGACAAAAATACCCAGTCCCAGACTGAGTGCGGCGCAGAGGAACGGGATCAGCAGCATGTTTGCGGTCAGGCCCTCGCCCCACATGACGCAGGAACGCACCGAGGTGATGTACCAGTAGATGGGGTTCAGGTTGATGACGAACTGCATCCAGCTTTCCATCTGGCGCGGGTCGTAGAAGATGGCGCTGCCGTAGACCAGCAGAGTGCAGAAAACCTCCCAGATGTGCATGATGTCGCGCACAAAGACATACATCGTGGAGAGGATCAGCCCGATGCCGAGGCTGAAAATAAACAGCATGACGATGGGGTAAATGGCCAGCAGCACCGTCCCGATCGAGATGTGCGACCACGTTAGCAGCGCCACAATGAAGAGAGCCACCAGACTGAAGAAGAAATTCACCAGCGCGAAGCAGCATTTCTCCAGAGGGAAGATATATTTGGGGATATAGACCTTGCGCAGCAGCGGGCCGTTTTTCAGCACGCTCTCCATGGCCATGGTCGTGCTCTCGCGGAAGAAGTTGAACATCAGCTGGCCGATGATCAGAAACAGCGGGAAATCCTCAATCCCCTGCCCGCGCACATTGAACAGCGCCCCGAACACGGCCCACATGACCAGACAGGTCAGCAGGGGGTTTCAGCACGCTCCACGCCACGCCCAGCACGCTCCGGCGGTATTTGAGCTTAAAATCGCGGGAGATCAGGTTTTGCAGCAGATAGCGGTACTTCCAGAAACCGGCAAAGGTGTTTTTCAGTTTCTCCACGGTGTATCCTCAATACTTCTCAAAATACTCAAACTTCTGGTCGGCAAAGGGGGGTTGTGCTCCTTGTCCTTGGCGCTGGTCTTGTGCGCACAGCCGCAGTCCGGCCACTGGACATTGACGGTCGGGTCATCGTAGGGGATGCCGCCCTCGGCGGTGGGGTCGTAGACGTCGGTGCACTTGTAGCAGAACTCGGCCACATCGGACAGCACGACAAAGCCGTGGGCAAAGCCCTCGGGAATCCAGAGCATCTTCTTGTTCTCGGCCGAGAGAGTCACGCCGACCCACTTGCCGAAGGTCGCGCTGTTGGGGCGGCAGTCAACGGCCACATCAAACACCTCGCCCAGCGTCACACGGACCAGCTTGCCCTGAGTGTGCTTGGTCTGGAAGTGCAGACCGCGCAGTACGCCCTTGGTGGAGCGGCTCTGGTTGTCCTGCACAAAAGGCTTGTCGATGCCTGCGGCGGCAAAATCGTCGATCTGGTAGGTCTCCATAAAATAGCCGCGGTCATCACCAAAAACGGTCGGCTCGATGATCTGCACTTCGGGAATGTCGGTCTTGATAAAATTAAACTTGCTCATGAGGTTGAATCTCCTTTTTATATAAATGTCAGCATATACATAGCGATACAGCTTATATTATACTCTATTCTGCCTCTGCGGGCAAGATGGCGGAAAAATTTTGTCGCTGCTGTAACAACAGCGGTTATTTTCCGTCTTGTAGGGTAAGGGCAGATATGGTATGATACCTCAAAAGGTGGGATGTACAATGACAAAACGGGAGGCACGCGCGCTGGCAAAGGCCCGGCGCGCCGAGCTGGATATGCAGGCTGTCGGCTGCGGTATGGCAAGGGCGCTGTTTGCCCTGCCCTGCTGGGCGGCGGCCGACACAGTGCTGGCGTTTGCAGCCATGCCGGACGAGCCGGACACAGCGGCCATTTTGCGCCAAGCGCTGGCGGACGGCAAACGGCTGCTGCTGCCCCGTGTGCGGAGCCGCACCGAGATGGACTGGGTGGAGATACCGAGCCTGTCTTTGCTGCAGCCCGGTGCCTACGGCATCCCGGAGCCGCCCGCAGACCGGCCCGCCGCCGACCCCGGCGGGTATGCTGCCACGCTGGCGCTGATCCCCTGCCTTGCGGCCGGGACGGACGGCGTGCGGCTGGGCCGCGGCGGTGGGTATTATGACCGTTTTCTGGCACAATATAAGGGGGAAAGGCTGCTGCTCTGCCCGGCGGCGGCCCTGCTGGCGGACTTACCTGCCGATGACTGGGATGCCCGCTTTGCCCCTGACGAAATTTTGACCGAGAAAGGAATTTTACGATGAAAAAGCTGCTTTTTGCAACAGCCCTGCTGACCTCTCTGCTTCTGTCTGCCTGCGGTAGCCAGAAGGCTGACAGCGATGATCTGGCGAACCAACCTGCCACAAGACCTGAGGAAGGCGCGGAGCTGGACCCGGAGTTCAGCGTTGACGATGAGGATACCGGTGAGACCGCCGAGCCGCAGCCGGACGCGGAGCTGAGCGGTATGGTGGACGCGATCTACCAGCTTCAGCCTGTTGAGGCGATGGGCATCGAGACGGTGGCTGTTGACCTGACCGATGAGAGCTGGTACGGCTATCTGGCGGGGCTGACTGCGGACAATGTGGGCAAGGTGGACGCCGCCGTAGTCAGCGAGCCGATGACCGGCAGTCAGGCGTACAGCCTAGTGCTGCTGCGCCTCAAGGACAAGGCCGATGCCCGCGAGATCGCCGATTCGATGGAGGAAAACATCAGCATGCGCAAGTGGGTCTGCGTGGAGGCAGATAAGGCCCGCGTGGTCAGCTTTGATGATAAGCTGCTGTATGTCATGGCAGACAGTGAGCTGGTCGATGTCGATCTGTTGGCGGATGCCGCCGCAAAAGCCTTTGATGCGACATTTGATGTCGATGACTCTCTCGTCAATGAGGACGAGAGTGAGCTGCCCCCGGAGCTGCTGTCCGCCCCGGCTGTGGCAGACTGAGCGATACAAAAAACAAAGAGCCGTGCCCTTTGCGGGGCACGGCTCTTGTTGTTTACAGGCGGAATCAGGCCTTGGCAGCCTTGATCTCCTTGATCAGCTCGGGAACGACCTTGTACAGATCGCCGACGATGCCGTAGGTGGCAACGTCGAAGATGGGGGCGTTCTCGTTCTTGTTGATGGCGATGATGTTCTCGGAGTCCTGCATACCGGCAACGTGCTGGATGGCACCGGAGATGCCCAGGGCAACGTAGATGCGGGGATGCACGGTCTTACCGGTCTGGCCGACCTGATGGTCAGCGCTCAGCCAGCCCTCATCGGTGACGGCACGGGAAGCACCGACAACGCCGCCCAGAGCCTCGGCCAGCTCCTCAGCCAGCTTGATGCCCTTCTCGGGGTCAGCGGAGATACCGCGGCCGACGGCGACGACAACGTCAGCACCGATCAGGTCAACGAGCTTCTCAGCGCTCTTCTTAATGTCGAGCACCTGAACATGGATGTCGTCGGCAGTCAGAGCGGGCGCAACATTCTCGATGACGACCTTATCAGCACCGGCCTGATCGAACGCCTGCATCTGCATGACGCCGGGGCGGACGGTGGACATCTGCGGGCGGAAGCGCGGGCAGATGATGGTAGCCATCAGATGGCCGCCGAATGCGGGACGGGTCATCTTCAGGTTGGTGTTCTCCTCAAACTTGGTGTTGTCCACATCAATGGTGGAGGTGGTGCGCAGGAAGTTCTTGTACTTCTCGACATCAACGTCCAGATGGGTGCAGTCGGCAGTCAGGCCGGTGTGCAGACGGGCTGCGCAGCGGGGGCCGAGGTCGCGGCCCAGGTTGGTCGCGCCGATCAGCATGATCTCGGGCTTCTTGTCCATGATGAGGTCGCACAGCGCCTTGGCATAGCCATCGGTGGTGTAGTCCTTCAGCAGGGGGCTGTCGATATTGTAAACACGGTCAGCGCCGTAGCCGCCCAGAGTCTTGAGGTCAGCCTCAGCCAGACCGCTGCCCATGACAACGCCAGCCAGCTCAACGCCAAGGTCGTTGGCCAGCTTGCGGCCCTCGCTCAGCAGCTGATAGCTGATGGACTGGATCTCGCCTTCGCGCTGCTCGCAGAAAACCCACACGCCCTTGAAGGCGGCGGTGTCCATTGCATTGAATTCAGCCATTGTTCGTTTCTCCTTCCTCAAATCAGGTGCTTGTCGTTCAGGATGCCGACCAGCTGGGCAGCGTCCTCGACCTTCATGCCGGCGCCCTTGACCGGAGGAGCAAAGGACTTGTAAACGTTCGTCGGGGAACCCTTCAGACCGATGGTGTCGGTCTCGATGAGCGGATCGTCCTTCAGAGCATTGTAATCAAAGACCTCAAGCGGCTTGTCGTAGCACTCGAAGATACCGGAAACGCTCATGTAGCGCGGGGTATTCAGCTCCTTGATGCAGGTCAGCAGGCAGGGAGTCTGAACCTTCAGCTCCATGTAGCCGTCCTCGAGCTGACGCTTGACAGTCAGGGAGTTGCCATCCTTCTGGATGTCGGTGACATAGGTGACCTGAGGCAGATGCAGCTTCTCAGCGATCTGGGGACCAACCTGAGCGGTATCACCGTCGATGGCCTGACGGCCACAGAAAACGATGTCCTCGGGGCCGACGCCGATCTTGTTGACGGCAGCGGCCAGAATCTGAGAGGTGGCGAAGGTGTCGGAACCGCCGAACTCGCGGCCGGAAACCAGCACGCCGCGGTCAGCGCCGCGGGCCATCAGCTCACGCAGCATGCCTTCTGCCGGCGGCGGGCCCATGGTGACGACGACGACCTCGCAGCCGGTCTCGTCTTTCAGCTGCAGGGCGGCCTCGACGGCGTTCAGGTCGTCGGGGTTGGTGATGGTAGCCATGGCAGAGCGATCCATGGTGCCGTCAGCCTTGACAGCGACCTTGCCCTGCGTATCGGGAACCTGTTTGACACAAACGATTGCTTTCATTACGTCTGTCCTCCTTACTTCAGCAGCGCGCCGCCGATGACCATCATCTGCACTTCGCTGGTGCCCTCGTAGATCTCGGTGATCTTGGCATCACGCATCATGCGCTCGATGGGGTAGTCACGGGTGTAGCCGTAACCGCCGAACAGCTGCAGGCAGCGGCGGGTCACATCGCTGGCGGTGCGGGCGGCAATGAGCTTGGCCTCAGCAGCCTCGACGCTGTAACGAACCTTCTGGCCGTCCATGGCAGCCTGCTTCTTCTGGGCAGCTGCATAGACCAGATACTTGGCGGCGTCAACGCGGGCCTTCATCTCGGCCAGCTCAAACTGGGTGTTCTGGAACTGTGCGATGGAGCGGCCAAACTGCTTGCGCTCCTTGACATAGGCGACAGTCTCGTCGATGGCGCCCTCGGCAATGCCCAGAGCCTGGGAAGCGATGCCGATACGGCCACCGTCCAGCGTAGCCATGGCCAGCTGGAAGCCCTTGCCCTTCACGCCCAGCAGGCGATCCTTCGGGATGATGCAGTCTTCCATGATGAGCTCGCAGGTGGAAGAACCGCGAATGCCCATCTTGTCCTCGGGCTTGCCGACCTTGAAGCCGGGATCGGTGCGCTCAACGATGAAGGCGCTGATTTCCTTCTGCTTGCGGCCGCGCTTGTCGGTGACAAAACCGGTGACGGCGATGATGATGAACACATCGGCAAAACCGGCGTTGGTGATGAAGATCTTGGAGCCGTTCAGCTTCCAGTGGTCGCCCTCGTCAACGGCGAAGGTCTGCTGGCCCTGAGCGTCGGTACCGGCACCGGGCTCGGTCAGGCCGAAAGCGCCGATCCACTCGCCGCTGCACAGCTTGGGCAGGTACTTTTCCTTCTGGGCGGGGGTGCCGTTCTCGTAGATAGGCGCAGCGCACAGAGAGGTGTGGGCAGACAGGATAACACCGGTCGTGCCGCAAACCTTGGACATTTCCTCAACCGCCATGACGTAGGACAGCACATCGCCGCCTGCACCGCCAACGGACTTCGGGAAATAAATGCCCATCATGCCCAACTTAGCCATCTTCTCAACGGTCTCTTTGGGGAAGTACTCCTCCGCGTCGACCTTCTTGGCCAGGGGCTTGACTTCGTTCTCAGCAAACTCCTTGTACATCTTCTGGACCATTTGCTGCTGTTTAGACAGAGTAAAATCCATTACTTAATCCTCCCTATATCAACAAACGCAGCCCGGCACGGTGCTCGCCGCGCCAGGCGCGTAAGTTTACAAATAATCAGAGCGTCGACCGGGGTCTTGGTGCGGTCAGCGTTGTAGACGTAGAAGCCCTTGCCGGTCTTGCAGCCGAGGTTGCCGCCGCGGACCATCTTGCGGATCAGCGGGCAGGCACGGTACTTGCTGTCGCCGGTCTCCTTGTACAGAACGTCCATGATGGCCAGGCAGATATCCAGACCAACAAAGTCACCCAGCTCCAAGGGGCCCATCGGGTGGTTGGCACCCAGCTTCATAGCGGTGTCGATACCGGCGATGTCAGAAACGCCCTCCATCTTGATGAAGGCAGCCTCATTGATCATGGGGATCAGGATGCGGTTGACGACGAAGCCGCAGCCTCGTTGACCTGAACCGGGCTCTTGCCGATCTCGGTGCTGATCTTCTTGATGGTCTCGACGGTCTCGGCGGGGGTGTTGACACCGGCGATGACCTCGATGAGCTTCATGCGGTCAGCAGGGTTGAAGAAGTGCATGCCGACCAGAGGACGGGTCAGGCCCTTGCCGATCTCGGTGATGGACAGAGAAGAGGTGTTGGAAGCGAAAACGCACTCGGGCTTGCAAATTTTATCCAGTTCGCCAAAGGTGGTCTGCTTGACCTTCATATCCTCAAAAGCGGCCTCAACGATCAGGTCGCAGTCAGCGCACAGATCCTCTTTCAGGCCAGCGGTGATAGCAGCCATGCGGCGGTCGACCTCAGCCTGATCCAGCTTGCCCTTGGCAACCAGCTTGGCATAGCCGGCAGCGATCTTGTTCTTGCCGCCCTCGGCCCACTCCTGCTTGATGTCGCACAGTGCAACGGTGAAGCCCTCAACCTGAGCGAATGCCTTTGCGATGCCCTGGCCCATAGTGCCGGCACCGATAACGCCTACCTTCATAGTAAGTACCTCCAATATAAGATAAAAAGATAAGAGATAATAGATAATAAAATCGGTGTGCGCGCTGCGCACGATTTTAAGATTTATCTAAAATTAGTTGTTCGTGAAAACCGGCTTCGGCTTCGGCTTCTCGCGGCTCAGGAAGCAGCCCATGCCCTCGACCTGATCGTGGGTCTCGAAGCAATCGCCGAACAGCTTCTCCTCGACCTCGACAGCCTTCTCAATGGGCAGGCTGATGCCATCGTTGATAGCCTTCTTGCAGTTGCGCACGGCGATGGGGGCATTCTTGGCGATCTTGCCGGCCAGCTTGAGGGCGGCGGGCAGCAGCTCCTCCTGCGTGTAAACGGCGTTGACCAGACCGATGCGCAGGGCCTCGTCCGCCTTGATGTTCAGGGCAGAGTAGACCAGCTGCTTTGCCATGCCCATGCCGACCAGACGGGCCAGACGCTGGGTGCCGCCGAAGCCCGGCGTGATGCCCAGACCCACTTCCGGCTGGCCGAACACGGCGTTGTCGGAGCAGAGGCGGATATCGCAGCTCATAGCCAGCTCATTGCCGCCGCCCAGCGCGAAGCCGTTGACAGCTGCGATGACAGGCAGCGGGAAATGCTCGATCATCAGGAACACATCGTTGCCCAGCTTGCCGAACGCTTCACCCTCGGCCTTCGTCATGGTGGACATCGAGCCGATGTCAGCACCGGCAACGAAGCTCTTGTCACCGGCGCCGGTCAGTACGACACAGCGGACGGCGTTCTGATCGATGGCCTCAAAGGCGGCCTTCAGGTCAGCCAGAACCTCCGGGTTCAGCGCGTTCAGCGCCTTCGGGCGGTCGATGGTCAGGACGGCAACAGCGTCCTGAATTTCAGTGGTAACAAAGGACATTTTGATTTCCTCCGGTAATTACATCTCAACGATGGTGGCGCAGCCCATGCCGCCGCCGATGCACAGGGTAGCCAGACCCTTATGCGCACCGCGATGCTTCATGGCGTACAGCAGGGTGACGAGGATACGAGCACCGGAAGCGCCGACGGGGTGGCCCAGTGCGATAGCGCCGCCGTTGACGTTCAGCTTGCTCTGGTCGAAGTGCAGAGCCTCGCCGACTGCGACAGACTGAGCGGCAAAAGCCTCGTTGGCCTCGATCAGATCCATGTCGTCAACGGTCAGGCCGGTCTTGGCCATGACCTTGCGGGTGGCGGCGATGGGGCCGAGGCCCATGACCTCAGGCTCAACACCGGCCAGAGCACCGGCAACCCAGGTGGCCAGAGGCTCAACGCCCAGCTCCTTGGCCTTCTCCTCGCTCATGATGACCAGAGCAGCAGCGCCGTCGTTGATGGCGGAGGAGTTGGCGGCGGTGACGATGCCGTCCTTCTTGAAGCAGGGCTTCAGCTTGCCCAGAACCTCCATGGAGCTCATGCGGGGGCCTTCGTCGGTATCAAACACGGTGTCGCCCTTCTTGCCCTTGATGACAACGGGAACGATCTCGTCCTTGAAAGCGCCGTCGGCAATAGCCTTGGCGGCCTTCTCCTGAGAATGGAAGGCAAACTCGTCCAGCTGCTCACGGCTGATGGGGTTGTAGCCGTACTTCTTCTGGTAGGTCTCGTTGGTGCAGACATTCTCGGCGGTCATGCCCATGTGCATGTTGAAGCCGGTGGCATCCCACAGAGCATCGTTGACCATGGTGTCCACCAGCTCGCTCTTGCCCATGGGGTAGCCCATGCGGTAGCCGTAGCGGCCCTTCATCATGGCGAAGGGAGCCATGTCCATGTTCTCCATGCCGCCTGCAACGACGATGTCGGCATCGCCGGCCTCGATCATCTGAGCAGCCATGTTGACGCAGTTCAGACCGGAGCCGCAGACCACGTTGACGGTGACAGCGGGGGTCTCGATGGGCAGGCCAGCCTTCAGGGCAGCCTGACGAGCGACGTTCTGGCCCAGACCAGCCTGAATGACGCAGCCCATGTGGACATGGTCGACCTGCTCCGGCTTGACGTTGGCGCGGTTCAGAGCCTCCTTGATGACGATGGAGCCCAGCTCAGCGGCGGGGACATTGGCGAGGGTGCCGCCGAACTTGCCAATGGCAGTACGGCAGGCGCTGGCGATGACGATCTTTTTCATAAGTAGCCTCCTAAAAAGTTCTCTCTTTGGATGGACTATTGAGTAACAATTTATTTTCAGGCCGACAGAAAACGCGGCTTGAATGCGGTTTTACAGCTCCCCTGCCTCGCGCTTGGCAATGAGCGCACGCTCAACGTTGCGGGGCACAAAGCGGGAAACATCCTGCCCGTAGTGGGCGGCCTCCCGCACGATGGTGGAGGAAAGATAACTCCACTTGATGGCCGTGGCCAGGAACACCGTTTCGATCTCGGGCATCATAGCGAAGTTCGTGTGGGCCAGCTGAATTTCATTTTCAAAATCCGTGACCGCGCGCAGACCGCGCACCATGACGGTAGCGCCCTTCTGCTTGGCGAAGGTGACCGTCAGCCCGTTGAAGGAGTCAATCTCGACATTCGGGATGTTCTTGCAGGACTCCCGCAGCATGGCAACGCGCTCCTCTACCGTAAAAAATGCGGGGTCTTGGCGCTGTTGACCAGCACCGCGACGATCACCTTGTC
>ENA-OQCL01000704-OQCL01000704.1-human-gut-metagenome-genome-assembly--contig:-NODE-704-length-14712-cov-10.454645_pt1 | contig 14712 bp, 9 predicted proteins | sample MGYA00242502_ERZ504586 | MGnify/ENA primary metagenome ERZ504586 (study PRJEB26092, sample SAMD00036316) | human gut metagenome | host: Homo sapiens | study: EMG produced TPA metagenomics assembly of... | reverse complement strand
AAGAAGCGTCGCACAAAGAACGGCAAAAGAGCATAGAGAAAACGCAAGCCGTTCACGGGTGGTTGTCCACCTATGAACGGCTTGTAAATTCTCAAAATTTTTTTAGTCCCTACTTGACACAAGAAGATTTATCCCGCTTAGGCAGAAACTACATTCTGACCGGCCAGTACACGGAAATCTACTTTCCCAGCAAAGGCGTCCGCTATATCGCTGTCAATGACAATGTGGACACCATCAACGGAGAGAATGAGCTTGCCCCATTCCTCAACATTCTGAATGAAATGCACGCCCGCCAGACCAGCAAAAAGGTAAAGGCGGCCATGCGGACACGGTTCGCAAATGGCGCACACTATGGAGCCTATGCTCCGCTTGGCTATGTCAAAGACCCAGATAAGAAAGGCCATCTTCTGATTGACCCGGAAACAAGGTGGATTATCGAAAAGATTTTTGACCTTGCCGTTCATGGCCGGGGAGCCGCCAGCATTACACGGATTTTGGTCGAAGAAAAAGTACCTACTCCCGGCTGGCTGAATTTCCAGAGATACGGCACTTTCGCAAATATCTATGCCGGAGCGCCGGAGGAAAAAGCCTATGCGTGGACGATAGCGCAGGTGAAAAGTATTCTGAAAGAGGAAACCTATATCGGACACAGCGTCCACAATAAGCAGACCAACATTTCATTCAAAAACAAGAAGAAAGTACGCAAGCCAAAAGAGGAATGGTATCGTGTGGAGAACACCCACGAAGCGATTATTTCCGAAGATGTGTTCCGTCAAGTACAGGAGCAGATTTGCAACAGGCGCAGACGGCAGAAGAACGGCACAACACAGATATTTTCCGGGCTGGTAAAATGTGCGGACTGCGGCTGGTCGCTGGCCTATGGTATGAACAGCCAGAACAAAAATCCCTATGCCCACTACCATTGTAGCAAGTACGGGCAAGGATTGCACCAGTGTTCCATGCACTATATCCGCTATGATGTGCTTTACGCCTATGTCCTTTCCCGTCTGCAATACTGGTCTGTGCTGGCACAGCAGGATGGGGACAAACTTCTGAAACGGCTACTTAACGCCAGCGACAAGGAACGCAATACTGCAAGGAAGCGGCAGACAGCCGAACTGAAAAAGGCGGAAAAGCGCAAAGCAGAAGTAGACACCCTGTTTGCAAAAATGTATGAGGACTGGTCTGCCGGACGCATTACAGAATACAATTTCAATATGCTGTCCGAAAAGTATCAGGGCGAACAGCGAGAATTGGACGTAAAAATTGAACGGCTTCACGAAGCGATGGAGACCGCCGCCCAGACAGCGGTTGACGCTGAAAAGTGGATAGGTCTGATGAAACAGTATGTCAATCCCACAGAATTGACGGCTGAACTTCTGAATACGCTGATTGAAAAAATCCTTGTCCATGAAGCGGTCAAAAGTGAGGACGGAAGCCGGGAACAGGAAGTGGAAATCTTCTACCGCTTTATCGGCAAAATCGAATGACACATCTTGAGATACCCAACAATATCTTTAACTAAGGGAAACGGGGATTTCTCAGCCGGAACCCGGCGGAGGTGACCTGGTATTCCGGCAACCAGCTGACGGTGGACAATTTGCAGGACACGGTGGTGAACCTCAACGAGCACCTGACCACCGGCGGCAGCAGCGAGAGCTACAAGCTGCTGCTGTGCGACAAGACGCTGGTGCTGGGTACGGCCCTAAGCGCCAAGGCCCGGGTGTTCATCCCGTATACCTACGGCAACGTGAATCCCTTCCGGGTGGTGAACACCACGGCCACGGAGGTACAGCTGTACACCACGGTGTCGGCAGGCATTACGTTTGTTGGCGACGTTCCCGGCGGCAGCTCAGCTAACTCCGCCGCACTGACCGGAAACGCTAGCTATGAGGTCAAGCCTATGCTAGTTAACGGTCTGGTGTATGTGCGGAAGCTAAATACCCGTGTGCCTGATAAGACCTCTGAGATAACCAACGACAGTGGGTATCAGACGGCAGCACAAGTTGAATCAACGGTGACAGGCAAGGGCTACCAAACGGCAGCACAAGTTGAATCAACGGTGACAGGCAAGGGCTACCAGACGGCGGAACAGGTCGGCGCCGCTATCACGGCGGCCATCGGCGCGGCAATGGAGGCGAGCTACTGATGGGAAAATACAGCACCCTGAGCGCTCTGCTGAGCGCTATTGCAGACGCCATCCGCAGCAAGACCGGCGGCGGAACGGCCATTGCCGCCGAGGATTTCCCGGAGGCCATCGGTGGCATCGTCACCGGCGGCGGCGTGGATACCGGCGACGCCACGGCCACGGCGGGCGACATCCTGGCGGGCCTGACGGCGTATGTGGCCGGGGGAAAGGTCACCGGTACGCTGAAAATGGCCCAGGGCACTGTAACGCTGGGAAAGACGGTAACAAGCACCGTATACGAGACCGTCACCCACAATCTTGGCACAGTGCCATCCCTGATCTTTCTGCGGGTGGAGAACACTCCCACCTTTGACAGCACGACTACCTATAACGTGGTGTGCGGATATGCAGTCAACTTCGCCTCCGGTCTGGTGCCGGGGGTGCGGACCAACAAATCAGCTGCCCAGTGCATCAACTCCAGCGGCGTCGGATCGGGCGACACCACCGCAGCGGCGGCAACCACCTGCGTGGCGGACCAGATCACCGCCGGCTCCTTCCGCCTGCGGACCAACGGCTCCTCCCGATGCTGGGCCAACGGGTCACAGATCAGGTGGATCGCGCTGGCGATGTGAGGCGCGCGAAGGCGGCAAACGGCGAAGCCTAAAGAGTTATATGCCGCCAGCCGGTAAAAAATATGCCAAAGGCCCCCTGCTTTCACGCGGCAAAAGCAGGGGGCCTTTCTTGCAATTTGGGGAAAAATGCCCGTATCAGAGTGAAAATCGCATGGGTATCCAGCAGCCCATATCCCAGCAGCCCATATCCCAGCAGCCCATATCCCAGAAACCGGCGATATGCCGCATTATGCCGCCCCGGTGGGGCTTTGGGGCATGCCGGCAATATAGGCATCCGCCACCGCCGGAACGTAATAGGGGCGATAGCACACGCCCTGCTCCCCGTCGTCGCATTCCACCCAGAACACATAGTAGGGCATGAAGTACCGGTCCGTCTGCCGGGCCAGGTATTGCAGGTCCACCCGCTTGACCCGGTCCTCCCCCGGGAAGGGCTCCCAGGCAGACAGGTGCTGCCCCGCCGCCAGCCGCTGCCGGGCCTGGTCCACAGTCACCAGCGGATAAGCTCCCACCGTGTTGGCGTCGGACAACTCCGGCCGGTACAGCCGGACCTCACAGCTGCCGCCGGACAGCCGGACCCACGTTTTCAGGATGCTGCGCTGAAGGATGCCCTGGGTCAGGTCCTCCTCCGGCCGGTAGAAATACAGGGAACAGCCGCCGCTGTCCCGGGCGGCCATAAAATACCGGGTCTGCTCCCCGAAAACGGCCCCGTACTGCTCCAGCAGCCACGCCGCCGCAGCGTCAGGGGTCAGAGCCGCCAGCTCCGGCCGGAAAAGCTTCACCCACAGCTCTCCACTCTCCCCCACGGTCACGGTGACATCCTTCCACGTCAGCGCCAACTCTGTGGGTCCCCCTCTGACGGCAAACGTCACGCCGCACTGCCAGGTCTCCCCGGCCCAGGCATTCTCCATGGCGGCCTGCACCGTCTCGTCCGGCACCCGGACCTCCACGGCAGACTGGGCCACGTCCGCCCCCGCCGCCGCCGCCAGCTGCTCCATGGTCCGCCGCAGCTGCGCATAGTCTCCGCCGCCGGTGCGGAAGCCGTTGGCCACGTCCATGCGGGTGGTGTTGCGGAACACCGGCAGGGCGGCAAGCTCCATGCCCTCCCGCCACGGTCCGCCGTCATAGGCGGCAAATTCCTCCGCCGACAGCGGGTAATCTCCCATGCCGCCGTAGTCCCTGTCGATGGTCAGCACCGGCAGGTCCCCGGGCTCCGGGTCCGGGGCGGGTTCCACCGGGCGGCCTGCCAGCGCCCAGGCTCCCGCCGCCAGCAGCAGACACGCTGCCGCCGCGGCCAGCGGCTTCCACCGCAGCCTCCGCCGGGACCGGGCGGCCTGGGTCTCCTCCAAAAGCTCCTGGGGCAATTCACTCATGGCGTCGCTGAGCTGTTCCGGGTTCATACGTCAAAGCCCTCCTTTTCCAGATACGTCCGCAGCCCCTGGCGGGTGCGGTACAGCTGACTCTTAACCGCCGGTACGCTGATGCCGCAGACCCGGGCCGTCTCCGCCAGGGAGTCGGCATAGTAATAGCGGCAGAGAAACGCCCGGCGGGCGGGAAGCGGCAGTGTCCGGAGATAGTCGCCCACAGCCCGGCCCAGCTCCCGCAGGTCCAGGGCCTCCTCCGGCGTGTCCCGGCCGGATACGCAGTCCCCCAGCTCCTCCAGGGACACGGCGTAGGCCGACCGCTTCACCCGGCCCCGGGCCCGCCAGCGGTCAATGGACAGCTGCCGGGTGATATGGCCCAGATAGGTGGACAGCACCCGGGGCCGGTGGGGCGGCATGGAGCCCCATGCCCGCAGATAGGTGTCGTTGACGGTCTCCCGGCTGTCCTCCCGGTCCGCCAGGATGTGGAAGGCGATGGACGACAGATACCGGCCATACTGCCGGTCCGTCTGGCGGATGGCCTCCTCATCCCGCTGCCAGTACAGGGTCACGATGTCGCGGTCCTCCATGGTGACATTCTCCTTTCGAGTTGCTTCTGCCTGTCATCCCGTCAAAAATCGCCGCAGGTTTCGGGAAAAGCCGGAAAAATTTTTGTATGCTGCCTCTATTATGCCGCCGGGGCCGGGGCCCGTCAAGACAAATGCGCCGAAAAAGGCTTGCCCAAACGCTCCCCCGGCTGTATAATGGAGAAAACAGTCACAGGAGGGCATTTTTATGGGTATTGTGGTGCTGGGCGCCGTTTTCGTGGACATCAAGGGGTATCCCACGTCCACCTATATCCCCGGCGGGCGCAACGTGGGCCGGGTGGAGCAGGTCCCCGGCGGCGTCAGCCGCAACGTGGTGGAGGACATCGCCAACGTGGAGCTGCGTCCCACCTTTGTGAGCCTGGTGGACGACACCGGCCTGGGGGCCGACGTGGTGCGCCAACTGAAAAATCACAAGGTCAACACCGACTATGTCCTGCCCACCCCCGACGGCATGGGCACCTGGCTGGCGGTGTTCGACAACCAGGGGGACGTGTGCGCCGCCATCAGCAAGCGCCCGGACCTGCGGCCTCTGATCGCCCTGCTGGACGAAAAGGGCGACGAGATCTTCCGGGATGCCGACAGCATCGCCCTGGAAATCGACATGGACAAGGAGATCGTCAAGCGGGTGTTTCAGTACGCCAAAAAATACGGCAAGGACGTGTATGCGGTGGTGTCCAACATGAGCATCGCCGTGGAGCGCCGGGACTTTCTGCAGCAGACCAGCTGCTTTGTCTGCAACCAGCAGGAGATGGGCATCCTGTTCTCCGACGACTACTCGGAAAGGACTCCCGAGGAGCTGAAGGAGATCCTGGCCCTGAAGATCCGCAGCGCCCGGATCCCCCGGATGATCGTCACCATGGGGAGCCAGGGAGCGGTGTACGCCGACTGCACCGGGGAGCGGGGCGTCTGCCCCGGCCGGAAGGTGGATGTGAAGGACACCACCGGCGCGGGAGACGCCTTCTTCGCCGGAGCTACCATCGGCCTGACCTATGGCAAGACCCTGGCCGAGTCCTGCGAGATCGGCACACGGCTGGCCGCCTCCACCATCTGCACCAGCGGCAACGTGTGTCCCCGGTTCCTGCCGGAGGAGTTCGGTCTGGACGTGGCGGTAACGGACTGAGGAGGGGCATATGAAACGGATCGACGAGTGCACGGATATGACCGTGCTGGTGGCCCTGCTGGTGCTGGGTATTCTGCTGGTCATGGGGGCGTACCGCATTTTCTCCTTCCTATGCGAACATGCGGCCCTGGACGCCCGGACCTTCCTGCTGGGAGCAGCGTGCCTGCTGCTGGCGGTTGTGGGCTTTCTGCTGGCCCGGCGCAGCTTCCGGCGGCTGCAATACCTACGGGACAACGGCGAATAATGTATAAAGTAAGATGCGGTGCAGTCTCCGAAAAGGGACTGCACCGCATTTTACTTAATTATAACTACGTTTTCAAAACTGCAGGAACCCTGCGGGAGCGCCCAGATGACGCACCAGCAGCTGCCGCACAGGGACAGCCACGTCTCCCACGGCCTCCTCCGCCTGAGCAAACAGCATCACCATCATGGCAGCGTTGGGGAAGGGGCAGAACTCGCCGGGATTGCACAGGGAGATCAGCACCATGCCCAGATACGACACGGCCAGCGCCTGCACGAACGGGTCGCGGCCGCCCTCCCGCAGCAGAGCAATGCGGTCGTGGAGCAGCCGTCCGTAGGCTACGATGCCCACCAGGCCCATACTGCCCATGACCTGGGCCACGCTGTTGTGGTAGAACACCATGCTGCCCTCCACGCCGCTGAACACATCGGCGTTCCGGGTGCTGCACAGGCCGATGCCGAATACCGGATGCCGCAGGAAATCATCCACCGCCCGGGCCAGAAACTGGAGCCGGTCGGAGTTGCTGTCCTGGATGTCCTCGCCCATACGGCTGTGGAGCACCCATTGCAGCACCACGGGACCCGCCGCCAGAACAGCGATCCCGGCGGCCACGGCCAGGGCCGTCAGGCACCGGCGGCTGATGACGCCGTGACGCATCAGATACACGCCGCACAGGGCCAGGATCACCGCGCCGAACAGCAGCGCGCTGCGGCTGCCCGTCAGGGCCAGGGCCAGAGCCATCACCCCGCCGGTGACCAGATGGCCCCGGTGCTTCAGGCTCAGATAAAACGGCATAGGCAGCGCCGTCAGCAGAACGGATGTGGCAAAGTTCCGATAGGACAGATACAGCACACCGACCACGGCTCCGTTTGCCAGCCACGCCTTCAGATAGGCCAGCAGCACCGCCAGAGCCATGCACATGCCCAGGGCGCAGAAAATCCCGGCAAACCGCCGGTGCAGGTCATAGGTCCGCTTCTCTGTCAGGTGGGAGCGGAACAGCACATACAGCACCAGCATCCCCACCCCCAGGCCCAGGGTATAGTACAGGGACAGAGGCTCCACGGCCTGCTTCCGGGTGATCACGTCGCAGCCGCCCAACAGGGTGGCGATGGACACCAGGGCCAGGCCCATGCCGCTGCGGCCCAGGCGAAGCGTCACCGGCCACACGGCAAAGTGCCACAGAAGCGCCAGCACCAGCGGCGGCACCAGGGCCGCGCAGGGCAAGAAGTCTGACAGCTGCCCGTAGCACTGGGTGGACATGAGAAACGCCATGAAAAACGGGCACACCGGAGCCAACAGATCCGGGCAGGCGGCCAGCAGCCAGATGACGATGCAGCCCAGGGCCACCACACCATAGACCGGCTGCCCCGCAGCCATAAACGCCCCCGCCACCGTCAGCAGTACGGGAAAATATGCGCGGCTCAGCCAGAACCGCTGTGCATACCGGCTAAGCCGGGAAAAAAATGTATACAAAGTCCGGCGCGCCCGGGCCCACAGGCCCCCCGCCAGATCAAGAGACGGCATCCACATAGCACACTGCGCTCCTTTACCGCAGAAACTACCTTTTTAGATACTTGGAAAAATTCTTTTTTCATCGTCGGGCCCGGCGCATCCCTTCCTGTCAGGTGCGGGGCCTCAAACCCACTTCCCAGGGTATTATATCATAAAAAGTTTGAAAAATTTGTAAACATTTGGGGCATTTCGTCACCCACAAGGGCCCAGCGGCCCAGTATCGTGTACTTTATCACGTTTAGACTCGTCTGTCAACCCGGAAAATCAACATTTTTCTCCCGATAAGTCTCTCGTTCGTTGTACAGTATCGCGCCGCATTGTCCATAACCGGCGCACACCGCCCTGCAGCACCCAGTATATGGCCCTGCCGCTGCCGCCATGCAGGCGAAGCGGGTAAAAAAATCTCCCCGGCAGACTGGCTGCCGGGGAGATTTTTATTCGTTTGCGTTAAGCCGCTGGGCTGTTCAGCACTTCTCGTAGATGGTAGCAACGCCCATGCCGCCGCCGATGCACAGAGTGGCCAGGCCGCGCTTGGCCTCGGGGCGCTTCTGCATCTCGTGCAGCAGGGTGACGATGATCCGGGCGCCGGAGGCACCCACGGGGTGACCCAGAGCGATGGCGCCGCCGTTGACGTTGACCTTGCTCATGTCAAAGTGCAGCTCGCGGGCCACGGCGATGGACTGGGCGGCAAAGGCCTCGTTGGCCTCCACCAGGTCGATGTCGTCGATGGTCAGGCCGGCCTTCTTCAGAGCCTGGCGGGAAGCGGGCACGGGGCCCACGCCCATGATCTTGGGATCCACGCCGCCCTGGCCCCAGCTGATGAGCTTGGCCATGGGCTTCAGACCGTACTTCTCCACGGCCTCGCCGGAAGCCAGCACGATGGCGGCAGCGCCGTCATTGATGCCGGAGGCGTTGGCAGCGGTGACCCGGGGCTGACCCTTGTCGGCGGCTTCCTGGATGCCGGTGGGCTCAAAGGTGTTCACCACCTGGGGGTTGGGGGACTCGGGGCTGACGGGGAACGCGCCGCGCAGCTTGGCGATGCCTTCCTTGGTGACGCCGGCCTTGGGATACTCATCCTTGGCGAAGGGGACCATTTCCTTCTTGACCTTGACCATGACGGGGACGATCTCGTCGTCGAAGCGGCCGGCCTTCTGGGCGGCCTCGGTCTTCTGCTGGGAGGCGGCGGCGAAGGCGTCCTGCTCCTCGCGGGTGATGCCCCAGATGTCGTTGATGTTCTCGGCGGTGGTGCCCATGTGATAGTTGTTATAAGCGTCCCACAGACCGTCCTTGATCATGGTGTCCACCAGCTTCTTGTCGCCCATGCGAGCGCCCCAGCGGGCGTCCAGGGAGGCGAAGGGAGCAGCGCTCATGTTCTCGGTACCGCCGCAGACCACCACGTCGGAATCGCCGGCCAGGATGGAGCGGGCACCCTCGATGACGGACTTCATGCCGGAGCCGCAGACCATGCCCACGGTGTAAGCGGGAACGGAATAGGGGATACCGGCCTTGATGGCCACCTGACGGGCAACGTTCTGGCCCTGGGCAGCGGTCAGGATGCAGCCGAACATAACCTCATCCACGTTTTCGGGGGCGATATTGGCACGCTTGAGGGCCTCCTTCACCACCACGGCGCCCATCTCGGCGGCGGGGGTGTTCTTCAGGGAACCACCGAAGGAGCCGATAGCGGTACGGCAGCAATTGACGACATACAGATCTTTCATGATGGAATTATCCTCCTACATTTGGTTTTGGGGTTCTACTCTGTACCTATATCGTAGTCATTTTCGACCGAATAGTCAACCCCCAGAATTGCTCTGCGCTGAAAAATCGTAGGACTGAACAGGATTAGACCCGATTTCTTTGTTGCTTTGACTAAAAATTAACAAGCTGGTTAATTTTATGACAAGGCCGAACGGGCCTCCTGGAGCCTGGTATAAAAGGCGCCGGGGTCCAGCTTGTTGAACAGGCGGGTGTTGTATTCCACCTTTGCGTCGGCCACGGCGGCCTTGATTTGCGTTTCAAACAGGGCATTGACCACGGCGGACTGGTCCAGCTCCTTGCCCACGGCCACATACAGGGCGCTGCCGGTGTCGATGACATCGCTGACCTGGCCGGGCTCCAGCGCCGACACGGCGGCGGCCAGGGTCTCGCCCATGTCCCCGGCGGAGGCGGTGACGCCGGCCTCCGTCACGTCCTCCATGCCCAGCTGGCCCGCCAGATCCAGATACGCGGCGGTAACGTCCTGGGCGTCCCGCAGCTGCTGGGCAAAGCTCTCGGCCGCCAGGCGGGTGTTGTCGTCATCCTGGCCGTCCAGGGGCCAGTACAGCAGCAGACTGGTGGCATAGCCCTTCTGCTGGGCCAGGGCGTCAATGTCCTCCTGGGCAGGGTACAGAGCGCTGCCGGGGGTACAGAACGCCTGACGCACCCCGGCATACAGGTAATAGCCCCGGCTGATGGCGTCGAACATGGCCTCCGACACGCCCATGCCCTGGATCTGCTTGCTGTAGGCCTCCTGGCTGCCGTAATAGGTGATATACTGCTGGCGCTGGTTTTCCAGGGCCTCCCGGTCGGCGTCGGACAGGGTCACATTCCCCCGCTTGGCCCACTGGCGGACCACAGCGTACAGCTTCACGGTCTCCAGGGCGTCCTGCTTGGCATAGGCCCCGTAGGTCATCCCCTCGGACAGCTCCGCGTCAAAGTCAAGGTCCTGAACGTTGTACGCCAGATACTCGCAGTCATAGGCCAGCCAATACAGATACTCCTCGGCGTCAATGGTCTCTCCGTTGACGGTCAGCAGCTCGGCGTCGGGCCGGATGCCGCTGGCCTGATAGAACAGGCCGTCGGTGCGGTGGCCGTTGGTAAGGATACCGCTGGCGGAAATACCCACCACCAGCAGCGCGGACAGGACCACCGAGGCGGCCAGACGGATCCATGCTTTTTTCATAAGTTATCTCCTTCCCGGGCAGCTTTGCCCAGCTCTTCTTTTTTCAGCCGCAGCTCCTCCGTCAGCTTCCCGGCAGCGGAGAGGGCGTCCTCCCCGGGGGCCAGGTGCAGCCGGAGCCGGGGAGGCTCCCCGGCGGACAGACGCAGGCGATTGCGGTAGCCGGGCATGGAGCACACGGCCATCAGGCTGGGTACGTCCACGCGGCTGTCAAAGGTGAAGGCCACCACACCGGCCCTCTGGGTGATATCGGTGATGAACACGTCGGCGGCGGCAGCCCGCAGCAGGGCCACGTCCAGCAGGGCCATCACCGGCTTGGGCGGGTCGCCGTAGCGGTCCGTCAGCTCGTCCACCAGGTCCGACGCCTCCTCCGTGGTGCGGATGGCCGCCATGCGGCGGTACAGGTCCATGCGCTGGTGGGCGGAGGGCACATACCGATCCGGAATGTGGGCGGAGGTGGCCAGGTCCGCCGAGCAGTCGGGGCGGATGTCCTTTCCCCTCCCCTGCTGCTCCAGCACCGCGTCGTTCAGCAGCCGCAGATACATGTCGTAGCCCACACTCATCAGATAGCCGGACTGCTCCGGGCCCAGCAGGTTCCCCGCCCCGCGGATCTCCAGGTCCCGCATGGCAATGCGGAAGCCGGAGCCGAAGGCCACATACTCCCGGATGGCGGACAGCCGCTTGGAGGCCACCTCCGTCAGCACCTTGCCGGGGCGATAGGTCAGATAGGCATACGCCCGGCGGGCGCTGCGGCCGATGCGGCCCCGGATCTGGTGCAGCTGGGACAGGCCCAGCCGGTCCGCGTCCTCGATGATCAGGGTGTTGACGTTGGGGATATCGATGCCGGTCTCGATGATGGTGGTGCACACCAGCACCTGGATCTCGCCGTCGGCCATCTGCTGCATGACGGAGCTCAGCTCCCGCTCGGCCATTTTGCCGTGGGCAATGCCGATGGCCGCATCCTCCCCCAGCCACTGGCGCAGGCGTCCGGCGGTGGACTCGATGTTCTCCACCCGGTTGTGCAGGTAATATACCTGGCCGCCCCGGCTCAGCTCCCGGCGGATGGCCTCGGCAATGACGGGCCACTCGTGCTCCATCACATAGGTCTGCACCGGCTGGCGGTCGTGGGGCGGCTCCTCGATGGTGCTCATGTCCCGGATGCCGGACAGGGCCATATTCAGGGTCCGGGGAATGGGGGTGGCGGACAGGGTCAGGGTGTCCACCTGCCGGGCCCGCTCCCGGAGCTTTTCCTTGTGGGTAACGCCGAAGCGCTGCTCCTCGTCGATGACCAGCAGCCCCAGGTCGTGAAATTGCAGGTCCTTCTGCAGAAGCTTGTGGGTGCCGATCAGCAGGTCCACCTTTCCCGCCTGGGTCCGGGCCAGAATGTCCCGCACCTGGGCGGGGGTCCGGAACCGGGAGAGCACCTCGATGTTCACCGGGAAGGACCGGAACCGGTTCACCGCCGTGGCATAGTGCTGCTGGGCCAGGACGGTGGTGGGCACCAGAATGGCGGCCTGCTTGCCGTCCAGAATGCACTTCATCACCGCCCGCAGGGCCACCTCGGTCTTGCCGTAGCCCACATCGCCGCACAGCAGCCGGTCCATGGGCCGGGGCTGCTCCATATCGGCCTTGATGTCCCGGATGGCCTGGAGCTGGTCGTCGGTCTCCGTGTAGGGGAAGGCGTCCTCAAACTCCTGCTGCCAGGGGCTGTCCGGCGAGAAGGCATGGCCTGCCAGCCGCTGGCGCTGGGCATACAGCCGGATCAGCCCCTCGGCCAGGTCCCTGGCGGCGGCCTTGGCCTTGCGGGTGGTCTTGGCCCACTCGGTGCCCCCCAGCTTATTGAGCTTGGTGCGCTCGTTGTCCTCGCCGGGGCCGATGTACTTGCTGACCAGGTCCAGAGACGTGGCCGGAACGTACAGCACGTCCTGCCCGGCATAGGCGATCTTGATATAGTCCTTTTCCACCCCGTCCACCGGCATGCGCAGCATAGCCACGAACCGGCCGATGCCGTGGTGGGCGTGGACCACCAGGTCCCCGGGGGTCAGGTCCGTGTAGGACTGGAGCTTCTGCTGATTGCTGTCCCGCCTGGGCCGGGGCTTTTTGGCCCGGCCGGACAGGGGCGTGGTCAGCTGCCCCTCCGTCAGCACCGCCAGCCGCCCCTCCGGATATTCGCACCCGGCGGACAGGGCTCCCACGGCAATGAGCACCGTGCCCTTTTCCGGGGACTTTTCCCCGGACAGGTCCACGGCGGCGGGGATTTTCCGGTCCGCCAGCATCCGGCGCAGGTTCCGGGCCCGGACCTCGCCGCCGCACAGCACCATCACCCGGTAGCCAGACGTGAGATAGTGGGTCAGGTCCGTGCAGGCCAGCTCCAGGGAGCCGCCGTAGCTGGACAGCTGCTTGGCCGTCAGCTGGAGAAGGTCCCGGGGCTGCAGCAGCTGCCGCCCGGTGGTGAGACCGTCCAGCTGCACCACCGGATGCTTTTCCAGCCCCAGGGCCAGCTCCGGCTCCGAGGCGGCAAAATCCGCCAGCTCACCGGCCAGAAAGCCCGCCTCCATTCCGGCGGACACGTCCTCCTTCAGCTGCCACAGCCAGCCCCGCAGGGCCTCCGCTGTGCGGCCGCTGTCCTCCACGCAGATCAGGGCATCCGCGGGCAGATAGTCCAGGGCGGTGGTCTTTTCCGGGTACACCGCCGCCATGCAGCGGTCCGCGCCGTTGGGGGTGACCCCCTGGCGCAGCAGGGCGGCATCGGCGGTCAGCAGGTCCCGCAGGGCCTGGGTGCCCTGCCTCCGGGCAAGGCGCTTCACTGCGGCCTCCAGCCGGGCGGCGGCGTCCTCCGCCGTATGCTCCTCCCAGCCGGGCAATACCTCCGCCGCCGGAAGCAGCAGCGCCTCCCGGCGGTTTTCCACCCGGCGCTGGGTGGCGGCGTCAAATATGCCCAGGGAGTCGATCTCGTCGTCGAAAAATTCGCAGCGCACCGGCTGCTCCATGCCCGGGGAGAACACGTCCAGGATGCCGCCCCGCAGGGCGAACTGTCCCGGGCCCTCCACCTGGTCACAGCGGGTATATCCGGCTCCGGCCAGCCGCCGGGTCAGGGCGTTCAGGTCCCACTGCTGGCCCACGGCCAGGGTCACTGCCGTCCGCTCCAGCACCCGGGGCGGGATGCACCGCTGCACCAGCGCGTCCGGGGTAGTGACCACCACGGGGCTGTCCGCCAGGCGGTACAGGGCCGCCAGCCGCTGGTTTTCCCACTGGCGGCTGGACTCCATAGGCCGCCACTGAAGCTCCCGGGCCGGGAGCACCAGAGGCGTCTCCCCGGTGAGCACGGCCAGGTCACCGGCCTGGCGCCGGGCCTCCCGTTCGTCGGCACACAGCACCCACAGGGGCCGTCCGCTGTCCCGGTGCAGGGCCGCCTCCACCTGGGCCCGGTGGACCGGTCCCACGCCGGTGACCAGCACCGGCGAAACGCCGCCGCGTACATCCTCTGTCAGCTGCCGCACCTCCGTCAGGTGCAGCAATTCCTTTACCAGCGCCTTCACCGGGCACCTCCCTTCGTTTTCCCCCAACGCACCCGGGGGCGTATACGGTAAGTATACGCCCCGAAGCTGTAATTTAACTTAAATTTTGTCCGTCCGCCGCCTGTCGGGGGCGGGAACCCTTCTATGCTTATGCGCTCTTTCCGGATTTCTTCTCCCGGGTAAAGACCTCTGCCGTGATCAGCGCCGTCAGCGGGATGGACAGGATCACGCCCACGCTGCTGGCTATGCCGCTGACCACCTCCAGGGATACATAGGCCGAGCTCAGCAGCTGCCGGGGGGACAGTCCCAGAGAATACAGGTACAGGATCAGGGTAAAGCCGCTGCCCAGAAACGCCAGGATCAGGGTGTTGGTCATGGTGCCCACCATGTCCCGGCCGATGTTCATGCCGGAGCGGAACAGCTCCCTCCGGGACAGCTCCGGATTGGCGGCGTGGACCTCCGACAGGGAGGAGGCAATGCCCATGGTCACGTCCATCACCGCGCCCAGGGCGCTGATGACGATGCCGCCCACCAGCAGGCCCCGCAGGCCGATGGGCGTGCCGGTCTGCCGCAGCTGCAGCAGGGGCTCCACGTCGTCGATGCGCAGGCCGTCGATGCGGGTCAGTCCCTGGGCCAGCAGGCCGAACAGCAGGG
>ENA-OQCL01000702-OQCL01000702.1-human-gut-metagenome-genome-assembly--contig:-NODE-702-length-14727-cov-5.089726_pt1 | contig 14727 bp, 13 predicted proteins | sample MGYA00242502_ERZ504586 | MGnify/ENA primary metagenome ERZ504586 (study PRJEB26092, sample SAMD00036316) | human gut metagenome | host: Homo sapiens | study: EMG produced TPA metagenomics assembly of... | reverse complement strand
ACGGGCGTTTTTACCTTTTCTGCGGTGCGGAGCGGACGCTTTGAGGTCACCGGCTCAGGCTTTGGGCGAGGCGGACGGTATCTTCTGTGGAAAAGCGCGAGGCTTCAAGGGAAACCAGCATGCCAGTGCTCGCTCCGGGCTCGGCAATATACACGCACCAGTAGGCACTGGCGGGGACCTCTCCGCCCACGGCTTCGGCGGCGGTACACAGGTCGTAGGTGTTCCTTGTCAAATACGCCGGTGCGGACAGGCCCGTCACCGGACCCAGGTTATCTATCTGCATGTGATTGGAGTATATCAGCACCTCGGCTATCTGCTCACCCTCCCAGCGGAGGCACTGGGCGGCATTGAAATCCGCTATGACGCCGGAGCTGCGCCAATAGTCCGGCGCGCTGCCCATGTCCTCGTAGACCATCGGCAATATCATCCGCCCGCCGCACAGTATGTCGCCTTCGTATTCCGAAAGGCTCAGGCCCTCCGGCAGCGCGGGCTCGGCTGGTTTCGGCTCGGTCAGGAAGCACACGGCCAGCACGGCGCAGGCCGCGACGACCGCGATGAGCGCCCAGCGCGCGGGCTTCTTATAGTTCAGCACGCCCTTCACGCGCGCTTTTGCGCCCGTCTCTCCAAAGGCCAGCGGGCAGGCCGCGGCGCGGCGCGGCGAACTGCACTCCAGCAGCGCGCGGGCATAGGCCCGGCGGCCGTCGGCGTCCAGGCCGCCGACCACGCTCTCGTCACAGGCATACTCCACATCGCGGCAGAACAGCGCGTAGGCCAGCCAGACAAGAGGGTTGAACCAGTGGACGCTCAGCAGCAGCCAGCCCAATGGCTTCCAGATATGGTCCCTCCGCCTCAGGTGCGCCCCCTCATGCGCCAGGACGCAGCTCAGCTCCGGCTCCGACAAATCCGAAGGCAGATATATGCGCGGGCGGAACAGTCCCAGTATAAATGGGTCGCGCAGCCTGTCGCAGATATATCTCCCATCCCCGGCCGGGACGGCCTCCCGCACCAGCAGGCGCAGGCGCAGCCAGCTTAAAAACGCATAGAGCAGCATCGCCGCCAATCCCGCCAGCCACAGGGCAGCCAGCACGTTCGTCAGACCCAACGGCTCCAACGCCTCCGCTGCGGGCGCGATGCCGGATACGCTCCCAGCCGCGTCTGCGCCTTGGGCGCCGGCTCCGCCGGAGAGCACGGCCCCGGGCGCATGCGACGCTGCGCGCGGGACAAGGCTCAGCGCGCTGCCAAACGAAAAGGGCCATACCAGCCTCAGCCCTACAGGCAGCCACAGCAGGCACAGGCCCCACCTCGGCGCGCGCCGGAGCAGCAGCCTCAGCGCGCAGACTGCGGGGATCATCCAGGCCGCTGACACAGAGAGTTCGGCCACCTGCAAAAACAGGCCCGCCACCTCAGTCATCCCCCTCTATCATGCGCAGTATATCCCGCTTTTCCGCCTCGGACAGCGGTTTGCCGCGCGTGAAAGCGGCTATGAAGGCCGGCAGCGAGCCGCCGAAGCTCTCCGCGACCACGCTGCGGCTGCGCAGGGGAAAAAATAGCCCTCCCGCGAAACCAGAGAGCTCACTACGCCCTTTTCATTCTGAAACAGTCCCTTGCAGCAAAGGCGCTTGAGCACCGTGAAGGTGGTCGAGCGCTTCCAGCCGAACTCCTCGGCGCACAGCCGCACCAGCTCGGAGGAGCTGACAGGCTCATTTTCCCATATAATGTCCGCAAAGCGGGCCTCAATGACTCCCAGCTGTATGTCTTGCATTATAAAGCCTCCCCCAGAGACTACACGCTGTAGTCTCTGGGGGATAGTCTACACTATGTAGTCTCATGTGTCAAGCCTCATTTCCCGGGTCATATGAGGATGATGACCAGGGCGAGCGCCAGGGCGGAGAGCGAGACCCCGAGGAAGGCCCAGAGCTTCCAGCGCTGCGGCGGCGGGCCCGGCGGGCCGGCGCAGGCCCCGGCGGCGCGGCGCGCCTCATTCAGCACCTCCTCCCTGCTCACGCCGCCCGAGCGGGCCACGTCCTCGCGGACGATGAAGATGGCCTGTTCAAACACGCTCTCCGGCGGGGAGCGGACGATGACCACGCGCCGCGCCACGCCCTTCAAAGTTTCCTGTCCTCTCATGTGCGCGCGTCCACGCGGACGGCGAGCACGGTCATGTCGTCCGACGTGCCGCACTCGTCAGCCGCCTTCCGCAGCACCTCCCTTGCCAGTGTTTTCATGTCCTTTTCCTCCGGTGTGGAGCGCATCAGCTCGCGTAGCCAGGCGTCGTCGCCGCCGCTTATGACCCCGTCCGAGGCAATAACTGCGAGGCTGCCGGGTTTGAGCCGCATGCGCACCACGTCCGGGGCCGCGCCCTCGCCCGCCACCAGGCCCGCGGCAAGACTCTCGCCCGAGACCCGGCGCACGCTGCCGCCGGAGCGCACATAGGACGGGGCTGCGCCGTATTTATAGAAGCTCGTCTCCCCCGTGAAGAGGTCCACGCACATGAGGTCAACGGTCGCAAAGCCCCATTCGTCCCCGTTGCGCAGGAGCATGACGGAGTTGAGTATCTTCATCGCTGTAGCGGGTTCTACGCCGGAACGGAGGAAGCGCTCAAGTATCTGCACGGCCTCCACGCTCTCTGCGGCCGCGTCCTCCCCCGTGCCCATGCCGTCCGAGAGGATGACGCACAGCACCCCCGCGTCGGTTTTGAAATATGTGCCCCGGTCGCCGGAGACGTTCTCGCCCTTCTTCCGCATGGCCGCGATGCCGACAGAGACCGCCAAAGGCTCGGCCTCCAGCAGAGTGAGCCGCCCCTCCCCGCCCGTATTTGGACGGCACAGGCGCACGCCCAGGACGGCGGACAGCTTGTCAAGATAGGCCGGGTCGCTCGTCAGGGCCGAGAGCTTGCCGGACTCGACCACGGCGCGCAGGCGTCCCGTCGCGTCCCTGAACACCGCCGCGTCTGCCTCTATGTCCTGCGAGCGGAGATAGCGCATGAGTCTGCGCTCGGCCAGCGGGTCCGCGCCGTTGAGGCTGCCGAGTTCGCGCGCGACGTCTATCAGTATCTCTGCAAAATCTTCGTACTGGCCCCAGGCGGCGGCGCGGTTTTCCTCCATGCGGGCGCGGAACTGCTTTCTGCCCGCAGCCGCGCGCAGCTCGGCGTTCACCGCCGTCACGAAAGCGGGCAGGCTCCGGCACTTCTCGCGGAACCACTCCGGTATGTCCTCGGCCTCCAGCAGGCCGCGCTCCGTCATGGCCGTGGTGGCCTGGTTGAGGGCGTCCAGCGTCTCCATATAGCCTTTGACCCAGCACTCGTCCCGGCGCTTGCAGCGCAGGCAGGCGGCATCCGCCGCGCGGTCAAAGACGCGGGCGATATCGTTGTCGTTCACGAACTCGGTGTTTCGCCGCGCGACGGCAGAAACTTCGTCAAAGGCGCGGGCTATGCCCTCCACGCGGCGGGAGGCGTATTTACGCAGCCCGCTCTCTCCCAGGCCCGCGGAGAGCGGCTGGATAAAGGCGCCCGCTCTGGCCAGCAGCCCCGGCGGCAGCAGCATGAATATGACCGAGGCCGCGAAGACCTCAAAAAGCGCGTCCAGCCTCTGCGTCCAGCTCCAGGCGCACAGGACGGCGAGGGCGTTCGTCACTATGAAGCTGACGACGTAGCTCAGCCGTCCGAATCGGGAGAACATGCCCGATACCAGCCCGGCGAAGGCGTAGGCCATGGTGAAGAGGGGCTCCATGCCCGAGGAGGCGTCCATGGCCAGGCCGAAGGCCGTGCCTGCCGCCGCGCCAGCCGGCGAGCCGCCCTTGAGCGCGCAGGTCATGACGAGCACCAGCGCCAGCACCCGACCCACGGAGAGCACGCCCATGATATTCAGCCGCGAGAGGGCCATGAGCGCGCAGGCCGCAAAGACGATCACAGCGGCGTCGTGGCGCTTGATGGCGGCCTCAGTGCTGCGCTCGGCGGTGCTCATCGCCTCGCGGAAAAAGCATACCGCCCCGGCGGAGAGCACAGCCTCCACCAGCGCCGGGAGGATGAGCTTCAACGGGTCCTCGCCCGTGGACAGGCCGCCCAGCAGGCCGGTCGCCGCCATTATTGCGGCCGCGCAGACTGGCATGAACCAGAGGCTGCCGCGGACACGGCTGTCGATGAATATGAAGCCCGCTGTGAATATCAGCACGCAGGCTGCGGCATAGCGGATCCCCCAGGCCAGGCCGCCGACAGCGAGATATCCCAGGCAGGCCCCGGCGAGAGAGGCGATGCCGTTTAAGCCCGAGCCCGCCTGGGCCACCATGGCGGCGCCGAAGGGCGCGGCGGAACCGGCTATGCGCGCCGCAGACATCAGGAAGCCCGTGAGAAATAAGCGCCCGCCGCACCGAGCGCCCCTGTCCAGTTCCTGGCCCGCGCGCCCTCCGCCGCCGCTCCCGGACCGTTGAGCTTATCCCTAGCCGCCATAACAACGCCTCCACTCGAAAAGTTTACATAAATTATAGGTTATTCAGTTATGCAAACCATGTCACTCGGCGCTGTTGAGAATTAGGTTTTTCGAGGCGGATATGAGATAGTTTATCGGGAGAAAAAAATTCGCCGCAGAGTTCCCTCTGCGGCGACGTTTTCATCTCTGCTCGTTCACATAGATGCCGACGCGGTCCTGGATGAGCCGCGCCGTATCTTCGGCACTCTTCGCGCCGGAGAAGAAGGATTGCAGCTCCTCGGAAACGATATTCATCACGTTCTTGTCATAGGCGGCGCTGCGGTCTGTGGAGTTTATCAGCTCGCGCAGGGCCTGGGCCTCCTCCTTAGTCATGGCGTAAATGTCGATTGTGAAGTCGCCCCAGCCGACGGTGCGCCTGGGCCACTCCTTGACCTCTCCAGTCTCCTCGTCCTTGTAGGTCTCCTTCTTCATGGCCTCGGCCTCGGCGGCGTCGTAGGCCCGGGCGTTGATGGGCAGGCCGCTGAAATACTCGATCTCATCACTGTCCTCATCCAGCAGGCTTGAGATGAATCTCCAGGCCTCCTCCGGGGCCTTGCAGGCGGTGCTTATGCACAGGGGGCTGTCCGCATAGCTGAGCACGTTGCCCACGCCCTCCGCAGTGGGGTAGCCCTTGAACACGGCCTCGCCCTTGGTGGAGACGATGCAGGTCTGGTAGTCCACGAAGTCACGCAAATCATATTGCAGCAGCAGCTGGCGGCCGTCGGACATGAGCTCGTAAGGGCCGGTCTCGGGGTCGTCGTAGGTGAATTCCTCCGGGAATATCTTCAGGAAATCCAGCATGTCGATGAAATCCTGGCTGTTGAAGCTGCACTCGCCCTTCTGCCAGTCCACGTAGCGCTCAAGCCCGTATTTCAGCATGGTATCCAGCATGAAGGAGCGGGTCATGCCCTGGCCCAGGATGTATTTAGCCTCCGGGTGGGCCTTGATGACCTCCTGCAGCTCAGAGAGCGTCCAGCCCGGCTTCTCGCCCACAACGCTGCTCTTGCCCACAAGGGTGCTCAGGGTAAAGGCCGGAGCGATGGAATAGAGCTTGCCGTCCGTCTCCATGGCCTTTAGCACGCCCGTCATGAAGCGCTCGCGGCCGCCCTTGTCGGCGTCTATGAACTCGTAGAGGTCGCGCAGCAGCCCCTTGGCCGCGTACTGGGCTATAGGCAGGTCCGTCGTCACAAAGATGTCCGGCACGTTGCCGCTGAGTATCTCGGTATTGAGCTTCGTCACGCCCGCGCTGAAATCCTCGTCCGTGGCCAGGCGTGAGTAGTCCGTGACCTCGATGCGCGCGCCGCCGCCGCTGGTATTGAAGTTCAGTATGGCCTTGTTGAGGCTGGGGCTCAGCCAGTTGCAGGCCAGGCGGAGCGTCACGCGCTTCGCCGCCTCCTCGGGCGAGAGCTCTGTCAGGCGCAGCAGCTGGGTCTTGTCGGCTGAGTAGTTATCCACAAGGCAGTAGATGTCCCCCGCCTCGCCGAGGTAGACGCCGCTCAGCTCGTTCTCGTCTATGCCGCAGTCAAGCAGGCCCGCGAGGCGGGTGCTCTTGCCGCTCTCGGCGTCCACGCCGTATATGTAGACGCCGTCCACATAGCCGCTGCCGTATTTGCCGCCCCCGGCGCAGATTCGGCTCGGGTTCACGGGCAGAGGCAGGTCGCTGCCAAAGCCGCCCGCGGCGAAGTCCACGGGCCGGAGCACGTAATCGCTCTCCTCACTGCCAGCGACAGCCGCCCTTCCGTCCCTGAGCTGTAGAGCACTGTCCCACCAGCCAGGCAGCGGCTTTACGCCCAGGAGCGCCCGTCCTTTGAAAAGAGGGCCGCCGCCGTCTGGTTGAACACCGCGCAGAGGTTCCCCTCCGCGTCCGCGCTCATTGAGGAAACATAGGGCTCATCGTCCGGCAGTTGGAGAGTGGATTTCACCGCATCCAATGCCTTATCCAGCTCCGCGGTGAGCTTTTCCGCGCCGGTGGCGGCGTCCACAAGGCGCAGGCGGCGCTCGCTCACGTCCTTTGCGTAATCATATTTCTCATATTCCTCGCCGGAAAAGCCCTCCGGCAGCTCGTACACCGTGCCGTTCACCGTCTCGTAGAGCCAGAGCCCGACGCCCGAGGCGGCCATTGAGTTTACGCTACGGCGGATGGAATCCGCGCCCTCCGGGGCCTTGGGCTCCTCATACTGCGCAAGGGACTCCGCCTTTCCGCCCTCCAGCGGCGCGGACCAGAGGCGCTCGTGCTCCTCATAGGTCTCCTCGTCCGTGACGGAGGTCGTGAAGTAGAGCTTGCCCTCCGAGACGGCCTTGGCCTTCATAAGTCCCTCAACCCCATCTATTTTGCGGCGCTCAGACTGCCAGACCGTACCCGTGCCGCCCGCAGCCGGGCCTGTGGGCTCCGCGCCCTGCGGCGCGCCGCCGCAGCCGGCGAGCAGGCCGGTCATGACCGCCGCAGCCGCAAAAAGCGCTGCCGCGCGTTTTTTCCTTTGCATCTGTAAATCCTCCGTATCTGTATTGACTACTGTACTAGCTGTAGTAGCACAGTTAGGTTATCATCAGAGGACTCGCGCGTCAAGGCGGCTTCTGTGAACTTTCCATTAACTTTCCAAAGGCACAAGAAAGCGCCGCGGGGTTTCCCGCGGCGCTTTTGGGCGCTTTAAATATTCAGCTTTGCTCCGCGACGTAGATAGAGACGCGGTCCTGGATGAGGCTGGCGGCCTGCTCGGCGGTCTTGTTGCCCGCGAAGAAGTCGGCGCTCTCCTCGGTGACGAGGTTCATGATGTTCTGGTCGTAGCTGTAGCAGCGCTCGACGGAGCCGACGAGCTCGCGCAGCTGCGCCTCCTGCTCCTCGCTCATGGCGTAGACCTCGATGTAGAAGTCATCCCAGCCCCAGCCGCCGGTGGAGACTTCGACCTGTTCGCCGGTCTCGGGGTCGGTCTCGTACTGCTTCTCCATGGCCTTGGCGACGGCGGCGTCGAAGGCGGCCTGGTTGATGGGGTAGCCGTAGACGTAGTAGTTTTCGTTGCTGTAGTAGTCCTCAACGAGCATGGCGCGGATGAATCGCCAGGCGGCGTCCACGTCCTTGCAGGTTGAGCTGATGCTCAGGCTGCTGCCGGTGGGCATTATGACGTTGCCGTTGCCCTCGGCGGACGGGAAGCCCTTAAAGGCCAGGTGACCGCCGAACATGGCCTCGTACATCTGGAAGCTGTCAAAGTCGCTGGCTGAGAAGGTGGCGAGCAGCTGCCTGCCGCTGGAGACGAGGGCGGGCGTGCTTTCGTAGTTGTTGCTGTCGTAGTCGTACTCCTCGGGGAACATGTTGCAGAAGTTCAGCACGTCGATGAAATCCTGGCTGTTGAAGCTGCACTCGCCGGTGGCCCAGTCCACGTACTCGTTCAGGTTCAGCGCGAGCATGGTCTGGAGTATGGCGGCCTTGGTGGCGCCCGGGTCGAGGACGTACTGCACCTCCGGGTGCGCGTTTATGACATCCATCATCTCCTGAAGCGTCCAGCCCATCTCCTCGCCCACCACATCGGCGTTGCCGACGAGGCTCATAATGCCGAAAGACGAGGCTATGCTGTAGAGCTTGCCGTCAGACTCCATGGCCTTGAGGATGTTGGGGATGAAGCTCTCTCGCGAGAGCTCGCCGTCCGCGTCTATGAGCGTGTAAAGGTCATAGAGCAGGCCCTTCGCGCCGTACTGCTCTATTGGCAGCTGGTCGGAGACGAAGATGTCGGGAACGTTGCCGCTGATTATCTCGGTGTTCAGCTTGGTCACGCCGGCGCTGTAGTCGTCCTCGGTGTTGAACTGGGAATAGTCCACGACCTCGATGCGCACGTCCTTGTTGGCGCGGTTGAAGTTCAGCACCTGGGTGCGCAGGTCCTGGCTTATGTAGTTGCAGGCCAGGCGCAGAGTCGTGACCTGGGGCAGGCTGGCGGCGTCCACCTGCTTAACGCGGGCAAGCTCGGTCTTGTCGCTGCTGTAGTCGGAGAGCAGGCAGATTATCTCGTCGTTCTCGTCCATGTAGGCGCTGCGCAGGGTGCTCTCGTCTATGTCACAGTTTATGAGCATGGCGAGCTTCGTCGTGGTCTGCGTGGCCACGTCGTAGCCGTAGAGGGTGGAGCTGTCCATGTAGCAGAAGCTGTAGCTGCCCGCGCTGGGATAGAGCTGATAGGCGCTGTAGGGCAGGCTGATGTCCTCGTCGAAGCTCTTCGTCTCAAAATTGAAGGGGCGCAGCACCGAGCCGTCGCCCTCGTGACCGCGGAAGGCGGGCCTGCCGTCGGGCAGGACTATGGGCGCGTCCCACCAGTTCTGGAGGTCCTCGCACAGCTGCACCTGGCCCTGGGCGTCCACGAGGACAGCAATGCGCTGGTTGTACATCAGCAGGGCGCTTCCGTCAGGCCCGGCGCACATGTAGCTGAGGTAGTTCGACGAGCCGTACATATCCTCCTGGCCCTGGAGCTTCTGCGCCACGGCCTCCGCGGCGGCGGTGAGGTCTACGATGCTCTTCTCAGCGCCGGTGGAGTCCAGGAGGCGCAGGTAGTCCGTGCTCACGTAGTCGGCGTACTCGTATTTTTCTTCCTCAGTGCCGGAGAAGCCCTCGGGCAGCTCGAACACGGTCATGCTCACCGTCTCGGAGACGAGAAGGTCGCCGTTTTCAGCGGCGGCAACGCTGTTTATGTAGGAGTAGCTGTCCTCGCTCTCCTGCGCCGCGGCGGGGGGAGCGTAGCCCGTCAGCTCGCTCATCGTGCCAGCGGCGGCGTCCACGCACCAGAGCTTCTCAACAGAGCGCTGTGCCTCCTCGTCGTAATCCGAGGTGTTAAAATAGAACTTGCCCCCGGCGAAGCTGACGCTGGAGACATAACCCGCCGCGCTGCCGAGGTCCGTGAACTCAGAGGTCCAGACCAGGCCCGTGGCCTCCTGGCCGGGCGCGTCCGTAGCCTGCTCGCCCTCGGGGCTGCCGCAGCCGGCGAGCAGCCCGGCCATCAGAGCAGCCACGAGCAAGAACGCGGCAAGGCGTTTGCTATTCTTCATTTTTCAGTCCTCCAATAACTGTATTATTCATGATAACACGGGGGAAATTATAGCACCCCGGACTGTATCTGTCAATGTAGGACGGTTTAAGTGCTGTTTAAGTTTCGATTAAGCTGTGGAGAAATTAAAAAAAAGACCGCGAAATTCGCGGTCTTTCGGGATGATTATTCACTTGCACACCAGGTGTTCGCCTATCTTATACACGTCTCCGGCGCCAACGGTGAGTATGATATCGCCGGGGCGGGCCGTCTCCCTCAGGGCGGCCTCTATCTGCTCGAACTTCGGACAGAAGTGACAGCCGTCTATTTGCCGCGCGAGGTCGGCGGAGGAGATACCCAGGGTGTTGTGCTCCCTTGCGGCGTATATCTCCGCGAGGTAGGTGACGTCCGGGCGCACGAGCTGCTCTATGAAGTCGTCAAAGAGCGCGGCGGTGCGCGTATAGGTGTGGGGCTGGAAAACGAGTATCGTCCGCTTGTAGCCCAGCGGCTCCACGGCGTCGAGCAGGGCCTTCAGCTCGCCGGGGTGGTGGGCGTAGTCATCGTATATGTCCGCGCCGTTATACTTGCCCTTGAACTCGAACCGGCGCCCCGCGCCGTTGAAGCCGGCGAGGCCGTATTTCACAGCATTTGGCCGCACGCCGAGGCAGATGCAGGCCGCGGTGGCCGCCAGAGCGTTCTTAACATTGTGCATGCCCGGGATATGCAGCGTCACGCTCGTGAAGAGCTTGCCGTGGCAGTAGATGTCGAACTCGCTGTTCGCGCCGACGCGGCGGATATTGCGAGCGTAGACGTCCGCCTTCTCCGTCAGGCCGAAGGTGAAGAGCTCCCTCCCCAGCGGTGCGAGGGCGTCCATCGTGTTGCGGTCGTCTATGTTCGCGACGATGCGGCCGTGCTCCGGCACTTTGGAGGCAAACTCGCGGAATGAGCGCTTCACGTCCTCCAGGCCGGAGAAATAGTCCAGGTGGTCGGCCTCTATGTCCAGGATGACGGCGATGGTCGGGCGGAAATAGAGGAAGGAGTCGTGATACTCGCAGCTCTCAAGGATTATGGTGTCCCCGCCCCCGACGCGGTGTCCCGCGTGCAGCAGCGGCAGCGTGCCGCCTATCATGACGGTCGGGTCCCGCTCCGCAGCCATTAGGATATGGGTACACATGCTCGTCGTCGTCGTCTTTCCGTGGGTGCCGGCGATGCACAGGGCGTTGTCGTAGTCGCGCATGATGGCGCCCCAGGCCTGTGCGCGCTCGAAGATCGGCACGCCGCGCGCCCGCGCCTCGACTATCTCAGGGTTGTCGTCATGCACCGCGGCGGTGCGGACGACGAACTGGATATCCGGCGCGACATTCATGGCCGAGTGGCCTATCTTGATGTCTATGCCCAGACTGCGCAGATAGCGTGTTTTCTCGCTCTCCGCCATGTCGGAACCGTCTATCACCAGGCCCATGCCGGCCAGCACCTCCGCCAGCGGCGCCATCGAGACGCCTCCCGCGCCAATGAGATGGCCGCGCTTGCCGGGTTTCAGGTATTGTTCAAAGTCTGCCATATATGCTCCAAACCCTCGATAAAATAAACTCTTGTCATTTCCATGAGATTATAATACATTATGCTTAACAATACAAGGATTAAAACAGGAGTCGGTATGAAAGCCCCGCCGAAGTATGTACTCAACATTCTATGCGCCCTCGACAGCGCCGGTCACAGGGCCGTGCTGGCCGGGGGCTGCGTGCGTGACAACCTGCTCGGGCGGCGGCCTTCGGACTGGGACATCGCCTCCTCCGCCTCGCCGGAGGAGGTGCTTGCCCTATTCCCCCGCTGCGTGCCGACGGGCATAAAGCACGGCACCGTCACCGTCCTGTCCGGCGGCGGCAGCGTCGAGGTCACCGCCTTCCGCGCCGAGGGCGGCTATTCCGACCACCGCCGGCCGGACAGTGTCTCCTTTGGCTGCCCGCTCGAAGCCGACCTCGCCCGGCGCGACCTCACGGTGAACGCCATGGCCATGGACGCCGCCGGGGAGATAACGGACCCCTTCGGCGGGCGGGACGACCTCCAGCGCCGCCTTCTCCGCTGCGTGGGCGAGCCGGAGCGCCGCTTTGACGAGGACGCGCTCAGGATGCTCCGCACCGTCCGCTTTTCAGCCCAGCTCGGCTTTGATATAGAGCCGCGCACGCTGGAGGCGATACGCGCGCTGGCGCACCTGGCCTCCGGTCTCTCCGCCGAGCGCGTCCGGGACGAGCTGCTCAAGACCCTGCGCAGCCCTGCGCCCGGACTCGTCTGGCAGCTCGTGGACCTCGGCCTGCTGGACGCCTGCCTTGCGCCCGGGGACGCCTCAGCGCCGCGCGAGGCGCTCGATGTACTGCCCATTTACGCGCGACTGGCGCACTTTTGTCGGGGCCTGGAGCTGGGTGGATATATTATGTCTACCGATCGCTTCCTTGCGGCCCTGCGTTTTGACGGGGAGACGCTCCGGCGCACGGCCTCGGCGGTTGAGGTGCTCAAAAGCGGCAGCAGGGACTGGAAGCGCCTCCTGCGCGACCACGGCGAGGCCGCCGTCCTCGCTGCGCACCCCAAAAACCGCGCCCTGCGCGCCGTTTTGCGCTCCGGCGAGTGCTGGGAGCTCTCAAGCCTTGCCATAGGCGGACGTGAGCTGGCCGCGCTCGGCTACTCCGGACCTGAGCTGGGCCGCGAGCTCCGACGCCTGCTCGACCACGTCATCGACTATCCCGCCGACAACAGGGCGGATATATTATGTAAACTAGTAGAGAGAAAGGTGTAACATATGGACAACTGGGAAAGCCTCAGAAGCGAGTGTCTGGCCTGCAAGCGCTGCGGGCTCTGGGAGACTAGGAAGCACGTCGTCTTCGGCGTGGGGCCGCAGGATGCGGAGGTGCTCTTCATCGGAGAGGGCCCTGGCGAGCAGGAGGACTTGAAGGGCGAGCCCTTCGTCGGCCGCGGCGGCAAGCTGCTGGACGACATGCTGGAGCTCATCGACCTCGACAGGACGAAGATATATATCGCCAACATGGTGAAGTGCCGCCCGCCGAAGAACCGTGACCCGCTGGAGACTGAGCAATACGCCTGCTCCGAGTGGCTCAGCCGCCAGATCGCGCTGCTGGACCCGAAGCTCATCGTCTGCCTGGGCAGATATCCGCCATGAAATTCATAAGCCTGATTTCAAGATAACGCGCGAGCACGGCCAGTGGTTCGAGGTGGACGGCGCCGAGTCATGGCGCTCTACCACCCGGCGGCGCTGCTGCGCGACCCCGGCAAGCGGCCCGAGACCTTTGACGACCTCAAGCGCCTCCAGGCCGAGATACGCGCCGTCTGCACGCACACCTATTGATTCCCAAAAAAAGAGGAAAGGCGCCATTTTATGCTTCAATTCCGCAAGCTCACCATTTCTGACCGCGACTGGGCCCAGCCCTTTATCGAGGCCGAGGACTCCCGCTCCGCGGACTACAACTTCGGCAACATCTACATGTGGGACGGGGCCTACCGTCAGCACCTCGCCGCGCTTGAGGGCCGGCTGCTGACCAAGCTCCGCTATGAGGACATGCCCTTTTTCGCCTTCCCCATCGGCTCCGGCAGCGTAAAGCCCGCCATCGACGCGCTGACGGAGTTTGCCGCGCACCGCGGCTATCCCCTCGCCATACGCGGCATCACCGAGCCGCACCGCGCGCTGCTTGAGGCGGCCTATCCCGGGCGCTTCCGCTTCACCGAGGACAGGGACTGCTTCGACTACGTCTATTCCATCGAGAAGCTGGCCACCTTCTCCGGCAAGAAGCTGCACGGCAAGCGCAACTTCTGCAACCGCTTTGAGAAGGAGCACAGCTGGGAATTCAAGCGCCTGACGCCGCAACTCATGCCCTGGTGCATGGGCATGCTGGGCGAATGGCACGGGGACTACGGCTCCACGCCCGACGGCCTTGACGACGAGCACGCGGCCATAGTCCGTGGCTTCATGCGCTGGCGTGAGCTGGGGCTGGAGGGCGGCGCGCTCTTTGCCGAGGGGAAGCTCGTGGGCTTCACCGTGGGCGAGGTCACGTCCTCGGACACCTTCGACGTACACTTCGAGAAGGCCTTCGCCTCCATTCCCGGGGCCTATCCCATGGTTTGCCGCGAGTTCGCAAGGCAGATCATGGCCGACCACCCGAACATCGTTTACCTCAACCGCGAGGACGACATGGGTCACGAGAACCTGCGCTCCGCCAAGCTGGAATACTACCCCGAGTTCCTGCTGGCGAAGTACACCGCGAGGGAGGCCGCCGATGTCTGAACTCAGCTTCTGCCTCTCCCGCGAAAGAGACGTCCCGGAGCTCACGCGGCTCTGGCGCGAGGTTTTCGGGGATGATGAGGATTTCATCTCAGAGTTTTTCCGCAGGCTGTGGCGGCCGGAATATTGCCGCGTGGCCGAGGCGGATGGCAAACTCGCCGCCATGGGCTTCTGTCTGCCCGGGCCTGTTGCAAACGGCCTCAGCTGCGCATATATTTACGCCATGGCCACGGCGGAGCCCTATCGCGGGCGCTGCGCCGCACAGAGGATAGGGCTGGAGCTCATACGCGGCGCTTTTGACTCCGGCGTCCACCTCGTCGCGACCCTTCCGGCGGAGGAGAGTCTCTGCCGCTGGTATGAATCGCGCCTCGGCATGGCTCCACTCTTCCGCAAAGGCGGGCCCGGCGTGGAATTTCCCCGGAGCTGGCGCGAGTTTTCCCGGTTCTGCGGCGAGCACTCGCCGGACACCCCGGACATGCTCTGGGCCATCCCCGCCCCCGGCGTGGATACCGGCCCGCTGCGCGGTCTGGGCTGGGAATGTTGCTTTGACTGAGATAAAAGATGAAACGCCCCCTCCGGGGCGTTTCATCTTTTATCTCAGGACGGCGTTCCCGGCTCACCTTGACACCGGCCTCGTCACGTTCCGCCGACCCCCGTAGGGGCGGGGTTCCACCCCCGCCCGGCGTTCGTTCACCACCGGCGTTATGGAGGTGCGTGAGGCTGCGGGCGGCTTAGGCCGCCCAGGCAAAGGGGGAACCCCCGGCGAGGGTTCCCCCTTTAACCCCCTCCTGCGCTTCATTAGCACAAGGAGAGTTCCGCGCGCTGCGGCGCGCGGCCTGGGCTCCGCCCCTGGACCCCGCCCGCTTTTTTGTAAAAAAGCGGGGCAAAAAACTTTTAAACGCCAGTCTACATCCGACCCAAGCCCCTCGCCCCTGGGGCGAGTGATGAAATAAGTCCGCGAAGCGGACACCTTAGC
>ENA-OQCL01000700-OQCL01000700.1-human-gut-metagenome-genome-assembly--contig:-NODE-700-length-14749-cov-6.605526_pt1 | contig 14749 bp, 14 predicted proteins | sample MGYA00242502_ERZ504586 | MGnify/ENA primary metagenome ERZ504586 (study PRJEB26092, sample SAMD00036316) | human gut metagenome | host: Homo sapiens | study: EMG produced TPA metagenomics assembly of... | reverse complement strand
GAAGCCGTAGGGGCCGCGCCGCTCATGTGAAAACCGTGCTGGCAGCGGGAATAGTAGGCATCGGTCACGCGCTTCTGGATGGTTTCACGTTCAAGCTGGGCGAACACAATGCAGATATTCAGCATGGCCCGCCCCATCGGGGTGGACGTGTCAAACTTCTCCGTGGAAGATACGAACTCAACATTGTATTCCTGAAAAGTTTCCATCATGGTTGCGAAGTCCAGAATGGAACGGCTGATACGATCCAGCTTGTAGACCACTACGCGCTTGATCAGGCCCCGGCGAATATCGGCCATCATTTCTTGGAACTTGGGCCTGTCGGTATTCTTGCCGGAATAGCCCTTGTCTGTGTACTTGCGGAAATTGCCTCCTCTCAATTCATACTTGCAGAACTCAATCTGGCTTTCAATGCTGATACTGTCCTTGCGGTCAACGGACTGTCTGCCATAAATGGCATCTTCACGAATAATCATTTGGTGCTCCTTTCCGTGTAGGAGCTACCAAACCTTACACCTATATTATACCTCTGGCAGCCCCGCATCTCAAGGATGTCCCGCATTAGTGCATCTGCGCCCGTCCCAGCGCATACTTCACAAAGACCTCGTACAGACAGCTTTCAATTTCACGCTTGCGCTTGTCCCGTGCTTTGGGAGAGAGCATCGGGGTCAGGTTTTCCACGGTGATGGATTTGCCCTGAAAAGACGCGGTTTTGAATTCCTTGTGATAGCCGACTCTTGCCTCCGTCATCTAAACCTCCTATAACAATCAGCGGTGTGAATAGATTTGATGGTTTCCCGTCGTCCGTGGGGAAACGTGAAAGGACGGCACAAAAGCGCCGTCCTTTGACCTTGCCCCACCTCTGGCCACGATGACCAGAAGCAGCGGGACAGTTGTTTTCCGTTTCAATCCACAAAAGAGGGAGCCGCCGCCCCGGAATGGTTTGGGCTGTCATAAGACAGAAAGGCCCGGTTTGACGGCTCCCTGTATGATCGTTGTGTGCCGTATTTGCCACGCATCCCCGGCACGGGGAGTATTCCAGACCGCCGATGGCCTCGGCTGCATAGCCCCACAGCATCGCTGCCCGTGGAGGGCTGGCGCATACCGCAGGGACTCCCCTCAAGTCTGTGGGAGGGCGTGAGCAAGTTTCATTATCCGCCGCGCTGTCATCGCGCCCGATTTGCCGAATCGGGTCTAAGGCTGCGTAGATCGCTCGGATGGCTTTTCCGGAATCACCTCCTTGAAGCCATCGTCGTGGCGGCGCACCTTATGCCGCTATCACGCGGGTTTTGTGCCTGCATCATGGTCTATTCAGTTTTCAACGTTCAACGAAAGGCTTCGTGGAGAATGTCCCTTCACCTATCATCTTTTTTAGGGCATTTTTGCACCCTGTTTTTGAGCTTACGGGAAAAATTTTTTGATTTTCTTCATTGCGGAGCCAATGCTTTTGGAAATGTTCTGGTGTCTGATGCCCTCAATCTGCCCAATTTCATCAACGGTCATTCCGCCAACGTAGTACATCCAAAGTCTGCGGAACTGTGTTTCCGTCAGCTTGTCCCTGATCTGAGAAACCATCGTGGAAGCCATTCTGCGCCGCTCAGATTTCTCGTGCTGGCGCTCCATAACCACATCAATGGCAGGAATGGAAAGTGCGGCTTCGGACAGGTCATCAATGGACGTATTGTGTTTCCCCTCTACCACATCCTGATTGTCCTCAGTGCGGTAGTTTCCATCCGACCAAGATTTCCATTTCAGAAATTCTTCCTCGCTGGCAAAGTCCTCGCGGGTCAGGCGGACGATGACTTCATTGGCGTCCATATAAACGATGGCAGTCGGGGTTCTTTCTTATTCAGCGCATAGATGCTTTTCTATTAAACATTTGTCCTCCGTTCAGATCCGAGTGGGTAAAAAGGTCTGAACGAAGGGCGGCGGGGAGCGGCAGCCCACGGCGAAAAGTGCCGGGAACGACAAAAAGCGCCCACACAGGCATAAAAGCCTGCATGGGCGCTTCGGTGCGGTTCAGTATGGAAATTGTCGGCGGCTGTCGGAGGGCATAGGTATCCTACGGTGTCCGGGTATCGTCCGGCTATGCTCCCGGCGCGGCTTGTTGCCGCAGCATTAGCGGCACCTCCTGTGCTCTCCTGTCATACGCATAGGTCCCTTTCATCTGAAAAATGTTGGGACAGCCAAAAACAACGGCCGCCCCGTACAGAGCAGCCGCCGTTTTCCCTATACCATACGCTGCTTTTCAGTACCGCAAGGATGGGTGTCCTGTTATCGTCGTATTCTGATTTCTTTAGGGCATTTCAGGACTATCCACAAGGGATACGCTGAACTCCTGCGCGGTTGCCCCCTCCGGCAGCAGCTTTGCCATGACCACCAGCCGCTGATTGCCGCTGTTGGCCTTGTCATACTTCCGGCAGCAGGTGGAGAGGGTCAGAACGGTATCTTCCTCGGAGAAGGTCACGCCATCAAAGTCAAGCCAGTTTTTCCGCGCAATCGTCTCAAAGAAGCTGGTCAGATCATCTCCCGTGGGATCAGGCGCAATATAGTCAAAGCCAATATCCGTGACGAATAGCGCGGTGATCTGGAAAATCATGTCCTCGCCATCCACAGAGAGATAGATATACGGATGCTCCTTTACAAAGTCTGCGTCCATATAACGGTAGAGCTTGGTGAACCGCACACCGTCCGGGTCGCAGTTGCTGGCGGAGTGACCGAAAACAGTGGTGTTTTTGTCCAGCTTATTCCCTGCCGCCGATTTCGTTTTCACAATGGGCATAATAGCAGCCCACATGGCATACTCACCGTTTTCATCCAGCTTCAGGTAATAGCCGTTGTCCTCCGCCTGCATCACGGGGTCGTCCACCTCCGCACCGGGGATATACAGCCATGCCACGGTGTCGGGATTCTTCGCTCTGGCTTCCGCCAACTCTGCCTGCCTGTCCACCGAGGGGATAACTTCGCCCGCGGGAGTCGCTGATGGCTGAGACGCAGATGTGCCGGAAGGCGTTCTGTCGGGAATGTCGATAGGCTCCGTCCCTTTCTGATAGCAGCCCATGACTGCCGTGGTCATGGCAAAGAGAAGGACGGCCATGCAGATGATCGGACGAATGATTCTTGTGATTCTTTTCATAATGCTGTCTCCTTGCCGCGCTGGGATAGCGGCGCAGCTCAAAATGTCATTGATTTGTTTCTTGTAGCGAAAAGAGAACAGCCCAATCCACAGCGTCCTCATAATAGCTGCCGGTGGCTACATCCACAAACACGCCGGTCTGAGGGTTGCCGTTGGCTTTCATAAAGATGACCTCGATGGTATGGGTTCTGCGGACATTCTCAAAGGTGTAGGACTTCACCGCGCCGATGCTCTTGCCGTCGATCTTGACGTTGGCGACAGCATAGTCCTTATCCGGAGTGATGGTGAAGGTCTGATCTCTGCCCTCACGGACGCTGACGCTGCCGGAGGGGGAGATAGAGCCGCCAGCCCCGGCAGTTGCCTTGATGGTGTAGTAGCTGTAAGAATGGCCGCTGCCATTATAACGCCAGTGTGCCTTATAGGTTCGGTTGCCGGTGCTGCCCTTCGGGATGGTGACGGTCATATTATTCTCGCCGTCAAGCCCCGTGCCGCTCCAGCCGGTGAAGGTATAGCCGGATTTGGTAGGATTCTTGAGGGTGAAAGCCACCGTTTCAATGGTGTAGGTGTCTGGATTGCCCTCCACAGTGCCGCCGGCCAGATCATAGGTAATCGTGTACTGGTTGACTGTCCACTGCGCCGTCAGCGTGGTTACGACCTCCGGAACGCTTTCACCGGGGGCGTACAGGTTTCCATCGCTGCCAAGCCACTTGAAGTAGCTATCTGTATTTCCGTCCGGGCGGGTCAGGCCGTTGGACGCAGGCGCGGTAAACTTGCTGCCGTTTTCACAATGATTTGAATAGTATCCGTGCTGCCGCCCAATTTACCGCCGCCAAGGTCAAGGGTAACGACCTCAGTCCGCCAGAGCCCAGTGTGTCAGGGTTCAGGACTTCAAGGACGGGGCGGAAGCCGCAGAACGCGTAGGAGTGCGTAGCAGAGTTGCTGTACCAGTAGCGGGCCGAAGAGTACCCGCGGCGCGCCCGGTACGACGCGTTGCCAGAAACAGTATCCTGTCCCCACAAATATAGTTTTATTCCAGTTTTGGATATATCCGCTGTTCTTGTTCAGCATCGTGTCCCATTCGTTGCTTTGGGGCACGCCGCGTTCGGAATTGCCCGAACCTGTAAAGTTACTTCCCACAGACGGTGCGCGCAGGGTATAGTCCACGCCGCCGCTGGCATAATCTTTGCCGAAAATCAGACTTTTCGTATTTAAGTCATCCCAGCTTACCGTATGCGTTACGACATAGTCCGCAATGAATAGGCTGTGGGGATATTTATTCTTCTGAGCATACTCCTCGGTGGTTGCCATTTCCGATGTGAGCTTATAAGCGTTGACCGTGCCTGCATAGGTAAAAGGCACATAATGAAGTGTGCTGTCAGGCAAATTGCTGTTTACCGTTCCGGGGATGTTCATCGCCGACGGTCAAAATAGTATCTGCCGCCGGGGGTAAGGGAAAACTGTTCTGATAAAGCAAACTGCGCCGTGAGCTTGGTAACGTCCGCCGGAACACTGGCACCGGGCGCGTAGAGCTTACCGTTGCTTCCGCGCCACATGAAGTAGCTGCCTGTATTTCCGTCCGGGCGGGTCATGCCGTCGGACGCAGGCGCGGTAACTCGCTGCCGTTTTTCACAATGATTTGAATATCCTCGGAGCTGCCGCCGAGCGTTCCGCCGCCAAGGTCAAGGGTAACGACCTTCAGTCCGTCAGAACCCAGTGTGTCAGGGTTCAGGATTTCAAGGACGGGGCGGAAACCGACGTCCGGGATGGAGTGCGCAGCATAGTCGAGGTTCCAGCGGCGGGCCGAAGCGTACCCGCGAACCGCAGGGTCCGACGCGTTGCCAAAATAAGCATCCTGCCCCCACGAATACATTTGATTCCAGTTTTGGATATATCCGCTGTTCTTGTTCAGCACCGCGTCCCACTCATTGCTTTGGGGCGTACCGCGCTCTGAATCGCCTGAATCGGTAAACCCACTTCCACAAGACGGCGCACGCAATGTATAGCCCACGCCGCCTGCGGCATAGTCCTTGCCGAAAATCAGACTTTTCGTATTTAAGTCATCCCAGCTTACCGTATGCGTTACATTGTAGTCCGCAATAAACAGGCTGTGAGCGTATTTGTTCTGCTGTGCATATCCCTCGGTGGTCGCCATCGCAGACGTGAGCTTGTAGGCGTTCACCGTTCCTGCGTAGGTAAAGGGAACATAGTGCAGCGACGCATCCGGCAGGCTGCCGTTAGCCGTGCCGGGAATATTCATCGTCGAAAGGTCAAAATAATATCTGCCGCCGGGGGTGAGGGAAAACTGCTCGTTAGGCGAATCATTAGCCAATAGCATTGGCGCAGCCAGCGCCCCCAATGCAGCGGCAGCTTCCGCATACCGGGTCATATCCAGCTCATCGATTTCCTCGTCGGAGAGCGTCTCCTTCGCCTCGTCGATGGCCTCAAGCTGCGCCTTGACTTCTTCGGCGTTATCTTCAGTGATTTCTTCTGCGTTCGGTAAACCGTCGATCATGGCCTGTACCTGATCTGCGGCACTCAGCTCTGTGGGACCATTCGGATCATCGGCTCTCTCGGTGCTGCCGTTTTCGCCGGTTCGGTCCTCAACAGGGACGTATTGACCGCAGTTCTGCGGTATGGCATTCTCCGCTCCACAGACAGGGCATTCCTTGTTCATGTTGTCCGCCGTGCAGGCTGTTTCACAGCTGCACACGGGCGGAGTTTCCGTGCTTTCCTCCGCAAAAGCCGCTGTTGGCATAAGGCATAGCAGCATACACAGGGCAAGCAGGGTGCTGAATATGCGTTTTTTTCATTTTTGCTTTCCTCCGTTTTCGCCGTCTCTTGACAGCTTAAAATCGTATTTCATTTCCAGCATGGCAAACAGCTTATACATAACCTCTGTGGCAATCGCCTTGATATCCAGTGTCTGAATAAAGGCAAGCACTTTGGCCTGCTCCTCCTCCGGCACCTTGTACACTCTCAGTTCCGCCGTCAGAAAGCGGCTGATTTTTCGCTCCAGCGGGAAATGAATGTCACATTTGCGTGCCATATAGCTGCGCATCAGCCCCGCCGTGCCGATGTCCATTTCATAAAAATCGCTGTCGCTGTAATCGGGGAAATTCCCGCCGAAAATCTCTTTTAATTCCGCCGTGGTATGCACATAGATATATTCCGCCGTATCCGGGGCGGTATAGGCTTCGATATAAATCTCCCGCAGATTCTCGTTCAGCTCGGTGAGGGTGAGCTGGATCGCCGTATCCACCGCATAGGCATAAACCGGCGGCAGCTTGCCGTCCGCAATGCTTCGTGCCACACCGAACTGACCGTCGAACATCGTTTCGGTCAAGTCCAGCAAAATTTTATCCTTGGTCGGAAACAGATTCAAATAGCTTCCTCTTGCAACGCCCGCTTCGTCCACGATCTGACTGACCGAGGTGTTTTTATACCCCTGCTCCAAAAAAATGACGAACGCACGCGGTCAGGATTTTCTTCCTTGTTTCGCTGCTGCTTCTCCGCAAATAAATCACCTCACCATAAAAGTGTTAGTATTCGTACTAATAATAACATCTCGAGAATGAAAAGGCAAGTGGTATTTGAGGCTTTCTGCGTTGCGTTGAATTGTGACATTTTCGCAAATGCTGCCTTCTTCCATTACTCACAAAACTTTATGACTTTTTGAATACTTCCCGAAAAAGAAAAGCTGCCGTCGTTTGACAGCAGCCTTAGATAATCTGGAATTACGAACAAGGCTCACATGTAGCATTCGACTCCGAATATCAGCCAGTACACATATGAGGACGGAAAATGTAGCAGCTTTTGAAAAAAATTGCTTTTTTCTGCTCAAAGTGCTATAATCGGTATATACCGAATACAAAGGGAGGAAAGCGCCCATGCCAAGACCGCCACGGTGCCGTCGAATTTGTGGCGTACCACAGGTCGATGCATTCTGTCCCAACGGGTGCGAGAATACCGAGCCGATCCTGCTGACGCTGGACGAATACGAGGTCATTCGGCTGGTTGACTTGGAGCAGCAAACCCACGAGCAGTGTGCCGCGCAGATGGACATTTCACGCTCTACCGTGCAGGAGATTTACGAAAGCGCACGGAGCAAGATCGCAGCGTGTCTTGTCCACGGGAAACCGCTGCACATCACCGGGGGAAACTACCGCATCTGCGGAGGACAGGAGGCAGCCCACTGCGGCCGCTGCTGCCGGATGCAGAGAGCCAACACAGAAAAATTCAACAAAAAATGCAAAGGAGATTCCATTATGAAAATTGCAGTTACCTATGAAAACGGTCAAATTTTTCAGCATTTCGGTCACACCGAACAGTTCAAGCTTTATGAAGTTGCGGACGGCAAAATCGTCCATACGGAAGTCGTTGACACCAACGGCAGCGGTCACGGCGCACTGGCAGGCTTCCTGATGCAGCACGGTGTGGACACTCTGGTTTGCGGAGGCATCGGCGGCGGTGCGCAGGCAGCACTCGCCGAAGCGGGCATCAAGCTCTACGGCGGTGTCAGCGGGGACGCTGACGCGGCGGTGAGCGCATTGCTCAACGGAAGTTTGGGCTACGATCCCAATGTTCACTGTGACCACCATGACCATGAGCACGGCGAGGCTGGTCACTCCTGCGGTGACCACGGCTGCGGCAAGCATAGCTGCCATTGATATGGAACGCACACTGACACAACTTCCGTTCTGGTCATCCTTGACCGAACAGGAGCAAGAAACGCTACGCCGAAGTGCCTTTGTCCGTCATTATGAAAAGGGTGCGTTCGTTCACAGCAGCGACAATGAATGTCTCGGAATGCTGCTTATTCTTTCCGGCGAGATCCGCACCTATCTTCTCTCTGATGAGGGGCGGGAGGTAACGCTGTTCCGCCTGTATCCGGGCGAACTATGCGTGCTTTCCGCCTCCTGCGTGATCAGTCAGATCACCTTTGATACGCAAATGACTGCCGGAATGGATACGGACGTTCTGATTATCCCTGCAATTGTCATTGCTGCACTCAAGGAGAAAAATCTCCATGTCCGCTGTTTTCTCTATGAACTGGCAACGAAACGGTTTTCTGATGTGATGTGGGCGATGCAGCAGATTATGTTCAAGGGATTGGATCAGCGGCTGGCAGAATTTCTCCTTGCCGAAGCGGAGCGTACCGGCTCCGACACGATACGCATGACCCATGAGCAGATCGCCCAGCACATCAGCTCGGCACGGGAGGCAGTGGCACGGATGCTCAAAAGCTTCTCGGAGGACGGGCTGGTGGAGCTGAAGCGTGGTGCAATCACGCTGCGGGATAAGAACAGACTAAATCGTCTAAAATAAAAAGAAATGTGACTTCGTTACAGAAGAAAATCATAGATTTGCTACAATAAAGGCAGAAAAACAGGAAGGAGTATCCAACATGAAAGAAACGAAATACGCAGGAACTCAAACTGAAAAAAACTTGATGGCTGCCTTTGCCGGTGAGTCCGAGGCGCGCAACAAGTACACCTATTTTGCATCCAAGGCCAAGAAGGAAGGCTACGAGCAGATCGCGGCACTGTTCCTCAAAACCGCTGATAATGAGAAGGAACACGCCAAGCTGTGGTTCAAAGAGCTGAACGGCATTGGCGACACCGCCGAAAACCTTCTCTCTGCTGCTGAGGGCGAGAACTACGAGTGGACGGATATGTACGACGGCTTTGCCAAAACTGCCGATGAGGAAGGTTTCCATGAGCTGGCGCAGCGTTTCCGCCTGGTCGCCGCCATTGAAAAGCACCACGAGGAGCGCTACCGTGCCCTGCTGCACAATGTGGAGATGGCGGAGGTCTTCGCCAAGAGCGAGGTCAAGGTGTGGGAGTGCCGCAACTGCGGTCACATTGTGATCGGTGAGAAAGCGCCGGAGGTCTGCCCTGCCTGCAACCATCCACAGAGCTATTTTGAAATTCACGCAGAAAACTATTAAAGTAAAGAAAAGGAGAATTATCATGGATCAGAAGTTTTACATTTGCAAGCATTGCGGTAACATCATTGCCAAAGTTAAGGACGTAGGCGTCCCTGTCGTCTGCTGCGGCGAGCCGATGAGCGAGCTCGTTCCCGGCACCACCGACGCCGCCGTGGAGAAGCACGTCCCTGTCTGGACGGTGGAAAACGGCATCGTCCATGTCAAGGTCGGCTCCGTGGAGCACCCCATGCTGCCGGAGCACTACATCGAATGGGTATCTCTCCAGACCAAGCAGGGCAATCAGCGTAAGGAACTGCATCCCGGCGAAAAGCCGGAGGTCTGCTTCGCTCTCTGCGAGGGCGATGAGGTCGAGGCGGTCTACGCCTACTGCAACCTCCACAGTCTGTGGAAAGCGTAATTCATCTTTCAAAAATCCGGTGCTTTTTTGAGCACCGGATTTTTTTTATCAATGTAACCTCGTCACAGAAAAATTGCTTTGTCCTGCGGTATGATATAGCCACAATCAATAAACAAGAAAGATGTGGCGAACATGAAAATCAAGCTCAATCCCGATTAGGAGATTATCAGCACCATCAGAGAAGTGACCGGAGAAGAGGAGAGAATCGAAATGGAGATCAGAAAACGAAACGGGGAGTCTGTTCCCTTTCAACAGGAGAAAATTTTCAACGCCATGAAAAAGGCGTTTGACGGACAGGGCCGGGAGATCGGGAGCAGCGAGCTGGATGAGATCCTCGCCACCGTTCTCGACAATCTCTCCGTCACAGTGCCGCTCACCGTGGAACGTGTGCAGGACGAGGTGGAGCGAACGCTCATGGAGCGCGGACACTATGAGGTGGCCAAGGCGTACATCCTCTACCGCGAAAAGCGGTCTGCGCTGCGCCGTGTCCGGCATACCATCGCGCGGACGGTGGGGGATGACTCGCTTGACGAGGTGCTGCGCCGCATCCAGATGGATTTTACCGAGGAAGTCTACTCCCTCGCGGCGCTTCAAATGAAGTTTGAGAGTTTCTGTCGTCTGGGCATGACGGAGGATGAGCGGGCTGAGGCACTGACCAAGGCGGCGGTAGAGCTGACTACGGCAGAGGCACCCAAGTGGGAGTTCATCGCGGCGCGGCTTCTGAACCACTCCTTTCGCTGTCGCAACGCACAGGAATGGGAGGGGCGCGGCGTCTGCGACCTCTATGGCAAGCTTCGCTATCTGACGGATAAGGGACTCTACGGTGACTATATCCTTGCCCACTATACCCACGAGGAGATTGCCATGGCGGAGGACTTTCTCTGCCCGGAACGGGACGAGCTGTTCACCTACTCCGGCCTTGACCTGCTGCTCAAACGCTATGTGATCCAGTCACGCAGCCGCGTGCCGCTGGAAACACCGCAGGAGATGTTTTTGGGTATCGCGCTGCATCTTGCTATGAACGAAGGCTCTGACCGCATGGGGTGGGTAAAACGCTTTTACGATATGCTCAGCCGTATGGAGGTCACAATGGCGACACCTACCATGTCCAACGCACGAAAGCCCTACCATCAGCTTTCAAGCTGCTTTGTGGACACTGTGCCGGACAGTCTGGACGGCATCTACCGCTCGCTGGACAACTTCGCAAAGGTCTCTAAATTCGGCGGTGGAATGGGGATGTACTTCGGTAAGGTGCGCGCTGCAGGCAGCACCATCCGCGGCTTTCAAGGGGCGGCGGGCGGTGTTATCCGCTGGATCCGGCTGGTCAACGACACCGCCGTGGCGGTGGATCAGTTGGGGATGCGGCAGGGCGCTGTGGCGGTTTACTTAGACGCATGGCACCGGGATCTGCCGGAATTCCTTCAACTGCGCACCAACAACGGCGACGACCGCATGAAGGCACATGATGTGTTTCCCGCCGTGTGCTATCCGGATCTCTTCTGGCGACTGGCGGAGGAGAACATAGACGCGCCGTGGCATCTCATGTGTCCGCATGAGATCCTCACGGTCAAGGGCTACGCACTGGAGGATTACTGGGGTACAGAATGGGAGAAGCGGTATCTGGACTGCGTCAATGACCCGCGCATCGAAAAGCGCAGCGTCACCGTCAAGGACATCGTGCGGCTGGTGCTTCGCTCGGCAGTGGAGACCGGCACACCCTTCGCTTTCAATCGCGACAGTGTAAATCATATGAACCCAAACGGCCACACGGGAATGATCTATTGCTCCAATCTCTGTACGGAGATCGCGCAGAACATGGCACCCATCGAGCACATCAGCACTGAGGTGCACACGGAGAACGGCGACACAATAGTGGTGACGGCCACACGCCCAGGTGAGTTTGTGGTCTGCAATCTGGCGAGTCTGTCTCTCGGTAATCTGCCGGTGGAGGACGAGGCCTATATGGAACGCACGGTGGAAACGGCCATCCGCGCACTGGATAATGTGATCGACCTCAACTTCTACCCGTTGGAATACGCGCGGCTTACCAATCAGAAGTACCGCAGCATCGGCCTGGGCGTCAGCGGCTACCACCACATGCTGGCAAAGCGCGGCATCCACTGGGAGAGCGATGAGCACCTTGCCTTCACCGACGCAGTATTCGAGCTCATCAACTACGCCGCCGTCAAAGCGGACACAGCACTGGCACGGGAAAAGGGTCGTTACGCGCTCTTTGAGGGCAGCGACTGGCAGACGGGCGCGTATTTTGAAAAGCGGGGTTATACCTCCGAAAAGTGGCGGGCGCTTGCGAAAACGGTGGCGGTGCAGGGAATGCGCAACGCCTATCTGCTGGCGGTCGCACCGACCTCCAGCACATCTATCCTCTCCGGCACGTCGGCGGGCATAGATCCAATTATGAAGAAATTCTTTTTAGAGGAAAAAAAGGGCAGCATGCTGCCCCGCGTTGCTCCGGAGCTTTCTATGGACACATGGTGGTACTATAAGGCAGCGCATCTGATCGACCAAAGCTGGTCGGTACGCGCCGCGGGCCTTCGCCAGAGACATATTGACCAGGCGCAGAGTATGAATCTCTATATCACCAACGACTATTCCATGCGTCAGGTGCTCAGACTGTATTTGGAGGCGTGGAGGGCCGGCGTCAAGACCATTTACTATGTCCGCAGCAAGGCCCTTGAGGTCGAGACCTGCGAAAGCTGCTCGTCATAAGGAGGATAGCATGACGGAACTGAAGAAAAAGCCCCTCTTTAACCCGGAGGGCGACCCTGATGTGCGCCTGCGGCGCATGATCGGCGGCAATACCACAAACCTCAACGACTTCAACAATATGAAGTACGCTTGGGTCAGCGACTGGTACCGGCAGGCCATGAACAACTTCTGGATCCCTGAGGAGATCAATCTCTCGCAGGATGTGAAGGACTATCCCCGCCTGCTGTCAGCCGAGCGCAGCGCCTACGATAAAATTCTGAGTTTTCTTGTCTTTTTGGATTCCATTCAGACAGCGAACCTGCCTAATATCGGCGCCTACATTACCGCCAACGAGGTCAATCTCTGCCTGTCCATTCAGGCGTTTCAGGAGTGTGTCCACTCACAGAGCTACAGCTATATGCTCGACACCATCTGTTCCCCCGTGGAGCGCAATGACATCCTCTACCAATGGAAAACGGACGAGCATCTGCTGCGCCGCAACACCTTCATTGGGGACTGCTACAACGAGTTTCAGGAGCGGAAGGACGCTCCCACGCTGCTGCGCGTGATGATGGCAAACTATATTTTGGAGGGCATCTATTTTTACAGCGGCTTTATGTTCTTCTACAATCTCTCCCGAAACGGGAAGATGCCCGGCTCGGCGCAGGAGATTCGCTACATAAACCGCGATGAGAACACGCACTTGTGGCTGTTCCGCAATATCATCACGGAGCTGCAAAAGGAGCAGCCGGAGTTGTTCACCGCCGAGAGCGTACAAGCGCTGCGCGAGATGATGCGTGAGGGCGTGGAGCAGGAGATCGCATGGGGGCATTATGTAATCGGCGACGACATCCCGGGGCTGAACCGGCAGATGATCAGCGATTACATCCGCTATCTCGGCAACCTCCGCTGGACGAGCCTTGGCTATCCCGCATTGTATCCAGGCTTTGAGAGCGAACCGGAGAGCATGGAATGGGTCAGCCAGTACGCCGACGCCAACATGGTCAAGACCGATTTCTTTGAGGCACGCAGTACCGCCTACGCCAAGAGCACCGCACTGATAGACGATTTATAAGAAAACCAAAGACATCAGAATAGGAGATACTACTATGAATTACAGCGCTATGATCCAAAATCGCAGATCCGTTCACGCATTCTGCGAAAAGGAAGTTCCGAGCGAGGCTATCGGCCAGCTCCGATCCTACTATGAAAAGACCTGCCCCCGTCTTGTCCCGGAGATTGCAACGGAGTTGATCGTCTTGGACAAGGATGCACAGCCGGCGCTGGAGAGCTCAGCGGGCTATAATCAATTTCTCATCGGAGCACCGCACTACCTGCTCCTTATGTCTGCCCCGCATTCCTATGCGGCCATCAACGCCGGCTACATGATGGAAGATCTCGTCCTCAAGCTGACTGAGTTGGACATTGACACCTGCTGGATGACCTTCACCGACAGCGACAAAATCAAAAAGGCACTGTCTCTCGCCACCCCGTTAGAGGTGGCGGCAATCGTTGCCTTTGGCTACGGGGAAAAGACCGCAAAAAAGCTGCGGCTGAATATCCTAAGTATGTCTCAGATCGATGTGCGGGCCGAGCAGCAGTACTACGCGCCCAAAAAGGGCGTGCATGATTTGGTTCACATGGGGAGCTGGAGCAACAAGTCTGGGCTTGACGAGATGATAGACTTCTACGACGATATGCTCTGGCAGTCCTTCTACGCCGCTTCGCTCTCCCCCAGCTATCTCAACCGTCAGCCCTATGGCTTCCTTGTGCAGGATCACAGCATCTATTTGGTGCAGCAGGAGGATGCCTACACCGATAATTTGGATGCCGCATTGGATCTCGGTATTGTCATGCTCCACTTCTCCGCCGTCGCCTCCCAGTGGGCGGGGCAGGTACGCTGGGAACTTTCACCTGCTGCGCCCGACGGCCTGCCGGAAGGACTTCGCTCCGCTGCGGTGTACCACATGTAACGACTCTGGGGGAAGCAAGGCAACGGTAAAATGCGCGACCGTCGATCCGCGGTTGAGCGTATGTTCCATTAGAAAAGAAGAACCTATCAGTCAGAGTCTGAGTAAGGAAAATAGGAGGTATTTTTTATATGGCTATCCAAACGGTAACAGATGCCATCCGCTATGTAGGGGTGGATGATAACACATTGGCACTCTTTGAAAACCAGTACTCCGTCCAGCCTATGGGAGTGAGCTACAACTCCTATGTCATTCTGGATGAGAAGATCGCCGTGATGGACAGCGTGGACGCACGGGCGGCGGAAGAATGGCTTTCCAATGTGGCGCGGGTGTTGGAGGGGCGCAGCCCCGACTATCTTGTGGTCACACACATGGAGCCGGATCATTCCGGCAGCCTCATGCGGCTGGCACAAAAGTACCCGGAGATGAAGATCGTGGGAAACGCGAAAACATTTACCCTGATCAAGCAGTTCTTCGGCACAGGTGCATTGTCGGAAGACCGTATGCTGGAGGTTGGCGAAAGAGATACGCTTTCCTTGGGTTTGCACCGGCTGCGCTTTCTGCTGGCGCCGATGGTACACTGGCCGGAGGTGATG
>ENA-OQCL01000699-OQCL01000699.1-human-gut-metagenome-genome-assembly--contig:-NODE-699-length-14752-cov-4.692855_pt1 | contig 14752 bp, 11 predicted proteins | sample MGYA00242502_ERZ504586 | MGnify/ENA primary metagenome ERZ504586 (study PRJEB26092, sample SAMD00036316) | human gut metagenome | host: Homo sapiens | study: EMG produced TPA metagenomics assembly of... | reverse complement strand
GGTGGCGATGCCGCGCCAGAGGACGAACTTCGACATGCGCATGAACGCCAGGAGCAGCGCCACGGGGATACCGAGCGGGAAGGCGAGCGCCACGACCGCGATGGACATGAAGAAGCCGTTGAGCACCACGGGGAAGCTCGTCACCATGATGGTGGGGCTCGAAGAACAGGCGCAAGAAGCGATTCTCGTTCCATGATTGGACCCATGGCTGCTGCTCGAGCCACTGCGAAAGCGCCTCGGTGCCGCTGATACCCACCACGGGGATGGTGGGGATGTTCTCGAGCGCGTGCTCGGCGCCCTGTGCAACGTAGCTCGCCTCAACTTGGATGTCGCCGCCGGCCTGCGGGAAGTAGACGCCGTAGACCATGACGCTCAAGTGCCCCTCGTCGCTGAGCGGCTCGTCGAAGTCGAGTATAAGATCCTGCCCGTCGATGGTCTCGGTATAGGAGACCTCTTCACGGGTCATGAGGTCGTCGCCGGTGAGCATGGTCACGGCGAGGTCTTCGGTTGAGAACGAGGTGCCTCCGGGGATGTGGATCGTGAGCTGCTCCACGCTCTCTCCCGCGGCAAGCGAGGTCTCGAGGGTGATGCGCGATTCGGTGGCGCCCTGGATGGCCGATTTATCGTCTTCGGCGTTCGGCCTACCGGTGCAGCGCACGGTTTCCATGGCGCCTGCCGGTGCGGGCAACGCGCCCAAGCAGGCGAGGCTGCCGGCTGCAACGAGCGCGGCGAGGGCGAGCGCGCGGGCTAGATGGTGGTGGATGCTGTTCACAAAGACCTCGCTTCTCGATACGGTAACGGCCCTTCCCGGCAGTGCGGGAGGGCCTGCGATGACGGCGCAAGGGGGACGCCTCAGCGGCGTGCCCGTTAACCATGCTTGGCAGAGATGGAGCTCGTCGAGCGTGCCGTTCTCGTCGAGCGTCTCGATGGCCTCGTTGATGGCGGCGAGCAGCTCGGGGTTGTCCTTCGAGACGGCGATGGCGTACTCCTCGCCGGTGGCAGAGGTGTAGACAACGTGCTCGTTGTCATAGGCCTCGGAGAGCATCTGGTTCACGACGGCGATGTTGCCGCACACCGCGTCTGCCTGACCAGCCTGAACGGCGGCGAAGCAGTCGGTGAAGTTGGGGAAGGAGACGAGCTCGGCGTTTGGGGAAGAACTCGGCGGCGTGCTCCTCGCCGGTGGAGCCGCTCTGGACCGCGATGCGCACCGTCTCCTGGTTGAGCGCCTCGACGGCGTTGTCCTCGGTGATGGCGGTGTTGTCGCTCATCACGGCAACAGCCTGGTTGTCAACGTAGTACGGCGTGGAGAAGTCGACCTGGTCCTCGCGGTCGGGCGTGATGGAGATGCCCGAGAGGCCGGCGTCGGCTTGGCCGCCCGCCACGATGGCGGGGACGATGCCGTCGAAGTCGATGTTCACGTACTCGCACTCAAGCCCGAGCTCATCGGCGATGGCGCGACCAAGATCCATGTCGAGGCCCACGTACTCGCCGTCGACGAGATTCTCGAACGGCGGGTAATCGGGTGAGGTCGCAAATGCGATGGTGCCCTCGGTGAGGGTGGTGAGCTCGCCGGTGCCCTCATCGGTGCCGGCGGCGGAGCCCTCGGTAGCGGGCGTGCCGCCGCAGGCGGCGAGGCCGAGCGTGGCGGCAAGTGCGAGCGTCGCGATAGACGCGAGTTTGGTCATCTTCCAGGTCTTCATGCGTACTCCTTCAGAACCGTCGATGTCCTGCGCGTGCAGCAAACGCAGCAGGAGCACCGACTTCATGCAGATATATGCATTCGAGTATTGCATGCTTGCTGGTATTTGCAATATTCGCGGCTCAGGTATTCAATCTGTAACTTTTTCCTACGTCCTGCGCAGGATGCGCGCAGCGGAATTTCGGCTTGCGCCCTTTATATAAGCGTGCTAATCTACCTGCAGGGGTAATACATAGTAAAACTAAGTAATACCAACACAGCAAAACGTAGCAGCGAGGCGGCACCAACAAACGTAGTGCAACAAACGCCGTCTCCCGGAATCGCACCAACATCGTGCTATGAAGGATCGAACATGGCAGAGCACATGACCCCGGTCGTCGCGAAGGTGCTGCCTCAAGAGAAGGCGCCTTCGCGGCGGCGACTCAGCGCGTGGGGACAACGCCCTCAAATGCCATACGCATGTTCATCGCCGCATTCAACCGGTGCGGCACCTTCCCGTTTGACATCTCTCCCACAGGCGCTTTGGCCCCCGAGGCGGCCGGCGAGGACGCCGCTCGGCAGTAGGGAACCTTGGCGCATGCGCGCTTCCCGACAAGTCCGTCCACAGCGCGCTGTTTGCCATATCATGGATACGAGTTCACATGAGCGCTCGTTCGAAAGGTGAGGCGATGGCGGAGCGGGAACATGGCGCGGAATCGATCTTCGAGGTGCTTGCGGGCAAAGGGGCGCACCGTTCGCATCGCGCCCGTCATACCCATGTCTCGCATCAGAACCATATGCCGGTGCCTTGGCACGAGGTCTTAGACGACCACGACGTGCTCGCCCCTGAGGCCGGTATCGCCGACAAATCTTCGCTCATTTGCCGCCTTGGCCTGCTCAAGCTCTCGGGCGGGTCGGGTGCGTGGCGCGTGCGCGAGGCCATGAACGCTGCGGCCGAGGTGCTCGGCGTGACGCTCACCACCGATGTGAGCCTCACCTCCATCGAGTGTACGTGCTTTGACGAGACGGGTTCGTTTTCCGAGGTGGCCACGCTTGCCACCACGGGCGTCAACACCGAGCGCATCTGGCTCACCGAGCAGCTCGTGCGCGATCTTGTGCGGCGCGGTGCCCAGCTCACGGTGGGGGAGTGGCATGCCCTCATGGACGAAATCGAGCACCGTCGGGGCAACTACGCGCCTTGGGCGGTTGCGCTTGCCTCTGCTGCCGCGTGCTGCGCATTCGTGTTTCTCCTCGGCGGCGGCCCCATCGAGATGGGCTGCGCCTTCATCGGCGCGGGGCTCGGCATGCTCACGCGCCGCCTCATGGTAGAGCGCAACTTGACGCACTTCGCCTGCATCGGTGTCGGGGTGACGGTGGCGTGCCTGGCGTATTTGGGGTCGCTCTGGCTGCTGTCGCTCGCCCTGCCCGGCGCGATGGACCATGATGCCGGCTACATCGGCGCCATGCTGTTCGTGATTCCCGGCTTCCCGCTCATCACGAGCGGGCTCGATCTCGCCAAGCTCGATATTCGCTCGGGCGTGGAGCGGCTCGTCTATGCGTGCACGGTCATTATCGTGGCGACGCTGGTGGCGTGGCTCGTGGCCTCGGTGGTGCAGCTGCGCCCCGATGACTTCGCTCCCTTGGGCCTGACGCCGGTCGTGCTGTTGGCGCTTCGTCTCGTGGCGAGCTTCGTGGGCGTGGTTCGGATTCTCAGTGCTCTTCGAACTCTCCGGCGCGCATGGCCGCCACCGCTGGCGTGGTGGGCGCGGTGGCGAACACGCTGCGTCTCACGCTCGTAGGACGTCGTAGCCATGCCGCCCGAGGCGGCGGCGTTCGCAGGCGCCATCACCGCAGGGGGCTGCTCGCGACGATCGCGAGCGCGCACCGCGGCTTCCCGCGCATCTCGATCACCGTGCCCTCCATCGTCATCATGGTGCCAGGTCTGTATCTCTATCGCGCGGTGTACTACATGGGAACGTTCGAGACCATCGATGCACTTAATTGGATTACCCGCGCGGTCATGATCATGCTCTTCTTACCGATGGGCCTTGCCGTGGCGCGCATGCTCACCGATCCTGAGTGGCGCCACTGAGCTAGCGATGGTGCGCTGCTGCCGGTGCGTGGCAGAATTCTGTGCAAAAATCGATCATTTCTGCGCGGAGCCAAGTTGGGTATATCTTCAACGGCGGGTGTCGTAACGAGGCGTCTTGCCGTGCTGCAATATCGTTCCAAGGAGGCATCATGTCCAACCGCTTCGTCCTGAACAACATCTCCTACCACGGCTCCGGCGCGATCAAGGAGATCCCCGGCGAGCTTGAGCGCCGCGGCTTTAGTAAGGCCTTCGTCTGCTCCGACCCCGACCTCGTGAAGTTTGGCGTCGTTGCCAAGGTGACCGACCTGCTCGACGAGGCGGGCATCGCCTGGGAGCTCTACTCCGAGATCAAGCCCAACCCCACGATCAAGAACGTCCAGGACGGCGTCGAGGCGTACAAGGCCTCCGGCGCGGACTGCATCGTGACGATCGGCGGCGGCTCCTCGATGGACACCGCCAAGGGCATTGGCATCATCGTCGCCAACCCCGAGTTCGCCGACGTCGTCTCCCTCGAGGGCGTGGCCCCCACCAAGAAGCACGCCGTCTTCACCATCGCCGTGCCCACCACCGCCGGCACCGCGGCCGAGGTCACGATCAACTACGTGATCACCGACCCCGAGAAGGTCCGCAAGTTCGTCTGCGTCGACGTCAACGACATCCCCGACGTCGCCGTTGTCGACCCCGACATGATGGCCTCCATGCCCGCCGGTCTTACCGCCGCGACCGGCATGGACGCGCTCACCCACGCGATCGAGGGCTACACCACCCAGGGCGCCTGGGAGCTCTCCGACATGTTCCACTACAAGGCGATTCAGCTCATCTCCCAGCACCTGCGCGACGCCGTCGCCGAGGCCAAGAGCGGCCAGCCGGGCTCCGGCCGCGAGGGCATGGCTCTGGGCCAGTACATCGCCGGCATGGGCTTCTCCAACGTGGGCCTGGGCATTGTCCACTCCATGGCACACGGCCTGTCCGCCCTGTATGACACCCCCCACGGCGTGGCCTGCGCCATCATCCTGCCCACCGGCCTGGAGTACAACAAGCCCGTGGCCGGCAAGCGCTACCGCGCCATCGGCAAGGCCATGCAAGTGCCCGGCATTGACAACATGACCGACGAGGAAGCCGCCGACGCCACCATCGCCGCGGTGAAGCAGCTGTCCCTGGACGTGGGCATCCCCCAGAACCTCAACGGCATTTTGAAGGAGGAGGACGTGGCGTTCCTGTCCCAGTCCGCCTACGCCGACGCCTGCTGCCCCGGCAATCCGAGGGATACCAGCGAGGAAGAGATTGCCCAGCTGTATAAGAGCTTGCTGTAAGCTAGGAAGGCCATAGGGGAGAGAATCCCGGTTTTTCGCCCAGCGAAAACGAAGTCTCTCAGACTTCGAGGGATTCTCCCTGTAAACCGCCTCGGCGGTTTACTTCCCCGGCAACCCCCTGTCGACAGCCAGTGAGGAAGAGATTGCCCAGTCTGCTAAAGTAGTTCCGAATAAGTTATCCTATAACTGTATTATTTTATCTGATACACGGGCTGTATTGGGGCGGATGGAAAGATGCTGATAAACATCAATTTCAGAGATTCGCGGCCTATCTACGAGCAGGTCAAGACCGCGCTTAGGAAGCTCATCGTCTCGGGCGCGATGTCCCCGGACGAGAAGCTGCCCTCGGTTCGCGAGCTTGCGGCGCAGCTGGTCATAAACCCAAACACCATCCAGCGCGCATACCGGGAGCTGGAGGCGGAGGGCTACATCATATCCATCCCCGGCAAGGGCAGCTATGCGAACATACGCTCCCAGGTGGACGAGGGCCGGAAGAAGGAGCTGCTGGCCTCTCTGGATGAAATCGTGACTGAGCTGCTGTTCCTAGGCGTCACGGCGGACGAGCTCGACGGGCGCATAAGGCAGAAGGAGGCGGCGCGGGATGAGAGCTGAATTCAGGCAAGTGAGCAAAAGCTACAACGGCCACCGCGCGCTCGACGGGCTGACGATGGACGCCCCCGCCGGCGAGGTCTACGGCCTTGTGGGGCCGAACGGCGCAGGCAAGACGACGGCCATGAAGTGCCTGGCCGGGGTTCTGAAACCGGAATCTGGCGAAGTGCTGGCCGACGGCGAGCCCGTCTTTGAAAACCCCGCCGTCAAGGGGCGCATTTTCTGCATCCCGGACGAGGTCTTCCATTTCCCCCAGGCCTCCATACTGGACATGATGCGTTTTTACCGGGGCGTTTATCCCGGCTTCGATGAGAGGCGCTTTGAACAGCTGCGCGAGGTCTTCCGCCTCGACCTGAAGCAGCCCATGCGCCGTTTTTCGCGCGGCATGCTCAAGCAGGCGGCCTTCTGGCTGGCAATCTCCATACGGCCGGAGCTGCTCATCCTGGATGAGCCGGTGGACGGGCTCGACCCCGTCATGCGCCGCCAGGTCTGGGCGCTCATCATGCAGGACGTCGCCGAATACGGCACGACGGTGCTCATCTCCTCCCACAACCTGCGGGAGCTGGAGGACGTCTGCGGCAGGGTCGGCATCATTGACCGGGGCAAAATGCTCCTCGAGCGCGTGCTCTCCGATATGCAGGAGAACATGACGAAGCTGCAGCTCGTCCTCCCCGAGGGCGCAGTCCTGCCCGGGGAGCTGGATATAATCCACTCCACAGGCCCGGGCAGGCTCAGGACGCTCATTATCCGCGGCCGGGCCTCGGATGTCACAGCGCGGCTGGAAGGGCTCTCCCCCATATTCATGGAGGCCGTGCCGCTGACGCTGGAGGAGATCTTCATATACGAACTCGGAGGTGAGGGCCATGAAGTCCGGGACATCATACTTTAACTGGCCGCTCTTCCGCAAGACCGTGCTGCGTTTCTGGCCCATCTGGGCCATCTATGCCGTCGCCCTTCTGGCGCAGGGGCCTTTCCGGCTGGCCGGATGGCTGCGCGGGGCTCAGGACGCCGTAGAGGCCGCGCGCTTTGCGCAGCAGGTACCCGCCTTGGCGGCGACGGAGCTGGCCGTCTTCTTCGTACCGGCCTCCTGCGCGGCGGCGGGCATGGCGGTGTACAGCCACCTCTATTTCGCGCGCTCCGCGGCGGCCTATGGCGCCCTGCCCATAAAGCGCGGGGCCATCTTCAACTCCGTCACTCTGGCCGGGCTGCTGCCCATCCTGGCTTTGAACATCCTGGCGGGCCTGGCCTGCCTTTTGGCGGGCGCCGGCCAGTTCAGGGCCGTCCTCCCCGCGGCGGCGGGCATGGCGGCCTCGCTCTGCCTGGTGAGCCTGTGCTATTTCGGCATCGCCGCCCTCTGCGCACAGCTGACGGGCAGCATCATCGCCCTGCCTATCCTGTTTTTCTCCGTCTGCGTCGCCAGCGCGCTGCTGGATGAGCTCATCATAGCCGCGCTCAGCGACTTTGCCTACGGCTACGCCGGGAACACCGGCGGCGTACTCTGCCTTTTCTCTCCCATCATGGGCATAAGCCGCTATCTGCGCATAGACGGCGTGGGCAGCGTGCTCCAGGACGGCGTATACAGGGTCGCGGGCTACCGTCTGAGCGGTTGGGGCTATCTGCTGGGCTATGCGGCGGCGGGACTCTTGCTGCTCTGGCCCGCCCAGGCGCTCTACAGGCGCCGCAGGCTGGAGTCGGCGGGCGAGGTCGTGGCCGTGAACGTGCTGCGTCCCGTGTTCCGCTACATCCTCGCCGCGCTCGGCGCGATGATATTGGCCTGCTTCCTCTCCTGGGGCCTCAACCTGCGGCTCGACCGCATGGGCGCTCTCGGCGCGGCCGTCTTCGCGGCGCTCATGCTGCTGGGCGGCTTCATTGGCTGGTCCGCGGCGGAGATGCTCATGCGCAAGAGCTTCCGTGTCTTCAAAATGGGCCGGGCCTGGCTGGGCCTCGGCGTCCTCTGGGCGCTGCTGACCTGCCTGCTCTTTGTGGTGGAGCTCGACGCCACTGGCTTTGAAAGGCGCGTGCCGGCGGCCGACGAGGTACGCTCCGTCGGCGTGAGCACCTACACTAGCGGCGGCCAGATGGTCCTGCGCGAGCCGGAGAACGTTGAGCTCGCCCTTGAGCTGCACCAGAGGCTCGTGGACGAAAAGGAGCTCTACGAAGCCGCGCAAATGGCGGGCCTCCCCCTCCCCGACACCTGGGAGACAGTGAACTTCACCTACACGCTGGCCGACGGCAGCCGCCTGCTCCGCCGCTACAAGGCCGCCGCTGCGGTGTCCGCGGAGGACATAGAGCTGCTCGAAACCATCGCCAACCTGCCCGAGGGCCTGCTCAGCCGCAAGCTCCCGGATGTGGAGCCCAGCGTGCGGAACATCGCCTACGCCAGCATCAGCTGGGCCGTCCCGGACGGGGACGTGACAAGTGTGGAGAGCCTGGAGCTCACAGCCGAGGAGGCACTGGAGCTCTACCGCGAGTGCATCCTGCCCGACATGCGCGAGGCGAAGATAGGCCTCATCTGGTTCACGGGCGGCGAGGTCAGCGAGGCCTACGACTGCCGCATCTCCCTGGAGCTCAGCCATTTCTCTCCCACGGAGGGCGAGGGCTACGAAACCTTCTACACCTACGCCACAGTGTACTCCGAGCGCACGAACTCCTGGCTGCTCGAACACGGCGCCGGGCTCCACACCCCCGAGGAGCTGGGGAACGAATATCTCATCAGCTGAATACCTTTATCTATTAAAAGGAGCGCCGCTTTCCCGGCGCTCCTTTCGCGTTCACAAATACCTTTCGGAAACTTCAAATTTTTTTCGATGTTTGTTCATAACCATGTCACAACTGGCCGTTAATATAACGCACGTAAACAAAATTCATGGAGGCAATGAGCCATGTACCCATATGATGAGAACAACAACAGCACCAACACCCCCGAGACCGGCAGCGAGCGTCCCGCGGAAGACGGCAGCTACCGCATCGTGAAACCCGACGCCGAGCGTGAGGCCTGCTATCGCGACGCAAGCTACACCCCCCAGGGCGAGGCCTCTTTCGACGGATACTACGTCCCCGGCGGGCGCGGCCCCAAACCGCCCGAGCCGGAAAAGAAGCCCCACAAGCGCGGCATAGGCGCCGCGGGCGTCATCGCCCTCTGCCTCGTCTGCGCGCTGCTGGGCGGAGTCTCCGGCGGACTTATCGCAAACTCCAACCAGCCCGCCGAGGCCGTCGTCAGCGACGAGCCTTCCACCGAGCCTCTGACCCAAACCAGTCCCGCCGCCTCCGGCTCCACCGCCGCAGCCTCTACCAGCGAGATGAGCGCGCGCGACATCTATTATAACCTCGCCTGCGAGCAGGTGGTCGGCATCCAGTCCGACATCACCACCACCAACATCTTCGGCATGACCGCCTCCGCCTCCGTCTCGGGCTCCGGCTTCGTCATCAGCGAGGACGGCTACATCCTCACCAACTACCACGTCATCGAGGACGCCTACTCCGGCGGTTATGAGATCAAGGTCATGTTCTACAACGGCGACAGCTACACCGCCGAGGTCAAGGGCTTTGACCGCAACAACGACATCGCGGTCCTGAAGATAGAGGCCGAGGGCCTGAATGCCGCGGAGCTCGGCACCAGCGACAGCCTCTTTGTGGGCGACACGGTCTACGCCGTGGGCAACCCCCTGGGCGAGCTGAACTACTCCATGACGAGCGGCATGGTCTCCGCCACCGACAGGCTCATCACCACTGAGGAAGGCACCATGACCATGTTCCAGTTCGACGCGGCCGTGAACCAGGGCAACTCCGGCGGCCCCGTGTACAACGTCTATGGCCAGGTGGTCGGCGTGGTCACCGCCAAGTCCAGCGAGGACGGCACCGAGGGTCTCGGCTTCGCCATCCCGATAGACGACGCCGTGCGCATAGCCAACGACATCATCTCCGGCGAGCGCAGCCTCGACGCCGAGACCGGCGACGCCTACCTCGGCATCACCCCCGCCGACGTTGACAGCATGGCCGCCCAGTACTACGGCTTCCCCGAGGGCGCCTACGTCCGCACCGTCACCGAGGGCAGCGCGGCCGAGAAGGCCGGCATCAAGGTCGGCGACATCATCACCCAGCTGGACGGCTACGACATCGGCAGCAGCGATGAGCTCAGGCAGGAGCTGCTCTTCCACAGCGCTGGCGAGACGGTGGACATCGTGGTCTGGCGCTCCGGCGAATACCTGACCCTCTCCATCACCTTCGACCAGAAGCCCGCCGACAGCAGCACCGACTCCGGCAGTCAGACCACCCAGCAGCCCGTGAATCCCTCCGGCGGCTGGCAGGACGGCAGCTTCTACTTTGGCTGAGGCCCATGACCTCCCTTGCGGAGTTTAAATAAAAAGCCCACATCTGAACCATATTCAATCTTCATTTTCACTCCTCTCTCTTTTTTGACAGGGAGCGCCCGGCGAAACACGCCGGGCGCTTTCCCTATATCCGGGCATTAAAAAACACCCGCCGAAGCGGGTGTTTTTTGTGTGTTGGTTATCGATTAAAAGAAGTCGCTGATCTGGCCGTAGAGCACGAAGGCCATGAGGACGGGGACGATGAACTTGAAGCAGACGTTGAAGAAGCCGTAGCCCCAGAACTTGTGGCCGCTCTGCTCGCACTCGGGGACGACCGCGTTCTTGGTCTTGTAGACCCAGCCGATGAGGACGCTCATCGCCAGGGCGCCGAAGGGCATCAGTATGCCCTCGGAGAGCAGGTCGAAGAAGTCGAGCCAGCAGTCGATGGCCATAGGCACCTCGCCGGCAGCCAGCTGCTCGGTGGTCATGCCGAGGATCTCGTAGGGGGCGGGCAGGGCCGCGCCGCCGCTGCCCAGAGCGTCGAGCGCGACAGGCAGGCCGACGACGAAGATGAGGCCCGCGGCAATGCAGGTGATCTTCTGACGGTTCGGCTTCTTGCCCTTGTCGATGGCAGCGTCGATGCGGTAGGTGCAGACGACCTCGAGCAGGGAGATGGAGCTCGTGACAGCCGCGATGAAGACCAGGAAGTAGAACATGAAGCCGACAAAGCTGCCGAACTCACCCATGTTGATGAAGACCTGCTGCATGGAGGAGAACAGGAGTCCCGGACCGGAGGCGTAGTCCACGCCGTAAGCCGCGCAGGCGGGCATGACAGCCATGCCGGCCATGATGGCGATGAGGGTGTCGCAGGCGGGGATTATGATGGCGTTCTTCTGCAGATCCTCTTTCTTATCAAGGTAGGAGCCGTAGGTTATCATACAGCCCATGCCAAGTGAGAGCGAGAAGAACATCTGGCCTGCCGCTGTCTTGAGGACGTTTATGAAGCCGCTGAAGGTGCTCATCGCGGAGAAGTCGGGCTTGAACATGAATGCGTAGCCCTCTGCAGCGCCGTCCTGGAAAGCTATGTAGACCACGACGAAGAGCAGGATGAAGAACAGAGCCGGCATGGCGACGGAGGAGAACTTTTCGATGCCGCTCTCGACGCCGCCCATGACTATCAGGATGTTGATGATGACGAAGAGCACGTGGAAGAAGAGCATCGAGCCGTAGTCATAGAGCATATAGCCGAAGAACGCGCCCTCCTGTGCCGCAAAGCCGTCTATGCCGACGACCTCGAAGAAGAAGCCGAACATGTAACGCATGACCATGCCGCCGAGGACGTTGTAGAAGGCCAGCAGGCAGAAGCCCGCGATAACGCCGAGGAAGCCGACCCACTTGTGCTTCTTGGAGAACTGCATGTAAGCGCCGACGGCGCCGCGGCCCGTCTTGCGGCCCAACGACAGCTCACCCAGCATGACGACACAGCCGACGATGACGACCAGGATGAGGTAGACGATGAGGAAGGCGAAGCCGCCAGTCTTGCCCATCTTGTACGGGAAGCCCCAGATGTTGCCCAGGCCGACCGCCGAGCCGACAGCGGCCATCAGGAAGCCAAAGTTGGAGCCCCATGAACCGCGTTCATGTTCCATGTGTTGAGATTTCTGATCCATTGATTTCCCTCCCAAATTTTAAATTAGCCGGCGTGATATCCGCGCGCCGGCTCTCCCAATCCGCGGAGACGTATCCCTGCGCCTCCGTGTTTATAATTTACACCAAAAAAGCGCCGTTTACAAGTCCTTAATTCGCCTATCAAATTTCTTTATTCAATTTACTCATATTATCGCCATTATTTTCTTTTTTCTGTCAAATTTTTGTGCATTTTGACTATGTGCCGAGTTTTTATCAATTTTTGCTGCTTTAGCCTGCAAAATCATTGAATCATGCGGCTTTAGAAAGCATTTAGCCCTTGATTTTGCCGGGTATTCCTGTATAATTAGTGTGTTTATAAAAAGGATATGCCGCTTCGCGGCCTGAGAACACACTTTCTTTGGGAGGAATACAAATGACTTACGAGATGGACATCGCCGGCCTTAAGCGAGAGCTGCCGCTCTGCCGCGTTACGGACGAGCTGTACATAGGCGCCTTCGTCATGTTCGGGGATGTCGAGCTCACGGTCCACTGCGCGGCGGAGCTTTTGAAGCGCGCGCCGGAGTACGATTACCTCATCGCCCCCGAAGCCAAGGCCATTCCCCTGCTTTATGAGATGGCGCGCCAGTCGGGCGCGGAGAAGTATTTCCTGGCCCGCAAGGGCGCGAAGGCCTATATGACGGGCGTTTTTGAGGTCGAGGTGCGCTCCATCACGACGATGCACATACAGAAGCTGGTCATCGACACGGCGGACGCGGAGATGATAAAGGGCAAGAAGGTCCTCATCGTGGACGACGTCATCTCCACGGGAGAGAGCCTGCACGCGATGGAGGAGCTCGTGAAGCGCGCGGGCGGCATAATTGCAGGCAAGATGGCGGTCCTCGCGGAGGGCGACGCCAAGGACAGGGACGACATCATCACCCTGGCCCCTCTGCCGCTTTTCAATGCCGACGGCAGTGTAAAGGAATAATAAAGATGCCACCCGGCTCCGGAGCCGGGTGGCGATTTATCTGAGGTGCCTGAAAAACTCCGAGAGCACGGCGGCACATTCCTCGCGCAGCACGCCCCCGTAAACCCTGGGCCTGTGGCCGTAGTTTTCCTCGAAGAGGTTTATGACGCTGCCGACGGAGCCGGAGCGCGCCTCGCGCGCGCCGTAGACGACGGTGGAGAGCCGGGCGTTTATTATGGCCCCGGCGCACATGGGACAGGGCTCCAGAGTGACGGCCAGGCCGCAGCCGGAGAGGTTCCAGCTGCCGCGGGCGGCGCAGGCGGCGCGTATGGCCTCAGTCTCGGCGTGGGCGCAGGCGTCGGGCAGCTCCTCGCAGCGGTTCCGGCCCCGGCCTATTATCTCGCCCGCCTCGTCAAAGACGACGCAGCCGACGGGCACCTCGCCCATTTCCGCCGCCTCGCGGGCAAGCTCGAGCGCGGCGCGCATATACTTTTCCAAGTCCAAAATCTCACCACCCGGAGTGTGCTTATGCTTTCTATTTTACTCATAGGCGTCGGCCTGTCAATGGACGCCTTTGCCGTTTCGGTGACGAGCGGCCTGACGGTGAAGGGCTTCGGCCCGAAGCACGCGGCCCTGCTGGGCATATATTTCGGCGGCTTTCAGTTTCTGATGCCGCTCATCGGCTACCTGCTGGGCAGCACGGTGAGCTCCTTTGTGAGCGACTACGCGCCATACATCAGCTTTTTCCTGCTGGCCTTTGTGGGCATAAAGATGCTGGTGGAGGCGATAAGGGGCGGGGAGGCCGCGGTATGTACGCAGCTGCGGCATACGCAGCTGCTCATGATGGCGATAGCGACGAGCCTGGACGCGCTGGCGGTGGGCGTATCCTTTGCCTTCATGCCGGAGGTGTCGCTGCTTCCGTCCTGCCTGCTCATAGGCTGCACCACCTTTGTGCTCTGCTTTGCGGGCGGCATGGTCGGCGGGAAGATACCGGGCATATCATGTAAGACCGCCGGCATCGCCGGCGGCGTGGTGCTCTGCGCCATAGGGATAAAGCTCCTCATCGAGGGGCTGGCGGGCTGAGTTTGGAGGTTTTCATGAGTTTTCTCTATCTGCTTGAGGGCATACGCTGCCCCTTTCTCGACCGGCTCTTCAGCCTCATAACCGAGCTGGGCGGCGAGACCCTGTACATGGCGGTGGCCATAGCCGTCTACTGGTGCGTGAGCAAGGGCCTGGGCTACTACATACTGACGACGGGCTTTGTCGGCACCATTGCGAACCAGTTTTTGAAGCTCTGCTTCCGCATACCTCGGCCCTGGGTGCTCGACCCGGACTTCAGCATCGTGGAATCCGCCCGGGCCGGCGCGACGGGTTACTCCTTCCCCAGCGGGCACACGCAGAACGCCTTTTCCTCCTTCGGCTGTCTCGGCATGTGGGCGAAGGGCGGCTGGAGGGCGCTGTGCTTTGCCATTGTCGTTCTTATCGGCTTTTCGCGGATGTATCTGGGCGTACACACGCCTCTGGACGTGGGCGTGGCCTTTGTGCTGGGGCTTGTGCTGATGCTGGCGCTGTATCCGGTGTTCCGGGACATTGAGGCGCACCCGGGGCGGATGTACGGCATCATAGGCGGAATGATAGCGCTGACGCTGGCGTATCTGTGCTACGTGGAGCTCTGGCCCTTCCCGTCGGACATAGATGCGGCGAACCTGGCCTCCGGAACAGAGAACGGCTACAAGCTGCTGGGCGCCTCGGCGGCGCTGCTGCTGTCCTACTGGCTGGACCGGCGGTACATCCGCTTCGATACGCGCGCGCCTCTGTGGGGCCAGGTTTTGAAGCTGGTGCTGGGCCTGGCGATAGTGGTAGGCATCCGCGTCGTGCTGAAGGCCCCGCTCTACGCTCTCCTCGGCGAAGGCGGCGTGGCGGACGCCGCGCGGTATTTCCTCGTCGTCCTCTTTGCCGCCGCCATCTGGCCCATGACCTTCCGCTTCTTCTCGAAAGCAGCCCGCGCGCAGCGCGTTTAAAGTTTTTTGCCCCGCTTTTTTACAAAAAGCGGGTGGAGTCCAGAGGCAAAGCCTCTGGTCGCCCGCCGCAGCGGGCGAAACCGCCCCCTTCTTTCCAAAAAAGGCGCAGGAGGGGGTCCAAGGGAGCCACTCG
>ENA-OQCL01000698-OQCL01000698.1-human-gut-metagenome-genome-assembly--contig:-NODE-698-length-14782-cov-9.916206_pt1 | contig 14782 bp, 16 predicted proteins | sample MGYA00242502_ERZ504586 | MGnify/ENA primary metagenome ERZ504586 (study PRJEB26092, sample SAMD00036316) | human gut metagenome | host: Homo sapiens | study: EMG produced TPA metagenomics assembly of... | reverse complement strand
TGTGAGCAGATGCTCAATAAAATGAAAAAGGAGCAGGAGCAGAATTGGAGGTCTGCGGCAAAAGCTATTGCACCGATTATCTTGACTATATCTATGTAGACCCGATGGGAAAGCGGATTTCGGCCCGATTTCCTGAGCCAGCATTTCCCGGATTTTCTGGTCGCACACCAGATGAAGCGTATCCGCTTTCACGATCTGCGCCATAGTTGTGCCAGTCTGCTCTATGCCAATGGGCGTGAGCCTGAAGGAGATTCAGGAGTGGCTCGGTCACAGTGACATCAGCACAACAAGCAACATTTATACACATCTGGATTTCTACCAGCAAGGTGTCCTCGGCGAATGCAATCGTCAACATCTTCCCAGAAAACACCAAGGTATAAGAAACTGAGTAGAAAAAGAAAAACAGCCTAAAATCTTTCGATTCTAAGCTGATTTTATGATGGAGTGCCGATGGTGGGACTCGAACCCACACATGGTTTCCCGAACGATTTTGAGTCGTTTGCGTCTGCCATTCCGCCACATCGGCTGATATTCAATTTTGAGACATTCGTACCGGTTTCTGAAGATTGGAGGGATGTTCAGGAGGGATGTAAGAAATCCTGCTTCGACAAACCTTCAAAATTCAACGCACACTCGTGAATTTCTCGTACAGACAAGAAAAATCACGAAGCGGATTTTGAGTCCCCCTCGTCTGCCATTCCGACACACCGGCGCATCGGTTTGAACGACTTTTATTATACCGGATTCCCTGGGCAAAATCAAGAGAAAGTTTGCGTCTTTTTTCAGATCGTCCCGCATGGCGTAAAATACATGACTCCGGTTCTTGCCCGGCGGCGCGGGCTGTGCTACACTAAGGTCAGATCAAAACGTAAATGATACCCACAAGGAGGGAACCGGACTTTGAAACATCTGCATTCTTTTGCCCGCCGCGCGGCGGCTTTTCTGCTGGCGGCGGTGCTGTGCGTCTGCATCCCGGCGGCAGCGGCTTCGGCTGCCACCACCATCGGCGGGGCCGATACCACCCTGATCCCTGCAGAGGACGAAAACTGCCTCAGCTGGCTGTTTGGCTCCAAGGATAAGATCACCATGCCCTACCTGAACATCAAGGGGCAGGGGCTCAAGCGCAATGTTACGCTGGATCTTGAGGACTGTCTGGTGGGCATCACCTATACCGAGCTTGGCTCCATTGGCAGCTTTGTCAGCGCCAGTGCCGCGCAGCAGGCGTGGAAGGCGCAGGCGGTGGCGGTGCACTCCTATCTGGAATATCACAAGCAGTACGGCTCGTCCACCAATGCGCTGATCTATACCCCGGTCGATCAGATCCCGGCCTCTGCCCGCAATGCCATCCGCAAGGCGGTGCAGGCGGTCAAGGATGAGGTACTGGTGTACAACGGCAGCGTGTGCGATGCGGTATGGTCGGCCAGTGCGGGCTACAACACCCAGACCGGTGTGTACGGTACCTGCGCCAGTCTGGACGCATGGGGCACGGATGTGCCCTACCTGCAAAGCGTGGAAAGCCCCTACGAGGAGCAGTACCACAAGCTGCTGCGCCGGGTGATCGGCAAGGACTACACCTATATAGAATACAACGACAGCCGCACCGGCGAGCCCTACCAGAGCGCCGACACCACCCACAAGGATCTGGGCGGCTTTGTGCAGTACAACACGCTGGTGTCCAACGGACGCAGCTACCGGTATATCAACCAGTTCGTCTCCTCCCGCTACTGCTTCGATTTCGGCACCGATGCCAGCGGCACCCCCTGCATGACCTACTACGGCTATGGTCATGGCGTGGGCATGAGCCAGTGCGGCGCAGTGGGCTACGCCGCCGAGGAGGGCATGAACTACAAGCAGATCCTGCAGCACTACTACACCGGGGCGAAGATCCGTACCAGCACTACCCGCAGCGGCGGACTGTTCGGCTGGCTGGCAGGATTGTTCCGCTGAACGTGTTTCACTGAAATTTTGGAAAAACCTTCTCAAACGCCGCAAGATTTGGTATACTATATCCGTTTGTGAAAAATGAACGGGAAACATAACTGCGTAGAAAAGCGCACGGATTGGAGTATCAGCATGGAGTTGGATCAGGAAAAGCAGAATCAGGAGGCCGCCGAGCGCTGCCGTGCACTGGCACAGCGCATCGTGCGGGAGCTGGCTCCCCGCAGCGTACAGGTGCTGGAGGACAGCGGGCTGCTGGAAAAAGCTTTTTGTAAAATGAATACTGCGGTGGTGCAAAGCGCCCCGGAGCTGCTGGTGGTGGCAGACCCCCAGTGGGTCACCCTGCCCGCCGTACAGGCGGAAAAAGTGCTGCTGGTGTGCGCAGAGTACGCCGGCATGGCAGACTGCGCAAAGCAGCTTGCCGCGCAGGGCTTCTGCCGGGAGCTGGCATGGAAGGATCACGGCAAGGAGCAGCTGACAGCGCTGTTCTGCCGCATGGACGCCCCGGAGCTGCCGGAACTTGAAGATGGCTACGAGCAGCAGCTGGACGTTTTGCGGGAGCGTACCCTGCTGGCTGAGCGCACTGCCGCCGAGCAGACTGCCCAGCTGGAGCGGCTGCGCAGCGACCTTTCCCTGAGCCGCAGCCACGAGCAGGAACTGGAAAAGACCCTGAACAGCGTGGTCAACTCCACCTTCTGGAAGGCCAGCTGGCCGCTGCGGTATCTGGTAAGCAAGTGCCGCCAGCTGTGGCGCACCTTCCCGCTGTTCGTCTTTTTTGCCACCTTGCGCCGGGTGGGCTTTGCGGGCGTAATGGCACAGGCCAAGGCCAAAAAGGAGTACAAAAAGCTGTTTCCGGGCAAGGCGATGCCCGCCGACCGCTTTGCGGACGTGGAGCTGCTGGTAAAACAGGCCGCAGACCAGCCCGCTGCGCCGTGCATCAGTATCGTGGTGCCGCTGTACAACACCCCCCACGATTTTCTGGTGGAGCTGCTGGACTCGGTGCAGAACCAGACCTACCGCAACTGGGAGCTGTGCATGGTGGATGCCGGACAGGACGCGGACGTGGGAGCCCTCGTGCAGGAGCGTGCCCGCACCGACAGCCGTATCCGCTACCGGAAACTGGACAGCAACGAGGGCATTGCGGGCAACACCAATCAGGGTTTTGCCCTTGCCACCGGTGACTATATCGCCCTGCTGGACCATGACGACATTTTGCACCCCTGCGCACTGTGGTATGTGGCGGAAGCCATTGCAAAGCAAGGCGCGGACTTTGTGTACACCGACGAAGTGACCTTTGAAGGGGACATCGACCATCTGACGGTCTACCACTTCAAGCCGGATTATATGCTGGATAACCTGCGCTCCAACAACTATATCTGCCACCTGAGCGTGTTCAGCGCGGCGCTGCTGGCAAAGGTGGGCGGCGACGAGCGGGCAGAGTTCAACGGCAGTCAGGATTACGACCTCTACCTGCGCCTGACCGAGCAGGCGGAAAAGATCGTGCATATCCCGCACCTGCTGTACTACTGGCGTTCCAGCCCTGCCAGCGTGGCCAGCAATATCTCTGCCAAGACCTACTGTCTGGAAGCGGCCATGAAGGCGCTGCGTGCCCACTACGACCGCATGGGCGTGCCGGTGGACGCGGTGACCATGGTGCCCAACACCCCGGGCTTCTACAAGACCGATTACACCATCACAAAGCCCGGGCGGGTCAGCGTGCTGATCCCCAGCTGCGACCATTCGGGCGATTTACGGGTGTGCGTGGAGTCCATCTACCGCAAGACCACCTACCCGGATTTTGAAGTCATCATCATTGAGAACAACAGCAAGGAGCCTGCCACCTTCCGCTGCTACGAGCAGCTGCAAAAGGAGCACCCGGACACCCTGCATGTGCTCACATGGCAGGGCACCGGCTTCAATTACAGCGCCCTGAACAACTTTGGCGCACGGGCTGCCACCGGCGAGTATCTGCTGCTGCTCAACAACGATACCGAGGTCATCTCTCCCCGCTGGATGGAGGAGATGGTCATGTATGCCCAGCAGGACCGCGTGGGCTGCGTGGGCGCAAAGCTGCTCTACCCGGACAACACCATCCAGCACGCGGGCATCGGCTTCGGCTTCCTGACGCTGGCGGCGCATATGCACAAGAACTTCCCTGTGGGGCACCCCGGCTATATGGGACGGCTGGTCTATGCGCAGGATGTGTACGCAGTGACCGCCGCCTGCCTGATGGTGCGCAAGGACGTATACGAGCAGGTGAACGGGCTGGACGAGAGCTTTGCCGTGGCCTTCAACGACGTGGACTTCTGCGTGCGTGTGCGGGAGGCGGGCTACACCAACGTGTTCACCCCCTTTGCCCAGCTGTACCACTACGAGAGCAAGAGCCGCGGGCTGGACGAAAGCCCTGCCAAGCGCAAGCGCTTTGCCTCTGAGGTGGAGCGGTTCCAGAAGCGGTGGGCAAAGCAGCTGGCTGTGGGCGACCCCTGCATGAACCCCAACTTTGACCTGATGAAGGAGGACTTCAGCTTTGACATCAAGCCGCTGGAGTGAGCCTTCCGCCAACGATAAAACGAAAGGGGGAACGCAGATGGAGCTTTCGGCCTGTATCGTGGTGTATAACGGCGCCGGGGAGGCCATCAGGGCCGCGCAGACCGTGCTGGACTGCACCCGCCGCTACCCGCTCACCTTATATCTGGTGGATAACGCCAGCCCGGACGGCAGCGGCCAGCAGCTGACCGCCGCTGCCAAGGACGGCACTCTGCGCACCGTCCCCGGGCAGACGGTGCAGGTGCTCTGTCGGCTGGAAAACGGCGGCTTCGGCACCGGGCACAACACAGTGCTCTCGCTGCTGCACAGCCGGGTGCACTTTATCCTGAATCCGGATATCCAGCTGACCGCGGACACCCTGAGCGACCTTGCGGACTGGATGGCGGCGCACCCCGGCGTGGTGATGACCCGCCCGGGGCTGACCTTCCCGGACGGCAAGCCCCAGCAGCTGCCGCTGCGCCGGTGCAACGTGCGCGCCATGGTCTACCGCCAGCTGCCCTGTCTGCGCTTCTGGGCAAAGTACAACGACCGTTACCTGATGGCAGACAAAGACCTGACAAAGCCCACCGAGATCGAGTTCTGCACCGGCAGCTTTTCGGCGGTGGACACTGCAGCCTTCAAGGCCGTGGGCGGCTTTGACGAGGGCTACTTCATGTATGTGGAGGACGCCGACCTGACCCAGAAGATGCGCACCCGGGGCAAGGCCTATCTGGTGCCCCAGTATACCGCCATCCACGCATGGCACCGTGCGGCGCACCGCAGCCTGAAGCCCTTTTTGTGGCAGCTGCGCAGCCTGCTGCGCTACTTTTCCAAGTGGGGCTTTGCGTGGTGAGCGGAGAAGAAAAAATATTGTTTTTGATTCGCAGAAAGCGGTGTGCCGTCGGCACACCGCTTTCTGTCTTTTCCGCCTCTTGCATTTTGCGTGCTTTCATAGTAAAATAAAGTGTACTGCCATCGTCTTTTGCAAAAATGCGGCCATGGCAGACCCAAAATCGTTTACAGCGGACGCAGCTCCGCTTTGAATTAAGCTGCACATCTTTTTATAAGAAAAAAGGAGTGCACAAGTATGAAAGGCATTATTCTCGCCGGCGGTGCCGGCACACGGCTCTATCCCTTGACCATGGTCACCAGCAAGCAGCTGCTGCCGGTCTACGACAAGCCCATGATCTACTATCCGCTGTCCACCCTTATGCTGGCGGGCATTCAGGATATCCTGATCATCTCTACCCCTACCGATACGCCCCGCTTTGAGGCGCTGCTGGGCGATGGCAGCCAGTACGGCATCCATCTGCAGTATAAGGTGCAGCCCTCTCCGGATGGTCTGGCACAGGCCTTTATTCTGGGCGAAGAGTTCATTGGCGACGACTGCTGCGCCATGATCCTGGGCGATAACATTTTCTACGGCAACGGCTTCTCCAAGCTGCTCAAGAGCGCCGTGGCCAACGCAGAGAACAAGGGCCGCTGCACCGTGTTCGGCTACTATGTGCAGGACCCCGAGCGCTTTGGCATCGTGGAGTTCGACAAGGACGGCAAGGTGCTCAGCGTGGAGGAAAAGCCCCAGCATCCCAAGTCCAACTACGCCATCACCGGCCTGTACTTCTACAACAAGGAAGTGGTGCAGATGGCAAAGCAGGTAAAGCCCTCTGCCCGCGGCGAGCTGGAGATCACCTCCCTGAACGATATGTACCTGAAGCAGGACGAGCTGGATGTGCAGCTGCTGGGCCGCGGCTTTGCATGGCTGGACACCGGCACGATGGAAAGCCTTGTGGAGGCTGCCGACTTTGTGCACATGATCGAGAAGCGTCAGGGCATCAAGATCAGCGCACCGGAGGAGATCGCCTTCAAGTACGGCTGGATCGACCGCGACACCTTGCTGGAAAGCGCCGAGCGCTACGGCAAGAGCCCCTACGGCCAGCATCTGAAGAACGTGGCCGACGGCAAGCTGCGCTACTAAGCATAAGGAAAGGCACATTGGTATGAAAATCATTGTCACAGGCTGCAAGGGGCAGCTGGGCACAGAGCTGCTCAAGCAGCTGCAGGAGGGCCGCAGCGAGCTGGGCCCCATCCCCGAAAAGCTGCTCAACGCTACGGTGATCCCGGTGGATCTGCCGGAGCTGGATATCTCCAACTACAGGATGGTGGACGAGTTCGTGCGGCGCAACCGCCCGGATATCATCATCAACTGCGCCGCCTACACCAACGTGGACGGCTGCGAGGTGCACCACGACGATGCCTTTAAGGCAAACGCCCTCGGCCCCCGCAATCTGGCACAGGCTGCCGAAAAGACCGGCGCACGGCTGGTGCACGTTTCCACCGACTATGTGTTCTCCGGCCGGGAGAACGGCGGCATCCCGCAGGATGAAGCCACCCTGCCCGGGCCCATCAGCGCCTACGGCTCCACCAAGCTCATGGGCGAAAAGTATGTGGAGCGGTTCTGCCACCGCCACTTCATCGTGCGCACCGCGTGGCTGTACAGCTACTACGGCAAAAACTTTGTCAAGACCATCGTGAACGCGGGCAAAAAGTTCGGCAAGCTGGAAGTGGTCAACGACCAGTGCGGCAACCCCACCAACGCTGCCGACCTTGCCCACGAGATCTTGCAGCTGTGCGTGACCCACGAGTACGGCCTGTACCACTGCACCGGTGAAGGCATCTGCTCCTGGTACGATTTTGCTGCCGAGATCATCCGCCTTTCCGGTGTGGACGCTACCGTTGCCCCCTGCACCAGCGAGGAGTACAAGGCAAAGCACCCGGACAGCGCCGACCGCCCCAAGTGGAGCGCACTGGACAACCGGATGCTGCGCTGCACCGTGGGCAACGATGTCCGCGACTGGAAGGACGCGCTGGCCTGCTTCTTCGCCCACTGGGACGGCGAAAACGGCATGAAGGGCTGAGAAAAAACTGAAAATCCCCCCTGCGGAAGAACTGAGGATGTATCATGTTTGATGCGATTTTTGGCAGATCTGTCAAGATATTAAAGATCCTTGCAAAGGTGCAGTGTGTGCTGGCCTTTGTGCTTGCATCCATGCTGTGCGGCGCGGTCCATGAAATGCTGAAGCCCATCAGCCAGTTTTCAGCCATCGTGCTGGGGCTGGTGGTCGCCGTGGTGTTCTGGGTCTTGCAGATGTTCCTTGCATGGGCGCTGTACGCCTTCGCGGAGCTGGTGGAGTACACCAAAGAGACCCACAAGGAGCTCAGCAACATGAGCGAGGGTCTGGCACGATACACCCAAGCCACCTATGAGGAGCTTCACAGCATGAACAAAGGGCTGGAAGCATACACCAAGGCCATGGGCAAGACCATGAACAGCATGAACAAGAACCTCTACCTTGTGGCAAAGCACTGCTGCGCCGAGGAGGAACGCGCCCGCGCCGCAGCCCGCCCGCAGTCCGGGAACAACAACAAATAAATAAAGAGGGATACTGACCTATGAAAACCTATCTGATCACCGGCTGTGCCGGTTTTATCGGTTCCAACTTTGTGCACTATATGCTCAAAAAATACCCGGAGATCCTGCTGGTCAATCTGGATAAGCTGACCTACGCGGGCAATCTGGAAAACCTGAAGGACGTGGAGGGCGACCCCCGCCATGTGTTCGTGCAGGGCGACATCTGCGACAAGGAGCTGGTGGAGAGCCTGTTTGCAAAGTACGATTTTGACTACGTCATCAACTTTGCCGCCGAGAGCCATGTGGACCGCTCCATCAAGAACCCCGAGATCTTTGTGCAGAGCAACGTGATGGGCACCGTCAACCTGCTGCAGCGCGCCAAGGAGGCATGGTACGACGCCGATGCCAAGACTTGGAAAGAGGGCAAGAAGTACCTGCAGGTGTCCACCGATGAGGTGTACGGCGCTCTGGGCGCAGACGGCTTCTTTATGGAGACCACGCCCCTGTGCCCCCACAGCCCCTACTCCTCCTCCAAGGCCAGCGCCGATATGTTCGTCATGGCCTTCCACGACACCTACGGCATGCCGGTGAACATTACCCGCTGCTCCAACAACTACGGCCCCTACCAGTTCCCGGAGAAGCTGATCCCCCTGATGATCAACAACGTCAAGCACCACAAGCAGCTGCCCGTCTACGGCGACGGTATGCAGATCCGCGACTGGCTGTATGTGGAGGATCACTGCAAGGCCATTGATATGGTGGCAAACGGCGGCAAGGTCGGCGAGGTGTACAACGTGGGCGGCCACAACGAGCGCCCCAACATCTTCATCGTCAAGACCATCATCAACCAGCTGCACGACCGTCTGCAGGACGAGGGCATCAGCGAGGAGCTGATCAAGCACGTCGCCGACCGTCTGGGTCATGACCGCCGCTACGGCATCGACCCCACCAAGATCAAGAACGATCTGGGCTGGTACCCCGAAACTCCCTTTGAGAAGGGCATCGTGCTGACCATCGACTGGTACCTGAACCATCAGGAGTGGATGGACCACGTCACCAGCGGCGACTACCAGAACTACTATCAGGATATGTACAAGAATAAGTAACAGCCTGTAAATTTAAACTCCCTCTGCATCTCACGGTGCAGGGGGAGTTTTTTTGCTGTCATTCCCGTTACGACCCCTCCCGTGAAAATGGAATAGCGGAGCGTCCGCAGACGCTCCGCTATTCCGAAATTATAAATATTCTTTCCGCTATTTATGCGCAGAGCAACGCGGCGCGCATTCTAAATCGTCCCGCCTTGGGTGGTCTCCACCACAAAATCCGCGCTTTCGGCTATGCTGTACTGCGCAAAATACCCCTCTTCCAGCGGAATCCACCGGGCGGCAAAATCCGCGTAGCGTGCGCCCTCCCGCGCCTGTAAGCGCCGGGTCTGCTCGGCCTTGGTGCAGGTCACGAACACCCGCAGCGTCTCGTAGGGGCGCAGCAGCGGGTGGTGGCTGTAACTGCCCTCTAAGATCACCAGCGGCTGCGCGGGCAGCTGTGCCGGGGGCAGATAAGCCCCCTCCCGGCAGCTGTACGCCCGGTAGGCTACGGGCTGCCCCGCGTAGGCCGGGCGCAGGGCTTCGTCCCGCAGACGGGTAAGGTCCATGTTGGCGCAGGGGGTGTGTGCCCAGTCCGGGCTGCGCCGGGCGGGCGGCAGGTAGAAATCATCCGTGCGCAGCAGGGTGCAGCCGGGCAGCTGCGCCGCCAGTGCGTTGGCAAGGGTGGTCTTGCCGCTGCCGCAGCGGCCGTCCAGCGCCAGCACCAGCGGGCGGGTGGGCTTTTGCGCCAGCGCGGCGCTAACCAGCGCAGACAGGGTGGACGCGGTGATGGGTGTGGGCATGGGTTTGGCCTCCTTGCAGGGGTGCGCCCCAAGGGGCAGACCCGATAATACCCCGATTATATCATAACCGCCGCCGGAAGGGTAGCGCGAGTGTGGTTTGCCATAAATAACTTTTTTGCCGGAAGGGCTTGACACGCCCCGCTGCGTTGTGGTACACTACTGGCGTTAGAAACAACTAACCATGTGAGACCCCACCGGCAGTACCCGCAGACCGGGTGTGCTGCTTCTTTTTTTGGGGTGGCGGTTAGCTGTGTCTTACTTATAACCGCCCGGCATCCGGGGCACACTGACCCCGACACCGCCGCCAAAGGAGAACCGCCATGGAGCGTGATTTTGAGACCGTAATGATCGAACAATGTGCCCCGGTACTGGCGGGGCTGAAACCTGCGGGGCTGTTCCGCTACGAAACGCGAAACCGTGCCGACCTTGCCCGGCGGGTGGCGGGCTGGAACGCCCAGCTGAACCCCAAGGGCCTGCAGGTGCGGGTGCTGCGGGGGTGCATTGCCACCCGGCAGTATCTGGTGTACGTCTACCGCGCCGCCAAGCTGCAAACGGTGTTGGCAGATGCCGCTGTGCGCGGCTTTTTAGCCCGGGAGGGCTACCGTCTGCCGGAGGATGCAGCAGACTGCAACGCGCTGCTCGACCAGCTCAGCCTGCGGCTGTGCTGCGCGGCGGAGGCGGCGGATTTCCCCCACGAGATCGGGGTATTTCTGGGCTATCCGCTGGAGGATGTGGTGGGCTTTATCCGCCACCGGGGCAAGTGCTTTACCTGCTGCGGGTGCTGGAAGTCCTACGGCGACCCCGCCGCCGCCCAGCAGCACTTTGACCAGCTGGCCAAGTGCACGGCGGTGTACCTGCGGCTGTTCCACAGCGGCACGCCCATTTTAAAGCTGGCAGTTGCCGCCTGAAAAATTGATATTCTCTTTTCAAATACTCTCTTTTATCCTGGCAACTCTCCTATGCTTCCGACACAGGAGAGAGCAATCCTCCTTTTTACACATGACCGCCCGGTGCAGCTTTGATCCCTGTGCCGGGCGGTCGTGTGTTTGGGGGAATGCACTCCCGCACGGGGTGGGACGATTTTGAATGCGCTCCGCGTTGCTCTGCGCATAAATAGCGGAAAGATTATTTTTATTTCGCAATTCTGGAAAATCTGCGGATTTTCCAGAATTGCCTTTTCACGGGAGGGGTCATTCTCCGTCACCCTGCCCTATAAAATGGCAAAACGACCCCCTGAAAATGTAAACATTGGCTAACTTTAACTCAAGAAATAGAGTTAGTCATTGATGATTTTGATAAAAATGCAGGGCGATACCGGCATAAAATTTGTTTGTTCATATAAACTAACTATGGGATATGAAAAATCTATTGACAAGCTTGGTTAGCAGCAGTAAACTATCTACGCTGATAGTTACGGCTGACTAACCACCGCAGCATCACATCATTTTTATGGAAGGGGAGCACAGCGATGATGCCTTTGACGATGACAAAAGCAGGCGAGACCGTCACCATCCGCAGGATCAGCGGCAAGGACGAGGTGCGGCTGCATCTGGCCGAGCTGGGGTTCGTGGTTGGCAGCGAAGTGACCGTGGTCAACGAGATCGCGGGCAACCTGATCGTGCAGGTCAAGCAGAGCCGTCTGGCACTGGATAAGACCATGGCAAGCCGCATCATGGTGGACTGAGGCAGCGCCTTCCCGGTGCTGCATGAGATACTGCAAGGGAGGAACGAGTACGATGAAAACACTGAAAGACGTAAAGGTGGGCGAGACCGCCACCGTGGCACGGCTGCACGGCGAAGGCCCGGTGAAGCGCCGCATCATGGATATGGGCATCACCAAGGGGGTGCAGATCTATGTGCGCAAGGTGGCGCCGCTGGGCGACCCCATGGAGCTGACCGTGCGCAACTACGAGCTGAGCGTGCGCAAGGCCGACGCTGAGATGATCGAAGTGGTCTGATACGACCAAAAGGGAGGAAAGGTATCCGCAATGAGCATTAAAATTGCACTGGCCGGCAACCCGAACTGCGGCAAAACGACCCTGTTCAATAACCTGACCGGCTCCAACCAGTACGTGGGCAACTGGCCCGGCGTGACCGTGGAAAAAAAGGAAGGCAAGCTGAAGGGCGACAAGGATGTTGTCATTCAGGATCTGCCCGGCATCTACTCGCTGTCTCCCTACACGCTGGAAGAGGTGGTCTCCCGTACTTACCTTGTAAAGGAGAAGCCCGACGCCATCCTGAACATCATCGACGGCACCAACATCGAGCGCAACCTGTACCTGACCACCCAGCTGATCGAGCTGGGCATCCCGGTGGTCATGGCTGTGAACATGATCGATCTGGTGCGCAAGAACGGCGACACCATCGACCTGAAGAAGCTGAGTGCAGAGCTGGGCTGTCAGGCAGTGGAGATCAGCGCACTGAAGGGCGAGGGCACCGAGGCCGCCGCAAAGGCTGCGGTCGCCGCTGCCAAGGCCGCCAAGACCGGCGAGCTGCCCCATGTGTTCACCGGCAGTGTGGAGCACGCCATTGCCCACATTGAGGAGAGCATTCAGGGCAAGGTGGATGACCGTTTCCTGCGCTGGTACGCCGTCAAGCTGTTCGAGCGGGATGAGAAGGTGCAGGCAGAGCTGGGGCTCGACAAGGCACTGGTGGATCACATCGACGAGCACATTCAGGACTGCGAAAAAGAGATGGACGATGACGCCGAGAGCATCATCACCAACCAGCGCTATGCCTACATCAACACCGTGGTGGGCAAGGCTGTCAAGAAGAAGGCCCGCGTGGAGCACCTGACCGTTTCCGATAAGATCGACCGGATCGTTACCAACCGTGTGCTGGCACTGCCCATCTTTGCAGTGGTGATGTACCTGATGTACTCCCTGTCCATGGGCACCTCCATCGCGGACGGCGGCTGGGCCATCGGCACCTTTGCCACCGACTGGACCAACGATGTGCTGTTTGGCGAGATCGTGCCGAACGCGCTGGGAGGCTTTTTGGAGAGCATCGGCGTGGCGGGCTGGCTGTACGGCCTGATCATGGACGGCATCGTGGCAGGCGTGGGCGCAGTGCTGGGCTTTGTGCCCCAGATGCTGGTGCTGTTCTTCCTGCTGTCCATTCTGGAGGACGTGGGCTATATGTCCCGCGTGGCCTTTATCATGGACCGCATCTTCCGCAAGTTCGGCCTTTCCGGCAAGAGCTTTATCCCGGTGCTGGTGGGCACCGGCTGCGGCGTGCCGGGCGTTATGGCAAGCCGTACCATCGAGAACGAGCGTGACCGCCGCATGACCATCATGACCACCTGCTTCATCCCCTGCGGCGCAAAGATGCCCATCATCGGCCTGATCGCCGGTGCACTGTTTGGCGGCTCCTCGCTGGTGGCAGTGTCTGCCTACTTCATCGGCATGGCAGCCATCATCTGCTCCGGCATCATGCTGAAAAAGACCAAGGCCTTTGCGGGCGACCCCGCCCCCTTCGTCATGGAGCTGCCCGCCTACCATGTGCCCGCATGGGGCAACGTGCTGCGGGCAACCTGGGAGCGCGGCTGGTCCTTCATCAAGCGCGCAGGCACTGTGATTTTGCTCGCCACCGTCATCCTGTGGTTTGCACAGGGCTTCGGCTTTGAGAACGGTGCCTTCGGTATGGTCGAGGATCAGGACAACTCCGTGCTGGCTGCTATCGCCACCAAGGTCGCATGGATCTTTGCACCTCTGGGCTTCGGCAACTGGAAGGCCACTGTGGCAAGCGTTACCGGCCTGATCGCCAAGGAGAACGTGGTTGGCACCCTCGGTGTGCTGTACCACTTCGGCGGCGAGCTTTCCGAGAACGGCGACGAGATCTGGGCAGCGGTCGCGCAGGACTACACCGCCCTGTCCGCTTACGCCTTCATGATCTTCAACCTGCTGTGCGCCCCCTGCTTTGCTGCGATGGGTGCCATCAAGCGCGAGATGAACAACGGCAAGTGGACGGCCTTTGCCATCGGCTATATGTGCGCACTGGCTTACTGCGCTGCACTGGTGGTGTATCAGCTGGGCGGCCTTATCACCGGCGAGGTGCACTTTGGCCTGTTCACCGTGGTGGCTGTTGTGGTGCTGGCAGCGTTCATCTACCTGATGGTGCGCCCCAACAAGTACGCCGACAACAACGAAGTAAAGCTGGATACTTCCCGTATCTGATAAAAACGAAAGGGTGTATGCTGTATGATGGAATTTATTGCAACAAACTTTAATCTGCCCACCATCATCGTGGCAGCGCTGGTGTTCGGCGCGCTGGGCTGGGTCGTATGGCACACCCACAAGCACGGCGGCGGCTGCAGCTGCGGCGGCGATTGCAGCCACTGCAAGGGCTGCCACTGAGCACTGAACGGAACACTGAACCGCAAGGAGCGCGGGCTGAAACTCTCGGCTCGCGCTCCTTTTTTAAGTGAAATAAAGTTAGCTTATGATAACACCGGGCAGACCCCGGCACGTAAAAAGGAGAGTGACCGGTATGCAGCTGACCGCAGCGCATCTGCGCTATCTGCTGGCCATCTACGAGGTAAGCCGCACCCATCTGGACATCAGCTCCCGCAGCATTGCGGAAAAGCTGGGGGTGACAAAACCCTCGGTGGTGCGCATTCTGAACCTGCTCATGGAGCAGGGCATGATCGTAAAGGAGTACTACGGTAAAATTTACCTGACCGACCGCGGCATCTGGGTGGCAAAGCGGGTGCAGCAGGAGCTGGACGCCATTCTGGCGCACTTCCCGCCGGTGAGCGGGGAGCTGACGGACGAGGAGCAGTGGAACGCCGCCCTTGCCATGACGAGCGCTTTGCCCCAGCGCCTTTTTACCGCCGACTATGAGCGGATGGTGGAAGAGGGCTGAACCCTCTCCGTCTTTGCTTCGCAAATCCACCTCCCCCGAAAGGGGGAGGTTTTGCTCTACTTACCGGAAGGTGCCGAAAAGTTTCCCGCCGCCGCTGAAGCCTTCACCCGCCGGGGGAAGGTGGCGTGCAGCGACGGATGAGGGGCAGCACCCATTAGCCT
>ENA-OQCL01000697-OQCL01000697.1-human-gut-metagenome-genome-assembly--contig:-NODE-697-length-14800-cov-4.110202_pt1 | contig 14800 bp, 14 predicted proteins | sample MGYA00242502_ERZ504586 | MGnify/ENA primary metagenome ERZ504586 (study PRJEB26092, sample SAMD00036316) | human gut metagenome | host: Homo sapiens | study: EMG produced TPA metagenomics assembly of... | reverse complement strand
GGGAAGAATCGGTCTATGATAAGGCTGGCCTCATCAATGTCGTGACCGATGTCCCTGTGGCTATCTTTCACTATGATGGGAAACAGGTCGTCGTGCTGTCAGCCAATCAGGCTTTCCGCCAGATTATTCGCCAAGCTTTGCCAGCCTATAATGGGAAAGACCTGCCCTTGCGGATTGAGAACCTTTCTTTCCGCCAGCGGTTGCAGCCTTGCTTGGATGAACTCATTGCATCCGGTCAGGAACAGGTCGTGACCTATATCGAAGAAGATCACTATTTGCAGCTTCATCTGGGGCTGATCGGCGGGACCCAGGGCCGTTATCTGTGCCGAGCCTGGATTTATAACATTGCTGATGCCAGAGAAGATAAGGAAGCCCATCGTATTGATTATTTACTGCGCAACATCCTCCAACTCTATAAGGGATTATATTATCTGAACCCCCAGGACGATACCTTTGAAGTCATCAAGACGGTAATGCCCAACTGGGCCCAAGGGCAGGCACAGAAGGGAATCCTACGCCTGCTGACCGATTATACGACCCGCTTCGTCCATGATGACGACAGGAAACGGTTTTTAGCGTTCCTCGATTTCGACAATGTACGCCGCCAGGCCGGCAAGTCGCAGACGAATAGCACGGGCAGTGTCTTCCGCATCAAGCAAGCTGACGGCAGCTATCGCTGGACCGTCTATTTAGCTATGCTCCTGCGCAACGGCGGCCGGCAAGGGGTTCTACTGTGCTGCCGCGATGATATATGGGAAACGGCACGGGACCGCAAGAGCTTACTGCCGATACTGGCTACCTCTTTGGGCCTCCATGAACTGGAACCGGTCCGGCAGCCTTATTTCCGTATCCTGCGGGAACTGTGTCAGGCCATGATTCGTTATTCGGATATCAAATTCTTCTGGAAAGACCGAAAACGGCGTTTTGCTGGCGTTAGTCAGGCTTTCCTTGATTATTACGGCTTAAAAGATGAAAAAAGCCTCATCGGGAAAACCGATGAGGATATTGGCTGGCATATCCAGGGGAAAAAGTATGAAGAGGCCGAATGGGCTGTCCTTGAAAAAGGCGAGGTCACGCACTGTGTTGTCGGAGAATGTCTCGTCCAAGGCCGACCGCATCGAATTGCCGCTACCAAATTTCCTATCTATCGCGGGAGACGTATTATCGGATTGCTGGGGTATTTTGAAGATTTAGAGTATGCCGATGCCCGTCAGGCGCGGCTCCGGCAGAGAAGTTTTGTCGACGACGTGACGGGACTGCTCAATTTCCGGGGACTCTTGCAGGCGGCAGATGAGTACGGCGAGAAATATCGGCGCTATGGTCGGGATTATACGTGTGTACTCCTCGAAGTGCCTGCATATGAAGCGCTTTTTCAGGAGTATGGCGATGAAGTGGGACAGAAGTTGCTGCAGGCCATTACACAGCAGCTGATGGCCTTCCATACTTTAAATGAAACGTTGGCCCATTTGAGCGGTAGCCGTTTTTGTTGCATTATCCCGAAGACCATCGATGACGATTTCCGGAATAAAATGCTGAGTCTCGTCGATGCCATCCATGGCATTACGAATATTGGCGACTACAGCTGTACTCTTTATTTACAATACGCCGTGGCTCAAGGGTCGGAGGGCCAGGATTTCGATGAGGTCATGATGCTTTTGCGGAAACGCTTGAATGAAGTGAATGAACAGCAGTATGGACAAGCTATCTATATCGGCGACCACCTGGTCTTCGATAAGGAAAAATTTGATAAGCTCGATGAAGAAGTATCCATTATCGCTCCGGATACGTATGAACTGGTCTATGTTAATGAATACATGCAGAAGAGCTATGGCCTTTCCAATACCTATAGCTGGGTCGGTGAAAAGTGCTATAAGATCCTGGCCGGCCTCGATGCGCCTTGCCAGGACTGCATCAATGGCCAGCTGCGCCGCGACTGTTTTTATACGACGACGCGTCATAATCGCAAGACCGGGCAGAACTTGCTCATGCGGGCGACGCTCATTCCCTGGCAAGGGAAGAATTACCGCTTTTCCATGGCTGTAAATATCGATCCGTATATCAGCCATGATTTGGCTGAAAATAATGTCATTTTCCGCGAAGCCATGGCTAACGAGGTCATTGCCATCGGCATGCGGGAAGCCAATCCGGATGTAGGTTTGCAGAAGATGTTGGAAAAAATCGGTCACAGCCTGCAGGCTGAACGGGTTTTGGTTTTTGAAGAACAGGGAAATCAGGTCAGTGCCACCTATGAATGGCACCAGGAAAACTTGCAGCCCGCCGCTCATACGGTCCAGCACATTCCCATTAATTCCCTGCGGCCTCTCTATGATACGTTCGATGCGAAACAGATGGCCATTATTGAAGATGCACCGGAATTCATACGGAAGCATCCTGACTTCCATCCTTATATCCCTGGCGTCCGCCGTCTCGTATCGGGTCACCTGACCCAGTCAGGCAAGTCCTTGGGCTTTACGGAAGTCATTAATCCGTCGGCGCTGGCCTTTAAATCAGCAGGTCTCCTGTTGTCGACGCTGACCTTGTTCTTGGCCATCATGTTGCGCAACCGCGATATTTTCCGTTCCCTCGAGAGCATCAGCACGACAGACCAGCTGACCGGCGTCGGTAATCGCCGGGGCTTTGCGGAATATCGCCAGACGTTACCTGACGGGATTTCCCTGGCCTTCATCTTCGGCGATCTCAATGGCCTCAAGCAGATCAATGATACTCAAGGCCATGAAGTCGGCGACCAGCTCATCCGCCAAGCTGCTCAAATCATGAAGAACCTGACTGGTGACATCGCCGTATTTCGCATGGGTGGCGACGAATTCATTATCGTCGCTAAGGATGCCGATGAAGCGCAGGCCCAGCGGCTCGTCAACGATCTGCGTGCCCGCTACCGTTCCAGTGGTATCAGTATGGCTTTAGGCTATATCGTGTGCCAGACGCCTATCGCCAACATTGACGACGTATTATCTCAGGTAGACAAGAAAATGTATGCCGATAAAGAACGGATTTACGGCCGGCGTCATCCCTGAGTGCCTTTGAGGCCCAAGGCCAGCAGCGGTCGTGCCAGAGCGGCAGCGCAGAGGCTCTTGACGATATCCAAGGGAATGAACGGGATGACGCCGCTCATAATGGCTGCTTCCCAGGGCATGCCCGTGATGCCTTTGAGCTGCAAGACGCCGCCGAGGTAGATGACGGGGATGCCGATGGCGACGGCTGCCAGGGAATAACGCTTGAAGCTGTATTCCTGCCCCTTGACCCAGGATATGAGGAAGACCGCAGCGACATAGGCCCAGATATAGCCGCCTGTCGGGCCGAACATCTTGCCCGGACCTGCCGTACCGCCTGTGAAGACGGGGACGCCGATGAGACCGATGCCGATGTAGGCCAGCATGGTGATGGCTGCATCTTTCGGCGGCAGCAGGAAGGCGACCAGGTTGACGACGAGCGTCTGCAAGGCAATGGGCGACTGGGAAAAGGGCAGGGGGATGATTAAATACGCGGAGATACAGTTCATAGCAATCAGTAAGGCGATGCGCGTCAGGCGCATCGTCTTTTCTCTTGAATCAGACATGATAAAAGCGCTCCTTTGCTTACGGATTTCTCCCGTATTATAGCAAAAAAGCGCTTGTGAGGTCAACTTTATATATACTGATAATGGGTTGACAATATGACTTAGAACAGTTTTTTCAGGCACGGTTCGACCTGGACGCCTTCGCGGGGATCGCTGCCAGACTGATAGGTATATTCGATGGCCACGTTCAGGAACTGGACGGCTTTCTTTACGCTGTCGTGCAGGAGCTGGCCCTGGAGCAGGGAGCCCGTCAGGACGCTGGTGAACAAGTCGCCGGTGCCGCAGGTGCTGAAGGGAATACGGTCGACCGTACATTCGTCGAAAGAAGACGTCTGGGCATCGTAGCTGACGACAGTAATCGTGTCGTTGCCCGTGGGGACGCTGGTGATGATGATTTGACGCGGTCCCATGGCGGCCAGCTGCTGGCAGAGTTCGAGCATGGTCTTCATGGACGGGGTACCCGGGTCATAGGGGCGGCCCGTCAACAAGGTCGCTTCGGTGTAATTCGGCGTAATGATAGTCGCTTTGGCAATGAGTTTGCGCATTTCCGTGACGATATCCGGCTTGAAGACGGGATAGAGTTTGCCGTCATCAGCCATGGCCGGGTCGACGACGACGAGCGTATCGTCTTTGGCGAAGCGGGAAATGGCATCGAGGACGATGGCTATCTGGCCGGCGTCGGCGAGGAAACCGCTGTAAATAGCATCATAGGAATAGCCCAGTTTCTGCCATTTATCCATAAATTCCGTCATGTGCGGCGTGAAATCAGAGAAGGTAAAGTCGCCATAGGTCAGGTTATTGCTGAAAATAGCTGTCGGGAACGGGCAGACCTGGAAGCCCATGGCCGAAATGACCGGGATGGCAGCTGTCAGGGAGCAGCGGCCAAAGGAACACATATCGTGAATTGCAAGGACGCGTTTTGTAGCCATAGAGAAAACCTCCTAAAAATAAACTGTACCATCATTTTACCCGATAACATGGGCCATGTAAATAAGACAGATTGCGGCGATTCTGTCCTGCCAGTTCGATTCTCCCGGGGCCGTAAATATGGTATAATTAAATTTATATTATTTGTTGCAATGAATTTGTTGAGATAGGAGACTGGGGTTATGGCGCAAGAAGCGAATGTATTGATGGGGTTGAGTGTCAAAGCGATGATTTTCCACGAAGGGAAGCTGCTGTTGTTGCAGAAGAACGATGCCGAAGGGCTGCATCATTGGGAATTTCCCGGCGGCGGCCTGCGTTTCACGGAAGACTTTGAAGCCGGCCTTCGCCGGGAAGTACGGGAGGAAACGGGCCTTTCTATCACCTTGGAGGCTCCGGCCGGTATCTGGAGCTATCAGAAGAAAGACGGCCAGTTCCTGAACGGCGTCATCTTCACGGCTATGGCCGATACGGATAAAGTGTCCCTGTCCGAAGAACACCTGGCCTATCGCTGGGTCACGCCGGAAGAACTGCCGTCGTACCGCCTGCACGGGTCGCTGCAGCGCTCGCTGAAACAGATGAAACAGTTCTCGTATGAAAAGAGCCACGCCTTGCTGCGCGGTTTCCTTTCGGCTATATGAGGTGCCCTATGGACAGGAAGAAACAGGAACGGGCGCCTTTTGTCGAAGCCCTGGAAGGGTACTGCCAGCAGCACCTGAAGGCCTATCATACGCCGGGACACAAATTGGGACAGGGCATTTCCGCCTATCAGGCCAGCCTCTTTGGCGACGCCTTGCGGCGGGACCTGGGCGTCATGTATGCCCTGGATGACTTATTCCAGCCGGAAGGAGCCCTGAAGGAGGGCATGGACCTGGCAGCTGACCTCTATGGCGCCGGGCGGACTTTCTTTTCCATCAACGGCACGACGGCCTGTATCGAAGCCATGATCCTGGCTGTCTGCGGCGATGGCGATGAAATCCTCATTCCCCGCGAGGCCCATAAGAGCGTCATCAATGGACTGGTCTTGAGCGGCGCCGTCCCGGTCTACCTGGAAAGCCGCTTCGATGTGGTCCGGCAAGTGTCGCTGGGACCGGACCTGGACAGCTTGAAGAAAGCCGTTGCAGCCCATCCCCGGGCGAAAGCCGTCGTCTTCACCTATCCGACCTACGATGGCATCGCCGGCAACCTGAAGGCCCTGGCAGCCTATGCTCATGAACAAGGCCTGTATGTCCTCGTCGACGAAGCTCATGGCGCCCATCTGGGCTTCCACGGGGATTTGCCGGCAGAAGCCCTGGCCTGCGGTGCCGACTGCGTCGCCCAGAGCACCCATAAGATGGCCGGTTCCTTGACCCAGACGTCGATGCTGCACTGCCGCAAGGACTTTCCCCTGACGGACCGCGTCGCCGCGTCGATGGCTGTCGTCCAGTCGACGAGCCCCCATTACTGGTTCCTGGCTTCCCTGGACAGCGCCCGCCAGCAGCTGGCTCTGGAAGGCCCCAGTCTCATCGGCCGGGCCCTCGAACTGGCCCGGTCGGTACGGAGTGCCATCAATGAGATTCCCGGATTGGCCGTTTTTGGCCGCGATATTATCGACGGTCAGGTCGTCGGCGGCTTCGATGAAACGAAGATTACCATTGATTTTTCCGGTATCGGCCTCGACGGTGTGACGGCTGAACGGGCCTTGCGCCAGCAGGGCATCGAAGTGGAACTCGTCGCTGGCAATCACGTCTTGGCCCTGATTACCTTGGGCGATACGGAAGAAACGGCCCAAGCCTTGGTGGAGGCCTGCCGGACAATTTCTGCAGGCCGCAATCTCTGCCAGGCCGTAACGGTCCGGGAACAGGCCCTGCCGGCGCCGCAGGTCGTCATGGCGCCGCGCCAGGCCTGGAACTGCCCCGTAGAAGCCGTGCCTTTCACTGAGGCACGCGGCCGCATCGCTGCGGAAAATGTGACCTTTTATCCGCCAGGCATCCCGGTCCTGACTTTAGGCGAAGAAATTACGGCAGCCTGCCAGGACTATATCCGCCAAAAGATGGCCCATGGCTATAAGCCGAACGGCCCGGCCGATGGGACCTTGGCGACGATCCGCGTCTTGAAGGAGGAGTTCCATGAAAGGTAAATTATTCATCATCGAAGGCGGCGACGGCAGCGGCAAGGCGACGCAGACCCGGCTGCTGACGGAACACTTGCAGTGCGACGGCTATGACGTGAAATCCGTCAGCTATCCCGACTATGACAGCGATTCCAGCGCCCTGGTCAAGATGTACCTGCACGGCGATTTCGGCAGCGATGCCGACGCCGTCAATCCCTATGCGGCGTCGGCCTTTTTTGCCGTCGACCGCTTCGCGTCGTATCAGATGAAGTGGAAGGCTTTTTATGAACAAGGCGGCATCGTCATTGCCGACCGCTATACGACGAGTAATATGCTCTATCAGATGATTAAGATCGACGACCCGGACCAGCGCCGGGCCTATCTGTCCTGGCTGGAAGATTTTGAGTTCCATAAAATGGGCCTGCCTGCCCCGGATAAGGTCTTCCTCCTCGACGTTCCCCTGGCCGTCACGGAACGGCTCATGGCGGACCGGACAGGCAAGACCGGCGGCCAGACCGGTGATATCCACGAAAAGAACGAGGGCTTCCTGGCCAAATGCCATGCCGCCTATGACGAACTGGCTGAACGCTATCACTGGCAGCGCATCGCCTGCACAAAAGACGGGGCCATGCGCACGCCCGAGGCCATCCATCAAGACTTTATACCGATTTCCTATTTACTTTATAAGGGATTTTTTTTTATAATTAATTGTTAAGGTTATTTTTATTTGGCGTAAGGGGGACGACTCATGGACAGGACGCTGTTTGATCCGATTATCGGCCACGGCCGTTTTGAAAGAACAGTTCGCCCGCCTCATCGACGAAGACCGCGTCCCGCACGCCATGATTTTCGCCGGTCCCGCCGGTGTCGGCAAGACGATGATGGCCATAGCCGTTGCGTCGGCCCTGGTCGGCCGCCGGGTCTTTCCCGACCTGGCCAGCCGTGAAGGCGAAGCCGTTGCCGGTGATAAGGACGATGCCTTCTATCTGGCTCCCCTGGGGGCCATGCTGAAAGTAGACCAGTTCCGCCAGCTCCAGGGTGAACTGGCCTTGCAGGGCGAAGCCGGCCATCGCCGGGTCTGTATCATCGACCATGTGGAAACGATGAATACGGAATTTGCCAACCGCATGCTGAAAATCTTGGAAGAGCCGCCGTCGGGAGTCTGCTTCATCTTGATTACAGACCAGCCCGATTTACTGCTGCCGACGATTATTTCCCGCTGTGCCCGCTTCACTTTCGATCCGGTCAGCGACGAGGAGATGCGCCAGGGCCTGCGGCGCCTGAAAGGCGACGGCGGGAATTGGGAAGAAGCCATCCTCTGGGGTGGCGGCATCGTCCGGACCGTCTTGTCCTATCTTGAGGGACAGGGGACGGATAAGGCCCATTTTGCCCTGGACTTCTTGACGATTACGGCGAAACACGCCTGCCCCTATGCCAAATGGCTGGCCGTATCGGCGGCGCTGACGGATACGGAAACGACGGAGATCCTCGGCTGGATCAGCCTTTTTCTCCGCGACATGGCGGTCCTGCGCAGCGGAGCCGGCCGGGACTATATACGTTTAAAAGGATATATCCATGAAATGACAGAATTACTGCCGTATTGGACGGATGACGCCGTCTTTGGCCTGTCCCAGGTCCTCGATGAAGGCCTGGAAGCGGTGTCGCGCCACGTCAACGTCCGCCTCGTCTGGGATTATGTATGCATCCGGGCGATACGGCTCAGAGGAGGATTTTAATGATCGTTGTAGGTGTACGTTTTAAACCTGCCGGAAAGATATACTATTTCGACCCCGCCACTATCGAACTCAAACTGGATGACGGCGTCATCGTCGAAACGGCACGGGGCATGGAATTTGGCCATGTCGTCATTGCGCCGCGCAGTGTCGATTCGTCGGAGGTGGTCCAGCCGCTGAAGCCGATTATCCGCAAGGCGACGGCCAAGGATTTCCGCCAGGTAGAAAAGAATAAGGAACGGGAAAAGAAGGCCTTCGGCATCTGCCTGGCGAAGATTGCCAAGCATAAGCTGCCCATGAAGCTCATCGATGTCGACTATACCTTCGATATGGGCAAGATCATCTTTTTCTTCACGGCTGACGGCCGCATCGACTTCCGCGAACTCGTCCGCGACTTGGCGTCGGTCTTCCGCACGCGCATCGAATTGCGCCAAATCGGCTTGCGCGATGAAGCCAAGATGATCGGCGGCATCGGTTGCTGCGGCCGACCCTTGTGCTGCGCTACCTTCCTGGGCGACTTCAAACCCGTTTCCATCCGTATGGCCAAGGGCCAGGGGATGTCCCTCAATCCGACCAAGATTTCCGGAATCTGCGGCCGCCTCATGTGCTGCCTGCGCTATGAAAACCAGCTGTATACATCGGGGGAATTGAAGTGCTGCAACTGCCAGCAGAAGAACAGCGAACAGCAGAAGCCGCCGGCTGTAGGCAAACGGGTCATGACCGATGAAGGCGTCGGTACGGTCCTGCGGGTCCACATGAAAGACCATACGGTCAAAGTCCAGCTCGAATCGGGACACAATATCAACGTGCCCTGGTCGGACGTAGGGGAAACGGAACATGAACATTGAGTTAGGCCCGCACGAACGGCTGGATGACCTGGTCCTGGACGGCATGAAGGTCATCCAGCGCGATGACCAGTTCTGCTTTTCCCTGGATACGGTCCTCCTGGCCCATTTCGGTGCCGTGCCCACGGCCCGGCCCTGGACCTGGGACGGGCACGGCGGCTATCCCCCTCATCTTGACGGCCCGCGGCGCCAAGAAGCTGACGGCCGAGAATTTAATCCGGTCATGGCCGATATTGCCCGCCGCAACGTGGCCCTCAACGGCCGGGATGACCGCATCACCCTCGTCGAAGGCGATTACCGCCGTATCCGCGATTGGGCGGCGAGCGGTGCCTTTGCCGCTGTCTACGCCAATCCGCCGTACCGCGAAAAGAGCCGCGGCGCCTACAGTGATGTCGACGGCATCCGCCGGGCCTGCCATGAAGAGACGGCGACCCTCGGCGACGTCCTCGATGCCGTGAAGTATGCCCTGAAATATCACGGCCGTTTCCGTATGGTCCATATCACGGAACGCCTGGCCGATATCCTGGAAGCCATGCGCGCCCACGATATCGAACCGAAAGTCCTGCAGATGGTCCATGGCCGGCCTGATAAGAAGGCAAAGCTCTTCCTCATCGAGGGCATCCGCGGCGGCAGTAAGGGGCTGGATGTCCTACCGCCGCTCATCGTCCACAACCCGGACGGAAGCTACAGCGACGCCGTGAATAAGCTGTACGGGAAGCTGTAGGGGCGCCCATGTGGGGCGCCCGCTTGTGGGAATCCCATGTTCATGATTTTGGAGGAGAAACAATGCCAGAAATTTTTCAAAAAGGGACGCTCTATCTTTGCCCGACGCCGATTGGCAATCTCGAGGACATTACGTACCGCACGGTCCGCTGTCTCCGTGAAGCCGACCTCATTGCGGCAGAAGATACGCGTCACACGAAGCAGCTGCTCATGGCGTATGATATCGATACGCCATTGACCAGCTATCATGAACATAATAAGGCAGAAAAAGGGCCGCAGCTCATTGAAAAATTGAAAGACGGCTTGATGATCGCGCTGGTCAGCGATGCCGGTATGCCGGCTATCTGTGACCCTGGCAGCGATATGGTCCGCCTGGCTCTGGAAGCCAATCTGCCTATCGTACCTCTTCCCGGAGCCAATGCCGGTCTGACCGGCCTCATTGCGTCCGGTATGGATACGACGCGCTTTACCTTCGTCGGCTTCCTGCCGAAGACCCAGAAACACCGCCTGCCCGTCCTGGAATCGGTGAAATCGTACGAGGGTACGCTCATCTTTTATGAAGCGCCTCACCGCATCCAGCAGGTCCTCGGCGAAATGATCGAAGTCCTGGGCGACCGCCGGGCCGTCCTCTGCCGGGAACTGACCAAGCGGTACGAGCAGTACCTGCGCGGCAGTCTCAGCCAGCTGCGGGCCGACCTGGCCGCACAAGGGACCCGCGGTGAATTTGTCATCCTCGTCGAAGGGGCAGCGGCAGCTGTGGAAATGGCTGCTTCCGGCGACGTCGATTACGCGTCCCTGGTCCGGGAACTGATGGAACAGGGCGTCGATAAAAAAGAGGCTATCCGGACTGTCGCCAGACGGTGCGGCGTGCCCAAACGTAGTGTATACCAGGCTGCGCTTAGTTTATAACACCCGGCTCATTTGCCGGTATAGGAGGAAAATCCCATGTCTGAAAAAGAAAGTATTACATTACAACACCTATTTACTATCCAAGTGCCAAACTTCACATCGGGCACACGTACTGCACGACCATTGCCGACTCGCTGGCACGGTTCCACCGCCTGCGCGGCGACGACGTCTTTTTCCTGACCGGCTCTGATGAACACGGCCAGAAAATCCAGCGTGCAGCCGAAGCAAAAGGCGTAAAACCGATTGAATACGTCGACGAAATCGTCGCCCTCTTCCAGCAGCTCTGGAAAAAACTTAATATCTCCAATGATGACTTCATCCGCACGACGGAAAAACGCCATGAAAAAGTCGTCCAGGCTTTGATGCAGAAATCCTACGACAACGGCGATATCTACAAAGGCGAATACAAGGGCTGGTACTGTACGCCGTGCGAAACGTTCTGGCCGGAGAACAAGCTGCCTGAAGGCAAACACGTCTGCCCGGACTGCGGCCGTCCTCTGGAACTCGTTTCCGAAGAAGCCTATTTCCTGAAAATGAATAAATACGCCGACCGCTGGCTGAAATTCATCGACGAAAACCCGGACTTCATCCAACCGGAATCGCGGCGCAATGAAATGATTTCCTTCGTCAAGAGCGGCCTGGAAGACCTCTGCGTATCCCGTACGTCCTTCGATTGGGGCATCAAAGTTCCCTGGGACCCGAAACACGTCGTCTACGTCTGGTTCGACGCCCTGGTCAACTACGTCACGGCCGCCGGCTATCTCGATGACCCGGAAAAATTCAAGAAATTCTGGCCGGCTGACCTGCACCTGGTCGGCAAGGAAATCGTCCGCTTCCACAGCATCATCTGGCCGATCATGCTCATGAGCTGCGGCCTGCCTTTGCCGAAGAAAGTCTTCGGTCACGGCTGGCTCATCGTCGACGGTACCAAGATGAGTAAGTCCCTGGGCAATGTCGTCGACCCGATTCCCCTCATCGACCGCTATGGTGCCGATGCCCTCCGTTACTACCTGCTGAAGGAAATCCGTCTCGGCCAGGATGGCAACTTCTCGTTGCCGTCGTTCATCAATCGCATCAATTCTGACCTGGCCAACGACTTGGGCAACCTCTTGCAGCGCACCCTGGCTATGGTCGAAAAATACGAAGGCGGCGTCGCTGCCGGTCCGACCGTGAAAGAACCCGTCGATGACGACTTGGCAGCGTGTGCTGTGGAAACGGCCAAACGCTTTGAAACGTACATGGACGACATGAAGATCAACGACGCCATCAACGACGTCTGGGCCCTCATCCGCCGCAGCAACAAATACATCGACGAAACGACGCCGTGGGTCCTGGCCAAAGACGAAGCCAAAGCCCAGCGCCTGCAGACGGTCCTGTACAACCTCCTGGAAGCCCAGCGCATCATCGCTACCCTGGTCAGCCCCTTCATCCCGGTCAGCGCCGCTGAAATGTGGAAACAGCTCGGCTTAGGGGACTTTGCCGAAGCCAACCTCGCGTCTGCCCAGGAATGGGGACGCTATCCGGCAGATACGAAAGTCTGCAAAGGCCATGCCCTCTTCCCGCGCTACGACTTGAAGGAAGAAGTGGCTGAAGCGGAAGAAGAAAAGAAAGCTGCTCAGGCCTGCCCGGCCGCCCAGGAACCGACGAAACCGGAAATCACTATCGACGATTTCGGCAAAGTCGACCTCCGCGTCGGCAAGATCGTAGCCTGTGAAAAAGTGCCCAAGGCCAAGAAATTGTTGAAATTACAAGTCGACCTCGGCACGGAAACGCGCCAGATCGTCAGCGGCATTTCCCTGTACTACAAGCCGGAAGACCTCATCGGCCACTGCGTCATCGTCGTCACCAACTTGAAACCGGTCAAACTCTGCGGCGTCGAATCGAAAGGCATGCTCCTGGCCGCTTCTGACGGCAATGATAACCTCCAGGTCGCTTTCGTCGACGGCATGGCACCGGGAAGCCGGGTCCGCTGATGCTCTTCGATACCCATTGCCACGTCAATGACGGTGCCTACGCAGAAGACCGTCCGGCCGTGTTCGACCGGGCGGCCGCTGCCGGCGTGGGCCTCATGCTCTGCCCGGCGACGGATATGGAAACTTCAGCTCAGTGCATCGCCATGGCCAGGGAACACGATGGCCTCTATGCGGCTGTCGGTATCCATCCCGAAGAAGCGGCCAAGGCCCAGGACGGCGATGTCGAAAAGCTGCGTCAATGGATACGGGCGGAAGAAAAAGTCGTTGCCGTCGGCGAAGTCGGTCTGGATTATCACTGGCCCGAACCGGCCCGGGATATCCAGCAGGCCGTCTTCATCGACATGGTCAAGCTGGCTGTCGAACTCGACGTGCCCATCATTATCCATGACCGCGAAGCCCATGGCGATACGCTGGATATCCTGCGCCAGTACGGCAAGGGCCTCCGCGGCGTCTTCCACTGCTATTCGGGCAGCCTGGAAATGACGGACGAACTGCTGCGCATGGGCTTCTATTTCGGCTTCGACGGGCCCTTGACCTATCCGAACTCCAAGCGGGCCAAGCGCGTCGCCGCCCACCTGCCCTTGGAGCGCATGCTCATCGAAACGGACTGTCCGTACTTGACGCCCCAGGCCCATCGCGGCCAGCGAAACGAACCGGCCTACGTTCATTACGTCGCCGAAGAAATCGCCGCCCTGCGGGGCATCGACGCCGCCGAAGTAGCGCGCGTAACCACAGAAAACGCCAAGCGGCTTTTGCGATTCCGTAACCTGCAATACTCATAGGGGCCGTCCCAAAGGCCTTTTTGGCCCGTCAGGTGCCGACCAGCGGAAGGCGCAAGACGGTTGCCAAAACGGACAGCAGAGGCTGGCGGCCCGTTTACTTGTCCATAAAGGAGAACACCATGTCACGAGGAAAACGTCCAGCTATCCAGCTCACGATTACGGGGAAACTGGGGACTATGGGCTGCCATCGCGGCCATCACATCGGGGAGACCTTTGATTACGATACGGACCGGGGAAAAATCTGTCCCATGGCCCTGCACTGCGCCTTTCCCTATGTCGACATCCTGCGCTATGGCGGCCAGCTTCCGGGGCAGCCCGAAGGCGAAGCCGAATTTTGCTGTTCCGATGCCGACGTAGCCCTGGTCTTCAAGGCAAAAGTCATAGAATGATTGATGTTTTAAGTTTGATGTTTGATGTGGTAGGCATATATTTAAACCCATCTACATCAAACATCAAACTTCTCACATCAAACTTAAAAAAATGCAAAAAATCCCTTGACAGAATCCTTTGGATTTGGTATTATAATCAAGTCTTCTGAAACAGACAGCACACATGCGGAAGTAGCTCAGTGGTAGAGCACCACCTTGCCAAGGTGGGGGTCGCGAGTTCGAGCCTCGTTTTCCGCTCCATTTATTCCTCAATAGCTCAGTTGGTAGAGCAATCGGCTGTTAACCGATTTGTCGTAGGTTCGAGTCCTACTTGAGGAGCCATACAGGGGTGTCGCCAAGCGGTAAGGCAACGGACTCTGACTCCGTCATCCGTAGGTTCGAATCCTACTACCCCTGCCATTATGATTCCACTAGCTCAGTTGGCAGAGCACCTGACTTTTAATCAGGGTGTCCCGAGTTCGAATCTCGGGTGGATCACCACATTCCACATTACGTGGCCCCTTGGTCAAAGCGGTCTAAGACATCGCCCTTTCACGGCGAGAACATGGGTTCAAATCCCGTAGGGGTCACCACTTGGGCGATTAGCTCAGCTGGGAGAGCGCCTGCCTTACAAGCAGGATGTCAGCAGTTTCGATCCTGTTATCGCCCACCAAACTCTATTCAAGGAACTGGAGCATGAAGGCTTTTTACCATCGTGCACGGTTCCCTTTTTATTTATAGTTAGTTTCACTATGTCGAGCGGCCTGTAGAACGACGCGGTTGAGAAGGCTTCTTTGGGGACCGGCGCTATTCTTCTTTTATATTCCTGCATGTTCCACCTCCGGCAGATGGTCTACATATATGGTTATTTCTC
>ENA-OQCL01000696-OQCL01000696.1-human-gut-metagenome-genome-assembly--contig:-NODE-696-length-14806-cov-3.683493_pt1 | contig 14806 bp, 15 predicted proteins | sample MGYA00242502_ERZ504586 | MGnify/ENA primary metagenome ERZ504586 (study PRJEB26092, sample SAMD00036316) | human gut metagenome | host: Homo sapiens | study: EMG produced TPA metagenomics assembly of... | reverse complement strand
CTTGATTGATCCTCCAGTTCCTTCATGTGCGGATTGTCCCGTTCAGCCTCGTTGAGGATGAGGTTCCCCTCGCGTTGAGCGGTTCAAGGTTGGCCTCGATGCGCGTAGCCTTGTCCGTCTTCTTCTCCTCGTTCGCCCCGGATGAACAGCGCAATCTTCTGTTCTGCGGCGTACTTTTGCCACCAGCGGTTTGAACACCTGTTGGAAGAAAGGGTCCTGCAGCTTGTTGTTCTCCATGTAGCAATAGACATTGGTCTTGCCCCCGACAAATTCAAGCATCCGGACATACCAGTCAATGAACTCCGCATTGAGCGCCTGTGCCAGGAAAGTCTTGATGACGTAAAGCCTGCCACCCAATTTGCCACAGAGCGAAACCGTCTTGAAGGATTTGCCTTTCTTACCCTTGCTTTCGCCCGGTGCCGGGTCGCCATACACCACGAGGAACTTGAATTTGGAGAGTGCCGGAACCTTGCCGTATGCAATGTTTTCGAATACCTCTCCCACGGAAATCGGGTTGTTGAAATATTCTCCCTGTGCCGCCTTTTTGGATATTTTGGACAGTGTGCGGTCGATGTCCTCTTCCGAGTTCTTTTCCGGCCATGTGGAAAAAACCGTTTTTGTCGCGGATGTTCACGATGTCCCAGGAGTCGGCCATTTCGCCCGCCCTCACCACGCAGCAGTCCTTGGCGATGATGTTTCCGCAGAAGATGACCAGTGTAGGTTCGGAAATGGACCTTGTGGGATACAGCGCATTTTCCCACCAGTCCCAGCGCTTCTGGATGATGTCCGGGTTCTTGGTATCCTCGTCCGTATCAAAGTCATCGACCAGCAGTACGTCGGGACGTATGGCCTCGTTTCGCGAACCACGCGGAGATTGTCCGGCACCCAGTGCGCGGAAAGAGACCTTCCCTTTGGTGGTGAATTCATCCTCGGTCCATGAGCCCGGCAGTTCCTGTTTGCCGTAGTATGCCATGATGCGTCCGTTGGCTTCGAGATTGGCCCGGTAGGGATCGAGCAGGCGCACCGCATTGTCCTTGCTGTTGGAGGTCAGAATCACATTCTTTTTGCGTCCGGTAAGCGTGAGATTCATGACGATGAACATGGTGACGGTGGATTTGGCCAGCTCACGGCTCCAAGAAAGCACCTCAAACCATTCATCGTGTGCAATGATCCGCCGGATAGCCTTTTTCTGGAAGTCGGCAAATTCATATTTGACATAATTCGGAAAAAAGAACTTGATCCATTCTATGGGATGTTTCTCAAGATATTCCCGGTGTTTTTCCCGTTCGGCTGCCGTCATGTTCCTATCGACCGGTGTAGCCCTTGCGATGTCTTCTTTGTACTTCTCCCAATCGAGGAGAGCGAGTCTGTCAGTCTGTTTCATTGTCTATCCCTTTATAATTTGTCTTTAATGTACGCATCGGCCAGGCGTGTAATTTCCTTTGCCTTTTCGAGGTCGGCCGCCCGTACCCAGTCGATGAGCCCGGTGAGGACACTGATGATGTCGGCAATGCCCACTTCCTGCTCCATGTTGCGTATGGCCGCCGACAGTTTCCCGAGGATGTCAGCCTCCTTGGATGAGGGGAACCGTTCCCCTTCGGGCCGTTCGGCGATGGCCTTGTTTATTTCGGCCACCTGCCGGTAGAGGTTAGCCACCTGTTCCTGCCTTGTGAGCGTAAGCCCCACCTTCTGTTCCTCCCACTTCCCGGCCCGTACCCAGTTGGACACGGACACCCGTGACACGCCCACCCGGTCGGCGATTTCCTGCTGTGTGAGGTTTTCCTTGAGGTACAAAGTTTTTGCCCATTCCTTTTTCTGGGCATTCGTCAAATCTGCCATAAATCGTCCTTTTTAGTTGTAAATCACGTTACAAAATTGCATGAAAAAGCGGGGTTTGTAAAAGCGCGTACGCATGATGACGGGTTACAGCGTTATGATAACGCCAGAAAACGTTATGATGCGGACGCGGTTTCTTGGTGCCATGGGAATGTTCTATTTTCGCACCATCGAAAGGCGGGGAAACCGCTGGTAAAGACATGACGATGAGCAGATTTTTCAATATTACAACGAGTGACGACGGCACCAGTACGATATTCCTGTACGGGGACATCGGAGACTATACGGAGGTGCAAAGCGGGCGCATAGCCCAGGAACTGATGGAAGCCGAACGCGTGAGCCGACGCATCCATGTGCGTATCAACAGCAACGGCGGGGAAGTGTACAGCGGCATTGCGATATTCAACGCCCTGCGCCATAGCCAGGCCGACATCCGCATTTATGTGGATGGCATAGCCGCCAGCATGGCCAGTGTGATAGCCCTTTGCGGCAAGCCCGTAGAAATGAGCAAATATGCCCGTCTGATGCTGCACAGTGTGAGCGGCGGGTGTTACGGCAACAAGCAGGACCTGCAGCGTTGCATGGAAGAGATAGAAAGCCTGGAAGGCAGCTTGAGTGAAATCTATGCCGAGCGGCTGGGCATGAGCAAGGAAGAAGTGAAACAGACCTATTTTGACGGCGAGGACCATTGGCTGACCGCCAAGGAAGCCCTGGACCTTGGTTTCATAGACGACATCTATGATGCAGACCCCGTGCCGGCAGACAGTACACCGGCGCAGATATATACTTTATTCAATAACCGGCTCGTTGAGCCACAAAAAAACAGAGAAGACATGAATCTGGAAGACGTAAAGAAACGCCCGCGCTTCAAGGACTGCGCGAGTGATGCGGATGTGTTCCGCCTGATGGACCAACTGGAGGAAGAGGCAGGCAAGGTACCTATCCTTACGAAAGAGAACACCGACCTGAAGGCCAAGGTGAAGACCTACGAAGACAAGGCTGAAGCCGAAGACCTTGCCGCCCGCAAGCAGCTGCTTGACGCAGCCGAGCAGGACGGTCGCATTGATGCGACTACCCGCCCCATCTACGAAAACCTTTTGGCCAATGACCGCGAGAACGGCGAAAAGGCCCTGGCCCAACTGCCGGTAAAGCGCCGTGTGATGGAAGACCTGCATCTGGAACCGAATGGTGAAGAAAGCCCCTGGAACAGGCGTATGCGAGAAATTAAGGACAAACGTAAAAAGTGATTGAACTATGGCAATAATTGTAAGAAACACGAATTACAGCGGCGAGGTACTGGAACAGTTGCTGACGCTTGCCGCTACGAGCAATGAGATTGTGGAAAAGGGGCTGATCATGGTGATTCCCGGTGTGGAGAAGAAAATCAGCCTGCCGCGCCTGAAGACCGGCAAGATGCTCCAGAAGCGCAAGGAGAACCCCGGCGTGGAGGATTCGAAGGGCAACTTCAACTACGACGAAAAGAGTCTTGACCCGGTGGACTTCATGGCCTTTACGGTGTTTAACCCCCGCACGTTCGAGAACATCTGGCGCAAATGGCAGCCGAAGGGCAACCTGGTATTCTCGGAACTTCCGCCCGAAGCGCAGAACGCCCTGCTTGCCGAGTTGGCCAAGCGGGTACAGTTTGAACTGGGTGACCACTATGTGAACGGTGAATATGGGAATGATGACGACCACTTGTTTAACGGCATCCTGACCCAGATGGCCAAGGATACTGAGGTGATTGTGGTGGACAGCGCAGAATCGACCATGCTGGGCAGACTGAAAGCCATGCGTGCGAAGATTCCCGTGGCCATCCGCAACAACCCGGACCTCCGCATTCTGATGAGCGTGAACGACTTTGACAAGTATGATGACGAGCTGACCCAGCGCGAGTCCAAGAACACGAGCGAAACCGATGTGAATGCCCGTCGCTACAAGGGCATTACCATTGAGACGCTTGCGGCCTGGCCCGATGATCTGATTGTGTGCACCCTCTGTTCGCCCGATGCCGGCGGCAACCTGTTTGCGGCTGTGAACCTGCAGGACGATGAAGACGTGATTCAGATTGACAAGATCTCGAACGCGAGCGAACTGTACTTCTTCAAGATGCTGATGAAGGCTGACACGAACATTGCCTTCGGTGAAGAAGTGGTGGTGCTGGACAAGCGAAGCAACCCCGTGTTCAAGGCGAGCGAGAAGAAGATTTCAGTTGACCCTGCCAGTGTGACCCTTGAGGCAACCGGTGGCAGTGAAGAAGTGACCGTGACCGCCAGCGGAGAATATGAGATAGGCAGTGCCCCTGCCGGCTTCAAGGTGGAAGCGACGGATAAAGGCGTGAAGATTTCGGCCGGTGCAAACAGTGGCAGTCAGAAAACCGGTACACTGACCCTTACGCTCAATGCCGACCGCAGCAAGACGGCCAAGATTACCATTACCCAAAACCAGAAAGAATAAGATGGTATGGCAAAATTGAAGTATCTGGTAATTCACTGTACGGCAACCCCGGAGGGGCGTGAGGTATCATCGGCGGACATCCGGAAGTGGCACACTTCGCCCGTAAGCCAGGGTGGCAGAGGTTGGAAACAGGTGGGCTACACCGACCTGTTCCACCTGCAGGGCGGTGTGGAACGCTTGGTGAACAACAACGAGGATGCGCAGGTGGATCCCTGGGAAGTGACCAACGGAGCCAAGGGGTACAACAGCGTGAGCCGCCACATTGTGTATGCCGGCGGTGTGGCCAAGGACGGCAAGACCCCGAAGGACACCCGCACCGGCTGCCAGAAAAAGGCACTGGAGAAGTATGTGAAGGACTTCCATCGCAGATTCCCGGATGTGCGCATTGTGGGACACAACGAGCTGGCGGCCAAAGCCTGCCCCAGTTTCGATGTACAGAAATGGCTGAAAGAAATAGGTATTAACCAATAATAAAAGAAGCAATCAATGAAACGAATTATGCTGTTTATGATGCTGATGCTGGGAACAGTATCGGCTGTGATGGCCCAAGGGGCCGATGTTCCGGCAACGGACTATGACGCAATGATTGGCACCTTTGCCGGTTTCGTCGGCGGTGTGGTGGTGCTTACTGAAGGGTTGAAAGGTTTGTTCCCCAACATGAAAGGCTGGGTGACGCAGCTGGTGAGCTGGTGTGTGGGCTTGGTGTGCGCGATGCTACTGTGGTGGCTTGATGCCGGATTTGTGAGTGATGTGAGCTGGGACATTGCCTTGCTCTATGGTTTTGGTGCCTCACTTGTAGCCAATGGGGTAGCCGACACGGGACTGGTGCAATGGGTTATCGGACTATTCCGAAAGAAACGCGAGGAAGCAGAATAAAAGGTTGACTGACTAAAAAACGGGTGGTATGGACTTTAGCGAGATCATGAACATTATTCTTAGCGGCGGCCTTGTGGGCACTGCAGCAGCCATCGGTTCCCTGCGTGCTACGGTGAGGAAAGCGAAAGCGGAAGCGATGAAAGCCGAAGCCGACGCAGAGGGTGTGCGTGTGGATAACGCAGAACATGCCACCCGCGTTTTGGTGAGCAATATTGTGGTACCCTTAAAAGAAGAACTGAATGCAACAAGAAAAGACCTGCAGGCCAACAAGCGCGAAATGGCGCGACTGCGCAAGGCCATTGACACTGCCAACAGTTGCCGCCATCATGATGACTGTCCTGTGCTTGGCGGGCTGCGCAAGCAGCAGGAAGAGCACGACGGTGGAGAAGATACAGACGGAATCGGCAAGCACCGACAGCGCGAGCGGAAGCCGACGGGCGGGACTGGTGATGGCGGGTATACCGGCGAGTTCGGTGAAGCTGTCTATACCTGCGGACAGCCTCCGTAAACTTCCTGAAGGTGCCGTGTACCGTGGCAAGAGCGGACAGGCGAATCTGACCGTAGGCAGCGACGACAGCGGGAACATCGTGGCCGAAGCCTCGTGTGACAGTCTGCAGCAGCTGGTGCTATGGTATGAAGAAGAGCTGGCGCGCATCCGTAGCGAAACCAAGAGCGAAATTTCAAATGACGTTCAAACAGTAGAAAAACGCCCTCCGAACCGGATGCGGACGTTTATCACAGGTGTATTGGCCGGCTTATTGGCCGGTGTGTTATTAACCATCAAACTTTATAAACGATGAACAAGAATTTCATGTACGGCATAGGAGCCGTAAAGTATAAGGATTTCACAATCGGGTATATTGAAAAGAACTCGTTTGACCTGGGCGGCAAGAAACCCGAGGCCGCGAAGATCGAGGCCGAACAGGTGCAGGGTGCCCCGGTGCTGGTCATCCCACAGAGTAACGGCGGCATCGCCCCGACGTTCAATGTGATCCAGATGAACTATTCGAACCTGCACAAACTGCTTGGCGGCAGCCTGCATTATAAGAAAGAAGACTCGGAAAAGAAAACTCCGATCGGCTGGACAGCCCCGTCGGAGGTGCTTGTCATGCAGGGACCATGGGAACTCTCCCTCGTGTCCGGACAGAGCGTACTGATTCCCAACGCCACGCTGCTTTCCAATCCTGCAGGCAAGCTGACCCTTACAGAAACCTCCAAGATAGAGGTTACGCTCGAAGTGGCGATGCCGGAGGACGGTTCGCAGCCTTACGGCGTGTTCGATACGGAAGCAATACCGGACGAGTGGGGGCAGTACAAGCTGCCGCCGGCGGAAGCCGCGGCTGCAGCATCGCTCCAAAGTGAGGAGGGCTAACGTATGGCTGACCGTTTGGAACAACTGATAGAGATGGAGTGTGCGGACGCGCTGCTTGACAGCGGCGTGTCCGTACCTCTTAAAAGGTGGAAGCTTCCGTGGCTGAAACGCCCGGTGGAGGTGCGTGTGACGATGAAGCGTCCGAGGCTGCGGGGTCAGATTCTGCTGGCGCGGGAATACCTGAAGACGGGTGTCAAACCGATTGGCAACCGAAGGACAAGACCGAGGAACTGGCCTTTGTGGCGGAGCATGGTAAGGCTGTGAGCCGCCTGCTGGCCTATACGGTATGCCGGGGATACGTGTCGCGGCACGTGGGCATCGGGGTGACAGCGTGGGTACTGCGGAACTTTGTGGAGTGGCGTTATCTGACGGCCATGTTCCGAACATTCGAGCGTCTGATGGGCACGAAGGATTTTATGCGTATTATCAGCTCGACAGCGCGGGCGAACCCGATGACTCCGAGACTGAGCCAGGCAAGGAAGGGGAGTTAAGAACCCGGTATGAGGGTTCCCATAGCCCTTTCGGCTTCGTGTGGCAGATTGCATCGGCGACCGGCTGGAGCGTGGATTACATCCTTGATGGGGTGAATTACCAGACGCTGATCATGATGCTGAGCGACGCGCCGCGGTATGTGCGGAAAAAGCAAGGCGGCGGAAATGGTGCTCCCAGACCGGAACACAGCGCCGAGGATGAAGCGAACGATATAGTAGGATTTTTTCAAAGCAAACTGGAATGAGCAAACCTGTAGAAGTTGAATTTTTGATGAAGGACAAACTCACGCCCGGCATGAACAAGGCCGAGCGTGAGGCGCTGGAACTGCGTAATACCGTCAGGCTGCTGGAGGCTGAACTGGAAAGGCTGCGCCTTGCCGGGGAGACGGCTGCCCCCAATCTGGACCAGAGTGCCAATATCGCGCAGATCCATGCACTGGAGAAGCAGCTTGAGGAATTGCGCGGCAAACTGAAACTGCTGCAGGAGGAATCGGAATCCGTGCAGGTCACCCCTGCAGATGTACCCAACGCGCAGCGCCAGTTGGGCGGGCTTCACAACAGTATCCAGCAGATCGCCCGTGAAATGCCTTCTTTGGCCATGGGACCGCAGATGTTCTTCCTGGCAATCAGCAACAACCTGCCGATTTTTACGGACGAACTGGCCCGTGCCCGCAAGGAATACGATGAGCTGCAGAAGTCCGGCAAGAAGGGCACACCGGTATGGAAGCAGGTCCTGTCCTCACTTTTTTCCTGGCAGACGGCCATGACCACCGGCATCATGCTGCTGGTAATGTACGGTGATGAAATCTGGGATTGGACGAAAAACCTGTTCAGTGCCAAAAAAGGCGTGGATGAATTCAACATATCACTCAAGGAAATGACCGAGATAGAGAAGGACGGCCGTGCCCAGATGGTGCGTACCCGCTTCGAACTGAAATCGGTCATCGATGAAATAAAGAACTTCACCGGCAGCAAGGAACAGGAAAAGGCGAAGGTGGAGGAACTGAACCGCAAGTACGGGGAATCTTTCGGGTATTATAAAACACTTTCCGAATGGTATGATACCCTTATCCAAAAGAGCGAGGACTATGTACAGGTTCTGCTGCACCAGACCAATGTCCAGAACCTTGTAAAAAAATGCTGCAGAAGCCGATGAAGAGGTGAATAAAATCAAGGCGCAGAAACCGGAAGAGGCGGAAAGCGCCATGGGTTTTTCGGGAAATGGGGACAATATATCATGCAGTCAAGCATGGCAGAATCCGGGCAGTTCTATGACGCACAGGCTGCCATCAAGAAACATGATCAGGAAGCTTATGACGTACTGTTGAAAAATGCCGAAAACAAACGTGACGGTTATCTGAAAAAATGCGGAGGAAGAGGTAAAGAAAGCCGCAGAAGCAGCCAAAAAAGGGAAAATATCGGTGGGCATATCGACCCAAGCAGTCCGGGAAGAATCCGGAAGCGGAAGCCAAGCAAACGGCTTGCCACAGAGCGTAGGCTGGCGCAGGATCTTGCCGCCCTGCAGGCTGAAAAGCCGGAAGGAAGAGATAGACCGCATGCAAGCCGGTACCGAGAAGAAACTGGCACAAATCGAATATGACTATAACGCCCGGAAAGAAGAGATAAACCGGCAGGAAGCCGACTGGAAGCGTGAGAACAAGGAAGCCGGTCTTTCTACCGGAGATAACGGACTTACCCGGGAGCAACAGGATGAACTTGAAAAAGCCCGTGCCTCAAACACCGAGTCAAGGAAAAAAGCGGAGGCGGACGTGTACAGGGAAGAGGCGGAAGCCATGCGTGACTATCTGAAGGAATACGGGACCTTCCAGCAGCAGAAACTGGCCATCGCTGAAGAATATGCCGAGAAAATCCGCAAGGCACAGTCCCAGGGCGAAAGACTGACTTTGGAAAAGCAGCGTGATGCGGCTGTGCACAAAGTGGACATGGAATCCCTTACCCAGAAGATAGACTGGGGAGCAGCGTTCGGGGATTTAACCGGCTTGCTTGCAGACCAGATGAAGAATCTGCTTGGCGAACTTAAGCAGTATGTCAAGACGGATGAGTTCAAAAAATCAGGAGCAGCGGATCAGCAGGTCGTTTACGATGCCATTGAACGTATTCAAAGCATGCTCCCCGGTGGCAACGGCACATTGGATTTTGCCCGGCTGCAAACGCAGATGCACGCTTTGGGGGATGCCGTAACACGTGTGCAAAATGCAGAACTGCAGCAGGAAGCGGCATTCATCCGGTTGAAAGCGGCGCAGGCCGATTACAACAAGGCTCTTGAAAGCGGTAACCAGGCAGAAATAGAACGTACCCAAATTGCTCTTCAAACGGCTCAATCGTCCAGCGTTTCAGCTGACGAAGAATACCTGAACGCCACCTCTGAAATGAAGGCGCTTGCCGGGGAGGTGAAAAGTGCCTCCCGGGACACGGTTGACGGATTGAACATGGTATCCAACGGGTTGCACGGCTTTGCGAGCGGAACCTTGCAGGGATCATTTGAAGGAATCCAGAACATGCTTACCGGTCTTTCAAAACTGAATATCGGAGGCAAGGTCGGCGATGCCATCAGCCGGATGTCCGAAACCCTGTCAAGTGCCGGAGTCATCGGGCAGATCATATCGGCCATTCTCTCCATACTGGATTTGCTGAAAGACGGTATTGGCCCGATTATCTCATCATTGATAGACACCATTTTCAATGCGATAACCGGAATACTCGACAATATCCTCAGCGGAGACCTGTTCAAACAGATAGGCGGTTCCCTTGTGAAAGGTATCGGGGGATTGCTGAACACGGTGTCTTTCGGAGGTTTCAACAAACTGTTCGGCATCGGCGGGAACGCCAAGGAAGTGCAGGCGGCTATAGACCGTCTTACAGACCGGAACGAGCTGCTGCAGACCTCGATAGAGGATCTGACCGACACCATCAAGCAGAGCCAGGGGACGAAGAGTGTGGCGGCTTACCGCGACGCGTACAAGATGCAGCAGGAAACGAATTCGAACTACCTGCAGATGGCTATGGCGCAAGCCGGCTACCACGGAAGTCACCACAGCTGGAACTACTACTGGGGCGGTTTCAACCAGGCACAGATAGACAAACTGAGCGGACAGATCGGCCGCCAGTGGGACGGGAACCTGTGGAGCCTGAGCCCGGAGGAAATGAAGGCACTGCGCAGCAACGTGGATATGTGGACGCAAATCCAGAATACCGGTAAGGGAGGCTATGGCGGGCGACTGACCGAGAAACTGGATGACTACATAGACCAGGCCGGCAAGCTGGAGGAACTGACCGACCAGCTGTATGAAGGGCTGACGGGCATTTCGTTCGACGGTATGTACAGCAGCTTCATCGACAACCTGATGAACATGAAGTACGGTGCCAAGGATGCGGCGGAGGATATATCCGAGTACTTCATGCGGGCGATGCTGAGCAACAAGATCGGTGAGATGTACAGCGACAAACTGAAAGGCTGGTGGGAGAAGTTTGGCAAGGCCATGGAGGACAACGAACTGACCGAGGCGGAACGGAACGCGCTGATGGAAGAGTACATGCAGTATATGGATGAAGCCCTTGCCCTGCGTGACAACCTGGCGGCAGCCACCGGTTATGACAAGACGCAGCAGGGCGGTACGAGCCAAAGTGCGAAAGCGGGCGGCTTTACGGCCATGACGCAGGACCAGGGCACGAAACTGGAGGGCATGTTCACCGGCGGGCTGCAGCACTGGAGCAGCATGGACGACCGGCTGGAAAGCGTGGTGGAGAAGATGGACACGGCTGAAGGGCATCTGGCCCGGATAGCCGAGAACACCGGTGTGAGCGCCGGACACCTGGGCGAACTGAAGGAAATGATAAAGAAAATGATACGTGACGGACTAAAAGTGAAGTGATATGGGCAATATACTGAGCGGACTGGTGCTGGTGAACGGCACGGACATCTGGACGGAATACGGCGTGTTCCTGGTGGAAGACCGGCGCGGGGGCATGGAGAACCTGACGGCCATCCTGACCCCGAGCAAGGCCAAGAAGGATACGGCTGTGGACATACGGGAAGAGCACGGGGAAAAATACAGCCCCGTGCTGACCCCACGGAATGAAGCGCGTGACGTGACGCTGCATTTTGCGCTTTACAACAAGACCCAGGCAGGCTGGATGAAGCAGTACTTTGCCTTTGTGAATTTCCTGAAGCAAGGGAAGGACGGCTGGCTGGAGATCCGTTTCCCCCAGCTGGATCTGCAGCTGCGGGTGAAGTATGCCGACTGTACGAAGTTCACCCCGCTGACCTATCTGTGGACGGAAGGTGTGCATGCCGGAAAGTTCCGGGTAAAGTTCCGGGAACCGAAACCGATTATATAACCATTCAAACGCTATTAGAATATGCTTCTAACGATATATGATAAAGCCGGAACCAAGCGTGCGGATGTGGCCGTGAACGACAGCTCGACGCAAAGCAAGGAAGTGCAGGGAGACAATGTGCTTTCCCTGTCGTTCAGCTATTATGCCTTCCTGCCCCTGGACGTGAACGACTACACGGACTATCTGGGCGAACGGTACTGGCTGACAGAACGCTACACGCCGAAGCAGGTGAGCGATGGTGAATGGGAGTATAACCTGAAGCTGTACGGTATCGAGAGCCTGATCAAGCGGTTCCTGGTGCTGGAGACGACGGACGGGGACACCAACCCCCTGTTTACCCTGACGGCCACGCCCCGCGAGCATGTGGCGATGGTGGTGAAGGCTATCAATAACGGCATGGGCCACATTACTGACTGGAAGACGGGTACGGTGGAAGGTACGGAGCTGATCACGATAGACTACGAGGGGATGTACTGCGACGAAGCGCTGAAAGCCATCGCGGAAAAGGCAGGCGGCAAGGTGGAATGGTGGGTTGAGGGGCAGACTGTGAACGTGTGCCGCTGCGAACACGGGGAAGAAATCACCCTTGGCTATGGCAAGGGGCTGACCTCCCTGGAAAGAGATACGAGCAACACGGCCAAATTCTATACGCGCCTGTTCCCGGTAGGCTCGACCCGCAACATCGATGCGGAGAAATACGGCAGCCCGCGTCTGATGCTTCCCGGCGGCAGGAAGTACATCGAGCAGGGCGTGGAGGAATATGGCATCTATGACCATTACGAGCAGGATGCTTTCAGCGGCATCTTCCCCCGTCGGGTCGGTACGGTGAGCTCGGTTCGCAGCGAGGAGGTGGCAGACGATGAAGGAAACAAATTCACCGTCTATTATTTCCGGGACGGGGAACTGGACTTTGACCCTAACCTGTACGAGCTGGCCGGAGAAACCAAACGTGTGTCGTTCCAGACGGGCGACCTTGCCGGACTGGGAGAAAGCGATGACCACTACTTTGAGGTGAACTACGACAGCGCGGCACGTGAATTCGAACTGATCACCATCTGGCCCTACGATGACGACACCCAGCTGCCGGGCGGCAAGCTGGTGCCCCGAGCAGGCGACACCTATATCCTGTGGAATATCCGGATGCCGGATGAGTATTACCGGCTGGCCGAAGAGGAGTTTGCGGTTGCGGTGGACGAGTACAACCGGGACCACTGGCTGGACATTGCCGCCTACAAAGCCCCGACAGACCCGGTATACATCGAGGAGCACGGCATAGACCTGTTTGTGGGCAGACGGGTGAAGCTGGAGAGCCGGAAGTATTTCCCGGAAAAATGGCTACCGTCAGAGCCGTATCACCAAGATCAGCCGCAAGGTGAACGAACCCGGGCAGATGGACATCGAGATAAGCGATGCGCTGCAGGTGGGCAAGTTCGACAAGGTGACGGACAGCATCGGTGCGCTGAAAAGCTATACGAAATCAAAGACGGAAGGCGCTGCCCTTCCGGACATCATACGAAGCTGGGACAAGACGCTGCCCACGGACAACAACCTGTTTTCCGCCCGGCGCAGCCAGAAAGAGTTCCTGAGCAAGAACCAGCCGGACACAGCCAAAGAGTCCATCCGCTTCCTGAAGGGTGTGAGCTTTGGCGAGGCTGCTGGCGGCAAGCCCTGCGGCATCGTGGATGGTGAGGGCAATGCCGAATACTTGACTGCCGTGATCCGCGAACTGCTGCGCAGCACGGAGTTTGTGGACGGGCTGACCGGTGAGGGCTGGCAGCTGTGGATTGACCAGCTGACCGGACTGACAAACCTGACGGTGGACAAAGTGACTGCCCGGCAAAGCCTGGTGGCGCTGGAACTGCTGATCGAGAAGGTGCGCAGCGTGTGCGGCCAGCTGGTGGTGTCCGCTGCCAACGGCAAGATCAAGGACGTGGTGAAGCAGGGCGACAACTACCGCATCGTGTTTGAGCAGGAATCGGGCTTTGTGGCCCATGACCTGATGCGCTGTGCGGTTACGGGTGGTAAGAAACTAAAAGCATACTGGGTGGAGGTGGCTTCGGTGATAGCCGGCGGTGTACTGGTCCCGGTAAGCGAGTTTGGCGGGGTGAAGCCGGAGGCAGGCGATGAGTGCGTGCTGATGGGCAACACCGAAACCCCGCTCCGGCAGAACCTTATATCCATTGCGGCCACGGAGGACGGGCAGCCCCGTATCGACATTCTGGACGGTGTGAAGGCCAAGAACTTCAACGGCTGCCTTCGTTGCCGGCTGGGTAAGCTGGACGGCATCAGGAGCAGCGCTTTCCCGGCAGACAAACAGCCGAAAGGAAACGGCCTGTATGCCGACAACGTGTGGCTGAAGGGTACGTTCGTGTTGATGACGGGCGAGGACATCCTGACGCGGTTTGAGATAACCGAGGGGAAAATCCATTCAGCCGTGGAAAGCTTGCGCAAGGAAATACGCGAAGAACAGAGTTATCTGGACAACAGCAGTTTTGCCGACGGCATGGACAAATGGAAGACGGGCAGCAAGGCTACGCTGTTCACCCTGGGCGGACGCTGGATCTGGGCGAACGGCGGTCCTTACGGTACGAAGCCGGACGGCCATGCCGAGATACGGACCGACGGCAAGGTGCCTTATGCCTATATCCGGAACAGCTATATCATGCAGAAACTGGAGGACTTCCGGCTGGTACCGGAGTACCGGCAGACGAACAGCCAGGGCGAACGGGTGCCCGGCGTGGTGTATCTGTCGTTCAGCTACCGGGTTATCAAGGCCGGAAGGTTGAAAATAGAATTTGTGAACGCTGATAAGACCGGGTTTGAGAACTTCAACATGTTCGGCCATGAAGAGGACCTGCCCGTTGGCGGTGAGAAGATGTTCACGTTGGACGGACTTTGGAACGGCACTGGCGACTTCAAGCTGTCGTTTACGGGCGTGATTTACATTTCGCTGCTGGTGTTCAGCACCAACAAGGCGGACGCACTGGCCTATAAGTACCGTACACTGTTCGAACAGAGCGACCGGCTGGTAAAGATTTCAGCGGCGGTCTTCGACAAGGACGGTAATGCGCTGAAAGAGACCGGGCTTGTCATAAAGCCTGAAGGTTCCGGTCTGTATGCGCAGGACAATACAGGAAAGATTGCCCTTATCGGGGTGAGCGTGGAGGAAGAGGACGAGTACGGAAATACCGTGAGCAAAATCAAGCTGACAGCCGACCATATACAGCTGGAGGGACTGGTAACGGCCAACGGCAACTTCAAGATACTGGAAGACGGCAGCATTGAAACGACCAACGGTAAGTTTACCGGAGAGATAGACAGCAGCAAAGGGAAAATCGGCGGCTTTGAGATAGGGAACGGCCGTATCGGTTCTGTGGCCGACTCTCACGGGAGCGGTGGCGGTCTTGCCATTTATGAT
>ENA-OQCL01000695-OQCL01000695.1-human-gut-metagenome-genome-assembly--contig:-NODE-695-length-14812-cov-16.855431_pt1 | contig 14812 bp, 5 predicted proteins | sample MGYA00242502_ERZ504586 | MGnify/ENA primary metagenome ERZ504586 (study PRJEB26092, sample SAMD00036316) | human gut metagenome | host: Homo sapiens | study: EMG produced TPA metagenomics assembly of... | reverse complement strand
ATGTGGCCGTTCATCCTCTCAGACCGGCTACTGATCGTCGCCTTGGTAGGCCGTTACCCCACCAACTAGCTAATCAGACGCAGACCCATCGTAAAGCGATAGCTTACAAGTAGAGGCCATCTTTAGTGGAGCTCCCATGCGGAAGTTCCACAACATTCGGTATTAGCAGTCCTTTCGGACTGTTGTCCCCATCTTTACGGCAGGTTGTCTACGCGTTACTCACCCGTTTGCCACTCGACTTTCAAAAGCAAGCTTTCAATCGTCTCGTACGACTTGCATGTGTTAAGCACGCCGCCAGCGTTCGTCCTGAGCCAGGATCAAACTCTCCATAAAATTTATGAAGAACCTTGATTGGCTCTAAATATCTTTTTGGTCTGAACCTTGATAAATCAAAGCTCAGTAAAGAAATTGCCGATTGCTTATGTTCATAATCAATCGATGTTTTTAAAACATCTGGCTTGAATCACAAATGATTCATGTTGCATTGTTTAGTTTTCAAAGAACAACTTTGTCTTTCGAAGCTCTCGCTTCAAGCGACTCATTTATTGTACCGCATCTCTTTCAGGCTGTCAAGAACTTTTTTATTTTTCTTTTTTGTCTGAAAGGAGGCCGTTCCGCACTCCGCAAGCGTCTCCAATCAAGGGACGTTGTCTTGTTTTCGTGCTGGCCGGTATCTCGCGGCGACTTGTATTATATTACAGGAGTTGCGACCATTTGTCAACAGCTTTCCCGAAAAAAATCACAAAAAATCCCGCACCACCGTCGAGCCTCACAGCTCTATGGTGAATGCGGGATCCCGGCATCCATTTACATGATTTGACATGTGGGTCCGACTGCATCTTACCTACAAGACGGGTGCAAAGCTCACATCGACGGACCTTCCGTGTAAGCCTCAGCGTCGATGACGACATCGTCATCAGCCTCGGAGATCTTGTAGTTGCCGCGCGGCGTGCCGCGACGCTCCAGGTCGCGTACAATGGCCGCACCTGCGCCAGAGCTGAGCTCAGTCAGTGAAGCAGCACTCTGTGCATGAGCGCAGCCATACTGACCGCCAGATGGAACGAGCATCGCTATGGCGAGAAAAGCCGCGATGGACACTCCTGTCCGGACTATCATTCTGCCCATACTCTCACCTCATTCTCCTACTGCCGGTAAGAGCGATATGCTTTACCTGCAGAGCCAACCTTCCCCGATAGATAATAGAAAACAGGCTGCATGAATCCATACAGCCTGCCCGGGAATATCTAGTTCGGTCCTCACAGAAAGCAGCTGGGTCAGTCACCAACAAGTTCCATGGCCCAATAGTAGTGACCATCATTGCCTCTCACACAAGATACACCCATCTTCGTGAAATGATGGTTGAGGAGATTTGCGCGATGCGTCGGGGAACCCATCCAAGCGCGAACGATCTTTTTAGCATCCACTACGCTGCTGATGGCAAGGTTTTCACCGAACCAGGAGCAGGATGCACCATTCAAAACTGATTTGACAGAGCTGCCGTCCGGGCGCTGATGCGCGAACAAGATGCCCGCTTCCTGCGCACGGGTTCCAGCCGCCTGATCAAGATAAACAATCCCGCTTAACGGCTGGATGCCGGCTGCCGTACGTTCAAGATTGACTTCATACAAGACTTCATCCTGAAGGCGGGCCGCAAAAGCCGTGCTCGATGCAAAAACAATACATGCCATGACGAGTAAAGTCATGATCTGCCGCAAGGTTTTCATATTGGCCGCCTCTTTCGTTACGATATTTTGACTTGAGAGCACTTGGTCTCCAAACCACCTTGCGCTGCCTTATTCAGGCTGTCGTTCATATCGCTTCGAAACTTAAGCAGATCTGTTACCGCTGTGGGCGCTGCGCGACCACAGGGCATGTTCACATCGATTCAGTTTTGTCAGGTTTATCCTTGCTACTTACAGTTTACCACATACAATTGGAAGGGTCAATTGTCATTTCAGGCTGTAAATGAAATTCCCCTTCCTTTAATAGCATCAAAATATCACTCGTGCCCTGTTCGCTCAGGCGAGCTCATCGGAGCCAGTCTGGCTATGCCCGTCAAGGCAAACGTAGACCGCATCGAGCGATTCGAGGACGAGCCCCATCTCGCTGAAGCCGACATGAAGTGCCTTAGCCGCAAGGTCAACATTGTGCTTCGCGTCACCGGCGCGCACGAGTGCAAGTGCTGCGCCATCCGTCGGCTCGATGCGGAACGTCGAGCCGTCGTACGTCATGAGGAACTGGCCGCTGCCATCGGCCGTCGTCAGCGTCTTCGTGTACTCGCGGTACTGCGTCTTCGGCTGGTTTGGCTCTGGCAGGCGCTTACCCGTCGGCTGCAGGCGGACCTCGCTCGGCGTCTCCGTGACATCGTACGTGCCGTACTGCGTCACCTTGCCCGCTTCTACGCGGAAGAACGGCAGCTGGGCATCCGTGAGACCGGCGACGCGATCGACGCCCGGCACGCCTTGACGGCCTCCGAGATTGCTCGTATAAGAAGCCGTGCCGCTCGTGTTCGACGGCTCATGCGGATCGATGTCCGGCTTCCGCTGTGCCATGTCAATCCGCACCGTCGCATCGTCATTCGTGACGACATAGTTCTTGAGAAAATCCGGATTTGCGTAAAGCGCGTGGAACGCATACTGGCCCGGCACATTCGTGCGCGTGTTGTTGTCGAGATATGCCCCGCCGTAATTGCCATAGCCAATGGCAAGGTCCGATAAAGCATCGCCATTGACGAGGCCATCGACCGTAGAAGTCGCCGTCTTGACCGTGCCGTACGTCGTGTAGATATCGCCCGTGTGGATGTGGAGTGCCGCCTTATCGACTGCCAGGTTGCCCTGCCTTGTGACAATCTCATAATTGACGCCAGCATTGCCTTCAAAGCCGACCTTTGTCATGTCGACAGCGTCCGTGTACGGCGTGCTGCTTGCATCAGCCGTCTGGCGGCCAATCTTGCTATCCCTGATCCTGGCATATTTACTGTCAGACTTGATGGTGAGGATGCCCGTGCTGTCATCGAGGCGATCTCCCTCGACGATGGCCGGTCCAGTCAGACCAGCCTGCTTGTCAGTGAGCTCTGCCGTCAGCTTCCAATCGCGGATGGTCGAATCACCATACGTCTGGCTGCCGCTGCCGTTCACATCGATCCGGCGCTTCAAGATCTCGACCGTACCGCCCTTGACCTCAACCGGTGCATAGCCGCTATTCCTGCCGAGATCCGACAGGCCATCACCTTTCCGATTGGCCTCGATCTCGTAGACAGCAGTCTTGTTGATGCCGCCGTCGCGCGTCGCTTTCTTAGCAAAGCCCTCACTTGAGAACGGGGTCTTGAGGTCATAATACTGCGTCAGTTTCCCTTCATCAAACATATTGGCATATTCAGGAGCATTGACGTCATAAGGCTTTCCATCCTGACCGACAAACGTTGCGCTGGATGTCGTCGTGACATCATCGCTCTGCATCGTCTCACCGTAGACCTTTGTCATAGCCGCAGCCTTGACGGTGATGGTCGGCTGCACCTGGAAGATGTACTTACCCGTACTGTCGGTATCCGTGTTGGCAGCATACGTCATCGAATCCGCATTCCACTGGGCATTCGTGCCGCTGTTGAGTTTCTTGCCGAAATCACCCGATTTCGGCGAGTAGGCGTAAATCTTCCAACCGCCATCCGTACCGGTTATGATAGCCGGCTTCGATTGGTTCGTGTCATTCTTGAAGGAAGCGTTCAAGGAAGCGTTCTTGCCCTTGAGATCAATGACGACGGCATCATTATCACCAGAGCCAGAAACCAGCGAGCCATCATTGTAGGCATGGTTCAAGCTGATTTGCGCACGATCTCCCTCAGCGACAAGTTTGATCTTGCCCTTGGCATCAATGCCATTGACATTGATAATCCCGTTATCGCCAGCAGACGTGATGGCGACATTGCCATTCTTCGACTGGATCAGGTCACCGATATTGACTGCGCCACCCTTGATGTCGACATCATGGTCTGTACGGATCTGGCCTGTATAAGCAGTGCCGGCCACCGTGCCAGAAGAAGTCTTGCCGCCGCCGATCTTGACCTCACCCGTCGTGTTGACCTTAAACGAAGACAGCGGCACCGAGAAGCCGACATTGCCCTGCAGCTCAACATTACCGGAACCGGCCTGGATATCGAGAGCAGAATGCTCCAGATTTGTTTCCTTCACAAAGCCGCGCGTCGTCTCAGCTGCCGAATCGACATCATCCCAAAGGGACGAATAGCCGTAGCCAACCGATACATACGGGCCGCTGTTGCTCGGCTCGACCGTCTTGCCGCCGCCGACATTCGTGCCCCCCGTGCTCCAGTTGGCGTAGAAGTTATTGAGCGGCGTACCATCTGTCTTGGCAAATTGTGTGCCAATGCCGTTATTGGCCAGTCCTTCTGGGCCCGTGACCCAGTAATAGCCCTCCGTATGCTCCGGATCTGCCGGAGCCGGATGTGCCGTTGTCGTATTGCCGCTGCCCTTGCCGCCGACAAAGAGCGGATACTCGCGGCCCTGGCTGGCCATCGAATTCTCAAGCGCCGTCGTGATCGTAGCAAGATACGAATCACCTACCTGATTACCTTTTCCGCGCGACCCAGTCTCTGCCAGTACTTTGGCATCTTCCCAGCTGTTGGCCACGTAGAGGCGCTCCAGCGTCTTCTTCTGCGTTGCCGTCAATTTGCTGTAGTCTGGAGCCGACTTTGCACTATCGCGTCCTTCACCGATGAGTTCCAATGCCAATTTGTACCAATTGTTGCGGACCGTATTGTAGTACGTCTCCAGTTCCTTATCCCAGTCACTGTCCGCATAGGAAGCATTGCTCTTCTTGCGGTTATCTTTGACGTTCTGAACCAGATCATCCCATGTCTCTGTATCTTCTACCGTATAGAGGTCATACGAGTTGCCAGAATCAATCGTGCCCGTGACAAGCACCTTACCAGCACCCGAACCATCAGCTTTCTTTGTATTGATAGTCAGCGTACCGCCATTAAGGCCAATGGCCACATCGCCGTAGAGGTTCACCGCACCGCCATTCGTCTCAATGGTACGATTCTCCGTCGAAGCCTTCTTTCCAAAATACGTGCCGACCGTGCCCGTCGTAAGGTCCGTGCCACTGCCAGACGTAAAGCTGCCGCCATTCGTCTTGATATCCGCATTGACGCTGACTGCGCCGATGCCATTGCCATCCGTGTCCGAATGGAGCACGACATTCAATGCCCCCGCGCCATCCTCTGCCGTGATATCGGCATTGATCGTGATGTTGCTCTGCGCTTTCAGCGTAAGCCTCGGATCCTGCTTGTGAGCCACAGCGCCAGCCGCCAAAGCAGACTTCGTGATGGCCGAATTGACCGTGATAGCCGCAGCCTTGTTCACATCCTGCGCCTCAACGGTCACATCCGTGCCAGCACTGAGGATGTTGCTGATCTGCGTACTGCTGATCCAGGACTTCTTGTTCGCATTGCCATTCTGGATAATCGTATGGTCCGACGACTCCGTTGCATCAGACGGTTTCGTATCCGAGATAATGACCTCAAGCGGGTCGAGCAGCCACTCGCCGGCCTTCCCCGTCTTGCCAGAGGCATCGATACCCGCCTTATCGCCAATCTCGAGATAATCCCCCGACGTCTCGATCATGCCGCCGTTTACTGCGCCGATTGCATGGAGCGTCGCTCCGTCCTCGACCTTCGTCGCTGCACCAATGACCTTGATCGAGCCAGCACTCTGCCCGGCCTCCATGCCGGATGCATCAAGCGTGCCACCAATCTCGACAATGCCCGTATCGCCGCCGTCCAGAAGGATCTCGCCCTTCTCATCTTCACGCAGCGTCTTCGCTTCGATCGTGCCCGTGTTGTTGACGACCGTGCTCATCACGTCGCCAGCCTGCTTCGCCGTCATCACGACATAGCCGCCGTCCGACTTCAGAACACCGCTGTTGAGCGTGCTGGCCTTGGCGAGTGCGCCGTCGACCGTGAAATTGAGCTTACCCGCCGTATCGGCAGCGAGGCTGATGTTCTTCGCCGCAGCCAGAGCGATCTTGCCGCCATCGCTCGTGATCGTGCCACCATTCTCGACCGAAGCAGCGTGCAGTGCTACGAGACCGCCTTCTGCCTTGATCTGGCCCTCATTGATGACCGCGGCCTGCGTATTCGCATCGTCAAGCGAGAGCGTGAGCCCGCCCGAACTCTTGCCGAAGCCAATCATCGTCGCATCGCTGACCTTTGCCGTCGAAGCCACGAGGCTGCCGACGTCGACGCTGGCGTTCTGCCCGAACAATACGCCGTTCGGATTGATGACATAGACGCGGCCGTTGCTCGAGAGCTGGCCGTCGATGATGGATTTCGCATCGCCCGTCACGCGGTTCAGCGCGACAGCGCTTGCGTCCGGCTGCTTGAAGTTCACGCGCTCATCCTTGGCAATATCGAAATTCGACCAGTCAATCGCCACGCGCTTCGTGCTCTGATTGACCTCCATGCTCTTGTTGTCATCACTGCGCTGGATCGTCGCATCACCAGAGCGGATGACCTCTCCCTGCGGCATCGCATGGGAAACACCGCCAAATGACACAGTCAGGATGGCCGTGACAATAGCGGCAGTCTTGCGCCGCCAGGATCTTCTCATTTTGCGTTTCATTCTGGGTCCCTCCTAAGAAAGTTGCTGGGGTGTCAGCATCGATATACAGATTATGTTTTAGATTATAACTATTATTGATTAAGCATAAATAAAAACAGAAGTGTTTTATTCGAAAACAAGCACAAAAAAAGAGCAGGTTGCCAGGAAAATCCTGGCAGCCTGCCCATCACAGGATTGGCTGTTGACTCCGACGCGTGAGCACGTCGTCTCCACACTCCGTGCGGCTCAGCAAGCTTTGCACTCGCTAGATGTCTCGGTCATGCGCGAGTCATCGCTCGCGGCCAAACCTGCGGGGAACCCATGATTTACAGATTGGCTTATGCCATGGTATTGAAGTGGACATAGACACCATCGAGGTCTTCAAGCAGGATGCCCATCTCGCTGAAGCCAGCGTGAAGAGCCTCTGCCGAAAGCTCGACGTTGTTCTTGACATCGCCCATGCGCATGAGCGCAAGAGCACCATCGTCGACCGGCGTGATGTTGAAGGTCGAACCGTCATAGACCATGCGGAACATGCCCGTGCCATCCGTCGTCGTCAGCGCCTTCGTGTACTCACGGTACTGCGTCTTCGGCTGATTCGGCTCCGGCAGGCGCTTGCCCGTCGGCTCAAGGCGAACTTTGTCCGGATCTGCGGCGACATCATACGTGCCGTAGTGCGAGACCTGACCAGCCTCAACCTTGAAGAACGGAAGCTCAGCACTCGCCAAACCTGCGACGCGCTCGACGCCCGGTACGCCATGATTGCCCATGTTGCTCGTCCAGGAGCCAGAACCATCGAGATTCGACGGATTATGCGGATCGATATCCGGCTTCGTCGGCACCGTCGGCGAGAGCGTGATCAGGCCTTCGTAGTTGTAACGGTAGTTGCCTGCCACGTTGCCCGAGATGATCGGCGTGCCGTTGATGTGCGCCACGACTCCGTACTGGTTGTCGCCCAGCGTGTTGCCCGGCGTGTAATCCGCGTCGACGTGCTCGCCATAAGCCAGCTGTGCATCGATGTCCGGATCTACCGTGTAGGTAACGTCTGCAAGCGTGTTGCCCGTACCGGAGACGAAGAACGTGACATCCTTCGGGTCGATCTTCACATCAGCCTCGCCACCCGTGATCGTGTAGTTCTTGAGGAACTCCGGCGTGACAAGTCCATCCTTGCCCATCGTCTTAATCTCCGTACCGAAATGATACGTGTTGACATTGTTCGTCTTGGTGTTGCCATCAAGATAAGCTCCGCCATAGTCGCCATAGTCGTAGATGAACCCAGTCGGAAGGTCGCCATTGGTAAGGCCTTCGACCTCAGAGGTCGTCGTCTCGACCGTGCCGTACTCCGTCTCGACGTTTTCCGTCGTGATCGTGAGATCAGCCGGCGTGACGCTTGCCGTCTTCTCGAACGTCTTGCTCGTTGCGCCGTCTGCGAACTGGTAGTTTTTGTTCTGCAGGTTCTTCAAGCTTACCGTCGTATCGTAGATATTGTCGCCGACATCCTTCGTGATGCGACCATCTGCCGCACCCGTAAGTGCACTCGAGTCCGTAATGTCAAGAAGCAGCGTGCCATCGCCATTGACACCCGTAAAGGTGACCTTGCGAAATGGATCTTTCTGACCATACTTCGTCGTGTAGAGCGGTTTGCCATCTGGGTTGACGATGTTCTCCTCCGTAAGCGTGTAAGGCGTAACCTTCGCCTTGCCAGCCACGAACGAGACGTTGTAGTTGTTCAGCGCATTGAATGCACCTTTCGTTTCTTCCGTGAATGCCAGATGATAGTCGTCGCCTACTGACGCGGTCCGCTTGCCATCCGTACCATCGAGTGCAGCTTCATTATCATAGCCAATCTTTTCCAGACCTGCTTTGCGCAAAGTTGCTGCCAGCGAGTCTTTCGTATCGCCATTGACCAGGTTCTCATCTTTCTTGGTGCTGTACGCGTAGTTGTACGTCGACTTATCGAACGGCGTACCATAGACCGTCTCAGCGTTGCCGACATTGACCGTCAGATTAGCCTTATTAACGGTCAAATCGCCCTGCGTTTTGACGATCTCGTAGTTAACGCCTGCATTACCCACGAAGCCGACATTTTCCATGTTGACAGCATCTTCATACGGATCTGGGTTAGCGTCTGCTGTCGTACGACCGGCCTGATTCTCAGCATAGCTGCTGCCAGACTTGATGGAAGGGTTACCGGTGCTCTCGTCGAGCTTAGGGTTACCGGTGCTCTCGTCGAGCTTATCATTATTGGCAAGTGCCTCGCCTGTTGCACCTTTCTGCGTGCCGGTGAGCGATGCGGTGAGTTTCCAGCCGTTGATGGTTGCGTTGCCGTAGGTCTGGCTGCCGCTGCCATTGACGTTGATCTGGCGTCTGAGAATCTCGACGGTGCCGCCATCTTTTGTGGTTGCATCGGCGTAACCGCTCGCTGTGCCTTTAGCTGTCAGGTTGTAGCTTTCCGAATCGGCTTTGATGTTGTAAATCGCATTGTTCGCAGGCTCACTGGCCGGTGCTTTATCGCCACCTGTACGCGTTGCGGTCTTGGCCCAGCCAGCACTCGTGAACGTGCCCTTGCCAGTGTAGTAATCACTTACCGCACCTTCCGTAAAGGCAGCTTTATACTTAGCTTCATTGAGATTGTGTTCTTTGTTATCCTGTCCAATGAACGTTGCTTCAGCGGTGGTCGCGATATCGTCACTCGTCAGTTTTTCGCCGTAGTCTTCGCCGTAGACTTTCTTCATGTCTTTGGCGGTGACATAGACAGTCGGCTTTACTTGGAAGATGTACTTGTTGCCGTCGTTTTCACTTGCCGAATACGAAGTACTCGTTGCGCCCCACTGTGCGTTGGTACCGCTGTTGAGGTTCGTGCCGAACGTATCGGCATCTGGCGAGTAAGAATAGACTTTCCAGTTGCCGCCTTCGCCGGTCGTGATGGCGGACTCTGCCGAGGTCAGGTTCTGGAAGGAACCGTCCTTGCCCTGTACATCGATGACAACAGCATCGTTGTCCTGCGAATCGGTGTTCAGCGAACCATCATTATAATCTTTGTTCAGTACGATAGAGCCATCGGTCGTGGTCAGGTTGATATTTTCATGAGCCGTGATACCATCGACATTGATGTCGCCCGTAGCCTGGATATTGACACCCTTAGTGTCAGCCGTGATGCGGTCGCCGACTGTGACGTTCTTGCCCGTGATGCTGACGCCTTCGTCAGAGTGGACAATACCCGTGTAGTGCTCACCGCTGCCAATCGCGACGTCGCCAGCGTTGATCTCGACATTCTTCAGGGCAACCGAGTTACCGATGTTACCAGCAATGTCGACTTTCGAATCGCCGGCATTGATGACGAGGCCCGAATGCTCCAGGTTCTTTTCCTGGACGAAACCACGGATTGTCCCGGCGCCTTCCTTGACATCATCCCAGTTGGACGCCGTACCGAAGCCAATCGAGACGATTGGGCCGGAGTTGTTCGGCTCTCTTTCTGTTTGCTTAGTGTCCTGCGAATAGCTATAGTTCCACTTGACGTAGTAGTTGTTAACGGCCGAACCATCGTTCTCGGCGAATTTCGTGCCTTTGCCATTGTTGGCCATGCCTTCTGGGCCAGTGACCCAGTAATATCCGTCCGGATACTTTCGGTCAACCGGGTTGTTTTTGTTGCCACTGCCGCGGCCGCCGACGATCAGCTGATACTCTTCTGGCGGGCTGGCCAGCGAGTTCTCAAGAGCCGTCGTGATTGTAGCGAGATACGTATCGCCCGTGTTGTTCGTGCCCTTCGTCGCGCCCTGAGCCATTGCCTTGGCACCGTCCCAAGTAATTGACTGCTCTGCCAGATATTCGGAAAGATCGTCCTTCTGCGAAGCGCGCAGCTCATTATAGGATAGAACTTTTGTTGTGGTTTCTGTATGTTCCTGAATCTGAGACCTTGCATACCCATAGTCTCCACTTTTAACGCGAACCAGGTTCCCGTCCGCATCAATTATATAACGTGGCTTCCACCACGATGCCCTACTTGTATCCCCAGTAGCCGTATACGTCGTAGTTGTAGTAGTTTGCGTATACCGATAGCTGCTACTCGTATCCTTTCTGATGACATCATCATAATAGGACTTGACGAAGTCTGTCCAACCTTCCAGACCAGACGCTACGCGCTTATAGGAATTGCCGGAGTCAATCGTGCCAGTAATGGTAACCGTACCTTTGCCACCGCTTGCACTGCCATCATCCTTCCGCGTATCAAGAGTCAGCGTACCGCCGTTCAGGCCGATGGCCACGTCACCGTTGAGGTTGATGGCGCCGCCATTCGTCGTAACGTGGCGGTCGCCCATCTCACCCTGGTTACCGAAGTACGTACCGACCGAGCCGGACTCGATCGTCGTGCCGCTGCCAGACGTGAACGTACCGCCATTCGTCGCGATATCGGCGTTGATGAGGACGGCACCGAGGCCATCGCCATCTGTATCCGAATGAAGGTTGACATTCAACGCTCCAGAAGACGACGCGATTCCCGCGTTGACCGTGACGTTGCGCTGTGCCTCGAGCGTCAGGGACGTATCTCCGCCACTCGTCTTATTGATGGCCGAATTCACCGTGATGGACGCGACCTTATTGGCATCCGTTGCCTGTACCGAAACGGCCGTGCCCCCATTCAACAGGTTGTTGACGGTAGCGCTGTTGACCCACGTGGTCATATTGTGGCTGGCCGTGCCGGAGTCATTGTTGCTGCTGTTATAGCTGCCATTCGTATCGCCATTCGTGACAGCTTCACTGCTCGATGGCTGCGTCTCCGAGATGATGACCTCAAGCGGGTCGAGCAGCCACTCGCCTGCTTTGCCGGTCTTGCCGGCTGCGTCGATGTCGACGTTATCGCCGATTTCGAGATAGTCGCCGGAGGTCTCGATGAGGCCGCCGTCTACTGCGCCGATTGCATGGAGCGTCGCTCCGTCCTCGACGTGGGTCTCTGCGCCGATTGCCTTGATCGAGCCTGCACTCTGCCCGGCCTCCATGCCGGATACATCAAGCGTGCCGTTCAGCTCGACAATGCCGTTATCGCCGCCGTCTAGAAGGATCTCACCCTTCTCGTTCTGACGCAGCGTCTTTGCTTCCATCGTGCCCGTGTTGTTGACGACCGTGCTCATGACATCGCCGGCACTCCTTGCCGTCATGACGAGATAGCCGCCATCTGCCTTGAGCACACCGCTGTTGAGCGCCTTTGCCTTGGCAAGTGCACCGTCAACGGTGAAGTTGATCTTGCCTGCCGTATCAGCGGACAGGCTGAGGTTACGCGCTGCTGCAAGAGCCGTCGTACCCTCGGGGTTCGTGATCGTGCCGCTGTTCTCGACTTCTGCCGCATGCAGCACAACGAGGCCACCTTCTGCGCGAATCGTACCGGCGTTGATGACCTTAGCCAAAGAATCCTCGGGAATCGCCATCGTGATGCCGTCTGCATTCGCAAAGTTCGTCATGTCGCTGTCGCTAATCCTCGCCGTCGAAGCGACGAGCGAGCCAACGTCAACACTGGCGTTCTTGCCGAACAGCACGCCGTTGGGGTTGATGACATAGACATGTCCGTTGCCCGAAAGCGTACCATCGATGACAGATGCAGCATCGCCGACCACGCGGTTCAATGCTACCGAGTCTTTGTCCGGCTGACGGAAGGTCACACGCTCATCGTTCGCAATGTCAAAGCCAGACCAGTCGATTGCCAGGCGTTTGGAATCCTGGTTGACTGTCATATCCTTGTCCTGACGCGTGATCTCGCCCTTACCGGAACGGATGACTTCCCCCTGCGGCATCGCATACGCAATACCGCCGACCGACATCGCCATCATCGCAGCGGTAATCGCTGCGGCCTGGCGCTGCCAAGTCTTTCTTCTTCGCATCGCTCGTTTCATTTTGGTTCCCCTCTTTTCGTTTTCAATGCGTAAATATCTTCTTCTTCCTATCTTACAAAACCAGAAAAACAGATCGATATAGGCAAACCCATCTGCTCCTCTTCTAGTTTACACTCCTGATAGTGCGTTCTGTTATAGCGGTATCGTGCAGATAGACAGCTATATTATTCGCACTATTCTATTTATATTATACTAATTTTTTGAGCACGACGCAACGAGAGAAATAAATTTTGATTATACGATATTTCAATACTATATACGTCATTCATTAATGCGGATAATGTAAGGTTTTCCCTTCTAACAGCAAAGAGCAGGGCCGACAAGGGTCCTGCTCTTCTGCAGTGAAGGCAATCAAAGCGATTGCATCATATGGAATTGTGGATTTACAGATCGTCGGTTATCAGAAGTAGACACCGCCGCGGATCCAGAAGCGGCCGCCCGTGTGGCTCGTGTCGCTCGTCGGTTCTTCGGAGCCGAGCTTCCAAGCGTAGTCGGCACGCAGGAACCAGTCCTCATAGCGCGACCAGATCAGGCCGACGCCGATGCCCTGGAGATTGCGGTGGTTCTTCGCACCCGGGTTGATGCTGCTGTCCTTATTGATCCAGACGCCGCCGTGCTCGAGATACGAGGCGAGGTGCAACTGCTGGTCCTTGGCGCCGAGCGGCAGGAGCCAGCGCAGCTCAGCGCGCGTCAGATAGCCTGTATCGCCCGAAGCTTCGCTCGTCGGGTAAGCGCGTACGCCGTACGGGCCGCCGAGGGAGAAGTGCTCCGAGGAGTCGAGGTTGTTGAATGCATACTGGCCGCGAGCCGAGAGCAGGAGATACGTGCGGTCGTTGAGGTCCTGGCGGCGCAGGATGTTGGCGCGGACCTTGTTGTAGGTGCCGAGCGTCTGAGGCGGCGTGAAGGCATCGCTCCACGCGCTCGAAGAATCATTGCCGATGTGGCCGAGCTTGTACTCGAAACGCCAATCCGTCGCGCCCTTGCGATCCTGCTCGTCGCCGTAGAGCGAGAGGACGCCTGCATGGCCCGTCTTGTCGGCATACTTGCCGATTTGTGGGATATCGCGGTACTCATCCTGGATGTCGCTGTACTCATAGCGGATGCCCGTGTAGAGGTTGTGGCGCTGGCTGCGCTGGATGGCGTAGTCGAGGCCGAGCGAAGCGACGCGCGAATGACCGAGTGCATCGAGGCCTTCATAGTCATCGCCGAGCTGGTACGTCAGGACGTTGTAGCCCGCCGTGAGCTTCATGCCGTCACGGATGACCGGGATCGTGTAGTTAGCACCCCAGTTGAAGAGCTCGTTGCCCGTCGTCGTGATGCCGACGGCCAGATGGTCGCCCTCGCGCGCGAGGTTCAGGAAGTCGTAGTCAAGGCCGTACTCGTTGTAGCCCGTCGAGCGGTTGCCGTAGTTGTCGATGGAGAACAGGCCCTGCTTGCCGTTGTGCGGGTTGAGGTCGAGCGTCACATGGACTGTGCCCGGGTCCTCGCCCGTCGTCAGGACGGCCTTGGCGTCGGCACCGGCGAGGTCGGAGAGCAGCCAGACGGCGCGCTCGAGGTTGGTGCGCGTCAGGTAGTCGCCCTTCTTGAGGAAGGCCGTCTCGCGCTTGATGACACCCTCATGGATCTTCGTGTTGTTCTGAATCGTGATGCCGTCAAAGCGGCCGACCGTCACGGAGTACTCGACGACACCGTTCTCGATCTTCTGTACCGGCAGGTAAGCATGCGCGGCGATATAGCCCTTGTCGCGGAAGTAGCGCGAGAGCGTATCGGCACCGTCCTGCAGGTCCTTGAACGTCACGAGCTTGCCCTTCTTGTCGGCGAGCAGGCTCTTGAGCGTTTCCTCGCTGTAGATGTCCTGACCCGTGATCTTGAAGTCATTGACCTGTACCTTCAACGTATCCGGCAGGTCGAGGCTCGGGCGCTGCTCCTGCTCGACCTGAATGTCGGCGCCACCGAGCGAGACACCGCCCTGACCGTAATCCTTCTTGTTCTGCTGTTCTTCCGTCAGCTGGCCAGCATTGACCAGTCGGTCTCGATTTGCTTCGACAGCAGCGCGATCCGGCACCGTCGGCGCCGCTGATGCCGAGCCCATATTCAGCAAGCCAAAGGCCACGGCCGCAGCCAGCATGCCCATGCAGCCGCCCGTGCTCTTGACAGCGTGTCTGCCATGTCTCCTATGTTTCATTGCTCAAACTTCGCACACGGAAAACATCCCGTATGCCTTGATAAATCAGCTTGAACTGAATGTCGAAAGCCATTCACGCACACTTCTGTGCACGCAGACGACTCATCCAAAGAGCGGGCAGATCGTTC
>ENA-OQCL01000694-OQCL01000694.1-human-gut-metagenome-genome-assembly--contig:-NODE-694-length-14844-cov-4.719100_pt1 | contig 14844 bp, 14 predicted proteins | sample MGYA00242502_ERZ504586 | MGnify/ENA primary metagenome ERZ504586 (study PRJEB26092, sample SAMD00036316) | human gut metagenome | host: Homo sapiens | study: EMG produced TPA metagenomics assembly of... | reverse complement strand
TTTATATAAACATTAAATTTTTGAAAGTTACCGCGCGTCAATAAAACGCCGTAAGTTTTGTGCTATATCAATAAACTATGCTTTGTGCTATACTCACGTGAACGGAAGGAAATTCCGGCGGCGCGCGAAAATCTGATGCGCGGCGCAATAGAAGGAGACAACAACAATGCTGTTTATGGGAAAATGCTCAAAAGAAGATTTCGTGAAAAGTAAGAGAAGATTCTACGTCGTCGGCGCGATTATGCTCGCGCTCGGCTTCGTCTCGCTTTCGATGCCGCTGCTCGCGTCGTTCGCCGTAGAGACGATGATCGGCTGCCTGCTGCTCGCGGTCGGCCTCGGCAGCGCCTTCGGGGCCTTCAGCGCGATGCGCTCGGGCGACAGCCCGTGGCAGCAGGCCTTCATGGCGGTCATATCCGTCGCGGCGGGCGTCGTATTCCTCACGCATCCGCTCGCGGGCGTCATGACGCTGAGCATGCTGCTCTCGGCGTACTTCCTCGTCGACGGCGTGACGAAGGTCGTCGAATATTTCCGCATCCGCGAAATCGGCGGCTCGCTCTGGATACTTCTCTCGGGCGCGCTCGGCGTAATCCTCGCCTTCATGATGTGGAACAACGTGCTGACCGGCGCGTCGATGATAGGCATCGTGCTCGGCATAGACCTCGTATTCAGCGGCATGAGCTTCATCCTGCTCGGACGCGGCTGCTCGAAGTTGTCGAAATAACGGCGTCGGGCAAAAACTCAAAAAACGGCGAAAGCGGCGCAGGAACGCGCCGCTTTTTTGCTGTGCCGTATGTTTTGCGCGATTGCCTCAGTCCTTCGCGGCCGCGGGACGCGAAAGCTTCATTATATAATTCGGCGAAGCGCCCGCGACGCGAGCGTCGTCTTTCAGACGTTTGATAAGCTCCTTCGTTTCAAGCTTCGAGCGGAAGGCCGCAGTCGCGCACTCGGAAGTTTCGTAAACCGGCGAAATGTAGACGGCCTCGGCCTCCGCGTCCGCCGCAACCTCGCGGCAGTATGCGGTGAAGAGCGCGCGCCTGTCGTCCGACGCGCGTATCTCCTCCGGCACGCGCAGCAGGACGACCGCCTCGCCGCGCGCGTACCGCGGCTCACGCACCACATCCTGCGCGAAAGCGGCGCAGCATGACGACGCTATGAGCGCCGCTGCGGCAAGGACGAAGAATATCTTCATCGCCCTCTACCTTGCGCGTTTCCTCAGCGCGCCGCCGAACAGCCAAAGGGCAGGAAGCGCGAATAACGCCGCCGCGCCGAAGCCCGCGGAGCATCCGCCGCCTCCGCCAGACGACGCGCGCGCAGGCGCGGCATACTTCACAACGGCGGTCGGGTCGATTATTTTCCCCTCATCCTCGTCAAGGTCATAAGCCCCGTTGTCTGCGATATACAGCACTACGATGTAATCCTGCGCCGCGCTGAACGTGCCGCCGAACTCGCTCCAGTCGGCGCAGTAAATTTCAAACGAGCCGTCGGCAGCCTCGTCGCCGGTCAGCTTCGTATATTGCAGACAGCCTCCGTCCGGCTTTATCTTGCAGACGGCGATATCGTCGAGCGTGCTGCCGTCGCCGAAAACCTCGCCTGATACAGTGAACGCTACCTCCGCGACGGCTCCTTCGGACAACTCGTCGTTTTCACCCGCTGCGGTGAACACTGGGAACAGCGAAATTTCCTCGACATAGCGCGGAGACTCGAGACTCGTTACAGCCTCGCTCACAGTAGCGTAATCAAGATAAAGGCCGTTGTCAGTGACCCTGACTGACTGCACAAACTCCTGCGGCAATACATCGGTACTTACAGGTATTACCGCCTCAAGCGGCACAACGTCGCCAGAAACCACCGTCTCAGGAAGCTCAGGAGAGACCGGCGTGCCGGCCGCGAGCTTCCACGCAGCGTAGGCGTCGATCAGCCCGTACTGCGAATACCCCTCGCGCAGCACCGCTCCGTCTGCGCCGTCGAGAATCATCTGCTTTATCTCCGCCGCGCCCCTTTCCGAGAACAGCGAGCAAAGCAGAGCCGCGAGACCAGCGACGTGCGGAGAGGCCATCGACGTGCCGCTTATGGCGGTGTAGCCGTCTTCGCTCCACGTATTTCCGTCACCGGTAATCGGCTCGTACCGGCAGGTGCTCATGATGTAGCCGCCGGGCGCGAAAACGTCAACCCATTCGCCCGAAGAGCTGAAATTTGAGCCCGCCGCGTAGCTGCGCTCGTCGTCCTCGCCGCTCGCGCCGACGGTAATTGTATTCTCATAGCGGAACATGGCGGGAGTGCATATCTGCCCGGCGTAATCGCCCTCCGGCGCGTCAAGGTCCTGGTCCTCATTGCTCGCCGCGATGCAGACTATTACCCCCGCGTCGCTGAGCGCCTTTATCTTCGCGCTGTACGGCTCGTTCTCCGCCGCGTTGTCCGCGTCGGTCCAGCTGCCGAGAGACATATTTGCGACGCGGACGTTCACGCCCGCAGCCTTCGCCGCTAATACGAAGTCTATCGCGCGCATCTGGTCGCTCGTCAGCGAGCCGGTGGCGTATTCGACGCTGCGTTCGTCGTCCTCGTCGACGAACGCGGAGAAAACCGGCACGGCCATAAGCTTCACGTTCTGCGCGACGCCAGCGACGCCGATTCCATTATCCGTCACAGCGCCGATGATGCCCGCCACGTGCGTGCCGTGTCCCTCGACGTCGCCGACGTATCTGGAATCAGACGTGACTGAAAGCACGTCGTCTATCGACGCCAGCTTTGTAGTTCCCGCGCCTGGGCCGACAGGAATGGGATCGAAGGCCGACGTCACCGGCGCTTCATCCTCGTTCTCTCCGAATTCCGCGCTGCTGTGAAACCATGCCCCGTGGCTGCCCGCAAACTCAGCGGCGCCGATTCCTGCGACGTCCATGCGCGAGAGCGTATCGGCATCAAATTCATACATGTTGTCTGCGAGGTCTTCGTGGTCGTATATAATCCCGGTGTCGATAACCGCGACGACGACCTCCTTGGACTCGGCCTCCGCCGTCTGCGCCCAGATCGCCGGCATATTTATGCGCTCAAGCCCCCACTGCTCGCCGTAAAGCGGGTCGTTCGGCACGGCGATTTCTATCTCCTCATCTTCGGCGGAGACGATGCGCGCCGGCGACGAAAGACGCATTATATAATTCGGCATCGCCGACACGACGCGCGGGTCGCCGCGCAGCCTTTCGATAAATTCCTCCGTGCTCTCCCCGCTCGCGCTGCGCAGCTGCGCGACCGCGTAAGTCTCGCCTCCGCCGCGCTCATCGCCGTTCGCCGAAAGCGTCCGCGCCGCGCCCGAGAGCGCGTCTTCCTCCAAACCTTCCGAGCCCGCCGCCGCAGCCTTCACCGGAAGGAAATTCCGCACAACCACAGCGCCGAGCTCCGAAGCCGCTGCCCCCGACGCCGCGTTGGAAGCGCTCCGCGCCGCATAAGAATCAACCTCGGCCCGCGCCTCGTCCGTCCTCATCATAACGATAGCCTCGCCCTCAACGTACAGAGGAACTGCCGCAAAAGTAGGGGAAGCGGCGACAAGAACAGCAAAGGCTGCAAATATACATCTTCTGAAATTCATGCAAAACCACCACACGCAATAAATTTTACACATTTATTATAAAAGCAGAAAATCGGCCGTTCAACGGGACGACGGCAGGAAAAGCATATATCACATTATATAATAGCGCCGAGACGCCTGGCGCGCGCAGCCGCCGCCGCGGATTCATTAGGGAGGACGAAAAATCATGAAGCAAGAACCTTACGAGTATACAGCGAAATGGAACGATGCCGGAGAGCCGCTCGACGCGGAAAAGGCGCTCGAGTTTATACTCCGCGACCTCCTCCACGGCTCTCTCGGCATGAAGGACTTCATCGAGGACGGCTGCCTTTACTGCCCCGACAGCCAGTTAACCTTACAGCCAGAGATAGAAAGCCTCATGGAGCAGGCCGCTGTCGTCGATTTTCATATCGAAACGCCTCAGTGGGAAACGGAAATTTTTGAATGCTGCGCGTCGCCGGGCGAGACTACGAAGCACGCGCTCGGTATGGCGCTCAGCTCTTTCATGCTCTCGCTGATGCCGGCGATTGCGCGCATGGAGCGCGGCGAGTACGACGAGACGTTCGAGACGAGCTTCGCGGGGCGCGCGCACCGCTGGCGCGCGACGCTGAGCGACGTCGTCGGCATCGGTTGCACGCCGCATGAGAACACGCCGTCCTTCTACTGGAACAAGCTCAAAGATGGCGTCTTGAAGCGCCTCGGCAATCAGAAGCTCTGCTATGTGAAAATCTACTGCGCGAAGGTGGACGGCGAGGTCACGGGCGAGTGCCGCGTCAACGACATAAAGAGCAAAGAGCTGAGCGACATCGTCGCAGAGATAGGCGCGCAGTGGGAGACGGAGGGCTTCGCCTCGCAGAAGATGTTCATATTGATACGGCAGGACGAAGAGACGGTAGCGCCAGCGCCGTACCCATACTGGGGAGCGGCCGGGCGCGCTGTGATGAAGACAAAAATAAAACGCGCCGTAAATCTCTTCAACGGCTGCAAAACGCAGGAAGAGTACGACAAACTTCCCGAAACGCTCAAGCTTCAGCTAGGCGACGCGACGCTCGCGGAGGAATGCTATCTTTTCCTGCCCGAGATATGCGCGGAGAACGAGTTCGACACTCTGGACTTCGACGAGCAGATAGCGCCGGGCCTCTATAAGTCGCAGCTCGCCGACTACTGGACGATGCACAATCTGCTCTTCGAGCTTTTCGCCGAAGGCGCGTTCGGCGACGAAACTTCCGGAATTTACTGGGACTATATCACCTTCAGCTCGGTCTACGGCGTGGTCTGTCAAATGATGGAAAAGAACGGCGAGGAGGCGCCGCTCGAAGGCTGCGTGTCTACGCATTTCAATTTCTCAGACGGCTTCAAATTGAGGTAGGGGGGCGCAGAGATGGGAGAAACGTTCAAACACGACTTCCCCGGCGCGCCGTTCATCGTGCGCATGCTTTTCAGGGAAAAGCCCGAGCTGCCGGAGGCCGGGAAAATGACGGAAATTATGGAAAAGCACTGCGGCCCAGTCGAGATGTTCAGCTGCGACGAAAATATGGCGGGCTTTGCCGCCTCCGGCTGTATGGCGAAGTTCAAGGACGGCGAGATGCCGCCGCAGCTTTGGCTGCTCGGCGCGTCGGAGTTCTCTGCGGACGGTGTAGACGATTTTACGAAGAGCCAGATGTGGGACTGCATGGACGAGCGCGACGAAATTCTCGGACGGTGCCGCTGGCAGATGCACGCGACGGACATGCTCGCAATGCTGCCCGCGCTCGAACGCGCGAACCTCGACATGGATTTCACCGACGCGCTCGCGGAACTCTTCCCCGACTGCGAAGCGTTCCTCTTTCAGAACACGGGCAAGCTCGTCCGCGCCCGCGACGTGCGCGGCCACGGGCTGAGCGGCGCGGACAGATACATACGCTTCGGCCTGCACGCGAGGTTCTTCAACGTCAAAGGCGCGGACGATATGATCGTCGATACGCTCGGCATGGACACGCTGTTCATGCCGGATTTGCAGTACCATTTCCACAGCCTCGACCCAAACTGGCTGGTTCATCACGCTTGCAGCACCGCGCTCTACATAATTGAAAACGACTGCCCGATAAAGTCCGGCGAAATTATAGACGGCGTGGAGGCGGAGACGGGACGCATCAGCCGCAGTGTGCCGTGGCGCTGCCGCTACGAGCAGGCGCTCATACAGCCAGCGCGCGAGGTGCTCGACATCGAGGCCGGAGAGTTCGCGTCGGGGACGCGGGAGGGCTAAACGCGCGGACGTACAAAAAAGTAAAAAATCCCCGCGTCTCAGGCGCGGGGAATATTTTTGCCTTTTTCGTAAATTCTGCGCCGCTCGTTTCGCGTTACTTCTTTTTTCGGCACGCCGTCGTCCGTCAGCGCGAGCATCTCGGGGACGGTGACGAAGCGGACGGGGGACGTTTTTTATAGCGCGCGTTGAGCTCTTCGAGGAAGGCGACCGTCGAGGGGCGGAAGTGGCAGATTATGAGCAGCGCGCCGCGTTTCTGCGCGTTGCGCACAAGTTCGTCGAAACGCTTCGCAATCACCGCCTTGTCGGTCGAGTTGTCGAGGAAGCCGCGGTTTTGCAGCGCGGGCACTCCGGCTTTGCGCGCCGCGTCGTAGGCGACGCTCTTGCCCGTCGTGCGGCTGTCTACGAAGAGCAGCCCGCGGCTCTTGAGCACCTGCATGAACGGTTCCATCAGCTCGCGGCTCTCCGTCGCGCGCGAGCCGCGGTGGTTGTTGACGCCGATAACTCCCGGCAGAGAGTCGAGCGCCTTCGCCGTCTTCGCGCGCACTTCGTCCGCGGTCATTCCGCGGCCGATTATGAATTTCCCCGTCTCCGAATCTTTGTCGGACTGCGCCTGCATCGGAAGGTGCAGGATGTAAGGCACGGACTTCGAGGCGGCGAGCTGCGCAGTCTCTTTCGAGTACTGGCGGTAGGGCATTATCGCCCACGTCGTTGGAATCTCCAGCGCGGCGACGCGCTTGGTCAGTTTCATCTGGCTTCCTCCGTCGTCTATGAGTATCGCCAGCAGCGGCGTTCCGTCCGCACGTGGATAACCGCATACCGGCGGCTGCGCTTTCGGCGCTTCCGCCCTTTCCCGCGCCGCGGGCAGCCCTTCGTCTGCCGAGACGACGACCCACTCGCGCGTCTTGGGCTCAGGCGCGGGAACGGAGGCGGCTATCTCGTCGGGCACAGCTTCCGGCTCTGCGAGCTTCGCATAACGCCCCTGATTTTTCAGCGCGACGGCGTAGACCGCCGCCGCGATCACGAGCAGTATCAGCGCCAGTTTCAGCCTGAGGCTGCGTTTGTCCTTCGCTCTCTTGTAATGTTTAGCCAACTGCGGCCATCTCCCGTTATTTCGTCTTCTTCATCTTGTCCTTCAGGACGGCGAGCGCCTTCTGGAACTGTTTGTCGTCCTTCTTGTTCTTCATCGGCTCGCCCTCTACCTTTATGTCGGGCTCAAGCCCTTTGTGGTCTATCACGAATCCCGAAGGCGTGTGGTAGCGCGCGATCGTCACGTATATGCCGGAGCCGTCGGGCAGGTTGAAGAGCGTCTGCACGGAGCCCTTGCCGAAGGTCTTCATGCCGACTATCGTCCCGCGCTTGTGGTCCTTTATCGCGCCCGCGAATATCTCAGAGGCGCTGGCGCTTCCCTCGTTGACGAGCACGACGAGCGGCAGGTCGTTCGCAAGTCCCGGCTTTGCGTAGAGAGTGTCGTTCGCGCGCTCGAAGCGTCCCTTCATGCCGACGACGACTCCGTCGCCGATAAAGCGCGACGTGACGTCCACGCATACGTCGAGCAGGCCGCCGGGATTGTTGCGCAGGTCCATGATTACGCCCTTAGCGTTCTTCGACATCGCCGTCTCAAGCGCGGCGCGCAGTTCTTCGTCCGTCTTGAGATTGAAGTGGTTCAGCTTGATATAAGCGATTCCGCCGCCGAGCATTTCAAGACGCACAGTTTTTATTTTTATGACTTCGCGCACTATCTTGACGGGGATGAGCTTGCTTTCGTCCTTGCGCCGTATGTGCAGCGTCACCGGCGTTCCCGGCTCTCCGCGCAGCATCTTGACTATTTCGTTGCTCTCCATGCCTACGACGGTCTTGTCGTCGACCTTGATTATTTCGTCGAGCGGCTTGATGCCAGCGCGGTCGGCGGGCGTGTCCTCTATCGGCGCGATGACGGTCGTCCGCCCGTCGCGGTTCGCCATGTAGATGCCGAGGCCGCCGTACTCGCCCTCTATCTCCATGTTCTCCTCGGCGAGCGCGTCGGGGTCGACGAAACGCGTGTACGGGTCGTCGATGGATGCGACGAGGCCGCGCAGCGCGCCGTAGTACATTTTTGTGTCGTCTATCTTGCCCTCTTTGTCGCCGTCCACCTGATAGGTCGAGAGCGCGAGCTTCACCTGTTTGATGATGGCGAGCTGCTGCGGCGTGAAGGGCAGGCTCCGCTCCCAGTCCGCGCCGACGGCCTGCGGGATGCTGTAAAGCGATACGCAGAGCAGCGCGCCGATGAATATGCCCGAGAGCAGGTGCAGTATTTTAGATTTCAATTTCTTCACTTACCTTTCCGAAAAGCCCCGTTACTTCAGATATTTCATGGGATTCACGGCGTCGCCGTTGACCCTTACTTCAAAATGCAGATGGTTGCCTGTGGCGACGCCGGTCGCCCCGACGCGGCCGATCACGGTCTGGCGTGTGACCTTCGCGTTTTCGCTCGTCTCTATCTTCGACATATGGGCGTAGACTGTCGTCAGGTTCGCGCCGTGGTCGATGATGACGACCTGTCCGTAGCCGCGCATCCAGCCTGTGTAGAGCACTTCGCCGGGGTCGGCGGCCTTTATCGGCGTGCCCTTCGGCGCCGCGATGTCGAGCCCCGTGTGCGTAATCTTCGTTTTAAAGACCGGATGCACGCGCGTGCCGAACTGGCTCGTTATCTTGCCCTGTATCGGCCACGCGAAGCGGCCTCCCTTATAGTAGACCGGCGTCGGCGCTACGGGCTTGCCCTGCTTGCGCTTCGCGGCGTCGGCCTGCGCCTTGAGCTTCTGCTTCTGCTGGAGCAGCTTCTTTATAGCGGCCTGCATCTCTTCCGAGGCCCGCTGGAGCTCCTCCTGTTCTGCGAGGAAGAGTTTCTTGTCCTTGCGCACCTTAGCGAGCACCGCGTTGCGCTCGTCGGCTGCCGATTTCAGTTCCTTGTTGCGCTTCGCAAGGTCGGCGTTCTGGTCCTTGAGCGTCGAATGCTCCTTGCGCAGCTCCTCCTGCGTCATCGTCAGCTTGCGTTTCTCGTTCGTGAGGTAGTCGATGAGCTTTTTGTCCTGCTCCGCGATTTTGCCGAGCAGGTACGAATTCGCCAGCGCGTCTTCCGCGCCGCGCGACGACATAAGCAGGTTGAACTCCGCTACGCCGCCGTACTTGTAGATGTTCACCATGCGCTTCTTCAGTATTTCCTGCGCCGCGGCGATGTCCTTGTTCATTTTCTTTATGTCTGCGTCGAGCGTGAAGATGTTCTTCTTGACCTTCTGCATCTTCAGGCTGACGATGTTGACGCGCTGCTGCGTGACCGTTATCTTCTGGCTCAGCGCGTTGAGCTGGTTCGCAACGCTTTTCTCGCGCTTCGCCGTCTCGGTCAGTTTTTTCTGGTTCTGCGAGATCTGTTTCTGTATCTTCTCAAATTCCCGCTCCTGCTGTTTTATCTGCGCGTCGATGTCCGGCTGTTTCGCCGCGGCGAAAGCTCCGCCGCACGCGCAGAGCACGGCGCAGGCGGCAAACGCCGCGATCATTTTTCCGCCGTCTACTTTCATCTTCGCCACCGTCCGCGCGCCGCGTTAAAGCGGCTTCGAGGCCTTTCTGATGAATTTTTCGACTGCTATCAGGCTCGCGATGAGGCTGACCACCGCGCCGCAACAGATGAGCATGATGAAGAGGTTCGCCAACAGCCGCTTCGATTCAATGAAATTGATGAAGGGCAGCATATCGCGCAGCCTGTCGAGCGCGCTGAGGTATGCGTAGCCGAGCGCGGTCGAGGCCGCGAGCGCGCCGAAGAAGCCGAGGATGAAGCCCTGAATGACGAACGGGAAGGCGACGTATGTGGAGGTTGCGCCGACCTTCATCATCACGTCGATCTCCTGCGCGCGCGAGTAGACGGAAATCCGTATCGTGTTGAAGAGCACGACGCCGCTCGCCGCGAGCGCGACCGCGAGCATGATTATCGAGAGTTTTTCGACGAACGACGAGAGGCGCGTCAGTTTTTCGGCTACGTGTCCGGCGTAGACGATGTCCTCGATTTCAGCGACCGATGCCAGCCGTCCCGCGACCTCCGCGACCTGCGACGCTTTCGCTACGTGTATCTCAAGGCTGGCCGGCAGCGGGTTCTCGCCGAGCAGCATCACGGCGTCGGCCTGATTGCCGAGCCGCGCGCGCAGCCTTTCAAGCGCCGTCTCTTTCGTAATCATCGTGACGCTTTCGATGCCGCGCATACCGCGCACAGAGGCGGCGACTTTCTCAAGGTTCGCCTCGGGCTTCAGGTAGGCCTGTATCGAAAGCTGGTTTTCCATATTGCCGATCACGCTGCGTATGTTGAGGATGAAGAGCATCGTCGCGCCGACGACGAAGAATACCGCCATCGCCGTGAATATCGTCAGAAGGCTCATCCCGAAATGACGCCATATCAGACGCCATCCGTCGCGCATTATGTATTTAATACGTGCCATCGCCTTCGTAGCCTCCGTCCTTCTCGTCGCGTATTATGCGCCCGCGCCGTATCTCGACGACGCGGTGCCTGTATGTGTCCACGAGGAACTGGTTGTGCGTCGCCATGAGCACCGTCGTGCCCGCGGCGTTGATTTCAAGAAGAAGCTGCATTATTTCGTCCGCCGTGTGGTTGTCGAGGTTGCCCGTCGGCTCGTCCGCGAGGATGAGCGACGGCTCGTTGACTATCGCCCGGGCGATCGCGAGGCGCTGCTGTTCGCCGCCTGACATCTGCTGCGGGCAGAGCATCCGCCGCCGCCATATCCCGACAGTCTTCAGCGCGTCCTCGACGCGCTCGCTTATCTCGCGCGACGGCACGCCCATCACTTCAAGCACGAAGGCGACGTTCTCGAACGCCGTCATGTCCGGCAGCAGGCAGAAATCCTGAAAGACCACGCCGATGTCGCGCCGGAACATAGCCAGCTCGAAGCGCCCCATCTTGCGCAGCGCGTGGCCTCCGACGCTGATATGCCCGCGCGTCGGGACGACCTCGCGGAAGATGCAGCGCATCAGCGTCGTCTTTCCGGAGCCTGTTTCGCCTATAAGGTAGACGAACTCTCCGCTTTCTATATCGAGATAGACGTCCTCCAGAGCCACTATATCAGGCTCGAAAATTTTGGAGACGCCGGAAAATCTTATATCCATGCGCTCACCTCCTGCGCAGCGCCCACGCCTGGGCCGCCGCGTCAACTATCTCTTTTGATGTCAGTCCGTAATATTCGCGCAGCTCGTCCGGCGTACCGCTGTCGATGAACTCGTCGGGCACAGCGACGGAGCGCACCGGCACCGGACAGGTGCGTCCGAGGCATTCGGCGGCCGCTCCGAAAAGCCCGCCTATGCCGCTGTGGACCTCCGCCGTGACGCAGCAGCCGGTCCGCCGGACGGAGGAGAGCAGCGCCTGCTCCGGGAACGGCTTCAGACAATAGCAGTCTATCACCTCGGCGCTGATGTTCTGTCGTTCAAGCCGTTCGGCTGCTTCCAGAGCGCGGCTCGTCATGATCCCGCAGGCGCATATCGTAACGTCCGAGCCTGAGCGGAGTATACGCGCGCCGCCGAGTTTGAATATCTCGCCGGCCGGATTTTCCAGCGCGGGAAGCGGCGTGCGTCCGAGGCGGACGTAAAAGGGCGCGCCGCCCTTTTCTATGATGCCGCGCAGAGATACGGCGTCGGAGGGGACGAAGAGGTTCATCCCCGGTATAGTCCTGGCGAGCGCTATGTCGGAGAAAAGCTGCTTCGCCGCGCCGTCGCTCGCGCTCGAAAAGCCGCCGTCGATGGCGGCTATCCGTATGGGCAGGCGGGGCATGGCGACGGCCTCGCGTATCTGCGCGTAACTTCCGCCGACGAGCTCAAGGCTGCGTCCAAGCACCCACGGCTTCACTCCGGCAAGAGCGAGCCCCGCCGCGCGCAGCAGCGCGGCGTGCGCCGCCGCCTCCTTCATTACTATTTTGTCTTCCGGTATCGCGCCAAGCTCTCTGCACTCCGGGACGTTCTCCGTCAGCAGGAGCGCGAAATCGTCATGTCCGCGCGCGTAATCCGCGATTATTTTACAGAAAGCCTCGAAGGTCGAGACCGGTTTATCTATGTTCATCGGATCTTACCTCCAGTTCTTCAAGCGCCTGGTCAAGCTCCCCCAGACTGAGGGAGTGGGCGCCGTCCTCAGGCTCCGAGCCGAAGCGCGGGATGCCGCCGCCGCGCGCGGAGACGAAGAGCGCCTTCGGCGCGCCGGACGAAAAATCCAGAGAGGCGCAGGCGCTTTCAAGCGAGTCGAAATCGTCCGCCACCGCGCCGCGCACATCCCAGCCGGAGCAGGCCGTTATGCCGGAAACGCCGTTCTGTTTCGAGACGACTATCATAAAAAGGTTGGGGATTGGCTCTTCAGCGGCGCGCGCCGCCTCCTCCGCAAATTCATCGGAGCGGAACGCGTTCTCAGAAACAAGGAAAGCCACGCGCGGCTTGAAGCTGCGGCGGGAGAGTTCGCCGGCGAGCGCGGCGGCTGCGGACAGCGACGGCTGCACGGTGAAACAGGGCGCGTCCATTCCCGGTATGCGGCGGAAATCCGGGTGGGCCTGAAGCATCGCGCCCAGACGGCGGTAATGCCAAAGATGTTCGCGTTCAAAAAATCCGCGCCGCGCGAGGGCGGCGTAAAGCGCCGGAACGGCCTCCGGCATTCCGAGTACGAAGCGGTCTCTGTCGTCGCGCCGCGGCTCCGCGGGAATGAGCACAAGCTCCTCCCAGTACAGATAGACGAGCAGGCTCGCGGTCGCAAGCGGCGTCTCATACGGGCCGGAGCGCGCCATGCCGACCATGCGCAGAATATCCTTGCGCACCTCGGACGATATATATTTCAGCTCTTCGATTCTTCTCTCATCCATTTGTTTCACAGCGGGCCGCCCGCAGTCCTTCCGCAAAAACTTTCTCAACGGACGCGGCCTCCTCCGCCGCAAGTTCCGCGGAGGGAGGAGCGGAGAGCGAGACTGCGCCGCCGTCTATCAGAGCAATATTATAGCGCATACAGAACCCTGCGACCTTAGGATCGTAGGCGCAGCCCGCGAGCGGAAGGCCGGAAAGCGCGGAAAGTATAAGGAAATGCAGCCTCATGCCGAGAGCGCCGGAAGCGCGCGACGCAGCGCGCGCAAAATCTTCCTTCGATGAAACCAGCGTAACGCCCGACAGCTTCACGAGCCCTGCTGAGGCGAGCGACGCAAGCTCGGCCTCATCCTCGCGCGACAACGCGACGCCGGCGACCTCGCGGCCGGAATTTTCCGCAAGCTTCATGCAGCTCGCGGCGGCGCGCTCCGCAAGAGCACGGTAGCCCGGGCGGGCGTTGAAAAGGAGGACATTCCCTTCGCAGCCTGCGCACGGCACGGGCAGCGACATAACAAGGTCGGGAGCGAGCGCGGAGCGGATTCCCATCGCGTCGAGAATTTCGCGCGAGCTTTCGTCGCGCACGCCGGCGTGGCAGCACGAGCCGAAAGCCCCGCGCGTCAGCACGCGCGACAGCCCGCGGCGGAGCGGCCCCACAGACTGCCCCTCGGCCCATACCTTGAGGCCGAGCAGCTTCGCTATGCGCACCGCGGCGTAGTAGTAGACGCACGAGCGCGCGCTCGTGGAATCCTGAAAAAGCCCGCCGCCGCCGAGCAGCAGGCTGCGGCTCGCGGCGCAGGCGCGCCATATCTCGCGCAGGCTCCAGCGGTTGAACGCGCGGACGCCGTATTTTTCTTCGCTCACGCGCGGAGAGGCGGAAAGCAGCGCGACGCGCTCCTTCGGCACGCCGCACGAAGAAAGAAGCCTCAGCGACGCTTCGCAGAGAAGTTCGTCGCCGAGGTTGCCGAAGCCGTAATATCCGAGGAGAAGTACGTCGAATTCTTTTTTCAATGCGGTAACTGTTTTTACAGCCGTATATTAGCGGCGCGTTTCAGCCGCGGCAGAACCAGCCCCAGCGCGGCTACGCAGACGACGCCGATGAGCAGCCCCAGCCACCAGCCGTTAAGCGTGCGTATTACGCTGCGATAGAGCGGCGTGTGGAAATGGCAGAAAGTGTTGACCGCAGAACAGAAGGCGAGCGCCGCGGCGAGCCGCAGCACCTCGCGGTAATACGGTATGAGCCCCTTGCGCACGGTGAACCAGTATATGACGAGCGCCGGATAGCCGATCATGAACTCTTTCGTACGCGGGCGCACTATGAGCATATTCTCGACGAAATCGCGGAAAGCGACCTCCCAGCCGGGGACGTTCGAGACGTTGCCGCTGCGCATCGCCATCACAAGCGCGCCGAGCATCACGACGCCAAGCAGAGCCAGCTCAGTCCAGAGCGGCGAGCGGCGCATGACTTCGAGGAAGCCCTCGGGGTGGACGCGGCGTTTCATGTCGTGGGCGAAGATCAGAATCAGCGGCAGCAGCAGAGTAAGCTTGACGCCGGAGAACGGGGTGAGGCGAAGCGCCGCGTCAGACGTCCCGTAGAACGAAGCTATCGACAGCCCGCCAGCGACGACGGTCAGCAGCGCGAGGACTGCGCCGCGCGCGCGGCTGTGGGCGCTTTCAAGCGCGCAGAGCGCCGCTTCGGTTGCGACCAGCGCGCCGCAGAGGCCGCCCGCAAGCCGCGCCGCGGCGGAAGAATACCATAGAGCGCCGCCGAATGCCGCCGAAACCGCGAAGAGCGCAAGCGAGGAAGAGAGCGGCACGGGAAGTTTTTCGCTGCCGGCCATACGCGAGCCATAGAACCACAGCGTGAAGACGAAGCATATTCCGCATGCGAAGGCCCCCGCGAGCGGCGCGGGCCACACGGGCAGCGGCTTCGGCCATCCGAGCGCGTAGCCGCGCGCTTCGAGCGCGTCTTATAGTCGCCGAGATCCTTCAGAAAAACGTCGAGCCGCGCGCCCACTGCAAATCATATGGATGGACCATGACGAGGCGTATCGAGCGCTCGTGCACCGCGCGCACGTAGCGGTCGACGATTGTGGGGCGGCTGATGCTGCGCGAAATTATCTCTCTTTCGTGAGGCTGTGCATCGGCACCACAAGGCTGCCGAGATTCCGCGCGAGCG
>ENA-OQCL01000693-OQCL01000693.1-human-gut-metagenome-genome-assembly--contig:-NODE-693-length-14858-cov-3.514086_pt1 | contig 14858 bp, 14 predicted proteins | sample MGYA00242502_ERZ504586 | MGnify/ENA primary metagenome ERZ504586 (study PRJEB26092, sample SAMD00036316) | human gut metagenome | host: Homo sapiens | study: EMG produced TPA metagenomics assembly of... | reverse complement strand
ATCCTTGCAGCAATTCCTATGGTTTTTCTCATGGTAGCGATAGAAGCCACTTCCTACATCCCCGCGCTTGTTTGGATGGATAGCTACCAGCCAGAGCATTTGCTGATACAGTTGACCGATTTTAATAGTCGGGATTGTCTGCTATGGCGTATTGTTCCATTAGCGTATCGAATTTCCGCAAAAACGTTTTGAAAAAGTTGATTTGTAAAATCGAAATATTAGCAAAGCCAGCCGAGCCAGTCAACGGTCAAGATGAACGGCGCATATGCACCCGCCGTTGACAGCCCCGCCCGCCTTTGATGGCAGGCGATCAAAGGACGACAGCAATGAGTGCTGCTACAACATATAAAATTTATGAAAAGTGCAATAAGATTCTGCAAAATCAAAATATGCAATTTAAATCGTTAAGCGGCGGCTTTGCAGAACACCTCAAAGTCGCCGCTTCTATATATCATATTCTTTTATACCTGTATCTCCGTTCCATCCTTGAATGTCACTCGGATATCCTTCTCACTGTAAACCGTCACGAAATCCACCAGGCTTGACCACAGCCGCTCATCAAACTGTGTAACCGGCTCCTGTGTCTCCACCGTGTGCAGAAACTGCTCCAGCAGCTTCTTTCGGTCGGCTTTGTCGGCAATCGCCTGAGTCACTTCATCGAACCGCGTCTTGACCGTTTCATAACGGCTGACCAGCCCATTGTATCGCTCGGTATATTCATCCTGGTCGAGAGCCGTCCGGGCGTTCTCTGCCACGCACCGTTCCACCAGCCCCACCACAACCTCCAGTTCTTCCTTCAGTTCTGCCTGACGCTTTTCCAGTTCTGTGCTGTCGCACAGCATGACAATGACCATCCGCGTATTGGCGGTCAGCTCATCTCTCTCTGACAGCAGGATATTGGTCGCCCGGACAAAAGCACCCTTGACCTGTTTCTCTGTGACGTGGGGCGTGCCGCAGGTCTTGCCGCCCTTATACTTATGGTTGCACTGATAGATAACTCGGCGGTATTTATCTGTGGAGTGCCATACCTTCGAGCCGTACCAACATCCGCATTCGCCGCATTTGATCTTGGAGGAAAACATACTCACGCCGCTGTAGCGGTGCTTATCCTTCATCCGCCGCGCCATCTCCGCCTGGACATAGTCGAAGGTGGCAGGATCGATGATGGCTTCGTGGTTGCCCTCCACATAGTACTGCGGGACCTCGCCCTCGTTCTTTTTTGTTTTCTTCTGGAGGAAGTCCACCGTGAACTCCTTCTGCAGGAGCGCATCGCCTTTGTACTTTTCATTAGTAAGGATGCTGCGGACGGTGCTTTGGCTCCAGACTGCCTTGCCGCCCGGAGTCGGCAGTTTCCGCTCCGTCAGCTCCTTTGCGATGGCGTGGCAGGTCAGGCCATCCAGAAATAACTTGTAAATCAGCTTGACGGTCTTTGCCTGTTCCTGATTGACCACAAAGCCGCCGTTGGGACCCCGGTCGTACCCCAGGAACCGCTTGTAAGCCACGCTTGCCTTGCCATCGGCGAACCGCTTCCGCTGACCCCAGGTGGTGTTCTCCGAAATGCTCCGGCTCTCCTCCTGGGCAAGGCTGGACATGATTGTGATGAGCAGTTCTCCCTTGGCATCCAGCGTCCAGATGTTTTCCTTCTCAAAGTAGATTTCCACACCCTTTTCCTTCAGCGTCCGCACGGTGGTCAGGCTGTCCACTGTATTTCTGGCAAATCGGCTGACACTTTTTGTTACTATGAGGTCGATCTTCCCGGCAAGGGCATCCGCCACCATCGCCTTGAAGCCCTCGCGCCGCTTGGTATTGGTCGCAGAAATCCCTTCGTCCGTGTAGATAGCAACAAACTCCCAATCGTCCCGCCCTTTGATGTAATTCGTGTAATAGTCCACCTGCGCTTCGTAGCTGGTGACCTGGTCTTCGTGGTCGGTGGAGACGCGGGCATAACCGGCGACACGGCGTTTCCGCTTGCTGCCAATAGGAACGGCAGTATATTTGGTGATGGTCGCCGGAATCGCCGTTACTTTTCTCTGCGCCATTTGTCTCCACGCTCCTTCCGTAATTGCTTCATGTGTTCGCTCATCTGCCGGCGCCGCTCTGGCGTATAGGCGCCCTTAATGGATTCCTTAAATTTTGCCCTCTGCTCCTCAGTCCAAGGCCGCCCCACGCGTTCCGGCGGCTGCCAGTTGCGGCTTACGGTTCTGCCATCCTTAAAACAGAAGCGGAGTTCTGAAGAGGAAAGCACCTCAACTCGGTCGATCTTCTCACGAAAAGCGGCGGCGTCAAACGCATCCAGCCCAAGTACCTCTGCGGCCATCTGTTCCAGCAAATCCTCCCGCAGGCTGGGGGAATCGCAACCGTTATGCTCTGCGCACCGCCAGTGGCTGACCTTGCTGCCATCTTTGCAGTTCCGTGTTGCCTTGCGGAAATTACAGCCGCAGGATACGCACTTTATCTTCCCCGTGAAGCAGGATGCACCGATGGGATTCGTGCCGTTCTTGCGCCGTTTCATGGACACTTCAGCACGCCGCTCCGGTGTCCAGCAGTCCCGATGCCCCGTGTTCAGGCAGTCCTTTGTTACCACATTGCCGTCCGCCATGTGAAACTCCAGCGTATAGCGTTCTGGCACATCGATATGGTCCACCTTTTCCAAAAAGATAGCTTCATCAAATTCATCAAGCCCCAGAACTTCCGTACAGACTTTAACCATGTTTTTGTGGTTGATGGTGCCGCCCACAGGACAGCCGGTTCCTTTCTTCTTTTTCTTCTTGCTGCCACAGTTCCAGAACTCCATATCGCCACGGTCTGTCCGCTTGTTGTGCATATAGCTCTGACCGCAGTATGGGCATTTGATTTTTCCTGTAAAGCAGGATGTGTTCAGACTCTTATTTGCCAGTGCGCCAAGTTCCCTGCGCCTTGCCATCTCCTCCTGCACAAAGTCAAAAGTGGCCTTGTCGATTATGGCAGGATGGGTGTCCTCCACATAGTACTGCGGAAGTTCCCCTCGGTTCTTTTTCCGCTGCTTGGAGATTGGGTCGGAGATAAACTCCTTTTGCAGGAGCAGGTTCCCCGTGTAGGTCACATTGGTCAGTACCACCTTGATGTTGGAATCTACCCAACGGCAGCCGTCCCTGGTTGTGATGCCCTCGGCAGCAAGCTCCCGCTCGGTTTCCAGCCTGGATTTCCCGTCCAGGAAGTTCCGGAAGATTCTCTTTACAACCTCCGCTTCCTCTGGCACGATGACCAGTTCATCGCCCTCCCATCGATAACCGTAGATGCGGAAGTGGCCGTTTGGGATGCCGTTTTGCATCCTTTTTCGGATGCCCCATTTCACATTGTCGGAAATGCTGCGGCTCTCCTCCTGGGCAAAGGACGCCAGGATGGTCAGCATCAGTTCGCCGTCCCCATCCATCGAGCGTATGCGTTCTTTCTCGAACTGCACCTCAACGCCTAAATCCTTCAAATGCCGCACCGTTTCCAGAAGATCCACCGTATTCCTGGCAAACCGTGAAATGCTCTTTGTCAGGATGATGTCTATCTTGCCTGCCTCGCAGTCGGCAAGCATCCGTTTGAACTCATCGCGCTTTACCGTGTTGGTACCGGAAATAAAAATCATCTGCATAGACCCCGGCATACTCCCAGTCTGGGTTCTTCTGGATCAGCCCGCTGTAGTAGCTCACCTGTGCGGAAAGGGAGTGGAGCATCCGTTCCGACTGCATGGACACTCTGGCGTAAGCGGCTACCTTCTTCTTTTCCCGGATGGCGGGTACAGCCGCTTCGATTTTTCTTAAATTCGGCATGAAATCACGCTCCTTTCCGCTACTATACATCACTCTAAAAGGCTGTAAAGTCAACAGATTTCAGAGAATAATGTGCCGAAAAGAGGGCGGTATTTTGCCAGGAACATTGTATCAATCTGACGGTACTCTTCCTCGGTGATAAGCCCCTCCGCAAGCATCTTTCTGACCATGCTCATGGTCGCCTGGTAGAGCTTTTCCTGTCTCATCTGCTCCTTACTCATCCGCGCCACCTCCGAACCGGTGCCGGATGTAGCACGCATGGCTGCAGTACTTCCTCGCCGCCTGTCCATAGACAGAAAAAGTCTTACCGCAGCCGGCACAGGTGACCTCCCGAATCACCCTGCGGTCAACCTTATCCAGATGGGCGTTCCACCATTTGTTCCTGCACTTGTCAGAGCAGAACTTCTTTTCCTTCCGGCCGGCGTTCTGCGCCACAGGCGTTCCGCAGCAAAGGCATCTGATGCTCGTCCGCTCCAGTGACCGGCTTATCCTCTTTCTGTGCGTTCCTGCGGCAGAAGGATTTTACTGTATTTTCTGAGATCCCGACTTTCCGGGCGATTGCTCCATAGCCCATGCCCTGCGCCGAGAGAGGACACGATCATTCTCTGTTCGTTCGTCACCGCTGTCCCTCCAATCTGTAACCTTCTATTTCTGAAAGGACAGAAACCGGGAATTTCAGCGGATAAAAAAAGACCCGTGCGCAGCCGACCATAGAGAGCCGATTGCACACGGGTTTTTTTGTTTCCTTATTCGGTTTTCACTGCATAGTCCAGAGAAATCCATCCCGCGCCGGACTTCAGCCGTCCCCAGCCAGCAGAGGACCCCTGGCCAGACTGAACCTCCACAATGGTAAACACGCCCTTGCCGGTAAACTTACCGGTCTTGGCATAGTCCGTCCCTGGCCCTTTGCGGATGTTCAAATCGGAGATACTGACCTTGACGGTAAACGGCACATCCGGTGCCGTCTGCGTTGATGTGTTCGGTGTGTAGATGTTTACACCGTTATTATCGAACACGCTATATCCCGGATTGGCATCAGCGCACTTCTTGGCATTAGAGAGGATTTTGTATGCGCCTTTCTGCGATTTGCTGTCAGACCATGCCTTACGGACACGGTAATAGCCCTCTGTCAGCTTTTCAGGATACTCAGTCTCGGTGCCCTCGGATGCCCCGCCGCCAAGCTGTGCTGTGACCTTTGCGGCAAGATCACCCATCCGGGCATACATCCAACTGCCCGGACAGGACTTGTTGGCAAACCAGCGATGAACAGTCAGCACCATCTCATCAGACTTCGGCTCATAACTGAGTGTCTTATCCTTATCACCCAGCCAGAGGAGCTTTTTCTTGCCGTTGCGCTTGCAGATATCCACGCAGAGCTTAATGAGCGTCTGGTAGACCACATCCTTAAAGGCATACGGCTCTGTGGTATCGGACGCGCACTCGATGGTGACCGCCCGCTGGTCGTTGGCGCTGGAGGAGGAACACCAGGAGCGGTTTTTCTCCTCCACATACATTCCCACACGACCGTCCACGCCGATGCCGTAGTTACAGCTTGCCTGTCTGGAAGTCGGCAAGAAGATATTGCCCAGCGTCTCCACCGAGCATTGCCCCACCACGCAGTGGGGCGTAATGCGGTCGATGCTGTGCGTCCGCTGCCCGGAGTGGTTTGGGCTGAGTTTCGTATAAGATACCAATGAACTGTTTGTGTAAGTCACTTAATTTTCCTCCTTTTCCGCTCTGTCATGGAGCTGTGCCAGGATGTCCTTCATCTTCTCCGGCACAGGAAGCCCCAGGTGCGCCGCGTTCTCCAAAAGGCTCACACCCTCGTTGGAGAGGTAAAAGAAGATGACCGCCGTGCGAAGGACGCTGCCTGTGCCAATCACCTGCACATCCAGGATGTTGGCGATCCCAACCAGCAGGAAGATCAGCACCTTCCGGCAGATGCCCTTAAAGCCCACCTCGCTGGACAGTTTCTTGTCCGAGATGGCGCACATCACGCCTGTGACGTAATCCACCGCCACGAATACCACCAGGGCGATGAGCAGCCCATCGCAGCCGCCCAGGAAATAGCCCAGCCACCCGCCGATGGCCGCAAAGATCACCTGCGCCGTGTTCCAAAGTTCCTTCATGTTGATACCTCCGTTTCTTGAAATGGTTTTGTGTATGAAAAAAGCGGCCGCCCCGCAGGGCAGTCGCCAGTTCCCGTAAGTTATTCTGTTTGCTTCGGCAGCCATTCCCACAGCCGCATATCCTCCTGACCCAAAGACCACATACACATCCCCCGGAGCTTCCAGCGGTACGCCGCCTGGTTCGCCCAATAGACCAGAGAATCCACGTCCTGGTAGTAGAGGATGGAGAAGCCGTCCGCGTCTCCGAGGAACAGCCGGGAGATCCAGATGTTGATGTCCTTTGGTATGACCTTTGCCGTATAGTTCCCGCCGCAGGAAATCTCTAAAAGGTCGGAATGAAAGAAATCATAATCCAGGGAGATGTCCTCGCTCCGGGTGGAGGTTTCCTCCACATCGGAGGTCAGCGTGAACACCTGAAACTCTTCATCCCAGGTACAGTTGGAGCAGGATATTCTGCCATAGGATTTCTGCGTTCCGTCCGGCATCTCCACATCAAACCGCTCATACGGCTCGTAGGTCCAGGCGTCCCCCAGCCGCAGCAGCTCGCAGACTGTGGTGTTGTCCGAGCGGTACCCGGCGTAGCCCCCGGAAAAGCCGCTGGCTGTCACCGTAAAGCGCAGGGTGTAGGAGGAGCCGGAATACACCCGCACCCGGTTCCCACGGACACGCATTTCCACCGTGTACATGGTAGGATTGCCCCGCAGGTCTGCCGATGAAGTCCTTGCGATCTCCTGGCTGTAGCTGCCAAGGAGCGTGGAACCATTGTATAACTCCACCGCCTGGGTGTCGTAGTTTAAGCAGCAGAACAGGCTGCCGCAGAATACGCCGGCCCGCCCGCTGCCGTTTGCCGGGAAAGCCAGCCTGGCCCGAAGATGCAGCTCTGAAAAACCGTCATACTGCCACGCAAGCTCCCCATGCCCTTCAAGCTGGGAGTAGACACGCTCCATCGAATATTCATCCGACCGCCACACCTCAAAGGAGCCGGAGCGCACCGTCCAGTAGTCCGTCTCCAGCACACCGTAATCCTGGAAGTCCTCATACCAGATGAGTGCCGAATCCGGCTTCCTTCGGAGCATCTCCAGCGTCAGCTTAAAGCCCTTATCGGGTACAGCCATATTGCCGTCCACATCCTTAAAACTCCTGGGCGCAAGGGCAAAGGCAGCCTCCCCGGCGGTAGGTTCCTCGGAAAAAGCCGAGCAGACCCGGAAACCGTAAAACTGGACGCCTTTGACGTCCAGAGATATGGTAATGGTGTGTGTCCCGGCCGAAAGCGTTACGCCGCTGGCGAGGGACGCCCAGAAGGTACTCCGCCAGTACGGCCACCACAGGCGGCTTTCCGTGAAGTGCTTTGTGCTTCCGTCCAGCGCCGCATAGATGCCGTTCTTATCCCAGAAGGGATAGCAGAGCCGCACCGCCACATCGTAGGTTCCCGCCGACTCCACCTTAAAGCTGTAGGTCACCGAACCGTTATCGCCCAGGGTTGCGATGCCGTTTTCAATGGAGACAATGCCGGACGCGCTGGAGTAGCCGTCAGCGTCCCGGTCGATGAAAATAGTTCCGAACTCGGTTTTCTGCTCCTTGCCGTAGGCAGTCAGGTAGCGCCTGCGGTTGTATGTGTCCGCAAGCTGAGGGTACTCGCGGGAAACTGCGTCCGCTCCTTCCATGTAATCGTAGACATGGGGAAAGGCGTAAGGCACCTTGTCATAATCATCCCAGTAGGCCACGATAGGGAGAAAGGGCTGGGGCGGCGCGTCACCTGTGAAGTTGTACGCTCCCGTCATCCAGTACCTCGCGGCGTAGTAGGTGTTGGAAACGCCCCGGTAGGTCTCGCCCAGGTTCTCCGGCGTGTCATAGATCTGCCAGTTCCAGCCGTAGGCCGGCATCCCCAGGAAAATCTTATCCGAGTCCATGACCTGGGTGGCGTAATCGTAGATACCCTCCAGCCAGCTTCTCGGAGAAACCGGCCCCGGTGCGGAACCCGCCCAGGCCATGCCGTAGCTCATAATAGACGCCGTGTCACAGCAGGCGTCGAGGTCCCCGTAGACACACCAGTTCTCGCCGCCCACCGAGCCGTTGACGCTGGTCATCCCCGGCAGGCAGATGTTCATGTGCTTCGTGGCGTCATAGGTTTTCACGGTATTGTAGATGTTCTGGAACATGGCGGTTGACGCGGCATGGGTGGAATAGCCGTCCCCACGTTCCAGGTCAATATCGATACCGTCACACCAGGGGTACTTTTCCATGATGCGGATGATCTCCGAAAGGAACATCTCCTGCGCCCCGTTTGTGTTGTCCCGCAGGGCGCGGAAGATGCTGTTCGCCCCGTCGTTTGCCACCGTCAGCAGCCACTTGATATGGGGCCATTTGTTGATGTAGGTGAGCATATCCGAAATCGCCACGCCGCTCTCGTAAATCTCCCCGGTGGCCCGCACCTTAAAGGAGAACAGCCCGATCTGGCTGATGCGGTCGCCGTAGTCCCGGAGGGCTTCATACATCCGGGCATTTCCCATGAACGTCCACACCATGATCTGCTTGCCTTTCAGTGTATCCATCAGATTGGCTCACCTCCATCCTGCATTTCCTGCATCTCAAACAGCACCCTCGCCGTTTTCCCTTCCGGGAGCGTCACCTTATGCTTGGAATCCCAGGCGGCGCTGTACTGGTAAAAGCCCTCTTTTTTCTCCGGGCTGCCGTTCTTCGTACACTGCCGTGTGCTGGCAAGCAGAGCAAGGTCCGCTTCGGCCGGGACAGCGTTAGGGAAGGATACCTTCTGGCCGCCCACCCCCTGTGCCAAGAGGGAAACCGCCCCCGCTTCCAGGTCGGACTTGGGGTATAGATGCACATCCAGTCCAGCGGAAGTCTCCCCAAGGTTAAAGAGGATGACCGTTTCCTCGCCCCCGCACCACGCCGTTGAACCAGACAGGGGCTTTGACTTCGCCGTCCACACGCAGCTTTTGGAGGAAGGGTTCGGTATGAGGCGTGTATCCCGTCAGCGCCGGACCTTCCTGAAGCATCAGGTCCGTAAAATAGATCGTGCCGGAGCAGTCCGCAATGGTAGGCTTCACGGTAACGCTCACGACACGCATATCCTGTTTCCGGTTGATAACCTCCGCCAGCCGGATAAAAGCAATCTTAGCCATCCAGCGTCCACTTCATCTCGCAGGGATGGCCTACCCATCCCGTCGCCACGGACCCAGCCTGCAGGAGGATGTCCGTGATAAAAAGCGTCCCGGTGCAGTTTGTGATGCACACCCGCACCGTGATGGACTTGACCCTGGAGGAGTAATTCTCCGGCGCGATCCTGGCGGAAGTTGAAGATAAATATGCCATGCCATCCTCCTTCCATCAGTACAAATCAATGAACCGGCTCTCCGTGCTGCCGTCCTCATACTCGATCACTACTTCAATGCCCACCTGGGAAGTTTCGCTTAACTTCTCCAAGTCTTCCGAACCGATCTGCGCCGACAGGGTGTAGCTGGAGCGGTTGGCGGGATAAACGGTCTGGGACAGGCTTTTCGTCATGCCGGCCACACCCTCCGCCTTAAAGGACGCCGTGCCGGACGCGCCGTTTTCGCTGTCCGCCTCAAAGCCGGAGCTGACCCAGTAGGCAAGCCCGTCATCGGCGCGGGAGTTTCTAAGCAGATTGAAAGGAACCATTTCCCGGATGTCGTTGTTCGACACCATGCTGGTGCCTTCCAGCGAGTCCGCCGCGTTGTCCCATTCGCTGGCGGAACTGCCCAGGTTCTTCAGCGTGGTGGAAAGCTCCAGCACCGTGTTCCACGGCTCCTGCAGGTTGTATTCCCGGCGGACAATTCTTGTGGTGACCGAAAGCCCCAACTCCTTATCCTCCACCCGGACGTAATCTCCCAGTTCCCAGGCTTCATGCTCGTAGCCCGTCAGCACGGATAAGTCCATCGCGTTTAACACATAGGAAATGGTGGGCTTGGCGTAATCCGCCAGCCGCATCTCGGTATATTCTTTCATCTGGTAGGGATTCGTGAAAGAGGAGCAGTCCAGGGTGGAGATTCTCACCTCGTCTGTGTAGGTGAAGTCCTCCACATAGGGCCTTCCGCCGTTGATGTCCGCGAAGGTCATCCCTTCCGCGCCCACGGCGTACAACCGGGTCACAAGCTCCCTGGTGTCCACCACCCGCTGGATGGATTTCATGTTCTTCTTGTAGGCAAAAAGGGCGCCGCTGTCCTTGCCGTTGACCGTCAGCAGATGCACCAGCCGGTTCGGACAGTCAAAGACCAGGTCGCCGCCGTGGAGGTCTGCGATATTCCGCAGGATGGACAAAGCGTTTTTCGACCTGCTGGTCCAGGTGCGCTGTGTCCGCATTGTCACCGTGCCGACGCTCCATTCCGTCCCCTCCAGGGCGTATGCCATCGCCGTTTCCGGGTACTCCGCTTCAAAGGTGCGCTCCTCCTTGCGGACAGAGAAGGTCAGATCATAGAACTCCGCCTCCGCGTACACCTCTGTGACGGCACTGCCGTCTGTGTCCCTGGTGTCCGTGACCGTCCTGACCTTATACACATCATCCACGATCTGGATCTTCTTCTCACTGTCGATATAGCCCCGCTTGCCATCCCGGTAGGGAATCTTAAAGGAAAGGGTGTCCTCGCCGTTGATCTCGCTGGTCACAATGATGTCATAGGCGTTTTCCAGCACCGCCTCCCATGCCCCATTACTGTCCAGCACCACCGGACGGGCATAGCCGATCTTCTCATAGGGCGCTTTCGGGATGTCATAGAGCCGGATATCAATAACCTTCGGTGTCCGGGAGGTGTCTGTGGTAGTCAGCGTTACCCGGAACCGGATATACGCCCGGTTGGGGGACGCCAGTTTCCCGTCCGAAGGGACTGCCGCCCAATCGCTCCATTCCTCCAGGTCATCGCTGGTGGAAGTCTCCACCAGGGAAACCGCCGTAGTGCCGGAGATGTACTCGCTGGTCACAGATATACGCCCCGTGCCGGAGAGATTGCAGTCTGCCGCCGCTGTGGTCAGCACACCCTCGGATGGATAAACGCCGTTTGATGCCCGGAGCGTGACTGCCCCCGGCTCCGTGATGCCGTCCACATCCCCGGAGGTATCGCCGCCGTTGGCCATAACTGAACACCGGAAATAGTCCACCAGGTCATCGGCTGTGAGATTCGTATCGCAGTCCAGAAACCAGTCGTCCAGACCGCCGGCGTACCAGTAGGAGTCGGCGTGCATCCCCAGGATCAGGTCCGCCGTGCAGGAGCGGTTCAGCTCCCCGGTAAAGGAAAGCACTTCCGATGCCCACACCGTGCCGCTGTCCCGGTCGCCCACCACATACTGCGCCGTCTTGTTGTCCGGCTCGATCAGGCAGGCGATAAAGTACCAGCCGCCGTTGACCAGAGAGAAGGGCGGGTCTACCGACTCGTCCAATATCAAAGAGCCGGTATCGTTGTAGAGCATGATCCTCGGATCGCCCCGGATGAGGGACAGATAGAAGATCGGCTGCCCCGGCCCATACCGGGTATTGAAGATTGGGCAGTAGGTATTCCCCACGGAATAGGTGGTGGGGTTCATCCAGCCGCCGCAGACAATCCTTGCCCCAAGGCTTGCGAAAATGCTGCCGTCATTGGTCACCTTCAGATAGTTCTGCTCGGAGGACGGGTTCACGATGTTCATGCGGAAGTAATTCCCCCAGACGGTTTGCGGAAAGGGACGCGCTGGTGCCGCTCCAGTTGTTGATGTATGCCACCCGCCCCATGCCAGAGGAATCCAAAAGGCAGTCGTCCTCATCCGGGTCCGATTCATTGAACCGCCACAGGCCGCCCTTTGCCCATTCTTCCGGGAACTCCCCGGTAAAGTCCGTCTGCTTGTTCAGTATCGTTTTCAGTGCCATAACCGCTCACCTCCATCGGCTCCTTGCCTGGATTTCCAGCCCCGTAAACGTGGCGTTTTCCGCTGTTACGGAAACCGTGTTGCTCCCCACCGCCAGAGTGGGAAAGTTCAGTTCCTCCAGATACGGCAGGGCGTTCCGCAGGATCATCCCGTCCGCATCCTCCACATAGGCGGTCATCCGGTCAGTATCCACCACCAGCGTCTCGCCGGCCGCAAGGGTGGCATTGACGATCTTTAATTCCTGCCCGTTGGTGGTGATGCTGATGGAATTGCTTGCCCCGGAGGTGATCACGCCCTCGATGCGGTAGATGGGGTTGGACTCCATGTTTCCGATGAGCCGCGTGACCGTGCTGTTTCCTGCTTACCGTGATGGAAAAGGTCTCATCCTCGATGGCATAGCCGAAGGGGTCCGGGCAGAAGAAAGTCAGGTCAAAGCTGCCGGAAGAACGCAGCAGCCGTTCACACTCCACCGCTGCGTTCAGCCTTGCCATGAAGTACCGGTCCGGCACATCGTCCAAGACGAGCTGCTTTAAGCCGCCCACCGGATCGAGCCATGCGGCAATGTCATCCAGTGTGGAAACCAGGGCGGAAAAGCTGTGCCTGGGGAAGATATTGCAGGAGACTACAATCTCCCGGTAGTCGAAATCCGCCCCAAAGTCGGTCACGCCGTATTTGCCGGGGACCGTTGTAGTAAAGTTCCGCAGACTCCCGCTGACCTGCCAGGAGGTCAGCCTTGCCTTTAGGCCCATACTCTTGGATGTGATGTCGTTATAGGAAAACGCCCGACAGGCTGCTACCTCCGTTTATGCTGTGCTGAACCGTCCTGGGCGCGGGAGCCGGTCTGGATCAGGTTGTAAAGTTCCTGGGAAATCCTGCGGATGTCGTCCTCGCTGCGGACGATCATCTGCTGGATGGTGATGAGGGTTCCAAAAGAGGAGCCGCCCGCTCCGCCCATGCCGCCGGCCACGGAACCCACCGTCGCGGCTGTGTCAAAGGCAAAGTTCGAGGGGACTGCGGACTGCATATCCGCCGCCAGCCCGTTCATCACGCCCAGGATGCCGTTGTTCAAATCCTCTGCGGCGCTGACCGCTTCACCGGCGCTGTCTTCAATGCCGCCGGCAAGACCCCTGCCAAGCATCTCGCCCACCCAGGCCATTTCCTTCGAGGGCGAATTGATGCCAAAGAAGCTGCAGATCCCGTCCCAGATGCCGGAAATCCAGCCGGATACTTTGTCCCAGATCCATCCGGCAAGGCTCTGGATACCCTGCCACAGCCCCTGCACGATGTTCTTGCCGATATTGACAATCTGCCCCATAGACGAGGTAAAGGCATTCACAATCCCCGCAATGATCTGCGGCACCGCCTTTACAATCTCCACAATAATGGTAGGCAGGTTCTGGATCAGCGAAACAAATAGCTGCACACCTGCCTGGATGATCTGGGGAATGCTGTTTAAGATGGCGTTTACCAGCGAGGAAATAATCTGCGGGATTGCCGCCACAATGGTGGTAATGACGGTCGGCAGGTTCTGAATCAGGGAAATCAGCAGGTTCACGCCCGCGTCAATGATCTGGGGGATGCTGCCGAGGATGGCGGTCACCAGCCCATCAATGATCTGCGGAATCGCCGCCACAATGGCCGTGATAATCTCCGGCAGTGCGGAGACCAGCGAGGTCAATAGCTGTATCCCGGCATTGATGATCTGTGGGATGGCCCCGACGATAAACTCCACAATCGCCGTAATGATGGCGGGCAGGGCCGCAATCAGGACCGGGATGGCATTCAGCAGCCCCTGGGCCAGCCCCATGATAAGCTGCAGCGCCGCGTCCAGAATCATCGGCAGGTTTTCGATCAGGGTCTGTACGATCTGGGTAACCACAAGGACAATCTGCGGAATCAGCGTGGGGACCGCAGCCGCAATGCCCTGGGCCAGCGTGACGATGATCTGCGCTGCGCCCTCCATCACAGCCGGAAGGCTCTGGATGATGCCGGAGAGCAGCGAGGTCAGCATCTGCATCCCGGTGTTTACAAACTGCGGCAGCATGGAAACCGCCGTGTTCACCAGTCCCGTAATGGCCCCGGCGAAGGCTTCATCCGCCCCGTCCACGCCGTTGACCATGTCGGTAAAGGCGGAGATGACTTCCGAGATCGCCGGGAGGAACTCCGCACGGAGGCTGTTCTTCACATTGGATATGGTCTCCCCAAGCCCCGCCAGGGTCTCGTCAAGCTGCGCCTGTCCTTCTCTGGAAGCCACCAGCGCCTCGTTGTTGCGGTAAAACGCGGCGCTCGCCTCGTCATAGGCCCCGGAAAGAGTCTCCATGATCAGGCGGTTTCTTTCGCTTTCACTGGAACAAGCCGCCAGTTTTTCATTGAAGGCATCCTCGCTGATGCCCACCCAGTTTAAGGCGTCCGCCAGGGAGCCGGTGACCTGTCCCACCTTGGCGGTCTCATTGGCGGACTCGATCATGCCCTCGATGGGAAGGGCGTCGCCAAAGGTACCGTAGACACCGGCCGCGATATTCGTCCACTTGGTAATGTCCTGCTCATTTTCCGCAAGCTGCGCCAGGAGCTGGGAGGCTTCCGTGGCCGTGTCCGTATCGCCCAGGATTTTATAGAACTCCGTGTAAGATTTCTGTGCCGCGTCCCCGCTGTATCCAGCCGCCTCAAAAGCGGTAGTCAGCTTGCCTTGGGCCGCCCGGTATTCCTCCGTGGCTTCGTCCAGGTTCCAGATGGCGCTGCCAAGCTCCTGGATGCCGCTTAACGCCGCCTGGATGCCGGAGGAGATGAGGTTTCCCATCGCCACCGTGGCGACCGAAAGGCCGGAGCCTAATTTATCCGCCCGCTGGATGCGTCCTCCAGCGAATCGCCGAAATCCTCCGCCACATCCCCGGCGTCCTTCATCGCTCCGGTTTCCCGCAGTTCCCCGGAAAGCTGGGAAATGCGCCCTCCAGTTCCTTTGCCTCGCTGGAGCCTTTGCCGTACTCCATGCACCGCATTGGAATAGGCGCGTTTCATTCCCGGAAAGTTCCTCTTCCTGGCGGGAAATCTCCTGAGAGAG
>ENA-OQCL01000692-OQCL01000692.1-human-gut-metagenome-genome-assembly--contig:-NODE-692-length-14889-cov-3.845888_pt1 | contig 14889 bp, 16 predicted proteins | sample MGYA00242502_ERZ504586 | MGnify/ENA primary metagenome ERZ504586 (study PRJEB26092, sample SAMD00036316) | human gut metagenome | host: Homo sapiens | study: EMG produced TPA metagenomics assembly of... | reverse complement strand
ACTGCAGTTATCCGATCAGGTGGTTGAGGATGTAGTACGTGAGGCGCTGCGCCATGTAGAACGGCGGAAAAACGAACATAAAATTACGGTGGACTGCGGGGAAGATGTACTGCTCGCCCGCATGGATGCAAAGCTGATTGTGCAGGTATTGGTAAACCTGATCAACAATGCAGTAAAATATACACAGGCAGGATCCAAGATCCGGATTACAGCCGGAAAAGAAGAAAAAAACGTATGGATTGCGGTGGAAGATAATGGACCCGGCATTCCGGCGGAGTGCAGGGAGCATGTATTTGAAATGTTCTATTCCGGAAAAAATAAGGTGAGTGACAGCCGCAGAAGCCTTGGCCTTGGGCTGGCGCTGTGCCGTTCCATTGTAAATGCGCATGGCGGGGAACTGGTGCTTCGTGACTGCGCTCCGCACGGCTGTCATTTTCGTTTTACGCTGCCGCTCAGTGAGGTGAATTTAAATGAATAAGACATTGATACTGGTTGTGGAAGACGATACGCCGGTCCACAACCTGATTACGACAACACTGAAAACACACGATTATAAATAACCACATTGGGGTCAGACCCCATTACTGTTTAGAAATTTTGTTCCTGTTTTGGCAATTCTGACACTGCAGACTGTGCTGAATAACAATATCAAAACGGCAGAAGATGTTGAAACTTATCTGGGCCTTAACACCCTGGTCGTTGTTCCGGATTTTGGAAGCAAAAAGAAATCCAGAAGACGAAGAAAAGACTGAACATAAACACAGAAAATTAAAAAGGAGCATCTCCGGTTTCGAACTTGAAACCTGGAGATGCTCCTTTTTCGTATGCTGCAGAATGAAAAATTATTTTCCCGCCACCGTCACATCCCGCAGCAGTACCGCACACGGTACCACGCGGTTGTTTATCTGCTGTGTCTCTTTCGAGAAAGTCAGATTTTTCAGCACATCGTCATAACGGGCGGAAAGTGATCCGCTGGTTGTCGGATGGGAGGTGGTTCCGTCGCTCTCATACGCGAGCCGGATCTCACCGCCGCAGGTGCCGCTTACGGCATCCATATCAAACGCACTGAAATCGGTGATTTCTATATGCGGCATGCTGCGCAGCTCGTCGAGTGTTTTCGAACCGCCTTCAACTACCATGTTATTCATGGAAGTAGTATCCTTCATGCCGATATAATGGGCATGCTGAAGGCTGCCCCAGTAGGAGCGGCAGATGCCGTTTTCAAACAGAACGCGCTCGGCTACCGGCATACCGGTTTCGTCGTACGGCGCGTTTTTGGCAGAGCCGTCGAGCGTCGGCACGAGGCGGATATTCAGCGGATCCGCATCCGCACCGGTGATGGCTTCACCGATTTTTGCTTTTGCAACGCCCATATACTGATAAGAAGCGTTGGTATGCATGGCAAAATACTGGAAGAAGCTGCCGACGGCATTTCCGGTCAGGAGAACATCAGCATGCTCATTCTGCCGGGTCGGAACAGCATTCAGACGCTGGCGGCCGGTGTGGAACATTCCGCGCACTTCGGCGATGATCTTCTCGGCAGATTTGTCGGAGAAGCGGAGATCCTTGTAGATCTCAATCTCATGATCATCCTTGCGGGAGTTTGTGACAATCTCGATCTCGCAGTCAAAGCCGGAGAAGGTGACATCGACACCGCGGGAATTGCGGATGTGTGTCTGCTTCTGATTGACAAAAATCTCATAGGAGTTTACGCGGGAATCCTCTTCCGCCTTGATTTCCTGCATAGCCTGCACCAGTTTTACGAGTTTAGCGGTAAGATCGCGGGAAGCATCAGCCATGTCGGCGCTTGCCTGGGCATCCGATGGCTCTGCAACAGGGTACCATGGGTTCTGCACAAACTGTGCGGCGAACAGCGCCTGGTCAATTTCCTGCTTCATTTCTTCGCGGGAAATGCCCTGGTGGATCTCTTTTTTCTGCGCTTCCGCGGAATTTTCCATCCTCACTGTCGACAAAGACGGTCAGAAACGTATGAGTTACTTTTTTCGCGCGGCTCATGTCGAGCTTCTGACCGATGAAAAATGCCTCGCGGGATTCGGTCTGTTCTTCGCGGATCAGAAAGTCGCTGGCTTTGCTTGTTTTTAATACATCGTATAATTCGTTCATCAGCCTAACCTCACTTTACATTTCAGATACGGGCCGCCATCGCTGACTTTGACCCATTCTTTGTGACCTTTTCCGCACATGCCGGAGCCGAAGAGCTCTTCTTTGTCGGAAACCATGGAGATGCTCTTTAAGAGATCCGGAACGTAGCCGGTCAGGGTGACAGGAGATACGACTTTTCCGGTCAGCTTACCATCTTTGATCTCGCGGCCGAGTCCGACCATGCACTGGATGCCCCAGTGTTTCGGGTCTTCCATACCGGACTGAACGCTTTCGAGAAGATAGCCGTGCTCAATCGAAGCGATCATATCATCGAGTTTGTCTGTGCCTGCGGTGAAGTAGGTGTTGGTCATACGGGAGTAGACTTTGCGCTCGAAGCTCTCGCGTTTTCCGTTTCCGGTCGGCGTGGTGCCAAGGCGGAGTGCGCTTACGAGATCGCTGATGCCGGTAACGAGTATACCGTGGTCGATGACTGTGGTGTCGGTGCCGAGCGTTCCCTCATCATCAAAAGATAACTGCTGACCTGCTGTGCGCCGACTGCTCCGTCGTGCATGGAGGAGAGCTGGGAGGCAACAGGCTTGCCGATATACTCTTTGGCGAGTGCGCGGTCTTTGACAAACATATCCATCTCGACACCGTGGCCGAATGCCTCGTGTGCAATCACGCCGGTGACATCCGGTGCGGTGATGACATCGTACATGCCAGGGGTGACCGGATCGGAGTGGAGCTTGTCGTACAGAACGGCGATGATTTCCTCAACAGTCGCATCCATCTCATTTAAGATTTCCACGCCTTTCAGGCCGGAGCAGGAACGGTACGACATGTTCTGTTTTCCGTTTTCTGTGCCGATTGCGGAAAGGGAGCCCTCCGAGAAAGCGTAGGACTGCATCAGATCCTTTTTGGAGGAGAGGAACAGCTTGTTGACACGGGCAAAGCTGACGGTACTCTGGAATTCCAGAATTCCCTCATGGGCAGCGCCGGCGTCGCAGAGCTTCCGAAGGTGGGAGAGAATCTCCTCTGCGGAGACGGTCTCCGGGTCAATCCCGATTTCATTCTGCATCGTTTTTGCGATGGATTCTTCCTGCACGAGAGGAGACTCCATCTGCGCAATGCCGAGTGCCTTTAATGCCTGAAATTCGGATTTCAGCGCGGAAGTAATTTCCTCCGCAAGATCTGCGGCATCGGTGAGGTTGTTGAAGGAATATTCGGTGTAGGAACCGTCCTGCCATGCACGGACAACGAAGCCGCGTTCACAGAAGTGATAATCGCCGACGGTGGTCTGATGCATGCTGACGCGGTAGGTCGTACCTTTGACATCGGTGCAGAGCACGCTGACGTAATCAAATTCGCGCTCGAGCAGACGGATCAGTTCCTGAATCTGTGGTTTGATTTCCACAAGATAGGATGACATTGGAACCTGCATAAGTTTGGTGTCCTTTCTGGAGCCTGCCGGAGTGTTGGATAGAGAACCTGCGCCGGGGCTCAAAATAATAGAATCCGGAAAAATAGTTTCGAAAAAATCCCGAACATAGTTTCATTATAGAAGTGGGAAATGGAAAAAGCAATAAAAAAAGGTTGACAAAATGAATTTTGATGATATACTTTGAATATCAAAACATTTGAAAAGAAAAATGTTTGAGAATGAAATAAGCAAGAGGACAGTAAGGTGAAAAACGGCAGAATTGCGGGAACCGGTTCGTATGTACCGGAGACGATATGGAAAAATGAAGATCTGGAAAAGATGGTGGATACGAGCGATATCTGGATCCGGGAGCGGACGGGAATCGGTGCGCGCCACATAGCCGGGGAGGAGACGGTTGCCCAAATGGCAGTAAAGGCGGCGAGAAGAGCGCTGGAAAATGCCGGGATCTGTTCGACAGAACTGGATCTGATTCTCGTCGGAACCTCCTCGTCGGAGAGCATCTTTCCGAATACCGCCTGTCTTGTGCAGGATGAAATCGGTGCCTTCCGTGCCGCCTGTCTCGATGTCAGCGCCGCCTGCACCGGATTTCTTGCGGTGTATGAGCTGGGCCAGCTGTATATCCGGAGCGGCAAGGCAAAAAACGTGCTGCTGATCGGCGCGGATGCCCTGAGCCGCCTGGTGGACTGGAGTGACCGCGGAACCTGCATTCTGTTCGGGGACGGCGCGGGAGCCGTTGTGCTGACGGCGGAGGAGCAGGAGACAAAAGCGTGCGAAAAGATCCATTCCGATGGAGAAAAAGGCGTGTCGCTGACCTGCGAAAAGGGAACGTATCTGCAGATGGACGGCCGTGCCGTGTTCCAGTTTGCCTTATCCCGCGTGCCGGAAGTCATCCGCGAGGTGCTCGCGGAAGCCGACATGGCGGTCGAAGAGATTGATGCGTTTATCCTTCATCAGGCAAACAGCCGCATCATCGACGGCGTGGCAAAACGACTGAAAGCACCGAAAGAAAAATTTCCGCGGAATATCGAAGCATACGGCAATACGTGTGCGGCGAGCATTCCGATTCTGCTGGATGAGTGGAACCGGTCCGGCAGAGCCCAAAAAGGACAGAGAATCGTTCTCTCCGGTTTCGGAGCAGGACTGATCTGGGGCGCGGCGTACCTGGAATGGTAAGAAACGCCCATATAAAATAAGAAGAATAAGAAAAAAAGTGAGGACAAAAACATGTTAGAAAAAGTAAAAGAAACCGTAGCAGAAGCACTGGGAGCAGACATCGATACTATCACAGCGGAGACTTCCTTCAAAGAGGATCTCGGAGCAGATTCCCTGGATCTGTTTGAAATGGTCATGTCCCTCGAGGACACCTGTGGCGTGGAAATCCCGACCGAGGATCTGGAAACGATGGTAACTGTCGGTGATGTTGCAGAGTATCTGGAGCAGCACAAAAACTAAGAAAGATCGGGAAGCAGGAGGAAGCGATTCATGATCACAGAAGTGACAAAATTACTCGGGATTCAGTATCCAGTCATTCAGGGCGGCATGGCCTGGGTGGCGGAGCATCATCTGGCAGCGGCAGTTTCCGAGGCCGGCGGCCTTGGCCTCATCGGAGCATCGGCGGCACCGGCAGAGTGGGTTCGGAATGAAATCCGCGAAGCAAAAAAACTGACGGACAAACCGTTCGGCGTCAACATCATGCTGATGAGCCCGTATGCGGATGAGGTGGCAAAAGTGGTTGCCGAGGAAGGCGTAAAAGTCGTTACGACGGGCGCAGGAAATCCGGAGAAATATATGGAACTGTGGAAAAACGCTGGTATCCGCGTCATCCCGGTGGTCGCTTCCGTGGCTCTTGCAAGACGAATGGAGCGCGCAGGCGCAGATGCCGTTGTGGCAGAAGGATGTGAGTCCGGCGGCCATATCGGCGAGACGACAACGATGGCACTCGTTCCGCAGGTGGCAGATGCTGTAAAAATTCCAGTCATTGCGGCCGGTGGAATTGCGGACGGACGCGGCATGGCGGCAGCCTTTATGCTGGGTGCCGAGGCGGTTCAGATGGGAACGCGTTTTGTCGCTTCGAAAGAGGCCGTTGTGCATGAAAATTACAAGCAGCTGGTGATCAAGGCGAAAGATATTGATACCCGCGTGACAGGCCGCACAACCGGTCATCCGGTGCGGGCGATCCGAAATGAGATGACACGCCATTATCTGGAACTGGAAAAAGAGGGAGCTCCGTTCGAAGAGCTGGAAAAACTGACGCTCGGCGGTCTTCGAAGAGCCGTTGTGGACGGCGATGTCAAAACCGGAAGCGTGATGTCCGGTCAGATTGCAGGTATGGTAAAAGACGAGAAAAGCTGCAAAGAAATCATAGAGCAGATGATGAATGAGATGGAAGAACTTCTGAAAGGAGCACCGGCGCGGTTATGAGTAAAACAGCATTTATGTTTCCGGGACAGGGTTCCCAGTGTGTCGGCATGGGCGCGGATTTTTATGAAGCATGTCCGAAAGCGAGAGCCGTCTACGATATGGCATCCGAGCTGATCGGGATTGATATGAAAAAACTCTGTTTTGAGGAAAATGAACATCTGGATCAGACAGAGTTTACCCAGATTGCACTGCTGACAACCGGAATGGCGATGGAGCAGTCCATCCGGGCGTGCGGCCTTACGCCGGATGTGACAGCGGGCCTCAGCCTTGGCGAGTACAACGCGATTGTGTCCGCCGGCGGTATGGAAATGGCGGATGCGATGAAGGTCGTCCGCAGAAGAGGCATCCTGATGGAGGAGGCCGTTCCGGCAGGCGAGGGCGCGATGGCGGCGGTGCTCGGCATGGAAGATGCAAAAATCGAAGAGATTTTGAGCGGGATTTCCGGCGCCTACATTGCCAATTACAACTGCCCGGGTCAGATTGTCATCACCGGATATGAGGCGGCAGTGGCAGAGGCTTCGGAAAAGTTAAAAGAAGCAGGCGCAAAGCGGGTACTTCCGCTGAACGTAAGCGGCCCGTTCCATTCCCCGATGATGGAAGCTGCGTCCCAGGGGCTGACCGAAGCGCTCGAGGGCGTCGGCTTTATGGAGTTGAAGATTCCGTATGTGACGAATGTAACCGGCCAGTATGTGCGTGATACTGCACTGACGCGCGGCCTTCTGATCCAGCAGGTGGCATCCGGTGTGCGGTGGCAGCAGAGCATCGAGGCAATGATTGCGGACGGCGTTGATACCTTCGTGGAGATTGGACCGGGAAGAACACTGACCGGCTTTTTAAGAAAAATCAACCGGGATGTAAAAGGTTACAATATCCGCACCTATGAGGAAATGCATCAGGTGTGCGAAACTTTATTATAGATAGTGGATTATGCAGCAGGAGAATGAGATGTTAAGTGGAAAAACAGCAGTAGTAACGGGCGCATCCCGCGGAATCGGGCGTGCGATTGCAGAAAAACTGGCGGCGGAGGGAGCCTTTGTTGTCATCAATTACAATGGTTCGAAAGAGGCGGCCGAAACCGTGCTTGCGGGAATCCGTGCGGCAGGAGGAGACGGCTGTGTGATGCAGTGCAATGTATCGGATTTTGCGGCGTGTGAAGCGTGGATGAAGGAAATTCTTGCTTTGTATGGGAAAATCGATATTCTGGTCAACAACGCGGGTATCACAAAGGACGGCCTTCTGATGGGCATGTCGGAGGAAGCCTTCGACCGTGTCATTGAGACAAACCTCAAGGGAACGTTCAACTGCATCCGCTTTGCGGCACGGCCGATGATCCGTCAGAAGAGCGGCTGCATCATCAACATGGCTTCTGTGGTCGGCGTGGCAGGAAACGCCGGACAGGCAAATTATGCGGCATCGAAAGCAGGTGTGATCGGCCTGACGAAAACAGCGGCACGGGAACTAGCATCCCGCGGCATCCGCGTCAATGCGATTGCGCCGGGCTTTATTGAGACTGATATGACGGAGGTTCTTTCGGATAAAGTGAAAGAAGCATCCGTATCCCAGATTCCGCTCGGCCATTTCGGAAAGCCGGAGGATGTGGCAAACCTGGCTGCATTTCTGGCATCCGAAGCGGCAGCTTACATCACCGGACAGGTGATTCACTGCGACGGCGGCATGGTGATCTAAGAAAAGGAGAGTTGGAATGAAGAGAAGAGTAGTCATCACAGGGCTGGGTGCGGTAACCCCGATTGGAAATACCGTGGAGGAATTCTGGAACGGCGTCCGCAAGGGAGCCTGCGGAATCGGAACGATTACGAAATTTGATACAGCAGAATATAAAGTACATCTGGCAGGCGAGGTCAAAGGCTTCGTGGCAAAAGAACGCATGGATTTCAAGGCGGCAAGACGAATGGGAACTTTCTCCCAGTATGCCGTTGCGGCAGCAAAAGAAGCGTTTGCAGATGCCGGCATTTCCATGGAGAATGAAGATCCGTTCCGCGTCGGCGTTCTGGTGGGCTCCGGCGTCGGTGATCTGAATGCATGCGAGCAGGCGAAAGCCAAAATTGATGCCGGAAATCAGTCCCGCGTCAACCCGTTTACCGTTCCGGTGATGATTGCGAACATGGCGGCGGGAAACGTTGCGATTGCACTCGGCGCGAAAGGAAAATGTACCAGCGTGGTGACGGCGTGTGCGACAGGAACGCACTGCATTGGCGATGCCTTCCGCGCAATTCAGTACAACGATGCGGACATCTGCGTGGCAGGCGGCGCGGAGAGCGCAATTACGCCGGTCGGCGTGGCAGGCTTTTCGGCACTGACCGCACTTTCCGAGTCGGAAGATCCGCTGCGGGCTTCGATTCCATTTGATAAAGACCGGAACGGTTTCGTCATGGGCGAGGGCGCCGGCATTCTCGTACTTGAGGAGCTGGAGCACGCGAAACAGCGCGGCGCGAAGATCTATGCAGAGGTAGTCGGATACGGCGCAACCTGCGATGCGTACCACATTACTTCTCCATTGGAAGATGGAAGCGGTGCGGCACGTGCGATGGAGCTTGCGATGGAAGAAGCGGGAGTAAAACCGGAAGAAGTTACTTATATTAATGCACACGGAACGTCCACACATCACAACGATCTGTTTGAAACGCGTGCGATCCGGAAAGCCTTCGGTGATGCGGCAGACCATGTGCTGGTCAACTCGACGAAATCGATGGTCGGTCATCTGCTCGGCGCGGCAGGCGGTGTGGAAGCTGTTGTCTGTGCGAAATCCATTCAGGACGGCTTCGTGCATCAGACGATTGGAACAAAGGAAGCAGATGCGGAATGCGATCTGAATTACTGCATCGGCGCTCCGGTGGAAACCGATGTGAAACTGGCAATGAGCAATTCCCTTGGTTTTGGCGGCCACAATGCGGTGCTGCTGTTTCAGAAATATGAATAAAGCGGCATCGTGTTCCGGTGCAGAAAGGAAAATAAGATGGAATTAGATCAGATTTTACAGTTGATTGATAAAGTTTCGGATTCTTCGCTGACCGCGTTTGATTACGAGGCTGATGGGATCAAGATTGCCATGGAGCATGGAAAAGCAGCTCCGGTGCAGGTGCAGATGAGCGGGGTTCCATCCGGTGCCGGTCTGCAGATGGCAGAGATGATGGGCGGAGCAAATGGCGTGACAGCGAAAGAAGCAGCCATGCCGGAGAGAAAAGAAACGGCAGGAAAAAGTACAGCGGCTGAGGATCACAGCGAAGCAGAAGAAGGCGTTTTTGTGACATCCCCGCTGGTCGGAACGTTTTATACAGCTCCGGCAGAAGATGCCGAGCCGTTTGTGAAGGTCGGCGACACCGTGAAAAAGGGACAGGTTGTAGCGATTGTGGAGGCCATGAAGCTGATGAATGAGATTGAGAGCGAAGTGGACGGAGTGATTGCGGAGGTTCTGGTGAAAAACGGCGAGATGGTTGATTACGGAAAACCGCTGTTCCGGGTAAAAGCGTAAAGCCGGGACGAGAAAGGAAGCAGCGAATGAACAGTTTGACAACGAAACAGATTCAGGAGATTATTCCACACAGACATCCGTTTCTGCTGGTGGATTACATAGAAGATTTTGAGCCGGGCGAATTCGGCATTGGGTATAAATGTGTGACGTACCGCGAGGATTTTTTTGCGGGTCATTTTCCGCAGGAGCCGGTGATGCCGGGTGTGCTGATTATCGAGGCGCTGGCGCAGGTCGGTGCGGTTGCGATTCTTTCTCTTGACGAGAATAAGGGAAAAATTGCATTTTTCGGCGGCATCAACAAGTGCCGTTTTAAGGGAAAAGTGAAACCGGGAGACAAGCTTCGTCTGGAGACGAAAATTATCCGCCACAAGGGACCGATGGGCGTCGGGGAAGCGGTTGCTTCGGTCGACGGCAAGGTGGTCGCGCAGGCGGAACTGACCTTTATGGTGGGGGCAGCACAATGATTCGAAAAGTTTTGATTGCAAACCGTGGGGAGATCGCGGTCCGGATTATCCGGGCATGCCGTGAGATGGGAATTCTCACGGTTGCTGTTTATTCGGAGGCGGACCGGGAGGCACTGCATGCGCAGCTCGCGGATGAGGCGGTGTGCATCGGGCCGGCACCGTCGAAGGACAGTTATTTAAATATGGAACGTATTTTGAGTGCGGCGCTTGTGACGGGGGCGGATGCGGTTCATCCGGGATTTGGATTCCTGTCGGAGAACAGCACGTTTGCGCGGAGATGCCAGGAGTGCCACATTACGTGGATTGGGCCATCTCCTGAGGTGATGGACCGGCTGGGTAATAAGTCTGAGGCGCGAAATACGATGCAGGCAGCCGGTGTGCCGGTGATTCCGGGGACGAAGGAGCCTGTTTTTGACTGGGAGACGGGTCTTTCTGAGGCCGACCGGATTGGTTTTCCGGTGATGATTAAGGCGGCGCTTGGAGGCGGCGGCAAGGGTATGCGCATGGCTGAGACTCGCGGGGAGTTCCAGAGTGCGTTTCAGACGGCGCAGAAGGAGGCTAAAAGTTCGTTTGCGGACGGGACGATGTATGTGGAGCGGCTGATTCGTCATCCGCGTCATGTGGAGTTTCAGATTATGGCGGACTCGTTCGGGAATGTGATTCATCTTGGCGAGCGGGACTGCTCGATTCAGAGGAATCATCAGAAGATGATTGAGGAGTCGCCTTGTGTGGCGATTGATGATACGCTGCGGGAGCGGATGGGCTCGGCGGCGGTCCGGGCGGCGAAGGCGGCGCATTATGTGAATGCGGGGACGATTGAGTTTCTGCTGGAGCCGGACGGGAATTTTTATTTTATGGAGATGAATACGCGGATTCAGGTGGAGCATCCGGTGACGGAGTGGGTCACGGGGATGGATCTGATTCAGGAGCAGCTTCGGGTGGCTTCGGGGATGCCGCTGTCGGTGACGCAGGGGGAGGTCCGGCTTTCGGGGCATGCGATTGAGTGCAGGATTAATGCGGAGAATCCGGCGAAGAATTTCAGGCCTTGTCCGGGGAAGATTACGGAGATGCATCTGCCTGGGGGATTTGGAGTACGGGTGGATACGGCGGCGTATGACGGGTATGTGATTCCGGCGTTTTATGATTCGATGCTGGCGAAGCTGATTGTGCATGGGAGGACGCGTGAGGAGGCGATTGCGCGGATGAGGAGTGCGCTGGGGGAAGTCGTCATCGAGGGAGTCGACACTAACGTTGATTATTTGTATTCTATTTTAAATGAAGAGGAGTATCTGGCCGGGAGGGCGGATATTGAGTTTGTGGAGCGGTTGACGGAGAGATTGTAAGAGACGGACGCCGCCCGGCAGTACAGCAGAGGGGGACGGCGCGGTTTCAGAGGAAAGAAATACTAAGGCCTCCAGCATTTGCTAAAACCATTTTCAAAAATCCAAAACTCGCTGTCGCTCAGACAGTTGGATTTTTGAAAATAACGCAAATTCTGGAAGCCTTAGTGTTTCTAGTTCCTCCTGCAAATGCGCCGTCCCCCTCTGCTGTACTGCCGGGCGGCTGAGATCAGACACACGACTGGGAGAGTGTGGTCAGCGACACCGCGGGGCGGTGCGGCTGGGATGACAGGAGTGAGCGGTGAAGAGAGAATGAATGCCTCGATGGGTGAGGTGTGTGGTTGGAAGATTGTTATGGTGACAATAGAGTGAAAGTGTTATGACGTAAGGAGTGATGGTGGTATGATGCTGGGTAAGTATTTTAAGAAGACGGTGTTTCGGAAGGAGCACACGGCGGATGGGGTGGTGCCGGAAGCACCGCAGGGGATTTTGAAGAAGTGTAATGCTTGTAAGGGGGCTATTTTTACGGAGGATGTGAAGAGGAATCTTTATATTTGTCCGAAGTGTGGGAATTATTTTCGGGTGCATGCGTATCGGAGGATTGAGTTTCTTCTGGATGATGGGAGTTTTGAGGAATGGGATCAGGGGATGACGGCGGGGAATCCGCTGGGGTTTCCGGGGTATGAAGAGAAGGTGAGGGCTCTGCAGGAGAGAACAGGACTTACGGAGGCTGTTGTGACTGGTAAGGGACGGATCAACGGGATGGAGACGGTGATCGGGGTCTGTGATGGCAGGTTTATGATGGCCAGTATGGGTGAGGCTGTTGGGGAGAAGATTACGCGGGCGGTGGAGAGGGCGACGAAGCTCTCGCTGCCGGTGATTTTGTTTGCGTGCTCGGGAGGGGCGCGGATGCAGGAGGGGATTGTTTCTCTGATGCAGATGGCGAAGACGTCGGCGGCGCTGAAAAGACACAGTGATGCGGGGCTTTTGTATGTGAGTGTGCTGACGGACCCGACGATGGGCGGCGTGACAGCAAGCTGGGCGATGCTGGGGGATATTATTCTGGCGGAGCCGCATGCGCTGATCGGGTTTGCGGGGCCGAGGGTTATTGAGCAGACAATAGGACAGAAACTGCCGAAAGGGTTCCAGCGGGCAGAGTTTCTGGTGGAGCATGGGTTTGTGGATCGGATTCTGCCAAGAGAAGAGGCGAAAGAGGTGCTGTCGGAGATTCTGCGGATGCATGGGAAAGATATCGAAGTTTCCTCGGAAGTGCTGACTTTGGGGGATGGAGACGTGAAGCGGTCTTTGGCAGCACCAGAAACGGGAGAGAAAACATCGGCTTGGGACTGTGTGCAGAAAGCGCGGAAAAAGGACCGACCGGTGGGAGAAGATTATATTCGGGAGCTGTTTCCTGATTTTATTGAGTTTCATGGTGATCGACTGTATGGCGATGATGCGGCGATCATCGGCGGTATTGCATCGTTTGACGGCACACCGGTCACGGTCATCGCCGAGGCGAAAGGCGCGGATACGAAAGAAAACATCCGCCGCAATTTCGGCATGCCGTCCCCGGAGGGCTACCGCAAAGCCCTGCGTCTGATGAAACAGGCCGAAAAATTCCACAGGCCTGTTATCTGTCTCGTAGACACCCCAGGCGCCTTCTGCGGAATGGAAGCCGAAGAACGCGGCCAGGGCGAGGCGATTGCGCGGAACCTGTATGAAATGTCAGCGTTAAAAACGCCGGTTCTTTCTATTGTCATTTCAGAAGGCGGCAGCGGCGGTGCACTGGCACTCGCCGTGGCGGATGAAGTGTGGATGATGCAGAATGCCATCTACTCCATCCTGTCGCCGGAGGGATTTGCAAGCATCCTGTGGAAAGACGGCAAACGCGCGCCGGAGGCCGCCGAGGTGATGAAGCTGACGGCGGGGGATTTGAAGGAACTGGGAATTGTAGAAGAGATTGTGGAAGAGCCGGGGAGTTTACGGTGGACACAATGCCAGTGGTGTGTGAAGAATTGAGAGGCAAAATTCTGAGATTCCTGGAAAAGTATGAGAAGATGGATGGGAAGAACTGGTAGAGGAGAGGTGATCGGATGGATTTCGGATATGTGAAAATGAAGATTTTGACATATTCTGAAATGCATGATCTTTTATTTAGCTCCGCTGGCAGCCTTTTCATCCGCAACGGCCGCCATGCGGGGTGAGAATTCTCTGATCTGCCCCTCCAGAATATCCGTCCTCACATTTGAAGTCAGCGCTACTATCTCAAAGCCCTGAAGCCTTGCGACTTCAAGCGCCTGAACGCCTATTGAGCCTGTTGAGCCGAGAACGGCAAGGGTCTTAGTCATTGTATATCTCCTTTGATAATCGCAGTTACTTTATTTGTTTGCGAACGCCGCCGCAACCTCCACTATGAGATAGAGCGAGGGCATGGTGAAAAGGAAGCTGTCCACACGGTCAAGCACTCCGCCGTGACCCGGGAAGAGAGTGCCGAAATCCTTCTCGCCGAAATTCCTCTTTATAACAGAGGCGGAGAGGTCGCCGCACATACCGAGCACGCATAGCACCACAGTTGCGATAATGACCTGCCACAGCTTGATGGTGTCGAGCGTGAAGAAGAAGTGCTTGCAGATAAGGAAAGTGACTGCGGCAAACACCGTAGTGCCTACAACACCCGCAACGGCGCCCTCTATGGACTTCTTGGGGCTAATCTTGGGCGAGAGCTTGTGCTTGCCGAATTTGCTGCCGATGAAGTAGGCGAAGGTGTCGCTTAGCCACGCGCAATACATGGCGCAAAGGAGCATAACACCGCCTGTGAACGCTGGAACAGCTGCGGATTCTCATCGCACCAGCAGCGGGAGCTGAATAAGAGTGGTGCAGCGAAGCGGGCACGGCTGAGCGAAGTGAAGAGCGCCAGCGCAACGTGCTCAAACCTCGTGATATCATAGAATTTCAGCATTATCAGCAGCAAGGCAATGATAATATAGTGATGAGGAATTGATGATTGGGTATGATGAGATATCTCTCAAGGTCAAAGGCGATGAACGGCGAATATGCCGCAGCAAACAGCATCGTGACCGCCATGACGACCTTATTCTTGCACTTTGAGACGGTGATGACCTCGTGGACGGCTATTGCGGAGAGCACGGCTATTATAAAGCTGATATATCTGACATAGCCGAAGCCGATAGCAACAAGGCTGCCGATGGCAAAGAGAGCGGCCGTAACGCCTGTGATTATTCTTGTTTTCATGTTTTTCACGCTCGATTCAGATTATTCTTAAATACCGCCGAAGCGCCTGCTGCGCTTACAGTAATCTATAATTGCCTTATCGAGGTCGTCGGGGGTGAAATCCGGCCAAAGAATATCTGAAAACCAGAATTCAGAGTACGCCGCCTGCCAGATAAGGAAATTTGAAAGACGATATTCGCCGCTCGGCCTGATTATCAGATCGGGGTCGGGCAGCCCTGCCGTAAGCAGATTATCGCTTATTGATTTCTCGGTTATATCCTGCGCTTTCAGCTCGCCGCTTCGACTTTCGCAGCAAGATGCCTGACCGCGCTGACTATTTCGTTACGCCCGCCGTAATTGACGGCAATGTTGACGGTGATTTTGTTTTTATCTGCCGAG
>ENA-OQCL01000691-OQCL01000691.1-human-gut-metagenome-genome-assembly--contig:-NODE-691-length-14890-cov-4.611258_pt1 | contig 14890 bp, 15 predicted proteins | sample MGYA00242502_ERZ504586 | MGnify/ENA primary metagenome ERZ504586 (study PRJEB26092, sample SAMD00036316) | human gut metagenome | host: Homo sapiens | study: EMG produced TPA metagenomics assembly of... | reverse complement strand
CGCACTCTGCGACCGCTGCCCCTGCTTCGGTTCGCTGTTTCCGCCACTGGCGGCGCTCACCTTTGCAGCATCCAGTATTATCTGCGCTTTTGGCTTGGCATCTGCCGCACCTCGCTCGCCGTATCGGTACTTAGAATTATGCGGTATTGCCCTAAAAGATTTGGCAGGATAAAGACGACCGGGATCAAAAACAATCCCTGCCGCGCGGCGGCCACCACCGACGCTTGCCACGCCATCGGCCATATTGTAAAAGCTTGTCACCAGCATACTGATAACCGTGGGCGCAGACATTTCCAAAATCAGGCGGCGCACCGGTGCTTGTGTCATATAGCGCACGCGTTCTTCCACCGTCATAGCTGTTGCTTTCATCGTTGTACTTCCTTGCCGCAGCACTGCTATTGTACCGCAGCCGGGCAGGCAATGCAACGAAAATCGCTGCTGTTTACGCATAAAACCGGGGGCTTTGCGGCGGCCTCCGGTTTTATGGTTTTCGTTTACTTCTGCATGATGTGAATCCGCGATTTCCGAAAACATATCGGAATAAGCATGCGGTACAGCATTTCCATCGAGAACCCGCCTATCCCCACCAAACAAGAGCAAATTATCGTACCGCAGAACAGCATGCTGGTACTGGTCCAAGCTGGCTGACCGCTCCTGTTTTTTACCTGCCAACTCTGCAAGATTTATCCACAAAAAGCGCCCGGGATGTCGAAAAACTCAACATCCCGGGCGGTATCGTTTTTGTGCCTTTTTAGGGTATCGGGATGATTTTATCATCCTTCTCGGTGTAGTTGCCTCCGTCCATGCGGGTGCGCACGAAGGGCACACACGTACGCACATAGAAGGTATTATGCTCCAAAAGGGCATCCGGGTTTTGGGAGGGGCTGATCGTGCCGCCCAGATCGTCATAGCTGACATTGCGGCGGAAGGTGTTGTGAATGGCCTCCTGCAGGCAGAACATCACACAGCCGCCCTCGTTCATGCGGCTGTAGTTGTGCTCGTACACGGTGCCATCGCCGGAGTCCGCATCGTAGGCCATGCCGTCCTGATTGAGGCGGGTGTCAACGGCCTCATTATAACGGAACCGCGCGTCCTTGCACTTCCACGGCCAGATGGCTGCCGCCACCTTGCCCAGACGGTTGCCCGGCTCACTGTAGATGCGGTCGTTCATCTCGCAGGCTACGGAATCCGCCGTGTTGTGCTCAACCAGCGGGCGCAGCGCATACATGACGGTGATGCCGTCACCGCCGGCCGCCTTGACATAGTTGTCGCGGATGACGATGTTCTCATGCCCGTATGCGGCAAAGGGCTTTTCGTCCAGCTCGGCGCCCTGAAATTGTGCATGCGCATAGGTATAGCCCACGGCGATGCCCCAGCGGCTGACATGCGCGACATAGCAGCCCTCGACCAGAATATCCCCAAAGCGCGCCGCGCCGGTGGCGGCCTCGTTCTCCGGGCGCAGGGCGGTCATATAGATGCCGCCGTTGTTCATGTGTTTATCGTACACATTGCCGTTTACATCATGCACCTGCAGGTTTTGCAGCGTGATGCCGCGGCGGATGCCCTTGTCCTTAGCCACCACAGCCACGCCGGTGCGCTGCATCTTGTCAGCCTGAGAGTAACGCTCCCCGGGCACAGCCTCGGCGCGGTTGGTGATCTCCAGATCGCGCACCGTGACATAGGCGGCATCATACAGCAGCACGGCGGAGGAAACATAGCCGTGATGCAGATGGGTGGGCGAGTCCAGCGCACACCCATAGTCCTGATACCAGATGCCCTGTCCGTCGGCGGCGATGCAGGGGGCGCAGCCTTCACCATAAGCGCCGATGGTGATGGGGCTGCCCGCGGTGCCGCTGCACTGCAGCTGCAAAAACTGCTTTTCAAAGCGGCAGCCGCGCCTCAGCAGGACGGTGTTGCCCGGTGCCAGCGCAAGGCGGTTCACCGCAAACAGCGTGGCAAAGGCACGATCCTCATGCAGGCCGTCATTCTCGTCATTGCCGGTCAGCGGATTCACATAATATGTCTTGCACAAGGTTGTCGTACACCTCCTCCCGCATACGCTTTTCAATGATCTGGCGCGATTCCTCGTAGGAGAAGCTGTCCCCGAAATAGCGGGTGAACAGATCGCGGTTCGCGTCATACCACGCGCGGGTCTGCACCTCGGTAAAATCGGGGCAGACGCCGAGGGCGCGGATTTTCCCGCACGGCTCGACAAAGTCCAGCTTAAAGCGGGTCAGCTCAAATTGCAGGTAGGCCGGGGCGGAATAATGGCGCACGCCGTACACCGTCGTGCCGTCTGCCTTGCAGCGGGCGGCCGCAGCATTTTTTGGCGGCGCGGCGCTTTTCCAGCGCGGCAGGGGTGTCGTCCTCGATCAGCCCCCAGCGCTTGGCCAGCGTCAGGCAGGCTTTGGCGTGACGCCACTGCTCCGGCGTCAGGCAGTAGGTTCGTTCGTCCATCACTTGACTGCACCCGTGATGCCGTTGGCAAAGCTCTTCTGCAGGCAGAGGAAGATAATCGCGGTGGGCAGGGTGCAGATCAGAACGCCCAGCATCAGCATACCGTAGTCCACACTGTAGCCGCTCTTGAGGTTTGCGACCAGCATCGGCATCGTGATGGAGCTGTTGTTCTGGAATACGATCTTCGGCCAGAGGTAGCTGTTCCATGCGTTCATAAAGGTAACGGTCATGGCAGCGCCGTAGGTCGAGCGCATGATGGGGATGAACATCCGGAAGAAGATGCCGATCTCGCTCAGACCCTCCAGCCGCGCGGCCTCGATGATGTCATTGGGGAAGCTGCGCGCGGCCTGACGGAACAGCATGATCATGAACGGGGTCGAGATGGACGGCAGTACAAAGGCCGCCCAGCTGTTGACAAGGCCCCAGCCGGAGATCATCTTGAACAGCGGGATCATGATGGCGACAAACGGCAGCATCATGGCCAGCAGCAGAACGCTCATGAGAATATCCTTCGCCTTGTCGTGATAGATCTCAAAGCCGTAGCCTGCGATGGAGCAGACCAGCAGCGTGATGAGGGTCATCAGGATCGCGTTGCGGAAGGAGTTTGCCATGGCAAGCGCCAGATTCTGGTTGGCGACCAGCGCCTTGAAGTTCTCGATCAGATAGGTGCCGGGGATCAGCTTGCCGCGGATAACATCAATGCTGGGGTTCGTAGCGCCGCACAGCATGTAGTACAGCGGGAACACCGACAGAAAGCTTGCCAAAATCAGGATGGCGTGGGTCAGAATCTTTTTGCCCTTAGTCACGCTTGTCACCTACTTTCATCTGGATCGCGGACAGCACGGCCACCACAACAAGGATAAACACCGACAGGGCCGCCGCATAGTTGAACTTGGGCGTCTCCACAAAGGAGATATTGTAGATATAATGCGTCAGCGTCATGGTCGCCTTGCCGGGGCCGCCCGCCGTCAGGTTGACCGACTCGTCAAACAGCTGCAGCGTGCCGGAGGTGGACATGATGGCGGTCAGCAGAATCGTCGGCTTGAGCAGGGGGATCGTCAGGTGGATGAACTGCTGCACCGGGGAGGCGCCGTCAATACGGGCCGCCTCATAGATCGAGTAATCAATGTTCTGCAGGCCGGCCAGATAGAACACCATGTTGTAGCCCGTCCAGCGCCAGACCAGCGCAATGACGATGACCCAGCGCGCCGCCCATGCGTTCTGGAACCAATCCACTGTGGGGATGCCCACGGTGGACAGCATCCGGTTGACAAGGCCGTCGTTGGCAAACAGCGACTTGAAGATCATGGAGTAGGAAACCAGCGAGGTTGCACACGGCAGGAAGATCATGGTGCGGTAGATGCCCTTGCCCTTCAGATCGGGGCTGTTGAGCAGCTGCGCCAAAATCAGTGCCAGAATCAGCATGATGGGCACCTGAATCACAAAGTAAAATACCGTGTTGAACAGGCACTGCTGGAAGGTGGCGTCCTTTAAAATGCGCGCGTAGTTTGCAAAACCCGCGGGCTGTACATTGCTGCCCATACCCTTCTGGAACGAGAGGATCAGCGCCTGTACCATGGGATAGAAGCAGAATATAAATATCAGGATCGTAGCAGGCAGCAGAAACGCCCAGCCGATCAGGCTGCGTTTTTGCTCCATATCAAGTCCTTTTTTCTTCATCGTAGTGTCTCCTATTTTGCCACAAAAGCAAGGGCGCGGCTTGCAGCGGACGTATCAGATGCAAACCGTGCCCTTGGCAAATTCTCAGTTGTAACCGGACACAGTGTGTGTCATGCTTTGCTTAGCCAGCGATATTGAACTCCACGGTATCCTGAGCGTTCTGCATCTCGCTGTCAATGTCGGCGTTGTTCTGGACGATGTTGGTGACGGCATCGGTCAGGGCACTGCGCACGTCAGAGTAGTAAGCGCCGCAGTCGAATGCGGGAACCTGACCAGCGAAGTTGACGATGTCCTTGTAAACGGTCTGGCCGCCGTAGAACTCGGAGGGCTGGTTGTAGACGTCGCTCTCGGCAGCGGGCAGGTAGCTGGAGATCGCACCGGCGTTGGGCAGCAGATCGTCATACAGCTCGACGCTGGAACCGAAGGTGCTCTTCAGGAAGTCGAAGGCCAGCTCGGTGTTCTTGCAGTTGGAGGAAACGGCCCAGCTTGCGCCGCCGCAGTTTGCGTAGTTGGTGGCACCGTCGATGCCGTCCAGCTTGGGCATATTCACGATAGCCCACTTGCCGGACTGATCCGCGGCAGCCTGCACGCTGGACATGATCCAGCAGCCGTTGATGACGCCGGCAGCCTTGCCGTCATTCATGGAAGCAATGTACTGGTCCCAGTCGGTGTACTCGGCCAGAATGCCCTTGTCGACCATGTCCTTGTAGACGGTCAGGGACTCTTTCAGCGCGGCATTGTCGGCGATCTTGACCTCGCCGTCCACCACGGGGGAGGCACCGGCAGACTGCATCATCTCGATGATCAGCTCGGAACCGCCGGAGGAGGTCAGCATCGGCACGCCGTTGGCGTCCACGACCTTCTGCGCCTTCTCCTCGAACTCGCTCCAGGTCAGATCCTTGAAGTCGTCGACGGTCAGACCGGCATTCTCGATCATATCGGAACGAACTGCCATGACAGAAGCGCCGTTGTCGAAGGGCAGACCGTAATGGTGACCATCGACGGTGGAATCAGCCAGCTTGCCGCCGGAGAACTGGTCCCAATCCAAGCCGGAGTCGGTCAGGTCGGTGTAGATACCGGGGAAGTTGGCGATCATCTTGTGGTAGGAGTAGTCCTGCATCAGGAAAAGATCAGGCAGGGTGCTGTAATCCTCGCTGGTGGCAGCGGTGATGAGCTTGGTCTCGATGTCGCTGTAGACGTTTTCTTCAATGTTCAGCTTGAAGTTGGGGTGGTCCTTCTGGTAGATGGCCTCAGCCTGCTTCAGCGCATAGATGTTGAAGTTCGGGTCCCATGCCCATACGGTCAGGGTCTCATCGCCGTCAGCGGTGGTGTCGGCGGCAGTGGATTCTGCGGTGGACTCGGCGGGCTTGCTCTCAGCGGCAGAGGTGGCTTCGCTGCTAGCGGCACCGCCGCCGCAGCCGACCAGCAGGGATGCTGCCATAGCTGCCGCCATAAGGGCTGCTGCATTCTTCTTTTTCATGGGGGTTTCCTCCTTAAAAAGTGTTTCTCCATTCTTTGGCTGTATAACGTATGTCCCACGGCGGGGCATAAATTATCGGGTGTTATTCGGCATCGTCGACCCAGCGCATCTCGCGCGGGGCCAGCGTCAGGCTGTCAATCAGATGCCCCTTGATGTACAGGTCTGTCTTTTCCTCGGCATCTGCATTGTTGATGACCGCGATGCGCTTCGTTTCGGGGAAGACCGTGACCTCCGTGTCCACATTGGTCACATAATAGTGCTTCATCTCCTCCGGCATACCGGCGGCGTAGTAGATGGCGCGCAGCAAAATGCGGCAGTTCTGCGGGGAGTAGGGCAGCCCGGCAAAGTAGACGCTGTGGCCCTTGCCGTACTCGTTCACAACAAGCTGGCTGTACTCGCCGTCCTGCGCCAGTATCTGGTAGTGCTTGCCCTGCGCGTAGATGCGGCTCGTGCCCTCGCCGAAATCAACGGCGGTGTCAATATCCTCCAAGATAAAGTGGTGCGGGTCGCAGGTGTTGTATTTGTCGGTGCTTAACGAGAAGCCCATCTCGCGGTCCACACCCATCACATCGGACAGCTGGAAGTACCGCCCCTGATGCTGGCAGGCGGTGGGCTCACCCACGCCGATGAAGCCGCCGCCTTCGTCCACAAATTTGCGGATGGCGGTCACGACCTTTTCGTCGATCCAGTTTTCGGCACCGCTGAAGGCTGTGTACGCATCGCCGACGTTGATGATGACGCCGATGTCCTCAGGGATGCCGTTGCGGATGTCATTGAAGTCGATGAACTCAACATCGAACGGCATACCGCTCAGACATTCGAGAACCCCCTCGGCGGAGTAGGTCTCGCGGTGGTAGATAGAGTGGTGGACCTGATTGCTCATCCACTTGCGCAGGCCGCCCCAGCAGTTGAGGATGGCCACCTTGAACGGCGCAACATAGGACTTTGTGCCCTGCATATTTTCGTGGATCTGGCGGAACTCGCTGACCACATTCTGGATCTCGTCAATAAAGCCGGGCCAGTTGCTGGCAAGCTTGAGGTAGCCGCCGTAGCCGATGCGGTCCAGCGGGCTGCGCAGGATGGCGCGGCGGGCCTTCATCCAGTTGGTGCGGGCCTCACCGATCGGGTCGCCGCCCTCGGTGAACACATCGGGGAAGAAGTAGGGCAGCAGACGGCCCTCGGTGTACCTGACGCCCTTGATGTCGGAGATCATCCGCAGCGTAACGCCGCTGCCGACCGAGCCGACCACAGCGTCCAGCCCGATGGAGGCGAAATACTTGCCGTAGGGCTCGGTGCCGATCCAGTGATCGCCAAGGAACATCATCGCTTCCTTGCCGTAGGAGTGGACGATGTCGACCATCTCCTTGGCCAGCTTGCAGACTTCCTGCTGCTGGAACTCGATAAAGTCGCGGAATTCCTTGCTCGGCACGCGGAACATCGTGTTGTGGTAGCCCTGATCCACAATGAACTCAGGGCGGAACTTGTAGCCGGCCCACTTCTCGAACTTTTCCAGAATGTAGGGGCTGACGCTGGCGCTGTAGCCGAACCACTCGACGAATTTCTCGCGTTTCTGGTCGTCAAAGGTCAGCGTGAACTGGTGGAAGAAGGTCGTGAACCGCACCACATCAATATGGGGGTTGGCCTCGCACCAGCGGCGCAGCTTTTCTTTTACATACGCCTGCGTCTTGGGCTGGCGCACATCGTAGGTCAGCTGGTGCGGCGTGTCCTTCCAGTCGTTGGTCAGGAAGTTGTACATGTGTACGGGGTCCCAGATCAAAAACGCCAGAAAGCTGACTGTATACTCGTGGTAGGGGACGGTTTCGATCTCAACCTCACCGGTCGGCTCGTCAAAGAACCACTTGTCGGTGGGTACGACCTCACCGGTCGTGCGGTCGATGACCTCCCACCAGCGCTTGGGGTCGTCCAGCGTGTTGACCTTGAGCTGCTGGGTGTGGAAGCCGTCCATCAAATGGATGCGCAGCTTTGTGCCGCGCGCCGTGTGGCGGTCGCTGATGAGATACTCCTGCTGGACCTCATCGGGGTTTGCCTCGGCCCAGGCGTTATCCTTGCGGGTCGTATAATAGGTAGCGTACTTTTTGGCGGGGTCCGTCAGCAATTCCTGCGGCATTTCGGTGCCGTCGCAGTCGCGCAGCGCATCCGCGCCCAACAGATTTTTCAGCCGCAGGGTCTCCTCGACCACATCCGCGTCTGTGGGAAGTGTCAATCTTCCGGTCTGCTCCATCTTCGTTATCCCTTCTCTGTCCGTTTTGTCTGCCGCAGCAGGCATCGTTTCATTGACAACATCATACTTGTTTCTGCCTGCATTGAACAGTATAGATGTTGTTGCGCATTTATATTATCTTGCTTTATTTCTGAATGCTGCCGCCAACATCAGAAAATAAAGAAAAAGCTGCACAAAAAGTAAAATTCTTCTTTGTGCAGCTTGCTGACTTCAAGCTTTTTTGCAACGAAATCGCGCTTATATTCTATTTTATATCGTGACTTTTTGTAGAAAGGCTCTTGTCATACACCCCGAATGCGTATATAATAAGAGCAGTACCGAAAACTGCCGATGCCTTTTTATTCTTCCGTTCTTGCTTAATTTTGTAACGATATTGCTCCACATACTTTTGGGTTTTTGTAAATATTTTGTCATCCGGAGGCGCACCGCTTATGAACACACGGTATGAATTCAATATGGACGTTCCCCCACGGGAGGCCATCCGCCTGCTGTACGTAAGCAAAAGTCGCTTCGGCGGGGACTGGAACTCAGTGCCGCATACCCACTCCTGCACGGAGGTGTTCTATTGCGTAGATGGTCGCGGTCAATTCAACGTCGAAGGCAAAATGTTGGACGTCGCACCAGACGACATGGTCATTGTGAACCCCCCGCACCCTGCACACTGAATTGAGTTACCAGGCAAACCCACTGGAATACGTTGTGCTGGGCATTGAAGGCATTGAAATTTTGTTTGAGCAGAAGGATCGCGGCTACACCATGCTGAAATGCAGTTCTGTGCGGGAGGAGCTGCTGAGCCTGATGAAGATGCTGCTGCGGGAGATCGATGCCCGAGAGGACGGCTGCGAAATGGTATGCCAGGATCTGACCGAGGTGCTGCTAGTCAAAATCGTACGCATGGCATCGGTTTCGCTGCGCCTCACTGCGCCGCCCTCCGAGAGTAAGGAATGTGCCGCCGCAAAGCGCTATATCGATGAAAATTATAGTGAAAGTATTACCCTGGACAAGCTTGCGGAGATTGCCCACGTAAACAAATATTATCTATCCCACTCGTTCAAGAACGAGTATAAAGTCTCCCCCATCGACTACCTGATGAAGCGCCGCATCACCGAGGCAAAAGCCCTGCTGACCAGCACCGATTTCAGTCTGACCCAGATCGCCGAGCAGATCGGCTTCCGCTCGCTGGCCTACTTTTCCAAGTGTTTCCGCAAGGTCGAGGACATCAGCCCCAACGAATACCGCAAACCGCCGCCCGCAAAGCCCCTCCGGGCAATTTGGTAAGGCGCGCAATGCTCGCCAAGTTGGCGGGCGGCCAATGCCGCCCCATGACACATTCAGCAGGTCAAAATGTGATTTTTGACCTGCTTTCAAAAGGCCGTTGAAAGGCTGCGTCATTCACGATAGCCTTTTTTATTTTCATCTTTTACAGCACGATGCGGAAGCTCACGCTGCAGGTCGCACTCGCCGCTCAGGCGGTAGGGCTCCTCCACATCAGTGCACCAGCTGTCAATGCCGCCTACACCGCGCGCGGCGCCCAGCACCGTAATGCTGGTGCGGCCGGTTTCGGGCAGCTCGCAGAGGTGCTGCGCGGCTTCGATCTGCTGCGCCGTGTTGGGCAGCGCGCTGAAGGCAAACGCCTCGCCGGTCTGCTCGATCGTCAGGGTCTTGCCGTTGGCCAGCTGCAGGCACACCTGCTGGGTGTACATGTGCAGGCCGCAATCCTGCGGCACCAGCGCCGGCTCAATGTGCGGGGTCTCCGCATGGCAGCCGAACACACCGCCCTTATAGCGGTCGGGGTAGGTCTCGCCCGAAAGGCCCGTCCAGCAGGTGCGGACCACGGGGGCGGTCGTCTCAAACTTGACGCCGAAGCAGGGCAGATCGGGCGCGCCGGGCACTGCATGGTAGACGGCCTCGACCTGCAAAGCCCCCTGTGCCTCGACCGTGTAGGTCATCTCGACAAGGGCGCCGGGCACGCCGGGCACGCCGAAGCGGTACTGCACCCGCACGCGCTGCTCGGATTTTTCCTGCACGGTAAAGCCCATTCTCTGCACAAAGACATCGGCACCCATCCAGACAGAGGCCCGCTGCGGGAAGCCGCAGCCGCGGTCATTGTCGGTGGAGGCACGCCAGAACGCCGGGCGCGGGGCGCGCCACAGCCATTCGGTCCCGTCCCTGCGCAGCGAGATCGGGCCCTGCTCCGCAATGGAGAACAGCACCTCAAACCCGCTGCCCTTGACGCCGATGTTGCCGTCACCCTCGACCACCGTCAGGGGGTGTGCGGGGCGCTTTTGCCACGCAGCGGCCAGCGCGGCGGCGCTGCGCTCTGCTGCCAGCCTGTTGCGCGCATCGTGCGCGGCGCGGCGCTCGGGGGTGTCGTACCAGTAGCGGACCTCCTGCATGGCAGGCTTTTCGGTGCCGTCCGCATAGACGATGCCGTTGCCGCTGAAGTTGTAATCGGTCGTGCGCTCGTTAAAATCTCCGCCGTAGCCCAGTACGCGGCGGCCCATTGCATCGGTATGCCAGAGCGCCTGATCCATGTAGTCCCAGATGAAGCCGCCCTGATACTTTTCGTACCGGTCGATCAGCGCAATGTAGCTTTCCATCCCGCCGAGCGAGTTGCCCATGTCGTGCATATACTCGCAGAGGATAAACGGCTTCTTGGGGTCGGCGTCCAGATATTCCCTGATGGAGGCGGGGCTGGCGTACATCCGGCTTTCCATATCGCTGATGTCGTCAAACGCACGGCACTGGAACACGCCCTCGTAATGCACAAGGCGGCCGGGATCATTTTCCCGGAAAAACGCCGCCATCGCGCGGATATCCTCGCCGGCATAGCTCTCGTTGCCGCAGGACCAGATCAGGACTGCCGTGTGGTTTTTGTCGCGCTCAAACATGCTGCGCGCGCGATCGACCACGCAGTCCCGCCATTCGGGCAGGCTGCCGGGGACATTCCAGCTCGGCTCCACCACACCCAGCTTCTGCCAGCTGCCGTGGCTTTCAAGGTTCGTCTCGTCCATCATATAGATGCCGTTTTTATCGCAGAGGTCATACCACCGGCTCTGGTTGGGGTAGTGGCAGGTACGCACAGCGTTGATGTTGTTGCGCTTAAAGACGGCCATCGCAGCGTGCATATCGCTCTCATCAATGGCGCGGCCCTTCTCGGGATTCCACTCATGGCGGTTGACACCGTTGAAGATGATGCGGCTGCCGTTTAAGCACATAATGCCGTTCTTCATCTCAAAGCGGCGGAAGCCGATGTCGTAGGGCACGACCTCCTGCACGGCACCATCGGCGTCATACAGGGTCAGCAAGGCATGGTACAGCACCGGCGTCTCATGACTCCACGGGTGGATGGCGCTCAGCTCGATGGTGCTGCCGTCAATGTCCTCATCAAAGAGGGCGAACTCCTCGCCGTCGGTCAGGCGCAGGTGTACCCGCGCGCCGTCCGTCTCGCCGTCCAGCTTGACGATGGGGGTCAGAAGGCCGGTGGTGTTGCCCTCGGCCAGCTCCGCCTTGAGCCAGATATCACGGATATGCACCTTGGGCTTGGCGTAGAGATAGACCGAGCGGAACAGGCCCGAGAAGCGGAAAAAGTCCTGATCCTCCAGCCAGGAGGCGCTGCTGTGCTTGTACACCTCAACGCACAGGCGGTTGCCGTTCTGCCTGATATACGGTGTCAGGTCAAATTCCGAGGGGGTAAAGCTGTCCTCGGCATAGCCGACGAAGTGGCCGTTGCACCAGACATACAGTGCCTGCTCGGCACCCTGAAAGCTGACGCAGACGCGCTGCCCGCGCAGCCCCTCATCGAGATCGAACTCCCGCAGATAGCTGCCGACGGGGGTGTCGTCCCAGTCGATCTGCGGCGGGCGCAGATAGCTGCGGCCGTCCCACGGGTAGAGGGTGTTGGTGTACTGGATCTGGCCATAGCCCTGCAGCTCGATATGCCCTGGCACGCAGATCGTGCCGAAGGCAGAGAGATCCGCGTCCTCACGGTAGAAATCCGCCGGGCGGGCGGCGGGGCAGGCGCTGTAGGCAAAGCGCCAGCTGCCGTCCAGACTTTGGCGCAGCGAGCTGCCGCCCAGTCGGATCTCCGCCTCGCTGCGGTAGCAAACATGGTCCGAGTGTGCATCCAGCCGGTTCACAGCAAAGACGGTCGGGTCAGTCAGCCATTTCAGGTCGGGAGTCATGGTTCAGTCCTCCGTTCCCGCAATGCGGGGCAAAAATACAAAGTTGTGGCCGCTGTCCGGGTGGGCCTTCTGCTCCGGCGTAAAGCGTGCAAAGTGGCTTTCGGGGTCGGCGGCGATCCATGCGTCCAGCTCGGGGCTGTGCGCGCCCGGCCGGTGCTTGATGTTCACATTGGTGCGCGGCTCCTCAAGGTAGGAGAAAAGCACCCCCTCCTGCACACAGATGAGATGCCAGCGGTCCCCCTCGACCAGCCCCTCGGTAACAATACGCAGGTGATGCTCCATATAGCTGCACCAGCTGTCGGGCGGCAGCAGCGCAATGCGCCCGCGGCGGCGCTGCGGGCAGCGGCCCCGCTGCCAGTCGGCGGCGGTGGTGGGTACATCGTGGTAAAAATACGGCTGCATGGCGGCCCATGGGCGGGGTGCCGCCTCACCCAGAGCGGGCGGCCACGGCAGCAGCGCCGCGTCCAGCGCGGGGCAAAGCCCCTGCGGTGTGAACGGGCGGTTCAGCCCCTCGGCATAAAAAAACAGGTGGTTTTCATACCGGAAAAGGCTTGCGGTCAGGATCCGCCCCTCCGCCTGTGCTTTTTGCAGCGCAGCGGAAAAGTCGGCAAAAACGGCCTCACCGGCTTCCCCGCCCAAAACGGCATGAAAGGAGCCGCGGCAGACGGCGGCATCGGCCAGCGATGCAGGCAGTGTGCAGGGCATAACATTCCTCTCCTTTATCTTGTGATTATTCTTTATTGTACAATGCCCGGGCAGCAAAAGATATGCGGCATAGTGCAGTATTCTTTGTGATAATTGCACTTTACATACCCCTGCTTCTGTGCTATGCTGAAGGAAGAATATAGGGCAATACCGCATAATTCTAAGTGCCGATACGGCGAGCGAGGTGCGGCAGCTGCTAAGCCAAAAGCGCAGATAATACTGGATGTCTTATCGAGCATTTTGGCAACGCAGATGCCGTGCCGCAGCTGCCGGAGCGGTGCTTAAGCCGCAAGGCGGGAATTGTGTGGTGTTGCCATAGATTGTTATGAAAATCTATTTGGATATCCGCATCAGAATCGTACGCTCAATTTCGGCTGCAACACCCTCCAAATTGAGAAGAACGTCCCGGTTGGAAAACCGCAGAACAAAAATACCAAACGCCTGCAAATAAGCAGTTCGGGCAGCATCCTGCTGCTGCCCCTGCGGTTCGTAATGCTGCGAACCGTCAATTTCAACTGCCAACTGAGCAGAAGCACAATAAAAATCAAGGATATAGGGCCCAACGCTCTTTTGGCGTGTGAATTTGTAGGGGCAGGAACGCAGATATTCATACCATAATTTGCGCTCCGCATCGGTCATATTTTTGCGCAGAGAACGAACATAGGCAAGATTGTTGGAATTATGCGGCAGGCGCATAGAATGGAACGTCCCCTTCCGGCTTATCATTTAGGCGGCAGTAAGGGAGCCACCCCTCCGACCTCGCTTGCGCTCGGCCACCTCCCCTCAAAGGGGAGGCATTACCCCTGCACCAACATTTCTGCCTCTTCCAGCCCCACAAACACCTTTTCTTCCGCGGCGGTAAAGCCGCGCAGGACCCAGCTTTGCACGGTGACGGCGCGCTGGAAATTTGAAGGGCAGGCAGAAATTGAGAACCTCGCTTGGCATGGTGCGGGGCAGGATAACAGCAGTAGGGAACAGCTTGGAATAATCCGTGGTATCTCGCGGGTGGGTTTTGATAAACAGCGGTTCTGTGCAGTATTTCTTGGCAACAGCCGCAAACATGGCGTCCTGGGTGGGCTGATCCATCAGGCCGTCCAGCACAAAGCTGCGGGGCAAAAGCAGGCAGGCACCCTGCACATGCTCCGGCAGGGGAACGGCCAAAAACACCCGGCGGATGATGGCTTTTTCTTCCTCCATCAGGCTTTCCAGTAGCTGCGCTTTGGATACCGTTACCAGCTTGTCTACGCCAAAAATGCTGCACCGCGCGGCGTCTTCGCTTTCCACCGTGCGGCAGCAGGGGCTGTCGCCCCAGTAGCGGTAGGGGCCGCGGGGGTTGGTGCGCTGCTCGTCCAGCAGGTGCTGGTCAGGGTCCAACGTGCCGCCAAAGGTATCTTCGCACAGGGTATAAACCCGGCGCTCCCGCTGCAGGTAGCGCCCTAAAGCGCTCCAGTCATTGCTGATGTACACATGCCCCTTGGGCAGCGTAAAATACGGTTTGCGGAACGGGTGGCGCAGGCGGTAAAAGTCGCTTTCGCTGTTCTGTGCGTCCAGCTTTTCCTCGTCCACGATCAAAACAGCGTCCCACAGATCCGGCGCGGCGTCCAGCAATTTAGCGCGCAGGGTTTCGGCTTCCGGCACACAGGTGCTCAGCACAAGGGTAGACTTGCCGGGGCGGCTGCGCAGCGCACGCACCAGCGCGATTAACACATGATACAGCGTGTGGCAGATGAAAATATCACCCATCGTATCCATTCTCCAACACTTTGACCGGCGGGAAGTGGATGCGGCCCCAGCCCGGTGCCCATTCCGGCATGGTCAAATCGCCGGAGGTTACCTCAAACGCAAACTCGGTCACTGGCTTGTCCAGGCAGACAGCCTGGGTCAGCACGCCGTCAAACACATCCACATAGAAGAAATACTGGCCTTCGCCCAGCAGGCTGGGGTCAAACTCAAACTCGGTGGTATACAGCTTGCCAGGCACGGCGGCGCCCAGGTTGACCGGGTGGGTAATGCCCACCGGGGGTCGAATCCCGGAAATGCAGGTTCAGCTTTAAGTGTACCCCGGTAAACGGCTCCGAAACACGCCAGGTAATGCGCACCCGAACTTTTTTCGGTTGTCCGCAAACACACTGGATTCCTTGC
>ENA-OQCL01000690-OQCL01000690.1-human-gut-metagenome-genome-assembly--contig:-NODE-690-length-14920-cov-3.891097_pt1 | contig 14920 bp, 14 predicted proteins | sample MGYA00242502_ERZ504586 | MGnify/ENA primary metagenome ERZ504586 (study PRJEB26092, sample SAMD00036316) | human gut metagenome | host: Homo sapiens | study: EMG produced TPA metagenomics assembly of... | reverse complement strand
GCGTGTATGCCCTTCCAGTACATACTGAACAACTGCTAATTTTAATTCCTCACTGAACAATTCTTTTCCCATAGATTTCTGCACCCCTTTCGTTGACTTTCTTGTCCAACTTTTGGGGTGCAGTTCACTGAGGTGATGCTGCTGGCCACCCTCTACAACGAGACCGCCATGTTTGCCAAGCAGGCCCAGCTTCTCGGCTTAAGCCTCCCCATGTACGGCGTGGACGCCCTGTATCAGCCGGCGCTGATCGAGCTGGGCGGCGACGCGGTGGAGGGGCTGACCATTTCCGCCTTCTTCTCCATGGACAATCCCGATCCTGCGGTGCAGGAATTTGTGGAAGCCTTCCGGGCGAAATACGATTCCGATCCCGCCACCTATCACGCCTATGCCTATGACGCCACCATGTGCATCGTGGAGGCCCTGAAGGCCAGCGGCCCCGACCGGGAGAAGATCAACGAATATCTGACCACCCTCACTGGCGTAAATGGCGCCAGCGGCGTCAATAGCTTTGACGAGAACGGCGACGTGCTCAAAGACGCCATCCGCATCGTCATCCAGGACGGCAAGTTCAACGTAGTTCAATAATTCCCGGCTTAGGCCGCACGTTTCCCACAACAACAGCAATTTGTACATCAGGAAGCGGCGGCAGGCGCCGCCGCTTCCCCATGGAAGGATGGTTCAATGTTTGCGCAACAACTTATCAACGGCTTGACCATCGGCTGCGTGTACGCGCTGATCGCGGTGGGCTATTCGATGGTCTATGGCATTTTACGCATCGTCAATTTCGCCCATGGCGACATCTTCATGATGGGCGCCTTCTTCGGCCTGATCCTCACCCAGGCCATGGGCGTTTCGGTTCTGATCACCTTCCCGCTGGCTTGTTTGTGCACGGCCGTATTGGGCATGGCCATCGAGCGCTTCGCCTACCGGCCCATCTGGGGCGGCGGCAACACCAGCCGTATGGCTGCCCTGATCTGCGCCATGGGCGTCTCCATCATGCTGCAAAACCTGGCGCAGCTGATCTTCGGCACGGAGACCCACCCCTTTTCCGGCACGGACATCCAGCTGGTCACCTATAATTTCGGCTCCGTCACCGTGACTAACCTGCAATTCATCATGCTGGGCCTCACGGTGGCCCTGATGGTAGCCCTGCTGCTGCTGGTCTACAAGACCAAGTTCGGCGTGGCCATGCGGGCCACCTCCAACAGCAGCAACGGGCCGGCACCCTGTCCGGCGGCGAGTTGCAGATGCTAGCCATGGCCCGGGCCATGATGTCCCGTCCCAAGCTGTTGCTGATGGATGAGCCTTCCATGGGCCTATCCCCCATTCTGGTGGATGAGATCTTCCGCACCATCATCAAGCTGAACCGGGAGCGGGGGGTCACCATCCTGCTGGTGGAGCAAAACGCCCAGATGGCCCTGTATGTATCCAACCGGGCCTATGTAATGGAGACCGGGGAGATCACCACCGCCGGCTCCGCCCAGGACCTGCTCCACAACGACGAGATCAAAAAAGGCCTACCTGGGGATCTAAGCCCCGACCACATGGATGCGACCCCTACCGGGCCCCTCCCACGGGGCCCCATAAGGGCTCTACGAAACCAACCGGCACGGCAACCGGCGCCCCAAAGGGGCGGTGACATAAGAAACCATCGGGCCATTGCAGCCCCATTCGCCCCGGCGCTGGGTTGGCCGGCCTTGGAAGGGGAGCCGCCCTGCCTGCGGCCGCCCGCCTCGCGCCGGAACCAATGGGACGGAAATGGACGCTGCGCCCCGGAAGGGGCAGATTTGCGGCAGATGCGCCAAAGAGAAAGGAGGCATACCCGCTGTGGTATTCCTCCCGACGATGACCATGCAGCTGCTCAAATCTGCCCCCTTCCGGGCGATGGTTTCCTATGCCACCGCCCCCAAGGCAGCCGGTTGCTTTTTTATCCCTTTGCACAAAAAGAAGGCGGCAGTATACGCTGCCGCCACAGCTTGTCGAAAAACTGGCTTAACGCCACTTTTTCGAGACTTCCATGGCGCCCTTGCGCCTACGGCGCGGCCAGGGAGCTATGCAGGGAAACCCTTGCTACGCAAGGCTTTTTGCGGATTTGCCGTACACCCCCAGGGGGCCTTCTCTTGTCCCTTCGGGACAATTCACCTTGTGTCGCCAAATCCGATCAAAGCCTCCGTGGGGGCAAAGCCGAGCGCCGCCAGTGGCGGGAGGAGCGAGGCGGAAGCCCAGTGAGCAAGGGAGCGCCAGAAAGGCCCCACGGGCCGACGCAGCGCGACCTTTGCGAACTGCATGCCGGACCCCCGGACCCCGGGGTTTTTCGACAGGCTGGTTGGTTTGCGAGGCCGAGCCCGCCAAGGGCGAGCACGGCCCGCAAACGCCGCCCCCCTGCCCCGGCGTTGGGAGCAAGCCCGTCAGGGTCCATAAAAGCAACCCCAGCGTCCGGGCCAATTCCTCCACCGGGGGCTGCCCCGGGGCGCTTTCCCGGCGGCTGCGCCGAAGGTAAGGCAGCTGCCGAACAGCCCCCCGCACAACCGGGAAGCCATGCCCAACCGGCCCATGCTCATGGTGATCAAGGGCACGCTGAGCCGTTGGCCTGCCTCCTGGGTAGCCGTGAGCAGGGCCAGTACATCCTCCGGCGTCTGCGGGGTCACTGCCAGCTTCACCACATCTCCGCCGCCATCTTCCATACGCAACAGGGTCTGTACCATCAGGGCCACCGATGGCGTACCCAGGAAGTCATGGCAAGAAAATACCGTCTTGCACCCGGCTTCCCTGGCTCCCCGGCCCAATTGGGCCGCCAGCTTTTGCCCCCGGTTCCATTCGATGTCCACCAGGTCCGCCCCGGCCTGGGCCGCCGCCAGGATGGCCGCTGCATAGTCCAAGGGCGCCAGGCCGCCTCCCTGCTTTTCCGCCGGTGTACGATAGGTAAAGATCAGAGGCCTGTCCCCCAATGCTTCCAAAATGGCTGGCAACAGGCTTCCAGGGCCGCCCTCCAAGGGCGCCGCCAAATCATACCGCCATTCCCCTATGTCCACCGGCAATCCAGCCAAGGTTGCCGCCTCCTGCAAGATCAGCCTCCGTTCCTGCCCCACCAGGGGCGCGCACAACCAGGGCCTGCCCTGCCCCAAGATCCTACCGCGAATCCCTACGCTCATATGGTCTCCTACCTTTCTATAAAAAGGGTATCACAGCCCGCAAAAAGCCGCAAGTCAACTTTTAATTACGAAAATTTATGACAAATTTGACGGCATTTTGCCGGAATGTTGAGATTGCGGCAAACTTCAACTCCAACCTATTGACTTGGATTTTATTTTTGGCTAAAATAAAGGCGTACCAAGAAGGACAGACCATGAAAGCCCTTCGGATAACCCATAGAACGTACAGACCAGGAGGGATTAAATATGTTACCTAGCATTTTCGGTGAAAACTTATTCGATGCATTTTTCGATGATTCTTTTGAAAGAAATTTTTGGAACCAGCGCAATCCTCTTTATGGGAAACACGCCCAGAACCTGATGCGGACCGACGTAAGGGAAACGGATACCAGCTATGAGCTGGATGTGGATCTGCCCGGCTTCCAGAAGGACGAGGTCAAGGTGGATCTGGATCATGGGTATCTGACCATCAGCGCCGCCAAATCCATGGATCGGGATAAGAAGGATAAGCAAGGCCGTTATATCCGCCAGGAGCGGTATGCGGGCCAGTGCTCCCGCAGCTTCTATGTGGGCGATTTAAAGCCGGAGCAGATCCAGGCCAAGTATGAGGATGGTATCCTGCGGTTGACTTTGCCCAAAGAAGATCCCAAAGCGCTTCCTTCTCCCAACCGGATCGAAATTCAATAATCATCCAAAAAAGAGGGGCTTCGGCCCTCTTTTTTATATGGGTTCTCGGATGTCATTCCCTTTCGCAAGCCCTTCAGGCGCGATGCCCGGTCCTGCGACCCTGGGCCTTAGCCTGGATTCCTTCTACCAACTAAGGGACTGGTTGAAGGAACGGAGCTTACAGGGGCCGCCAGAGGGCGCCCCTGACAACCCCTCCCGATAGCGATACGCCCGATCAAGCTTGGCCGCCAGAAACATACCGGCGGCCACATTTCTGTTGAGGTAAGCCATTTATACTTTTCGTTACTTTTCTTTCTCCAACCCAATTGTCATCATCCGTCTATTGCGTTGACTGGCTAGTCCTGCACTTGCCAGCCAGGGCGGCTTTTACTCCATGCCATTTTTTGCCTTAACCGGGTCCATATCCCCCTTCCTCCCAGCTGCCAGCGGATAGCCCAGCTGGATAGCGGCATACAGAATGCCGCCGAATACCGGGGAAAAGCAAGGTTCTACAATTTCCATATCCGTACCTACAAGGGCTTTCTGCAAAGGGATTGTCAAAAGAGGCCCTACATTAAACATACCGCCAGCAAAGGATACCTGCACTGGTTTCCCCTGCGGAAAAGACAACTGTTTTCGAATGGCCAGGACCAGCTGGGCCAATTCCTGGGCGGCTGCTTCATATAGCCTTTGGGCCTCCCGGTCCCCCGCCTGGGCGGCTTGCAGCAGCAGCCGCTGTAAGGCGGCGGTCTCCTTCCGGCTGGCGGCCAGCTTTTCAAAGACGACCACCAGCGCCATAGGTTCCGCCGCTCCAAAGCGATCCAGTACCAGGGAATAAAGCGGCCCCTTTTCCGCCATGCCATCCGCCTCCTTGGCAAACAGGGACATCGCCTGTAGCCCCAGCCAATAGCCGGAGCCCTGGTCGCTAAAATGTGGCTCCATCCCCAGCCCAGCGCAATGACGCCTTGCCCATCCATGCCCATGGCCATGCTGCCGGTGCCACACAGCAGGCAGATCCCCGGTCGGCCTCCCAAGGCCCCATACATGGCGCACACCACGTCGTTTACCGGGAATACCCGAGCCGTGGCGGGGAATACCTCCCGTACCGCCTGCTCCAGATCCCGGCTTTCCGCTGGGATCTCCCCAGCCGGGGCAGGCCTACCGTGATGCCGGCCAGGGCCTTTTCCTCCTTGCCCGACCGCCGCAAAACCGCGTTTAGGCCGGCTTTGAGCCGGGCGGCCACCTGGGGAATGCCGATTTGGCCGTAATCTATGGTATCGATGGTTTCCTCCGCCAAAACCCTTCCCTGAAGATCGCATAGCTGCACCGCGGTCTTGGACCCACCGCCGTCAAAGCTCAATAACATCTTTGGCCTCCTCATCCTTGTTTGCGCATAGTATGCCCTTCGCCCGGCAGCCGGGCAAAGGGTGGAAGAGATAAAAAGGGACCCGCTGCAACACGCAGCAGCGGGTTTTCACAATTCGGGCGTCGGGCCGGGTCTAATCGCCGCAATACCGCCGGATAAACTCCGCCAATTCCACCACGGCCTGGCGGATCTGAGCCAGCTCCACCCGCTCGTTGATCTCGTGGGCGTTTTCCAATAGGCCCGGGCCATACATAATGGCCGGTGTATCCCCCCACAGAGTCAGGGTCATGGCATCGCAGGCGCTTTCAAAACCCCGGGTGTTGGCCCGCTGGCCCCGCAGTTGCGTCAGGCTCTGCTGCATCAGCTGCACCAGAGGATCATCCAAGGACACAGCCGTGGGATAGATTGGTCGGAAGTCCGGTGAATGGAATACCGGTGGGTGATCCTTTAGATAAGGATGCGCAGCACACCAGGAACCCATATACTGTTCAAATTGCTGCTTCACCTGCTCCCGGTTTTCCCCGGGTAGCATCTCCACCATGAACATAAGCTTTGCCTGATCAGGAACCGCAAAAAATGTGGGCTTCTCCCGCTTTCAGATACCAGATATCATCCACCAAGGCAGGTGTGGGGAAATAGTCCGCGTCATGATAAAGGGGATGCTGCCTGAGCTGAGCGGTGCGCAGGTCTTCAAAGCGCTTCATGCCCTCCTTAAAGTAGATGGCATGGTCAAAGGCACTGTTTCCCCTCCACCACAGGCAATTGTGGGTGGCTTTGCCTGGAATCTCCACTTCGTATACATGATTACCCTTAAGGCCAGTACAAATGTCCAGATTAGTGGGCTCCAATACCACCGCTCCGTCTGCCTTGTAACCTTTAAGGCAACAGGCCAGGGTGCCGTTGTATACTCCTGTCTCCTCACAGACCACGCTTTCCAGGATCACGTCCCCTGCCAGCTGGATTCCCGCCTGCCGCAGGGCCTCCATAGCCATGCACATGACCGCAATGCCGCTCTTCATGTCGCAGGCGCCTCGTCCATATAAATAACCGTCCCGCTGAATGGGGTCAAAGGGATCATGGGTCCATTGGGCCCGATCCCCTGCCGGCACTACGTCCATGTGTCCATTCAGGATCAGGTTGCGGCCTCCGCCCTTACCCTTACGCACAGCCACCACATTGGGGCGGTCCGTATAGGTCTGGTTAGGCCACCAAGCTTTGTGTTCCTGGGCCCCGGCCACAGAGTCTGGGGTGAACACATCGATGGTATCATAGCCTTTATCCTTTAAAAAGTCCGCCAAAAAATGCTGGGCAGGTCCTTCGGTTCCTCCATTGGGAACAATCTCGCTGGGATGGGCAATCAGGGCTTCCGCCAGCTGAATGGCTTCATCCCCCAGCCGTTGGGCGGTTTCCCGCAAGCTTGCAGCGGGTTGCGATTGGGTCGTCATGGCGCGCCTCTCAGTCCCGCTTGGCCAGCACGGCCGCCACGATGATCGCGCCTTTGATCATCATCTGGGGATAGGTGGCAACCCCCATCAGGTTCATGATGTTGCCGATGATCCCCAGGATGAGCACGCCCAGCACGGTGTTCATCACCGTGCCCCGGCCGCCGGTAAAGGCCGCGCCGCCGATGACCACCGAGGCGATGGCATCCAGCTCCAAGCCGTCGCCTACCAAGGCAGTTCCTACCCGCAGCCGGGCCGCCATGATAATGCCTGCGATACCCGCCAGGATGGCGGAAAGCACATAGATACTGATCAGCATCTTATTCACGGAAACACCCACCAGTTTAGCTGCCTCCTTGCTGCCGCCAATAGCATAGGTCTTTCTACCAAAGGTAGTATTTTTCAGCAGGATGTGCATGATGATGCCGATGATCACCGCATAGATGATGGCGATGGGGATGGGGCCCAGATTGCCGGCAAAGTTGGTTAGGAAGGTTTGGTTGTTGATCACCGCCACAGAGCCCACCTGGTAGATGTAAGCAATACCCCGCACCACCTGTTGCATGGCCAAAGTAGCGATAAAAGGTTCGATTTTGCCGAAGGCAATCAGGCCTCCTGCAATGGCGCCGCCTACCGCCATAACTAGCACCACGAATAAGCAAACCGCAGCAATAGGCCAATTCTGATTTAGCAGGCCAGCGGTGAGGCATACGGACAGAGCCAGGAAAGAGCCTACGGAAAGATCGATGCCGCCAGTGACGATAACAAACAGCATGCCATAGGACAAAATGGCAGTAGTAGCGTTTTGGGTAAGGATATTGAGCAGGTTCAGGGGGGTCAAAAACTTCGGGGACAATAAGCAGGATACCACGAACATCAAAAGGAACGTGATCACCAGATAGTACTTTTGAAAAAAGCTTTTTGCGCCGTTTGCCCCTTGCAGGGAGCGGCCGTTTTGTAAGGCATTCATTCTACTTCCTCCAATACCCTGTGGTATTCAATCATCTTGTTCATCAGTTTGGATTCATCGGCTTCTTGCCTGGAGAATTCGCCGGTCTTATGGCCTTCCGCAAGGACGATGATCCGATCGGACAGGGCCAAGAGTTCCGGCATTTCCGATGAAATAATGATAGCGGCACCGCCAGCCTTGGCAAAATTGTCGATCAGCCTGTATATCTCCTCCTTAGAGCCCACGTCGATGCCCCGGGTAGGTTCGTCAAACAACAGGATGTCGCAGTTGGCGGCCAACCATCTAGCCAGCACGATCTTCTGCTGGTTGCCGCCGGACAGGGTGGAAACGATGCTGCGGATGCTGGGGGCTTTCACGTTGACCCGCTCAAACTCCTTTTGGGCGATGGCGTCCTCCATTTTTTCCCCTGCATCAGGGGAAAAACGGGAAAATTCCCCCAGGTCGGAAATGGAGATGTTTTCCCGGATGGGCAGCTGCATAAACAGGCCCTGCAGCCGCCGGTCCTCAGGCAGGAAGCCCATTTTCAGGCCGATGGCCTCGGAAGGGTTCCGTAAGGATACCTGTTTACCGTTTATCAGAATGGTACCGCCGCTGCGTTTGGCCGCCCCAAAGATGCTCTTCACCAGGGTGCTGCGACCACTGCCCATAAGCCCGGCAATGCCCAGGATTTCTCCCTTTTTCAAAGAAAAGGACACATCCTTTACCTTATGACCTACGGTCAAGTTGTTGACTTGCAAAACCACTTGGTCGGTGGCGTGGCCGCCAATGCCATAGGAGCGGATGTTCCGACCGATCATATAGCCGACGATGGTTTCTTTATTAAAGTCTTTTCTATCTAATTCTCCGCTCACGACGCCGTCCTTCAATACGGCAATCCGGTCGGAGATATCCATCACGTCCTCCAGCCGGTGGGATACATAGATGATGCTGGTACCCTCGGCCTTAAGCTTCTTGATGATCTCGTGAAGGTAATCCGCGTCGTCCTGGCTCAAGGAGGAGGTGGGTTCGTCCAGGATCAGCAGCTTGGGCTGCATTTGCAGCGCCCGGCCGATCTCCACCATCTGCCTGGAGGCGATGCTCAAATCCTTGACCGGAATGGCGGGGTTAACGTCCAATTCCAGCCTTTTGAGGATCTTGGCCGCTTGGGTTTCCATTCGCCGGAAATCCACGAAGCCGGTGTGTTGGGGCCACGCCCCAAGAAAAATATTTTCCGCCACGCTGAGCTCCGGCACCAGGCTAAGCTCCTGATAAACCGTGATCATGCCTGCCCGACGGGCGTCCATGGTGTTCCAGGAAACGATTTCTTTTCCATCGAAAACAAAGCTGCCGCTATCAAGATTGACTGCGCCGGCTAGAATTTTAATCAGCGTGCTTTTCCCGGCGCCGTTTTCTCCCACCAATCCCAGGATCTCTCCTTGGTGAACAACCAGGTTGGTATCTGTCAAAACCCGGGTGCCCGGATAGCTCTTGGACACGTTTTGCACGCGTAATAGTACGTTTTCCTGCATAGTTTACCTCTCTAAACAGGGCTCCCGCCTGAAAGCTATTTTCCGACAGGAGCCCTCTGGTCAGCGATTAATAAGCAGAGTCGGGATCATAAAGCTCCGCCGCGTTATTGGCGTTAATGCCCACAGAGTCGATATACATGGTGGCGGGCACATTGGCGCCGCTAGCAGCATAGGCGGCCATCAGCACGGCCCACTTACCTTCCTGCCGGGGATCGCAGGTGGCGCTGGCCACGATGGTGCCCTCCTGGATGGCAGCCAGCTCTTCCTTACGGCCGCCGGCGCAGCATACCATCACCTGGCCTTCCAGGCCCGCGGACTGGATGGAGGAGGTGGATGCAACGCCCATGCTGCCGTCCAGCACGAAGAGGATGTCCAGATCCCCGTTGGCGGCCAGGATGTCGTCGGTCTCCTTCAGGGCGGTATCCGCGCTCCACTCGCCGTAGCGGCAAGCCACGATGTTCAGGTTGCACTTGTTGTACTTATCCAGATAGTAAGCAGTAAAGCCGGCGATCATGCCGTTGGATTCCTGGATGGAGTACAGCTCCTTTGGAAAGCCCATGATCATAGCAGCCTTGATCTCCTCTGGGCAACCGTTCTTGGCATCGAAGGCCTCAGCCAAGGCGGTGCCGGCGGAATAGCCGAAGCTATAGGTGTCGTGGCCTACAAAGCAGGTGGGAGCAGCGGTGGATTCCATCTGGCTGTTCACATTGATTAAAGGAATGCCAGCCTGGTGTACCATATCTGTGGCAGCGATGATGCCGGAGGGATCCACGGGGTTGACGATGATGGCATCACAGCCCTGGGCGATCAGGTCCTCGATGTCGGAGATCTGGGTGGCCAGATCGCCATTGGCATCAGTGACAATCAGGTTCACGCCAAGGTGTTCCGCTTCCGCTTGGGCGATGCGGATCAGGTTCTCGTACCAGGAGCTGCCTGCTACGGAGCGCTGAGAGAAGCCGATGGTGATGCCTTCAAAGGAATTGGCGTCGCCGATGACCTCTTCGGGGTCGGTGTAGTAGTAGGCGGAGGGCGCTTCTCCGGCCTCGGTATTAGAGGCAGTGGACTCCTGTGTCTGGGATGGGGTAGTGGGCGCAGTGCAGGCGGCCATGCCGATACACATGAGCGTCACCAGGATCAAAGAGATGATACGAATGGCTTTGTTTTTCATGGTTTCCTCCTGTTGGTTTTAATTATGAAACAGCCTTGCAATCAGCCGATTTCCTCTTTTATCAGCCGCCGGACATGGGCTACGGAATCCGCCACGGGATACCCTTTCTCGTCCAGCAGGTTGTTGGCCCGGTCAAACAGGCCCACCAGACGAGGTTCACTGGAAGCCTGACGGATCACTGCCACGTTGGTGCGCATGGTAAATGCCTGGGCCCGGAAGCCGAATACGGCGGTTTCCCCGGACGCCACGTTCTTTTCCGGCATAAACAGGGCGCCGTAATAATCCGTTGCGTTAAGGGTGCGGCCAAAGAAGGAACCCACGTCCGCCTGGAGCTTTTTATCAAAGATGGTTGCGGGGTCGGACCCCACAAAGGCATGGGGATCCCAGCCGCGGGACAGCCGGTAAGGATGGTCGTCCCCCCGGTTGGCCGGGGTGTCGCAGGCATAGAAGCCGCCGCCAAAGCAATAGGCCTTGTTTTCAAAGGTATGGGAGATCTCGTTGACATAAACCATGGCGGGGCGCTCAGGCAGGTCTGCCAGCAGGTGCCAGGGGGTGGTGCCGAAAATGCCGTGGCCAGGCTCCGCATGGGTGCCGCCTGCGGCTTTCACCACCGGCAGCATGGCTGCGGAGGAAGCGCCGGGCAGGTTGATCTGGCGGATGGGGAAGCCCATTTCCCGCAGGGTGTTGGCGGCCCGAACCGCGGTGCTGGCGTTGACGGTGGCCTGGCCGCCCTTGGTCTCGGATACCAGGGTGCCGGGAAAGGTCACCGTTCCCACAATTCGTACCCCAGGATAGGTAGAAATGGCCTTTGCCGTCTCCACCAAATCAGTCTCCCAAATGCCGCCCTCCTCGTTGGGGTATATAATGTCTTCTGGCGCCCGAACCCGGAGTAGAATGTCTTGTACCATACCCATAGCTTCCGCCGCATCGGAAAGCAGCTTAGCATTTTCCAGGCTAAAGATAGTCCATACCTCCGGGCGCATTTCTAATACATGGGGGATCTCATGCTTGGGGATCTGGACCAGGTGACCCACATGCTGCACAGGGTTACCATACCGCCACTGGGCTTTGGCGCATTGTACATCCACCGCCACGATTCCAGGGAATCCCGCCTGCACAATTGCTGCGCTAACGACGGGGTTGCGGTTGAAATGTTTGCTCATAAAGTAAGTCTGCACACCGGTTTCCTTGGACGCGGCGTTGATGGCCCGGGCGTTTTCCATAATCGTATCCAGGTCGATCACATAAGTGTTCGCAGGGATGATACCCCGTTGATGGAGCGCTACGGCAGCCCGGATTAGATCTGGGTTGCGCCTTTGTACTAGGTCTAAAAACATAGGTTTTCCTCCTTTTCAAGCTTGCGTTACAGGTTCCTTCAGGGAGATATAGGCGTCCAGTCCAGCGGGCACATCTGGGTTGATGCCGGAATTGAGGGCCTTTTTCAAGGCAATCAGCTGGGCCAGGTTAATAAAGTCGATCCCGTTGGCCGCATGGTTCTTGACCGGCGGAAGCACGACTTGGTATACATCCGGATACTGGGCGGGATCCTGGGCAGCCACACATAAGATGCACCCCCGTGCCTTCAAATCCCGGACCATTTCCTTTGGTAAAAGTTTTCTCCACTGCGAAGCAAAGCCAGCACCAAGGTCTTGTTGGAGCAAAGCACGATGGGGCCGTGCCGAAAATCCAACACATTAAACTGCTTGCCACTAATCTTGCTGATTTCCGTAAAGGCCAAAGCTGCTTCTTCCGCAATGCCGGCCACCGGGCCATCCGCCAGCACAACCACATCGGAAAAATCCAGGCTGGCCAGAGTGTCTGTCACCGGGGCAATGCCTTGGCGAAATGCCTGGTTGGCGTCGATGACACTGCATAGATCCGTCCAAAGGGAATCCTTGTCGAAGCGGATGGCCGCCAAGTATAGAATGGCAGCATATAGGTTGGTCACGGTGCGGGTCTGGCATACGGACTGGTCGTAGGCCCAGGGCAAGCAGATCCCATAATCCGCAAGGCCGTTAAGATCCGCCCCTTCCTTGGCGGTAACAGCCAACACCTTGGCGGAAAAATGCTTTTTAATATGCTCCACGGACCGGACCATTTCCGTGGTAAGGCCGGAGCGGGACAGGGCGATCACAATGGCGCCGGTGCAAAGGTCTTTGTATTTTTCCGGATCCAGCATGAAATCCCCGCCGGATACCGCATAGCCGACGCTGCCGTTTTGCAGGGAAAAGGCCGCGGCGGCGGATTTGGCCAGCATGTAGCCCGAGCCGCTGCCCAGCATCACAAACCGCTGGGCCGGATTGGCGGCGAAAAAGGCGGCTAAGGATGAACGGTTTTGTGCAAACCAGGCTTTGGTTTGCTGCAATGCCACATGCTGCTCATGGATTTCCTGTTCTGTTTTGTACATATTTCTCATTCCTCCGGCGAATATTAAAATTCTTCAAAAAAATGCTATGTCAAATATTGAAAACATTATGATCATATGCTATATTTGTTATATCCTATTTCTCATAAGATCCTGTTAAACGAGGTGCGCCCATGAGTGCCATTAAGCCTTCTCCCTTGTACATGCAGCTCAAAGAAAAAATCGTAGAAAAGATCCATACAGGCCAGTGGGTGGCAGGCAGCAAGATCCCCACGGAGCATCAGCTTTGCCAGGAGTATCAGCTCAGCCGGATCACGGTACGCCAGGCGCTGGAGTCCCTGGCCAACGACGGCTACATTGTGCGGCAGCAGGGGCGGGGCACCTTCGTATCCTCCCCTAAGATCGACACCAAGCTTTCCACCTTCTATTCCTTCTCCCAGGAGCTGCAAAGGCACGGGTTCAAACAGCACGATATCATCCTGGATTTCCGCAAGCTGGAGGCGGACGACAATACGGCGTCCCACCTGGGGGTATTGTCTTTTTGCCCGGTCTTTGCGGTGGAGCGGCTGCGGCTTATCGACGACACGCCCTATGTGTATGAAACCTCCTACATCCCCGTGCATCTATGTCCCCGACTTTGTCCCGAGGATATTCAAGCCATAGGGCTGTACAATTCCTTAGAAAAATCCGGCAATATAGCCCCCACCAGCGCGGAAGAAAGCTTCGAAGCGGTGGTGTTACCAAATGATGTGCGGCTTCACCTAAAGCTAAATAAAAACTCTCCCGCCCTAAAGATTGAACGCACTTCCCGGCAGGAAGACGTGGTATTTGAATACTGTATCGGCTATCTTCGCGGTGATCGTTATAAATACACAATTTATTTCAAAAAAATAAATTTTCCTATGCGGTTTTCAAGTTACAATAGCCGCCGTTTGGCGTAACGAATACCTACCCATGCAAGTTCTATAAGAACTTCATCGGTCAGTTTTTGCTATGATGGTACCGTTATAGTATGTCCAGTAGGTTTTTAATTATTTTCTTCCAATAGCCAAGGGTACTGTGGGCAATGGAGGGCCTATGGCGGTAAAATGTATAGAGGTGTGGAAGAATCGCCCAAATTCCTCATAACATTAAATAATTGTTATATCAACTATAATGATTATATGTTATGACATTTGTTTTGTCAACAATGATTTTCGTTAATAACGGGACCACCATTCTATGCTTTGCTCACAGAATAAACTCACTTATTTGCATATAAAACCTAAATATTTATGATTATTATTTCTTTATATTTGTTTACTTAATATTTAACCTTAAATTTTACCACTAGCAGATCTCATGGAAAAGATAAGCAGCAGCCCACATATCATCCTAAAGATCTTTGTTTTCATGGAAGAGCTTTAATATTTTCTTTTTCACAGTATCCATATTTATAAATCAAAAAATTATTTTTATCCTCACCTAAGCGTTCCATATAGGGAACAAATACATTAGTTCACTCTTATCTGCTGCCGCTATTCTAGATGGGTATATTGTCTCATTCCTTACTAAGAAGTACGAAATTGTATAATATCTGTATTGAACACACTTTTTATTCTGTATTCTACATATCATATTTTTTCAATACGAAAATGACATCTTCAAGTACTTTACGGGTATTCCCAATAAATAATCTATGAGTTTGAATTTAATCATTAAGTTTTAGCCGCAAACATTTATGTTACTTAATATTAGGCTTTAATTAAATAATTTACTATAATAACTTAATAGAATTATCTTTATATTATTATTTAATTTAGTTTCAATCATCTAATTTTATTTTTCTCCCGCAGAAAACACTATTCAATAGGCAAAGACATGTCAAACATTACTGGAGAAACTTTTGAAGAATTAAAGATAACTATAATAACAGGCAGTTTTTTAATTTGTTTGGGAAATCACAACAGCCTGTTATTTCTTGTCAGAACTCCAACCATCGAAAATATAATGACATAGTAATTCTATTGTATTAAGTAATGCCAGTGGTAGGGAGGGCGCCCCTGGCCGCTGGATGCAGTGGCCGGGCCAGCCCGGGGAAGGCAAAGCCCCATCCACTGGATGGGGCTTTGCTCAGCTTGTCGAGAAACCCCTGGGGGGCTCGGGGCCGCACGCCCGAGGCTATAATCGGATTTGGCGACATGCGCGTCAAATCCGCAAAAAGCCTTGCGTAGCAAGGGTTTCCCTGCATAGCTCCCTGGCCGCGCCGTAGGCGCAAGGGAGCTATGAAAACCTCGAAAAAGT
>ENA-OQCL01000688-OQCL01000688.1-human-gut-metagenome-genome-assembly--contig:-NODE-688-length-14924-cov-2.995067_pt1 | contig 14924 bp, 17 predicted proteins | sample MGYA00242502_ERZ504586 | MGnify/ENA primary metagenome ERZ504586 (study PRJEB26092, sample SAMD00036316) | human gut metagenome | host: Homo sapiens | study: EMG produced TPA metagenomics assembly of... | reverse complement strand
GTTTTTCTGCTCAGCGGCACGATGCGCTCCTTGTTGCCCTTGCCGATGACGCGCATATGCGCGCCGGACTCCACATCGCAGACATCTACTGCGCACACCTCCGACACACGCATGCCGGAGCCGTAGAGCAGCTCAAACAACACCTGATCCCGCTGGGACAGGGGATCGTCTTTTTTATAAATCTGCGAGAAAAATTCTTCCATGTCCACTTCCTTGATCACCTTGGGCAGGGGCTTGTCCTTTTTCGGCGAGTGGATCGTCTGAAACGGATTCACCTGAACAGCGTGGATCTCGATCAGATAAGCGTAAAACCGCTTAATGCTGGAAATTTTTCTCGAAAGGGAATTTTTCGATAATTTTTCGCGGCTCAAACGGAACAACCAGGAGCGCGCCACCACTTTGTCGATTTCCGGAAGGGCAATGCCCTCCTTGTCGAGCCAGCGCAGATACTGATCGACATCCCGCTCATACGCGGCGATCGTATTTTCGCTGAGCTTACGTTCGTAGCGCAGGTATTCCGTAAAGCCTTCGCGCAGGTCATCGTACATGATTTTCTTCCATCCATTCAGCCAGATCGCCCAGCGCCCGCTCTGCGTAATAGGCGTTGCGCTCCTTTTTGGAACGCAGGCGTCGCTCTGGCGATGGCAAGAGGCCAAAATTGATGTTCATCGGTTGAAAATGATCCGTCGGCGAATTGCCAACATGATTCATCAGCGCGCCGATGGCCGTTGTTCGCGGAAAAACGAGCGGCGCTTCGCCATGCGCGAGACGCGCAGCGTTGATCCCGGCGACCAGCCCGCTGGCTGTCGATTCGATGTAGCCTTCCACGCCTGTCATCTGCCCGGCAAAGAAAATGTTCTCCTTCGCTTTCATCTGGCAGGTGTCGCGGAGCACCATCGGCCCATTGAGAAAGGTGTTGCGATGCATCACTCCGTAGCGCACAATCTCGGCATTTGCCAGCGCTGGGATCGTCTGGATGACTTTTTTCTGATCGCCCCATTTCGTGCGCGTCTGAAAGCCGACCATATTCAGCAGGTGGCCTTCTTCGTCCTCGCGACGCAGCTGCACCACAGCAAACGGTGTTTCGCCAGTGTGGGGATCGCGCAGGCCGACGGGCTTCATCGGGCCGAAGAGCAGCGTTTGGTAGCCGCGCTTGGCCATCGTCTCGACCGGCATGCAGCCCTCGAAGAAGATCTCCTTTTCAAAATCCTTCGTTGGGATCCACTCTGCGCCCATGAGCGTGTCGTAAAACACGCGGTATTCCTCGGCGGTCAGCGGGCAGTTCAGATAATCTGCGCCCTCGCCCTTGTCATAGCGCGACTGCCAGAATGCACGGGTCATATCCACGCTCTCTGCTGTCACAATCGGCGCTGCCGCGTCGTAGAAATAGAGCGTATCCGCGCCTGTCAGCGCTTTGATCGAGGAAAACAGCGCGTCCGAGGTCAGCGGTCCCGAGGCACAGACGACCACGCCGTCCTCTGGAAGCGCTTCTACCTCTTCGCAGATCACCTCGATGTTTGGATGGGCTTTGATCTTTTCTGTGATCCAGGCGGAAAACGCCTCGCGATCGACCGCCTGCGCACCACCGGCAGGCACACGCGTGTGGTCCGCCGCTTCCATGACAAGCGAGCCCATGCGGCGCAGCTCCTCCTTGAGCAGCCCGGGACCGCTCGCCAGCTGGTCGGCGCGCAGCGAATTGCTGCAGACCAGCTCAGCAAAGCCGCCGGTGTGGTGGGCGACCGTCTGTTTCTGCGGGCGCATTTCGTAGAGTCTGATAGAGCATCCCCGGCTGGCGATCTGCCAGGCCGCTTCCGATCCTGCCAGACCGGCGCCGATCACCGTGATTGTGTTTGTCTCAGTCATCACTTTCACCATCGATCTCTACTTTATAATTACAATTCTTATTGGAACATACCTTGTTGATGCCCTTCTTTGTGGCGTGCTCGACGAGATAGCCTTCGCCGCACTGCGGACAGATCTCACCCGTCGGTTTTTCCCCAAGTGACAAAGTCGCAATCCGGATAACGGTCGCAGCCGTAGAAGACGCGGCCTTTCTTGGAGCGACGCTTGACAACGTGGCCTTCGCCGCATTTTGGACAGATCACGCCAATCTCCTCAAACAGCGGGCGGGCATTTTTGCATTCTGGAAATCCTGTGCAAGCCAAAAACTTGCCATAGCGCCCCATTTTGATCGCGAAAGGCCGGCCGCATTTTTCACAGAGGATATCTGTGATCTCATCTTCGATCTTCACATCGTCGCCGATGTTCTGCTCAGCGATGGCGAGCTTTTCGCTGAAGATGTCGTAGAATTTGCGGATGACTTCCTTCCACTCGCGCTCCCCTTCTTCGATCAGGTCGAGGTCGCTCTCAAGATGCGCTGTGAAGTTGACATTGATGATGTCGCCAAAATTCTGCACCAGGAGCTCGTTGACCAGCTCGCCGATCTCCGTCGTGTAGAAGCTTTTCTTTTCGCGGTACACATAGTTGCGCGCTGTGATCGTCTCGATGATGGAGGCGTAGGTGCTTGGTCGCCCAAATGCCCTTTTCCTCCAGCGTTTTGACCAGCGACGCTTCGGTGTAGCGCGCAGGTGGCTGGGTGAAATGCTGCTCCGGATTGTCCTTGACATGGGTCAGCTTTTCGCCGGCAGCAAGCGCCGGCAGCTCCTTTTCCTTCTTCGCCTCGCTCTGATCGTTGTAGACGATCTGATAGCCAGGGAACACATTCACCGTGTAGCTGGCCCGAGAAGCCATAATCGCCTGCGATGATCTCTGCGTTGGTCACGTCGAATTTCGCTGCAGCCATCTGGCTGGCGATGAAGCGCGACCAGATGAGCTTATAGAGCTTGTACTCGTCGTTGGAGAGATACTGTTTGATGCTCTCTGGATCCTTGTCGATATAAGTCGGGCGGATCGCTTCGTGGGCATCCTGCACATTTTGGCTGCCACTTTTCTTGCCTGCGCCAGCGTGGCCGGAATAATAATTGGCGCCGTAGTGCTCGTTGATATAATTACGCGCCTGCTCCTTCGCCTGATCGGAGACACGCGTCGAGTCGGTTCTCATGTAGGTGATCAGCCCGATGCTGCCGGAACGGCCGAGCGTCACACCTTCGTACAGCCCCTGGGCGATGCGCATCGTTTTGCGGGCCGTGAAATTCAGCTTTTTGTTGGCTTCCTGCTGCATCACGCTGGTCGTGAACGGCAGCGGCGCCTTGCGCTGTTTGCCAGAGGTTTTCACCGAAGCCACCTCATACGCTGCGCCCTTGAGCTCAGCGAGAATGGCGTCCATTTCTTCCTTGGAGCCGATCGTCGGCAGCTTTTTGCCGTTTTTCTTGGCAAGCTTCGCCTGGAAGGATTTTTTCTCGTGATTTTTCAGCGTCACTTCCAGCGACCAGTATTCCTCCGGAATAAAATCAAGGATCTCTTTTTCGCGCTCACAGATGAGACGCAGCGCCACAGACTGCACACGCCCGGCGCTGAGGCCATTTTTTCACCTTGCGCCAGAGCAGCGGGCTCAGCTTGTAACCGACAATGCGGTCGAGCACGCGGCGCGCCTGCTGCGCATCCACACGATCCATATCGATCGCGCGTGGTTCCTTGATGGCACTTTTTTACAGCATCCTTCGTGATCTCGTTGAAAGAAACACGACATTTGCTGTCCGCGTCGAGACCCAGGATGTACTGCAAATGCCAGGCGATCGCTTCCCCTTCGCGGTCAGGGTCGCTCGCGAGAAGCACGCGGTCGGCTTTTTTTGCAGCCTTCTTCAGTTCCTTGATCAACGGGCCTTTGCCACGGATATTGATATATTTTACTGCAAAATCGTTGTCCACATCGACGCCAAACTGGCTCTTTGGAAGATCCCGCACATGCCCCATAGAGGCCGTCACGGAATAATTCTTGCCAAGATAGCGCTTGATGGTCTTCGCTTTTGCGGGAGATTCTACAATAACTAAGGTTTGTGACATAAAAGCAATACCTCTTACTCAACTATCAATTTTCGCATACCGTCTGCCGTAATCCTGCAGCACGATATCCTCTAATTCAAATTCGAGCAGCACTCCGTTCACCGTATTCACCGGCAGCTTGCTGGCTGCGCAGATCTCCTCCACGCTTTGCGGCACGCTGCTGAGCGCATTGTAGACCTTTTGCTCTTCCGGTGAGAACGCCCGCGTCTTTTTTCTCAGGCGCTGCTTCCTTGAACAGCGTGATCTGCCCAAATTCTTCTAATATATCTGTCGCCTGCGCCACCAGCTTCGCACCGTCCTTGATCAGACGGTGACAGCCTACAGACTCAGGGCTGGTGATGAGCCCAGGGACAGCGAACACTTCTTTTCCATATTCCAGCGCATAGCTGGCGCTGATCAGCGAGCCGCTCTTCTTCGCCGCCTCAACCACGACCAGTCCGTCAGACAGACCGGCGATGATGCGGTTACGCGCTGGAAAATGCCAGGCCGTCGCCGGCGCGCCCAGCGGCCATTCAGAAACGATCGCGCCGCAGGGATGGCTGGTGATCGCATCATACATCTTCGCGTTTTCACGCGGGTAGATCCTGTCGATGCCGCAGCCCAGCACAGCGATCGTGCCGCCTGGGCCTTCGATCGCGCCCTTGTGGGCGTTGACGTCGATCCCCTTCGCCAGGCCGCTGATGATGCAGACGCCTTCTGCCGAAAGGTTTTTTCGCCAGTGTGTAGGAAACATTTTTCCCGTACGGCGTTGCACGACGGCTGCCAACCATGCCGATGTTCAGAGAAGCTGGCTGAAACTGTCCTTTGATATAGAGCAGGCTCGGTGGCTTGTACACTTCCTTTAAGCATGCCGGATAAGCCGGATCCACATAGCTCAGCACCTGGATGTGCATATCTGCCAGAAGCTTTTCGCGCAAGCTGGCGCGCTCCGGCGAATAATACTCACACCAGGCCTGCCATTTTTCTTTCGGAAGTTCCGGCACTGCTTGCGAGAGCTGGTCGAGATCCGCTGCGCACAGCATCTCCTCGTCCAGCCGCATCATCACGAGCCGCAAGCTCTCACTTGCGCTCTCGCCCCAGACGTCGTGCAGCAAAGTAAACAGGACGTTGTTTCTCATCATACTCCTCCATACTACATCATTCCAATTGTAGCATTAAATCATTTGCTTGTATAGGTAAAACAGAGAAATATTTCGATTTTTTTAATCATTTAGAATTATTTCTTCCATCAGCGGAAGGACATTGGTCATGCACACAACATTCATCACACAGCGGGCGCTGCGCCTTGCAGATTTTTCGCCCTGTGCCAGATGAAAAGAATGGTGGGCGCTGCACCAGAGTTCTTCTGGGATCGTCGCCATCAGCTGCTGCTCTACGCCTTCCACTGTTTTGTGCTTGGCAAAACCAAGCCGCTGCGTCACGCGGAAAACGTGGGTGTCCACTGCGAACGCCGGAATATGAAACGCGTTGCAGAGCACCACGTTCGCCGTTTTGCGACCAACGCCCGGCAGCTCCTGCAGCTTCTCGCGTTCCGCTGGCACCTCGCCGTGGTATTTTTCCACGAGCATTTTCGACGCCTTGATGATGCTTTTGCTCTTGTTGCGATAGAGCCCGATCGAATTGATGTCCCGCGCCAGCGCTTCCTCCGACACCTGGCTCATCTCAAAAGCCGTCGGATATTTTGCGAACAGCCCCGGCGTCACCATATTCACACGCACGTCTGTGGACTGCGCCGAAAGGATCGTCGCCACCAGGAGCTCAAACGGCGTGTGGAAATTCAATCCCGAGCCGATCTCACCATAATTTTCATCCAGGATCTCTAAGATCTGCGCTTGTCTTTCATCCATTTTGCTTCTCCCTAAAAAAGCACTGTATACCATGGCGTATACAGTGCTCACTGTTATAGATTTCCCAGGACCATCAGAGCCTTTTCGCTGATCAACAGCTGTCCATGTTCATCCAGGAACTCTCTGGTCATCTGCGTCATTTCACCATATTCAACGAAGTGTCCGCGCATCTCTTCGGCGATGCCGTTGACATCGTGAACGTACAGCTCGTAGCGCTCGTTGTATTTGTACAGGGCGCTGTCGCTGTCGGCGCCATCCTTGACGAGCTTCGCCAGCTCGATCACATCGTCCAGCTCGCCAAACTCGAACACCGCCCACGGCTCGTCGACTGTGCCGTTTGCCACGAAGAGATCGAAGTTGACGTCCTCGGCGTTAATCTTGGTGATCGTCAGGATCATGCTCTCTTCCGAGAGCGGATAGGCCTCGACATCAGGCTCGTGTTATGGACCACTTCGAAGCCAAATTGAAGCCGCGCCTGTTCAATGATGTCCCTGAATAATGCTCTCATGTCTCTGCCAAACATGTCGTTTTTGGTGACGATGATCTGCAGCTGGTCATCGTTGACAAGATTGATCTTCATTTTGCGGCCTCCTTCCCGTAAACAAAAAATTGTGCTACTGTTTCATATTGATAACATACTCGGAAAACGGTAATTGTGCAACTGCATTCAGATCATAACCGGCAAATTCATTTCTATCATACTTATAAGCTGCTGCCGCGCCGATCATCGCAGCGTTGTCGGTGCACAGCGAGAGCGGTGGATAATAGAGCGCGTAGCCAGCGTCGGCGCAGAGCTGTTCAAAGCGCGCGCGGATGCGGGAGTTTGCCGAAACGCCGCCGGCAAGGAGCAGCGTGTGGATGTCATGCTCCTGCATGGCCTGCGCCGTGTGGCTGGCGAGCACATCGACGACCGCCTCCTGAAAGCTTGCCGCCACATTGGCGCGGTCGATCGTCTCGCCCTTCATCTCCGCCTGATTGAGATAATTCAACACCGCAGATTTCAAGCCGCTGAAGCTGAAATTGAGCGGCTCGTCGAGCTTGGCGCGGGGAAACGCGATTGCTGATGGATCGCCTTCCCTGGCCAGCGCGTCGATCTTTGGTCCGCCTGGATAGCCCAGGCCGATGGCGCGCGCCACTTTGTCAAAGGCTTCGCCGGCTGCATCGTCCACCGTTTGCCCGAGGATCTCATAGTCACCGTGGGCAGCGATCTTGACAATGTTCGTGTGCCCGCCGGAAACAACCAAACAGATACACGGCAGCGTGATCTCCGGATGCGCCAGAAAGTTCGCGTAAATATGCCCTTCGATATGGTGCACGCCGATGAGCGGTTTTTCCAGCGCATAAGCCAGCCCCTTGGCTGTGCTCAGGCCAACCAGGAGCGCACCGATCAGCCCCGGCCCCATGGTCACAGCGATGGCGTCGAGCTCTGCAAAACTGTAGCCGCTTTCTGCCAGCGCTTCTTCTATGACAATATCAATGTATTCCAAATGCTTGCGCGATGCCACCTCCGGCACCACGCCGCCAAATTTTTCATGGATCTTGATCTGCGTCGAAACCACATTCGCGCAGATCTCATGGCCATCGCGGATCACCGCACAGGCTGTTTCATCACAGCTGGATTCAATGGCCAGGATCACACTTTCAATTCATTCATTTTTCCTCTTCCATTCCATCATGAGCGCGTCGGCGCCATCATGATAATATGCCGTTCGTTTGCTGAACGTCTCAAACCCACAGGCTTCGTATAATTTCACCGCAGCGAGATTGTGCGCGTTCACCTCGAGCAGGCAGCGCTCTGCCGCCAAAAGCTCCAGCACCGCTGTGAGCATACGGCGTCCCTTATGCGCGCCGCGCTGTTCTGGCGCAATGCCAAGCCGCTCGATCTCCGCTTCGCCGTCAAAGACGGTGAGGATGATGTAGCCGATCGCCTGCTCCTCTTCCAGGAGCAGAAAGGCCTTGCGGATCGAGGCTGCGAGAAATGCGTCCAGCGCTTCCTCCGACCACGCGTCGTCGGGAAAACACGCCGCTTCCAGCACGCTCAACGCACGCAGCTTTTCTGCGCCAGCGACCTGCTCAATCCTCAAGGGACTCACCTGGATGCGCCTCGCGCCATTTAATCACCGCTTCGGATTCGCGCAGATACATCGGCTCCACGCGCATGCCGTGCAGATCCGCCCAGGCTGCCGCTTCTTTTTCAGCGAGCAGCGCCAGCGCATCGGCGCAGACAAATTTTCTGCAGCCTTCGGCGAGCACAGCCTGATCGCCCAGCGTTTCACGGATAGTCTCAGCAAAAACATCCACGCCATCGCCAGTGAAATACACCAACGGCGCTCCAGCCACCGCTTTGATCTCCTGCAGAAGATCGGCGATGGCGATCGCCTGATAATCACTCTGGCGCGTGATCTCCTGCCCGTTTGAGCGATAGACTGCGGTATACACCTGCTTGCGGCGGGCGTTCATGATCGGCACGATGAGCCCGCGCACAGCGGCGCCATTTTGCGCCAGCACATCCAGCGTCGAAAGCGGGATGAGCGGTTTTTTCAGGCCCAGGGCCATGCCCTTTGCTGTGGAAAAGCCAATGCGTAGTCCGGTGAAGGAGCCTGGCCCTGCCGTGATGGCGATGGCGTCAAACTGCGCCATCTTCATCCCGGTGAGCTGCATGAGATCATCCACCGCCGGCAAGAGCTGCTCCGAATGGGTGAGCCCGATATTCAATTGTGTGTGGGCGATGATCGCCCCATCTTTCATGATCGCGACGGCGCCTGAGGAGCTCGCCGTATCAAAGGCTAAAATATTCATCGTACGCTTCCTTAATATGCGCGCAGTCGCCGTGGATGCTCAGCTCCACCGTGCGCGCGTTTCCATCATGGGCCAGCGAGAGCTGCGCAAAATCCTCCGGCAGGAAGGCACGCGCGATCTCCGGCCACTCCACCACACAGACGCCGTTGCCGTAGAAATATTCTTCGACGCCGAGGTCGTAGAGCTGCGCCTCTTCTTCCACACGGTAGAGATCCATGTGATAAAGCGGCAGCCGGCCTGTGAAATATTCGTTGATGATCACAAAGGTTGGGCTGTTGACAAACTCTGTCACGCCGAGCCCTTTGGCAAGGCCCTGCGTGAGCGTTGTTTTGCCGGCGCCGAGATCCCCTTCCAGAAGCAGGATGTCTCCCGGCTGGAGGCTGGCACCGAGCTTTTCGCCCAGAGCTATTGTCTCTTCATAATCATTGAGTGCGTTCATTTTTCATCCTTTCCAGCAAACGAAAAAAGGTGTTTCAGTCAAACTGAAACAACCTTTCGTGGGCCCACTTGGCATCGAACCAAGGACCGTCCGGTTATGAGCCGGATGCTCTGCCGCTGAGCTATAGGCCCATGACGCCATGCATCCTATATAGTATAGCTCAAAGCAATAGATCAGTCAAGATAATCTTTAAGCTTCCGGCTGCGGCTTGGATGTCTCAGTTTACGTAAGGCTTTGGCTTCGATCTGACGGATACGTTCACGGGTGACGCCGAATTCCTGGCCAACTTCCTCCAGCGTTCTGGAGCGGCCATCGTCAAGACCGAAACGCAGGCGCAGAACTTTCGCTTCACGCGGCGTCAGCGTTTCCAGTACTTCTTCCAGCTGTTCCTTCAGCAGGATGTAGCTTGCTGCTTCGTCCGGCGCTGGCGCGTCCTCGTCTTCGATGAAATCGCCAAGGTGGCTGTCTTCTTCTTCGCCGATCGGCGTTTCCAGAGAAACAGGCTCCTGCGCAACTTTCTGGATCTCGCGCACGCGATCCGGTGCCAGGTCCATGACAGCGCCGATCTGTTCCGGCGTTGGGTCGGTGCCCAATTCCTGCAGCAGCTGTCGCGATACACGCACGAGCTTGTTGATGGTCTCGACCATGTGCACCGGAATGCGGATGGTGCGCGCCTGATCGGCGATCGCACGGGTGATGGCCTGACGGATCCACCAGGTTGCATAAGTACTGAATTTGAAGCCTTTCTTGTAGTCGAATTTTTCAACGGCTTTCAAAAGCCCGAGGTTCCCTTCCTGGATCAGATCGAGGAAGAGCATCCCGCGTCCGACATAACGCTTGGCAATACTGACAACGAGGCGAAGGTTCGCTTCTGCGAGCTGATTTTTCGCTTCCTCGTCGCCTTCCTGCATGCGCTTGGCGAGCTCGACTTCTTCGTCCGCCTTGAGCAGCGGCACGCGGCCGATCTCCTTGAGATACATGCGCACAGGATCGTCAATGCCGACGTCATCTGGAATGGAAAGATCGAGCTCGATCTCCTCTTCTTCCTCGACACTTTTGAAATCGTCCTCAGTCGGCTCGAAATCGTCGTCATCGAGGCTGCCGGAATCGTCCTTGAGGGTCAGCCCGAGCTGATTGAGCTGCTCAAACAGGATCTCCATTTCATCCGGCGTGAGATCCATCTTGCCCAGGGCATCGCCGATCTCTTCGTATGTAAGCTCGCCTTTTTTCTGACCAAGAGCCAATAATTGAACAATGGCTTGCTTCGCGTTGTCTTTTCTGTCTCCGGTTTTCGCTTGTTCTGCCATTACCCTTTATCTCCTCTCATTCTGTCTTCAAACTGCGTCTTTTTCTGGCGTATCGTTTCCAATTCAATCAAAGCTTGCTCCATCTCGTCAGGCTTTCCACCCTTCTCTAAAGATCCAATTTTATTTAAAAGCGTTCTGTATCGCTGATCGATCAGTTGATATTGCTGCGCCAGGAGTGTTCGCTCCAAAAGCGCCTGGCGCTGAGCGCTGTCGAGCTCCTCCGGAAACGCATCCGGATGCTGCATGGTCGCCGCAGCAAATACGCTGCTCACGCCAACATCCAGACGGGAGCTGTCGATCTGGCCATTCTGCGCAGCCTGCGCCTGAAAATCCTCGTAGATCGTCCGCAACACCGACTGAAACAGCTTCGCGCCGCCGCAGGCTTCGATCCGCTCGGCAAAAGCAGGATCTGCGAGCATCCCGCAGAGCAGCACAACCTCATTTTTCGGGAAATCCAGCTTTGGCGCTGCCTGAACAGCCGGCGCTTCAGTTTCCTCCGGCTGGCGATAGCGATTGCGTCGTCCGGCGCCGCGCCGATAGGCAGCGAGCTCGTTTTTGATCGCCTGCTCGCTGAGAAAAAGGCGATCCGCTGTGTGGCGCACCGCCACGTCCAGCTCTGCCGGATGGCGGATCTTCGCCAGATACGGCAGCACATCGCCGAGCACGCTGAGCTTCTGGTCCATATTGTCGCCAGGAAAACGCTTCAGCGACTGAGTCAGCCGGAAGGCATAGCCATTCTCTGCGTTCTGCAGCAATGCGCGAAAAGCGTCGATGCCATAGGCCTTGATGTATTCATCCGGGTCCTTGCGCTCAGGAATGGCGAGCACCCGCGCCTTGCCACCGGCATTTTCAATGAGGCCAATGCTCTTGAGCGTCGCGCGCACACCGGCGTCATCCCCGTCGAAGGAGGTGATGAAGTTGTAGGTGTAGCGCATGAGCAGCTTCACCTGATCCTCGGTGAGCGCCGTTCCCAAAGGAGCGACAACATTCGTCAATCCCGCCTGGTGGCAGGCGATGACATCCATGTAGCCCTCGACGATGATCACCTGATCGGCTGCGCGGATCGCTGACTTCGCCAGATCGAGGCCATAAACATTTCGTCCCTTGTGAAAGACCGGACTGTCCGGGGAATTGATGTATTTCTGCGGCGCTTTTTCGGCGTCGATGATACGCCCGCCAAAAGCGATGACGTGCCCGTTCGCGTCCTTGATCGGAAACATCAGCCGATCGCGAAAACGGTCGTAGCAGCCGCGCGCGTTGTTGCGCGGACTGACCAGGCCGATCTCGATGAGATCCTCGTCAGATGCGCCCTTCTTTTTGAGATAGCCATAAAGCCCATCCCATCCTTCAAGACAGCCGCCGAGCTGAAAACGCTCCTTCGTCTCCTGGGTGATCTGACGTTTGTCTAAATAGGCATTATAGACAGCGCCTTGCGGACGGTGCAGCACCGCCTGATAATAATAGGTCGCAAATTCATTCCATTTCAGCAGACGATTGCGTTTGGCCATGGCGCGGCGCTCTTCTTCGCTTTGTTCGCGTTCCGGCACCTTCACACCGACCTCTCCGGCAAGCTTGCGGACAGCCTCCGGAAACGTCAGGTGATCGATCTCCATGAGAAATTTGAAGACGTTGCCGCCGACGCCGCAGCCGAAGCAGTGAAAGATCTGCTTATTCTGCGACACCGAAAACGACGGCGTCTTTTCATGATGAAAATGGGCACAAACCGACAAAGTTCTGCCTTGTTTTTTTAATGGAACATAGCGTCCGACAATATCTACGATATCTGTGCGTGCAATGATCTCGTCCAGGATTTCCTGGGAATGCGTCCCTTTGAACCACTCATCGGTCGGCCTCCTTTCAAAGCGCACAGCAAAAAAATGTCGATATCGACAGTCGTTTTATTATAGCACTTCTCCCTCTCAAAGTACAGGGTTTTCGTGGATAAATGAGCGCGGAATCGTGAGATCTTTGAAAAGTTCCACACAATAATTGTCTGTCATGCCGGAAATATAATCAGCGACTGCCCGTTCCTTGCCCTCTGCCTCGGCAGTCTGCACATAAAATTCCGGCATCGCTTCCACATGCTTGAGGAAATATTCGAAAAGAAACTGCACGATGAAGCTGGCGCGCTCACGCTCCTGCAGGCAGACCGGACCCTGGTACACCTCGTCGAACATGAAGGAACGCAGCCCTCGCAACGCCTGGTCGATCTCGGGGCTGAAGGTGAGAATGCGCTCGCCGTCAAAATCCGGCGCGGTGATGCGCTGTCCCTGAGCGATGAGATCGTTCACGAGCACTGTGATGCGCTCACCGAGATCGTGGCCGAGCACATCGATGTAGGCCTGGGGCAGATCTTCCTCGCGAAAAATATTGGCGCGGATCGTATCGTCGATGTCGTGCTGCACATAAGCGATCTTGTCGCTGTAGCGGATGATCTGCCCTTCCAGCGTGGCGGCGTGATCGCGGTTTTTGCTGAAGCCGCTGTGATGCAGCACGCCGTCGAGCACCTCCCAGGACAGATTCAGCCCGCGCCGCTCGCCGTGGCGCTCGATCTTCGAGAGCACGCGCACGCTGTTGACATTGTGGCGAAAAACCGCCGCTCATGCATTCGTCCAGCACATTTTCGCCGCAGTGGGCAAACGGCGTGTGGCCGACGTCGTGCGCCAGCGCGATCGCTTCGATGAGATCGCAGTTCAGACGCAGCGCACGGCCGATGGTCTTGGCGATCTGGTTGACCTCCAGCGTGTGCGTGAGACGGGTGCGGTAGTGGTCGTTTCCCGGTGAGATATAGACCTGCGTCTTGTGCTTGAGACGGCGAAACGCTTTCGAATGGATGACGCGATCGCGGTCCCGCATGAAACAGGTGCGCACAGCGTCTGGCTCTTCCGGCAGTTTGCGTCCACGGCTGGCGTCGGCAAAGCTTGCACAGGCTGCGTAGATCGTGCGCTCCTGCTGTTCGATCATTTCTCGGATCATGGTCATCTACCTCCTATGATCAGATTATTCTATCTTCATCTTACCGCAACAGCGGGTACAAAAAAAGGACTTTTCATCAAAATCTGACAAAAAGTCCTTTCTAAAATTCCTAACTTCTAACTCCTCACTGTCAGCGAGTAGAGCAAGCTGACCCCGCAGGGCTAACTCCTAACTCACTCAGCGAGGGTTCTTGATCTGCGCCTGAGCCGCAGCAACGCGAGCGATCGGCACGCGGTATGGCGAGCAGCTGACGAAGGTCAGGCCAGCTTCGTGGCAGAATTCAACGGAGCTTGGTTCGCCGCCGTGTTCACCGCAGATACCCCAGGTCAGCTTGTCATTCACAGCGCTGCCGTTCTTGACTGCGTACTCAACGAGCTTGCCAACGGCCTTGCGGTCGAGCACAGCGAATGGGTTGTCCTTGAGGATCTTATGTTCAAGATAGATCGGCATGAACTTGCCTTCTGCGTCATCGCGAGAGAAGCCGAGCGTGGTCTGCGTCAGGTCGTTGGTGCCGAAGGTGAAGAAGTCGCAGTGTTCAGCGATCTCATCGATGGTCAGGCAGGCACGAGGCAGTTCGAGCATGGCGCCGACCTTGTAAGGGATCTCGATGCCCTGTTCCGCCATCACAGCCTGAGCAACGCTGTCGATCTCTGCACGCAGGATCTCGACTTCCTTGGCGTCGATGACGAGCGGAATCTCGATCTCAACGTGGATGTCCTTGCCTTCCTTAACGAGCTGAGCAGTCGCCTGCAGGATGGCGCGCGCCTGCATTCTGTAGATGTCTGGGTAGGTCACGCCGAGACGGCAGCCACGATGACCGAGCATTGGGTTCATTTCATGCAGGGAACGTACCTTCTTGAGGAGCACTTCCTTCTCAGCAATGACAGCTGGATCGCCGCCGGTGTGCTTGAGGTCGTTGATCTCGAGCATGAGTTTTTCCATGTTTGGCAGAAATTCATGCAGTGGTGGGTCGAGCAGACGGATCGTGGTTGGCAGCCCTTCCATGGCCTCGAGGATGCCGTAGAAGTCAGCCTGCTGGAATTCGAGCAGCTTGGCGAGCGGTTCTTTGCGCGCTTCTTCGTCCTCGGCGAGGATCATCTGCTGCACGATCGGCAGACGTTCCACTTCCATGAACATGTGCTCGGTGCGGCAGAGGCCGATACCGGTGGCGCCAAATTCACGCGCTTTCTTGGCGTCGCGAGGATTGTCGGCGTTGGCGTGCACTTCCATGCCGCCTTCCTGAGCGAGCTCTTCGCTCCATGCCAGGATCTGCTGGAAATCGTCGCTGAGTTCTGGTGGGATAACAGGAACTTCGCCGAGGATGACGTTCCCGTTGGAACCATCGATGGTGATGACGTCGTCTTTCTTGAGCAGGAGATCGCCGACCTGCATGGTCTCAGCGTCGAGATCGAGCTTCAGCGCGTCGCAGCCGCAAACGCAGCAGCGGCCCATACCACGGGCAACGACGGCTGCGTGGCTGGTCATGCCGCCACGGCTGGTGAGCACGCCCTGTGCGGTGACAATGCCGTGGATGTCATCCGGCGTGGTCTCGTTGCGCACGAGGATGACCTTGTCGCCATTGTTGCCGCGCTT